>Ga0129308_1000423_pt1 | contig 63672 bp, 41 predicted proteins | sample L827metagenome_FD_94440 | JGI IMG/M metagenome (GOLD analysis project Ga0129308, IMG submission 94440) | Ring-tailed lemur group fecal microbial communities from Wisconsin, USA - L827 metagenome | ecosystem: Host-associated > Mammals > Digestive system > Large intestine > Fecal | place: USA...
TTCGTTTTTTCAAAATATCCTCCTGTGCGTAAAATTTCTTTTCTTCATTATAACGCAGCGGGAGGAATTCTGCTTAAAATCTGGCTATTTTATTGCGAAAAGTTTTTATTCTTTAAAGCTGAAGGAATGGATTGTATTCCTGAGGGATATGGCTTCGGTCCATCCGCCGTCATTTTTGCCGAATCCTTGCGGAAAAATAACGTTTTTCTATTGACACCGCCTTCAATGTATGACATACTTTAATAAGTAGTTTTTGATACTATATATGGAGGTTTTTAATATGAATGCAAATCCTGACACCGGAAAAATAGAAAAAACGGCAATTCTCGTGGACACCGGCTCTGATATCTCCGACGATCTGGTCAGACAGTACGGAATGAAACGGCTCTCTCTTCATGTGCTGTATCCGGAAAAGGACTATTCCGATGGGGTGGATATCTCTCCCCAGACTATCTATGAACGGTTCCCTGCGGAAATTCCCACCACATCCACACCCGGTCCTCAGGAGGTCCGCGATATGCTCGATTCCATTAAAGCAGAGGGCTATACCCATGTGCTGGCCGTTGCCATTTCCAGCGGACTGAGCGGCACTTATAATACCATCTGCAGTGTCTTGAAGGAAGAAACCGAGCTGGTTTCCTATGTACTGGACAGCCGCAGCATCTCCTTCGGGGCCGGCGTTCTGGCTGTCTGGGCCGCCAAAAAGCTGGCGGAGGGCATGTCCTTTGACGAGGTAACCGCGCTTCTTCCTGATAAGGTGAAGGATTCTAAGATCTTTTACTGTATGGACACCCTGACCTATCTTCAGAAAGGCGGCCGGATTGGACTTGTCACATCCATCGTGGGAAATATTCTGAATCTAAAGCCCATCATTTCCTGCAATGAAGACGGTGTCTATTATACAGCAGCCAAAAGCCGCGGCTCCAGGCAGGGCTTATCAAAGCTTCTGGAGGAGGCCAAAAATTTCGCAGGAGACGGACCGGTCTGGTTTTCCCTCTTAAACGGCGATGCTTCGGCTGCCGCTGCCGGGATGCTTCCCAGGCTTCAGAAAGCGCTGCCGAACGGAACCCTGATTCTGGATAAACAGATCACAGCCTCCATGGCCGTACATACCGGACCCGGACTTTTGGGAATCGGAATTCTCAAAAATCCGTGATCGTTCCCTGCGGTAAGATTTCATTCGATATAAAAAACAGGACGGCAGCATCCTTAAGAATCGGAGGTTGCATCCGTCCTGTTTTTGTCTTTTTATTTCCAGGTTCCGTATTTAAAAGCCATTTTCATCTCGCTTCCCACGCTGATCATGACGTAATCGTCCGGAATCTCGTCTCTTGTATACCAGCCGGCCTCAGATAATTCATCCTCCTGAAGACGAATCGTATCATCGCCGTCTAACTCGGCAAAAAATCCGATCATCTCTGTATCCGTAAAGGCCCATGGCTGGCTTTTGAAATACCGGATATTCTTTACCTTTAATCCCACCTCTTCCATGACCTCACGGCGAATGGTTTCCTCAAAGGTTTCTCCTATCTCTACAAAACCGGCAATCAGCGCATATCCCCGATAGGGGCGATCGCGGTAGCGGGACATGAGAAGGCGATCCCCGTCTGTGATAGCCACAATCACAGCCGGCGAGATTTTCGGGTATTCAATCTGGCCGCAGGAAGGGCAGATCAGCGCCCGCTCTGTCTCGCTCTCTGTCATAATAGAGCCGCAGTGGCCGCAGAAGCGGCGGCTTTCTCTCCAGCGCCACAGCTGGGTTGCCGTGATCGCTGCGAACGACTGGTACATGGGTTCCATGGTTCTGAAATACTGGGTTCCCTTCCAATCAAAGGTCCCGTCTTCCGGAAGGGCAAGCTCCTCTGCTTCAGAAAGCTCTACCAGAAAATATGGCTTTTCATCAATGGCAAATAGGTAAACGGCACGCTGATAGGCCTCGGGCAGAATCGCTTCTATTCCGGAAAACTGCGGGATTGTGAAGCAATTCTCTTCTGCCTTTTTGTCTTCCCCTGCACATGTTAAAAGCGTCTTGTTCTTCCGGATACATAACACATAGTCAGAGGCCTCCGGCCTCTGCAGGCGGTAGCTGTTGTCGTATTGGTGAGGTGCAATATCCTGTATCATCTGTATTCTCCATCCTTTTTTTGCAGCAGTAAAGCCTTAGGCAAAACTGCAGCGCTGTTCCTTTTTCTGAAGACTATTGTATTGCTTTTCGGATGGAGATGCAAGAAGATTTTATTCCGGACGGAATGCATCACCCTTTCCCGGTGCAAAGCCCCCTGATAAATGCTTCCGTATCTGCCACCGGCTCTCCGTCGAAAAGAAGATTCGGCGCGGTCCGGCACTGCTTTAAGCAGTCTCTCGTTTCTAAGAGAATGGTGCCGTCAGCGGACAGAGCTCCGGCCGGCGTCACATGGCCTTTGATTCCCAGCGTTTTTTTTAGCTTTTCCAGATTTTTCTCCTGAGCCTTTTGGTGGGTGCCGCCTTTGCACCTCGCCCCGGTGCACACCGTGATCCGATGCTCATAGGCCGCAGGCTTTAAGCTTTTATAGAGCTTCATAATGCAGTCGATGACAGACACCTTGACTCCCGCCGCCTCTGCCGCCATGGCTTTGTGCTCCGGGGAAATAAAGCCCTTCAGTTCCTGAATCTCCCGCAGCATTGCCACAATGGTTTCCTGCGAGGCCGGTGAGGCCATGCTGGAATAGTAGCTCAAAATTTCTGCCAGCGCCTCATCCTTTTGTTTCCATTCCATTTTATCATCCATTCTGATTCCCCCGTTTCTCCGGATCAGTATTGTCCGAACACAGCGTTCTTATTCCTGACGCAGTATGCCGCGCATAACGTACGCCTGCATACCCGTTTTAAGAAAGCCTGCTCTTGAAGTCCTCATATCCGAAGCTGCGGATCAGCTTTTCCTCTCCGCTCTCGGTCTTTAACACAATCGAGGGCAGCGGCATTCCGTTAAAGGTATTATTCTTTACCATGGTGTAGAGGGCCATATCCCCGAATACCACCGTATCTCCCGGTTTTAAGGGGCGATCAAACGAATAATCCCCGATGATATCCCCGGATAAGCAGGTGGGACCGCCGAGCCGGCAGGTGTAAGCCTTTTCTCCCGGAGCCCCGCTCTCCAGAACAGGCGGACGGTAGGGCATTTCAATCACATCCGGCATATGGCAGGCTGCCGATGTGTCAAGAATCACCAGCTCCATGCCGTTTTCCATCCGTTCCAGAACCGTTGATACGAGAAACCCGGCATTTAAAACCACTGCTTCTCCCGGCTCTAAGTATATTTCCACCTCGTAGGTTTTCTTAAGTCTCTGAATCAGCCGGATTAGGCGTTCCCTGTCATAGTCCTCCCGCGTGATATGATGGCCTCCGCCCAGATTCAGCCATTTCATCCGGTGCAGATAGGAACCGAATTTCTCCTCCACAGCCTGCAAAGTTATCTCCAGTGCATCGGAATTCTGCTCGCATAGGGTATGGAAGTGGAGGCCGGAAAGGTACGGCAGAATCTCCGCCTCAAAGCTTCCGGCGCTGTCTAAAAAGTGCTTCGGAGTCCCCAGTCTGGAGCCGGGCGCACAGGGATCATAGATGGCATGGCCTTCCTGGGTGGAACACTCGGGATTGATGCGCAGTCCCGCCTGTTTTCCGGCTGCTCTCACCCGCTCCCCGTATTTTTTTACCTGCGAGGGCGTATTAAAGACAATGTGATCTGCATAGGATAAAATCTCGTCAAATTCGTCCTCCCGGTAGGCGGCAGAAAACACATGGGTTTCTCCCCCGAATTCTTCATATCCCAGCCTTGCCTCATAGAGGCCGCTGGCCGCCGTTCCGGCAAGTCCCTCTCGTAAAAGCGGGTAAACCGAAAACATGGAGAAGGCCTTCTGGGCCAGAAGAATCCTGCAGCCGGCCCGCTCTGCCACCTCTTTTAAAATCTGTATATTTTTCTTAAGCAGTGCTTCATCGATCCGATAATACGGTGTTCTGAAGTTTTTTGTCTCTTTCATCGTTTTCCCCGGTATCTCCTACTCTACCAGAACCGGCTCCCAGGATTCTTTCCAAGGAAGGCCCCACTGATTCAGCGCATCCATGAAAGGATCGGGATCGAATTCTTCTATATTATATACACCCGGTTTCTGCCATGTCCCGTTCATCACCAGCATGGCGCCGATCATGGCCGGCACTCCGGTGGTGTAGGAGATCGCCTGGGAGCCTACCTCACGGTAGCATTCCTGGTGATCGCAGATGTTATAAAGGTAATAGTTCTTCTCTTTTCCATCCTTCACGCCGCGGAAAATGCATCCGATATTGGTTTTTCCCACCGTACGCGGACCCAGGGAAGCCGGATCCGGCAGAACAGCCTTTAAAAACTGCAGCGGAACAATCTCTTTTCCTTCATAGAGAATCGGCTCGATGGAGGTCATTCCCACATTTTCCAGGCATTTTAAATGGGTTAAATAGCTCTGTCCAAAAGTCATAAAAAAGCGAATCCGCTTGATTCCCGGCATGTTTAAAGCCAGAGACTCAATCTCCTCATGGTGCAGGAGATACATATCCTTTTCTCCCACTCCCTCAAAATTGTAGACCCGCTTAATCTCCATGGGTTCTGTCTCCACCCAGCGGCCGTCCTCCCAATAGGAACCTTTGGCTGATACCTCGCGGATATTGATTTCCGGATTGAAATTGGTGGCAAAGGGATAGCCGTGATCGCCGCCGTTGCAGTCCAGGATATCGATGCAGTGAATTTCATCGAATTCATGCTTTAAAGCATAGGCGGAAAATACGCCCGTTACCCCCGGATCAAAGCCGCTTCCCAAAAGGGCTGTGATGCCGGCCTCCTTAAACTTCTCGCGGTATGCCCACTGCCATTTGTACTCGAATTTGGCTGTATCCTCCGGCTCATAATTGGCTGTGTCAATGTAATGGGTTTTCGTTGCCAGACAGGCATCCATAATGGCCAGATCCTGGTAGGGCAGGGCCAGATTCAGTACCACATCCGGCTTATAGGCCTCGATTAAGGCCACCAGCTCCTCCACTTTATTGGCATCTACCTGGGCTGTCTCGATTTTTGTCTTGGTGCTTCCCTGAAGCTTTTCCTTCAAGGCATCGCATTTGGACTTGGTCCGGCTGGCAATACAAATTTCCTCAAATACCCGGCTGTTCTGACAGCATTTATGAATGGCAACGGAAGCCACTCCGCCGCAACCGATGATTAACGCTTTTCCCATGATTTTTCCTCCTGATTTATGATACCGTTTCTTTTCTATTCTGTTTTTCCTGCCAGCGCCAGAAGCATTTCCCGCACAATCTTGCAGGCTGCGGCAGTCGAAGCACCGGATGCATCCAGCATGGGGGACAGCTCGTTTACATCGCAGCCCACAATCCATGCATGTTCGCACACATCCGTGACGGCCCGTCTCAGCTCCTCGAAGCTCACGCCGCCCGGCTCCGGCGTTCCGGTTCCCGGGAAGACGGCAGGATCCAGCACATCCAAATCCACTGTAGCATACACCGGTTTTCCCTTTAAATCTTCCAGTGTCTTAGAAAGGGCTTCCGGATCCAGCACAAAGGGATGGGTAATGACATGTTTCTTTCCCCATCTCCACTCCTCCCGGTCCCCGGAACGGATACCGAACTGATGAATCCGGCCGTCTCCCAAAAGCTCCCAGCACCGCCTGAGTACGCAGGCGTGGGAAAGCTCCGCTCCCAGATAATCCTGTCTCAGATCCGCATGAGCATCAAAATGGATGATATGAAGCTCAGGGTATTTTTTCTGCACCGCGCGGACAGCCGCCAGGGTCACCAGATGCTCTCCGCCCAGCATGAAGGGAATCTTTCCGTCCGAAAGGATGGTTTCGGCCCGCTCCTCCAGGGCAGCCAATGCGTCCTCTGTCTTTCCGAAGCAGAGCTCCAAATCACCGCTGTCAAAGATCGGATAATCGATTAAGTCCCGATCCTGATAGGGGGAATAGCTTTCCAGCCCAAAGGATTCAGAGCGGATTGCCCGGGAGCCGAAGCGGGTTCCCGGCCGGTATGAGGTGGTGGAATCAAAGGGGGCGCCGTAGAGCACAATCCGGGCCTCCTCGTATCCCGCCTCGCATGCTAAAAAGGTTTCAATATTTGCCTTCAACATCTTCTAACATCTCCTCTACGTAAGCGGGCAGATAAAATGCCCCTTTATGAAGTGTGGTGGTATAATACCGACAGGAAAGTCCCCGCAGATTCCATGCGGTTTCCTTTAAATCTTTTAACGGATGGTATTTTTTCGAGGCAAAGCCAAAAAGCCAGTGGCCCGACGGATAAGTGGGGATATGGGCCTGATAAACCCGGCTGATGGGGAAGGATTCTACAATCCGTTTATGGGCTCTCTTGCACGCCTCTGCATCCGCATCGTAAAACGGACTCTCATGCTGATTTACCATGATGCCGTCTTCCTTCAGCGCCTTATAACAGTTTCCGTAAAATTCCCGGGTAAACAGCCCTTCTCCCGGTCCGAAGGGATCCGTAGAATCCACAATAATCAAATCGTAGGCATTCTCACAGGAACGGATGAACCGCAGGCCGTCCTCATAATGGATGGTCAGCCTCTCATCATCCAGACGGCAGGCCGTTTTTGGAAGATACCGCCTGCTCACCTCCACCACCAGCGGATCGATTTCCACCATGTCGATGTGTTCAATCTCCGGATAGCGGGTCAGTTCCTGGATAACGCCTCCGTCTCCGGCTCCGATTACCAGAACCTGCTTTACCGAGGGATGTACCGCCATGGGTACATGGGTAATCATCTCATGGTAAATGAATTCGTCCTTTTCTGTCAGCATCATATAGCCGTCCAGTGTCAGAAAACGTCCGAATTCCGGGGATTCGAACACATCGATCCGCTGAAATTCGCTCTTCCCGCTGTAGAGCTGGCGATCCACCCGGATCGAAAGCTTTACATTCGGTGTATGTTTTTCAGAAAACCAGAAATTCATTTGCGTCCTCCCTTCAGCACATTTAAGTGTTCCACCTGCGGATCCTCTGGTCCGGTCATGGAACAGCCCTTCTGCTTGGCATATTCGATATAGGAAATGATTTCATCCGTAATCTGCTCTCCCGGCGTCAGAATCGGAATACCCGGCGGATAGCACATGACAAATTCACTGCAGATGCGGCCGGCACTCTCCCGGAGCGGGAGCGATTCTTTCTCTCCGTAAAATGCATCCTGGGGAGACAAAACAACCAGGGGATCGATGTAGTCGTAATCCATCAGAGCCGACTTGTCACGGCAAAACCTCCTGCGCACCTCAGACAGGGCGCTGACCAGCCGTTCCACCTCTCTCTGACGGTCTCCGATGGAGAGATACGCCAGGATATTGCCCAAATCTCCGAATTCTATCTGGATATCGTACTCGTCGCGCAGCAAGTCATAGACCTCGATCCCCGCCAGCCCGATATCTCTCGTGTGAACCGAAAGCTTAGTCACATCAAAATCATAGACGCTGTCTCCGTTTATCAGTTCTTTTGAATAGGCGTAATAGCCGCCGATCCGGTTAATCTCCGAACGGGCATATTCTGCCATCTCCACGACCCTGGCAAAGGCATCTTTTCCCCGCAGGGCCAGATTTCTCCGGGAAATGTCCAGGCTCGAAAGCAGAAGATAGGAGCCGCTAGTCGTCTGAGTCAAATTAATAATCTGGCGGACATAGCCCGGGGACATGGCCGATCCGGTCAGAAGAAGCGAGCTCTGGGTTAGGCTGCCGCCCGACTTATGCATAGACACCGCCGCCATATCAGCTCCGGCGGCCATAGCGGACACCGGGAGGTTTTCCCCGAAATAAAAATGGGTTCCGTGGGCCTCATCAGCCAAACACAGCATGCCATGGCGGTGGGCCAGAGCTACAATGGAACGCAAATCCGAACAGATCCCATAGTAGGTCGGATTGTTAACCAGAATCGCTTTCGCGTCCGGATTTTCCCGGATGGCCCGCTCCACATCCTCTGTCCTCATACCCAGCGGGATTCCCAGCCTTTTGTCCCCCGCCGGATTCACATAGACGGGCACGGCCCCGCACAGTACCATGGCCCCCATCACACTGCGGTGCACATTTCTTGGAAGAATAATCTTCTCTCCCCGCTTCACTGCCGTCATAACCATGCTCTGGACAGCCGAAGTGGTACCTCCAACCATGAGAAATGCATGAGCGGCGCCAAAGGCCTCTGCTGCCAGGCGCTCTGCATCGGCGATCACGGATACGGGATGGCAGAGGTTGTCCAGCGGCTTCATGGAATTGACGTCCATCTGCATGCACGTTTCTCCCAAAAGAGCGGTCAGCTCCGGGTTTCCTCTGCCTCTTTTGTGTCCCGGCACATCAAACGGCACAATCCGCATTTTTTGAAATTGTTCCAGCGCCTCATAGATCGGCGCCCGTTCCTGAGAAAGTTTTTTCATGTTCTCTCCTGCAATGTCTAAAAAATGTTCCGCCCGCTGAAAATCTCGATCATTTCCCGGCGCAGGCTGTCCATAATATTTAACCTGGTTCTGGGCGGCAGCTCATAGACGTCTGTTTTAAATAAATAGTTCTGCAGATCAATGTCCTTTACCATCATCTTGGTATGGAATAAATTGGATTCGTAGACATTGATATCCACCACATCATAACGGCGCAGTGTCTCCTCCGCGATATAGTCCTGAATGGATTTAATCCGGTGATCCATAAAAAGCTTTTTCCCGTCCATGTCGCGGGTAAAGCCCCTCACCCGGTAATCCATGGTGATAATATCCGAATCAAAGGAGGCAATCAGGTAATCCAAGGTGGAAAGCGGTGTGATTTCTCCGCAGGTGGCCACATCAATATCCACCCGAAAGGTAGCAAGGCAGGTCTCCGGATGGTATTCCGGATAGGTATGGACCGTCACATGGCTTTTATCTAAATGGGCGACTTTTGTCTCACCCTGCACCGGAATCATAGAGCCCTCTGCAATCAGAAGTGTGACTGAAGCTCCCTGCGGATCATAATCCTGCTGGGAAATATTTAACACCTTGGCGCCGATCATGTCAGTCAGTGTCGTCAAAATTCCGGTCAGGCGCTCTGAATTATACTGCTGGTCAATATAGGCAATATAGTCCTTCTGCTCCCTGGCCGACTTCGCATAACAGACATCATAGATATTGAAGCTGAGCGATTTTGTCAGGTTGTTGAATCCGTATAGTTTTAACTTCTGATCCATCGTATTTTCCCTCATTTCCTATTTCAGCATAAAAAGTGTGCATCTGCCGGGAGGGCTTTTTTATTTTGTTTAAGAAGCTTCGGGAAGTTTCCTGCAAAACAAAAAGCGCGAATCATGTGTACCACACATCACTCGCGCTGAAAGCTTTTCTTAATCTATTTTCCAAAGAGCATAAAACCTGTCTTTTCGCCTGCTCCCCCGCTCTCCCTGCTGCTTTTTAAGCAGGAAACCGCGTCCTTCTTATCCCGGAAAATGATTTTTCTCAGAGTCTATATAGCAAATATCTTACTTTTACCACTCTTATTGACCGTTTCACAAGTTGATGTGTGCAGATAGCACTGGTTATAAAGTAACCAACTTATAAAATTTGAGCTTTTAACTCAATCAATAATGCAGCGAAATGCTGCTGTTCGGCATCTGACCCGGCTGTCCGTATGGCCTCTACCCAAAGAACGGGTGGTCAAAAATATTTGCATGGAAGGCTCGTTTTTAACTGTCATCATTTTCCATGTCGGGGGTATTATACCTATTTTAGCCGAAAAAATCAAGTACAAATAGGGATTTTAACAGAATTTGGTCTGTTTTCTTTAGAACAGCGGGTCATTGACATTCCTGTCTTTTTGCGCTACAATAAGGAAAACAAAGAAACAGATTCTTTTATTTATCGGGACTCCTGCCCGGATGCTCCCTTCGTAGATAAGAGCCATGAATCTTCAGAGGATACGTGGGTCTTTTTTATGCTCCGGCAAAGAAAGACCTCTGGAGGATAATACCATGACTTTTTTTGAAACCTTAGATTCCATTATGAAACAGGATTTCGGCGGCAGAGGACTTTTGGCGGCGCTTCCTGCCTCTTTGCTTTCCGAAACACTTCACATTCTTTCCAGCGCAAAGCGCGTTATTTTGCTGACAGGATTTCCGGTTCGCCTTCCGGACGGCGGCGTGACCGGGGAAACAGACGGCCCATCCGGGACAGCAAATCTGGCTTATGCCTTCTGCGAGGCCGGCTGCCAGGTTACTGTCGTGACGGATCGGGTTTCCTACCCGCTTTTAAAAGCTGCGCTGGCCTTTCGGGCACCATTCACCTCGCTTCTGGAGCTCCCGGACAAGAACCCGGATAGCTGGATTCGGGATCTGCTGCATGAGATCCGGCCAACCCATTTTGTAAGTCTGGAACGGCCCGGCAAGGCATCGGACGGACATTACCACAATATGCGCGGAGAAATCATTGATGATATGATTGCAGACTCTGCCGCTTTCTTAAAAGAGGCAAAAAAGGCCGGCGCTGTCACGATTTCCATTGGAGACGGCGGCAATGAGATGGGTATGGGCGTGTTCCGTCCGCAGATCCTGGCAGGAGTTCCCTGCGGAGAGCAGATCTGTGCCGCAGAGTCGGCTGATCTCACACTGGCAGGAGGTGTATCCAACTGGTGGGGCTGGGGTATCGCCTCGCTCCTCTCCCTTCAGACCGGACGATCCCTTCTTCCTTCCGAGGAAACAGAGGCACGGCTTTTGAGAAGCGTGGTTCTGGCAGGCGGGGTGGACGGCTGTACCAAAAAGGCGACGGCTACCGTAGACAATCTGTCTCTGGAGACCAACCTTTCCGTCCTTCGGGCCGTGTCGGATCTGACTATAGGTGAGCTTCAAAAGCGCAGAGACAAAAACGGATTTTCTGCCCCGGGCGATATAAAAAACTGCTCTATGAGCTGCATGGCGGCCGCCCATTAGCATGACCCGGCAAAATCAGGCATTCACAGGAGCGGGCCCGTATATCGTGCGTGACTGTACAGACGTACCGGGATTCGTTTTATCCGCAAACAGAAGAAATTCCTTTGAAACAGCATTAAAACAAAAAAAGCAGAATCCCCATGCAGCACAAATGCGGCAATGAGGATTCTGTTGCTTTTTTCTGTCTTTTTTATAGAACTCCTGATTCCTGTTCCTACTGATTGCCCCTGCTGGCCTTGATTACCACACCGCTTAAAGCGAGAAGCGCCATAATATTCGGAATTACCATCAGTCCGTTGAAAAAGTCAGCTAAGGACCATACCAGCTCCAGCTTCAGACTGGAACCGATGATGATACAGATGACAACAATCAGAGAGTACACCTTTCCGGCCTTTTCACCGAATAAATATTTCGCATTGATCAGACCGAAGAAATGCCAGCCTAAAATCGTGGAGAAGGCAAAAAACAGAAGGCAGACTGCCACGAAAACAATTCCAAAGGTTCCAAATCCCTGCATGAAGGCTGCCTGAGTTAATGCCGTACCATCCTTTCCTGTGCTCATGGCACCGGTAGTCAGGACGGAGAATACCGTTAAGTTCAGGATAATAAACGTGTCAATAAATACACTGATCATGGCACACAGTCCCTGCTGATGCGGAGTCTCTGCCTTGGCACGAGCATGTGCGTGCGGGGTGGAGCCCATGCCGGCCTCATTGGAGAAAAGGCCTCTGGCCACACCGTAACGAATCGCTTCCTTTACTGCAATACCGGCTCCGGCTCCCAGCACTGCCTCCGGATTAAAAGCACCCGTAAAAATCATTCCCAGAGCACTCGGGATCTGGGTAATATTCATCACAATCAGAATCACGCTTCCTACGATATACACACCGGCCATAATCGGAACGATTTTTTCCACAACGGCCGCCAATCTCTGGGTACCTCCCAGGAAAATGAATGCGGCGAAAGCAGCCAGCACCAGTCCCACCGCAACCGGCGGAATATTTAAATGAAATACGTGGAAAACCTCCACAAAAGCAGCGCCGATGGAGTTAGACTGAACCATATTTCCCATAAAGCCCAGCGCCAGTACAATAAATACAGCAAAAAGAGCTGCCAGTACCTTTCCAAAGGTCCCCTTAAATGCGGCTTTGATATAGTAAACGGGACCTCCCGTCACTTCGCCGTTTATTTCTGTCTTATAGGTTTGAGCCAAAACAGCCTCTGCATAGATCGTAGCCATCCCAAAAAAAGCACTGACCCACATCCAAAAAATCGCACCCGGTCCTCCGCCGATTAATGCAGTTGCCGCACCAGCTAAATTTCCGGTTCCCACCTGTGCAGCAATTGCCGTTGCGATAGACTGAAAGGGGCTCATCTCACCCTTTTCGTGCTTTTCTCCCTTCAGCGTAAAATGCCCGAATACCTGCCTCAAGCCTTCGCCAAATTTTCTTATCTGGATAAATTTCAGCCTGATTGTGTAGTAAACACCCGTGCCGCACAGCACTAAAATCAGGAGAAAGCTCCAGAGAAAATCATTGCCCTTTGATACCAGTTCCAAAATTGCGTCCATCGTTTCATCCTCCTCTATGTTTTTAATTGTTATACCGTTTTCACGGCAATAAAAATAAGAGCTGATAAAATCAGCTCCCCAAAGAGTAGAACATTTGCATACAATAGGATTTTCTCTTCCCATTGTTCTTTGTTGTATGCCCTGTCCTTTTGCCTGAGAGATCAGCAGATACCATGGACTTGCATCTGCCTTACACCTTCGGCGCTCCTGCACGGAGACTCTCCAGAGTATCCTGTCATGAAAATTGACCGGATTGTTTTATGTACGATGACCATGGTATCACAGTTCTCTCGTGTCTTCAACACTTTTTAATGAATTTCATACTTTTTATCATTTTTCTCATTTTCCTGTACTTTCCCAGCATTTTTACAATGCTTGCGTTTTTCTTTCCGGCACCTCCCCTTTTCTTTCCGGCGCATCTAACTCGTTCTCAAATGTGTCCGTCTCGTTTTTTGAGGCATCCGTCCCGTTTTCCGGAGTATCTGCTTCGTTTTCCGGGGTATCCGCTTCATTTTCCGGGGCGCCCGCTTCATTTTCCGGCGCGTCCGTTTCATTTTCCGGCGCGTCCGTCTCGTTTTCCAGCTTTCCTGTCTCTCCCAGATAATACCGGCTGCCCTTCCATTCCTGCCAGCAGTCTGTCTTTGCTGCGCCCGTCCGGTCGAAATAATACCAGGCGCCATCCAGGAAAAGCCAGTTTTCCTGCGGTACGCCCCCGTCCTTTTCCAGATAAAACTTCTGAGTTTCCGATGTATACCATCCCGAAGCGGAACCTCTCTTTCCTTTCTCTGATGCCATGTCTGCAGCTTCGGATAACACAGCATGGCCGGCCGGAGAGGCTTCCCAGCCTTTTTGTATCTCTGCTAATTCATCTTCTTCTATCTGCTTCCGGCAGGACTCCGCAGGCGCTCCCCTCTTTCCGCTCTCTGTCAGCGGATATACTTTACAGCAGTATGAGCCCGGTTTCTTTATCAAGGGAGAAAAATCGTAGGAAAGACCGGCTGTCCGGTGGGAATAGCCGACACGTTTCTGGCTGCGGTACAGCATGACCAGATAGGAGGAAGCCCCCGGCGCTGCCTCCCACGAGGCCGATGCTCCATGAAAGGACAGACCACCGATTTCTCCCACAATCTCTCCCGGCGCTTCTAATATCATTGTCAAAAGCAGTGTCTGTCCGGAATCCTTTCGCACTGCTTTTGTACAGACCGCGTCCAGACCGTAAAAACGGATATTGTTCTGTTTCATCACGGCAAATCCATCCTCTTCCTCTGAAGTCAGCTCTATTTCATAGGCCGGTTTTGCTGTCGGTTCTGCAGTCGGTTCTGCTTCCCGTTCCAGCCGGCTCCGAACCGCTTCGTCTTCTTCCCGGGAACCGGCTTTCTCATTCGCTTCTTCCTGCTGCGGACCGGCAGGGCCGTTTCCGTCAGAACCAGGGTCTTCTCCTATCCTCTCGATTCCGGTTACAGTATATTTCTCACTGGCACAATAAGCCTCCACACAGGGCCATCCGTTCTCATCAAAGGATTCTGCTTCCAGCCGAATCCTTACTTCCTTAATCTGATTTGCAGAGGCGGGGATACTCCCCGCTGCTGCAAACCAGAAAGACAGCCCCGCCAGAAGGATTTGCTTTATCCTGCATAAGCATGTTTGGTTTTCCATGATTCTGTTTCTCACTCTCCTTTTATTTTTCCGATTGTCTCCTGCTGCTTCTCTTTTCTCTCTTTTTTATGTATACGATACGGACTGAAACCGACATCAGCGTCAGCCCTGCAGCGCTCAGAAAAATCAAAAGCAACAGACAGCCTGTATTTTCTCTGCAGTCTATCGCATGGCCTGCAGCCCCCGCTTCCTGTTCTCCTGCCTCTGCGAAATCGGCTTCCATGCCTTCCCCCGTTTCCGGAAGCGGCGTGAGCTTCTCTGCCTCCAGATAAATACGACCTCTGCCGGAAGCTATTTCATCAAAATGAACCGTAATAGTTCCTTCCAGCGGAAGGTTTGGTTCCTCAGGCTTTTTCGGCCGGTCCGGCTTTCCGGGATGCTCCCGATCCGGCTTCGGTGTTTCTTTTTTTACATCGTAAATCAGAATCGTAAGCATCTCATTCCCCTCATCTATCGTAAACCAAACCGGCTCCGCCTTTTCATAGCCTTCCGGAGGTGTCTCTTCCACAGCACAGTAGGTTTCGCCTGCTGTCAGAATGCCTTTTAATTCCCTAGAACCGCTTTCATCCGTTGTAAAACGATAGATTTCCCGTCCGTCTTCTGTTTCAATCCGGATGACAGCGCCGGCCAGAGGGCCGATTCGGGTCATCCCATCGCTCTCCAAAGCCAGCTTTCGGACAGTAAGGCGGGTCGGATGGTTCACAAGCCTCAGATAGACTTCGCCGCCCTCTTTCGGAACCGTAAAGGAAATAGACGGTGCCTTGGCGTAGCCCTGAGGCGGCCTCATTTCCACCAGAAGGTACTCGCTGCCTGCCAGAAGAAGCGCGTTCACCAGATGAGGACTTCCATCTGAGATCCATTCTTCCTCTATAGTTCCATCCGGACGGCAGATCGCAAGAAGCGCCCCGGCCAGAGAAACGGACTCCGCTCCATTTTCGCCGGCTGCCAGCTTATCCACCTTAATTCGGATCGGCTCATCCGCCATTTCCACCTGCAGGATTCCTCCTTCTTTCGGTATGGTAAATGTTATGTCCTCTGCCATACCATAACCGGGAGGCGCCCCTGCTTCATGCAGCACTACCCGTTCCTCCTGGCTTAGCAGCGCCTGAATCAGATGGGGATTTTCCTCTGTTTCCCATTCCTCAAGCAAAGCTCCCGCTTCTGAGAGCAGCTGAAGCTTTGCCCCGGTTACCGCTGCCTTGCTCTTTCGGTCCGTTTTTTCAATCCAAAGCTCTATCTGCTCATCCGAGATGTCAAACCAGTCAGGTGACGCCTCCTCATCTAAGCCAAAGGCACGGCGGGCTGACTGCATCCGCGTTCCGTCAGAATAGAGAGTCTGCTCGAGCAGGCTATACTGCCTGCCTTTTCGGAATTTATCCCGCCTGCTGCCGTCCCGCTTTTCATAGACAAACAATGCACTTGCAGGCCGGGAGCCTGTCATGCCTTCCGCTCCCGTCCGGCTGACCGAATCAAATTCCAGTTCTGCATTCTGACTGGTTTCCTCTGTTTCTCTTATCCGGTAAGAAGTTCCCCAGGGAAATCCCGAAAACGTGATATACTCTCCCGGCTTCAGAGAAAGGATGGCCCCGCTTCGAAGTACACCGTTCTGGCTTCCGGAATAGGGAATCAGACCTTTTAACGGTTCTCCATCTGAGGAAAAAAATTCTGCCCGGTAAGAAAACGGTGAGCTTACAGTTTCCGCTGCTGTTCCCGTCACCCGGTTCATAAGCGTCAGGCTTCCGCTTCCTCCGATGGGGTTTACAGCCTCATATCCGTTCCCGGTTGAAGACCCTTCCAAAGTATCGGAGTCTTTCCCGCTTACCCCTATCTTTGCTGTACATCGGACAGCATCCTCAGCTTCCGGTTTCACTGCAGCGGTCAGCACCAGCCGCCGCTCCCCTCCCGGTTCTAAATCCAAAATCCTGGCAGCCAGTATGATGCTGTCTTCGAAAGCCTTCACGGCCGCACCGGCTGATTTTTGCTCCATGACAGCGTCAGATGATCTCCACTCCGGAGAGGAATTCGCCGGCATCCATTCCAGCTGATGATCGAGTCTTACAAAAGCAGTCACGTCCTTCGTTTCCCGCTCCGTATTTTTACAGACCACCTCATAGCGGATGACACTGCCCGGAAGAACGGCTGCGCCGCCTTTTCCGTTGGTTCCTGCCGCCTCAATCCCCTGTTTGTCTTCATATTCCGGATTATAAATCGTTTTCTGATAGCCATGTACCGGATGATTCTCTACCTGCCAGCATTCCAGAAGAGAACCATCCTGCTCTTCTATGGATAGAATGGTTTCCTGCGGCATTCGCCAGTCCGGAAGATAGCTTCCGTCCCCGCGAAGCTTCATGGGAAACAGCCGTCGGCTGCTGATCCGGCTTGTTCCATCCGTATAAATGGTTTCCTCCGTCTCTTCATAAAGCCTTCCTTCTTCCAGCACAGGAGAATCGGCAGGCACTCCTTCTCCAAAGGCAAGCTCCATTTTCCATCCGTTTTCCGGATTTCTAAGAATCCGCCTTGTGGTCACTGCCCTTCTTCCCCATACAGTCAGCGACTCTGCCGTTCCCGGAAAATCCGGACTGCTTTGAAACCGTACTATGCCGGCATCCAGGGACAGGCCGGAAATACTTCTTCCGTCATCCGATACGGAGAATAGCACCGGCTTCGCCGCGCCATAGCCCTCGGGTGCCTCCAGTTCTTTCAGAAGATAGACACCTCCGGCTGATAGGACTCCCGTCAGAGTATAGCTGTTTCCGTCTGAACACCAGGTTTCCAACGGTTCTCCGACTGCTTCGTAGGTTCCGCCTGTCTCTTTTGTCTCATACACACCCAGAATTGCTCCCCGAACCAGCTGCCCTGTCTTAAAATCTGTTTTTGCGATTGTAATCCGGGTCGGCTCGTCCGTCACCTCCAGCTCATAGGACAGCTTCTCACTTTTTCCGTCATCCGAAAAGGTAAATATTGTCCGAGCGAGCTTCAGCTCATAATGGGCAGGCGGAATCAGCTCTCTGACCGAAAACCGGTACGGCTTCCATATTCCCTTCTCTATTCTTCCGGTTACCACCTCACTGCTGTGTCCGGAACCATTCTCTCCGGTTACCACATAGGATAGTTCTCCCGTATCCAGATTCTGAAGCTCAAACACTGCGCCCGAAAGCTTCTCCTTCGGATTTTCCTCATCCGCCTTCCAGATTTCCACAATCCCCTTTTTTCTTTTATTCGGCACGATGAGCCGGACTGAGCCATCCTCCAGACAGCCGTTTAAAATGCGCAGTTTTTGCGGCTCTATCTGACAATACCCTTCCGGAGCCCTTTCTTCGACCAGATAATAGATGCCATCCTCTAACGCCTCGATTCGATGCGGACGCAGGCCTCCCTCCTGAAAGCCATCCGGAATTTTTCCCTCCCTTTGGTCCCGGCTGGTATAGGTCCCGTCTTCTCCTGAAATCCAGACATCCGCCAGATACTTCGGTTCTTTTCTAAGGCTTTCGTCTGTTCCCGCTTTATAAAGAGAAAACTGTGCTCCGGCCAGAGGAATTCCCGCTTCATCCGTTTTTATAATTTCCAGATCCTTCTTTCGGTTCTCCATCCCATAAAGCTGTATCTGTTCCGTTTCTTCCAGCACAATGGCTTTTGGTACTGCAGTCTCATATCCCACCGGCGTTTGTTCCTCGACCAGTACATAATATCCGCACCTTCCTCCCGTCTTCGTATTTTCTTTTCCGCATGCCAGATAATCAATTCGGTGTCTCCCCTGAGGCGTATCATAACTGACTGCATAAGGACTTCCCGGCGCTTCCAGCCGTTTATAGTGAAACTTATAATCAAAGATGTATCCGCAGACTCCTTCATCAGTCAGGCCGCGGCTGATATCAATCAGTATCTGCTGTCCGCGGTCCGTTTTCCAGAGCTGGCGGACCGACTCCCCTTCGGGAGCTTCATCCAGGCTGATTCGGCTCGCCTTTCGCTCTGTGAGCCACCTAATCTCAGAGACATCCGGATCCGCCTGATACTGTGCTAAAAATCCGGCCCTGTCAGCTGTCCCGATTTCTTCGTCAAATAAAAATTCCGATTCCCGGTTCTCTTTTATCATTCGTTTTCCGTCCTCCGTCACAAAAATCAGGGGATCTTCAGACAGACGGACAGCTCTTTTTTCTACCTTCCAGCTGATCTCTTCAAAGGATGTCCCATATTCTTCGTACAGAGCTTCAAAGTCATGGATAAATCCGCTTTTTTTCTGTCCCTCTTTTAAAAGGATGCGCTGAATAAAAGCTGAAAAACCTTCCGTTTTTTCATATCGGGATACATCTGCGGTCTCTGTATATTCTCTGCAGTCATCCGCTGTCCAGGTATCAATCCGTTTCTCCTTCTGATATTCCGGCACTCCGTTTTTCATCACAATTCCCTGTTCATCCGTCACTGCCGCATAGAGAGACAGAACCGCTTTGGCATCAGCAGAAATGGGCACTTCCGGCTGTTCGTATTTTAAAAATTCCGCCTTGGTGTGATCATTGGGTAGGGAGATATACTGAAGCTCCTTTGTCTCCTCAATCCGAACCCACCGGGAGGCCGGGATATAGCCGGGCAGAGTCTTTATTTCTTCCAGAATGTACTCTCCTGCCGGAATACTTTCCAGATATTTCGGAGTCTCTCCCACCGTCCACTTCGCAGTGTAAGACCGTGGACGGTTTTCATTGTCTAAAACCGTCCACCGGGCCGGTGTATCCTCTGCCTTTTCCAGATAATATCCGAACGGATGGGAGGAAAGCTTATCAGAGGAAACCCGCCTTGCCTTAAATAGGGCTAATTCGGTTCCTTTTACACTTTCGAAGGAATAGCCTCCCTTTCCTTCCAGCCGGATCTCCGGTTCTCTCAAAAGCCCTTCCCGATCCAGAACCGGTATTTCATAGTCTTTCGGTTCATCCACCTTATCAAACCAGGCGCGGATCGGCCAATCAATGACCTTCGCCGTCTGAACCTTACCGCTGTCCTCCACAATCACCCCGGACGGCATGGTTTTTACATACCCCTGCGGTGGTTCCAGCTCTTCCATGATATAGGGTCCGGCCGGAACACGTTTCAGCACGTCGGCCTGTCCCCCTGTCATTTCAGTTTTCAGAGGATCATTGGGGGTCCGCTCCCCGGTGATCCAGGTATTCTCGATTAAAAAACCCTCTCCCTGACGGTGGAACAAAGGCCTGTCATCCCTTGCGTCTTCCGGATCTGAACCGATATCCGAAAGTTCCCCGCTTGTATTGATTTCCCAGGCGTTGCGATTATAGGCTTTCAGACTGTCATCGCAGCGGTACCGGACATAATCGCCGTCCCTGTCGTAAATCGGATTCCCTTTCTGATAAATTTCCGCGGACTGCTGATAATACTCCGGCTGGCCATGCGCATTTAATATCGGATTCACAGACGGCCGGAATGTACTGCCTTCATAGGTTCCGATGGTGTACTCCTTTTCGGTATCCGCGAAAAAGGAGGCCAGACGGCTTGTCTTAATCTTTTCCCGGCTGATGATGTTTCCGCAGGAATCCTTTGAAATCTGCACCGGCCACACCAGGGTTTTCCCGGAAGCCTCCTCTGTCACATAAGCCATTCCGGTATAGGGATTTACCCGGCTGTCCCGATTTCCGGAGCCGTCCAGGTGATACATTACCGTTCCTTCCGGCACCTGCGAGAATACCCGGTCCTTTCTGCTGTAATAAAGCTTCCCATAATCCGGAGAGATGATTTCCAGCATCGGCGTACCGTTTTTCAGAGCATAGATTGGCTTTCCGTTTTTTGCCTGAATCCGGCTTCCATTCTTATCATAACCGTATACTATGCCCCGGATTTCTTCCGATACTGAAAGTCCGCCCAGATCATAATACAGAATATCCGTATCATCCCTCTCCACGGTCTTGCAGATCCAGACTCCCTCTCCTCTGTCGTCCTCCTGATCTTCATATGTATAATGCCTGTAATCTTCCGGATCCGCCTCGGCCGGATCAGACTTATCCCGCACAAATTTCACTGCGTTTCCGGCATACCCCTTCTGTACATACATGCGATTTATATTTCCGTTGGAATCCCGTTCTATCTGAAGGCCCAGAAACTGATAATCCTCCTGATCCCCGCTCGGTTTTACCTCTATGGCATCATACAGAGTCATTTTCGCCCCAGGCAGATAACGGTTGGCATCATCCGCCGTTTCCAGGGCTTTTCTAAGCACTGCCCTTCCGGTGAATACCCCATCCTCATATAAAATTTCTATCGGCTCTCCCGCTTCCTGTTTTTTCTTAAGGCTGTCCAGAAATCCCTTCTTCCAGCCATAACCCAGATACGCATCCGAATCGCTGTAGGCCACTTCCAGGTTTTCCAGACCGTATCGCCTATCCAGCTCAGTGAGGCTTCCTTCCAGACGGCCGTTGATTTCAGAATAAACCTCCGTCTCGTCAGGCTTCGCCTTCGTGATTTCCAGACGAATCGGTGTATTGTTGACATATACCCGGGCTGTATCTTCCTCCATATCCTCATAAACAGAGGCCGCCGTCCGGCTGTCCTTCTCTCCGTCCAGATAGTAGGAGATCGCATCGGAATAAATTTCGATGGCAATCGGTCGGCTCCGGACATATCCCGAGGGCGCCTTCATCTCACAAAGGACATAGCAGCCGGCCCCCAATGGCTGCGGAGTCTTTAAATAGCCCACATTCTGACTGGCCGTGATGAAATGACCGCCCCGATCCTTCATTTCACCGTCCCGCTCTGTGGAAAATGCCTCAAATAAGCCTGTTTTATTTCCAAAGGCATCCGTCAGCACCACCTGCTCTTTTTCTTCGCAGACTGGCGTTCCGGCCGGAACCGTCCCGTAGTAAAGCCCCTGATAAGGAATCTCCCAAGGCAAAGCCGCCCGGGCCGCAGGCGTGATCCGGAAGGCTCCCATCGCCTCCAAAAATTCCCGGCTTCCGGTAATCACCGTATCCGCCTCGTAATATGCAGCATGGCCGTCTGTATGGGATCCATCCTCTCTTTTGGCACTGTACAGAGCAAAAAGAGCTCCGTCATGGAGAATATTTTCCCCTGTCTCGGAATCCAGCTTTTCGATGCGAAGCTTTGAAGTATAAAACGTATTTTTATAAATTCCGTCCGCATAACCGGAAAATGCCTCCGCATCATAGACGCCTGTCTCCTTCGGCTCCCGCACAGTCCAGGGTGCCAGAGCGGCAAAATACCGTCCGTCGTATCCCGTCAAAGCGCCTGTGATCGTCTTCACATCATCCGCCCTTCCCACCTGCTCCGAGAGAGAAGCATAATGGTAATATTTTTCCACCTTCTGATTGCTTCGGTAATTACTGGCATGATTCTCATTCTCATAGACATCCTTATAGGGATCAAAGCTCTCCTGGGTAAAAGTAAAGCCCTGGTAGGAAATCCCGCTTTCCTCCGTGTCTCCCATCCGCTTTCCGGCAGTCAGGCCATACTTATAGACCTCAAAATCTCCGTCATGGTTATGGGCCCGGATCACATAGCCACGCAGATCATCCGTATGCGAGGCAGCCCATTCCTCATTCATACGTATCTGATAGTTCTTTGCAAGTTTTTCAGGAGAAGCACTGCTTTCATAGCTATAAAACGGATGATATTCTTTCTCATACGCCTCGGGTTCGCCTGTCTCGTAAAGAGAAGGCACGGTAATTTCCTTCGGCTCATCTGTTTTATAATGCTTATTGAAGAAATCACCCAGCTTCGCGCTGCAGGGCTGCTCCTCCACTGCCACATAGACTCCATAGGGAAGGTATTTTGACACACCATAGAAATATCCGTTCTCCGCTCCTTCCCGATCCGCCCTTTCCGTTTCATAATACATATCCGCTGACAATGTGGAGGCATCCCGATCCACACCTCCATCCGGATCGCTGTCCCATTCCACTGCGTAAATGGTGTCTAAATCGTAGGCAAAAAACGGCTTTAAATAATTTTCTGCCTTCTGGATGGCTTTTCGGAGCGCCTTATCATAAATCTCTTCCTGATACGCTTCGCTTCCGCCCTCCGGCTGTCTTTCTCCGGCGTCATTTTTTTCAGTCAGCTTTTTCACTTCCTCATCCAAATACCAGGTAACGGCAAACTGGCGAACCATATCAGAGGCATTCCGATTTTCGGCCGCCTCCTCTGAGGTTCGGCTTTTATTCCGAATGGGCCGGTTATTACGGTTTGTCGGATACGCCTTTTCTCCGCCCTCGCTTCCAAATAAGGCCTCCCGGATCCAGGAAAAAGGTTTAAACGAAGTGCTGTCCCTTTCTCCCTGATCCCATTTATCATGGTTGGCGGTTCGGATCGCATCGAAAAACTTTTCATAATTGTAGCATTCCGTAATCTTCTCCCCTCCGGAACCATCTTCCGTTCCTTCGGAAACCGTCTCCAAAAGCCTGATATACCCCGGATTCTGTTCGTCCTGAATCAGACCGTCCGATCCCGCGGAATACAGAGACTTCCCGGCAGAAACGGCCTCGTCCCAGACATTGTTGCTGACAGATCCGGTGGTCAGAGAATCGCTCCGGTGCAGAACCTTTGTATAAAGCTTCGGTACCTCGGCGTAAGGATCCTGAGCCGGATATGTGTCCCGCAGAGTCCGGACATCAGTTTCCTTTCCGTCTCTGTCTAACCACACCACATTTCCCTCTCCGTCACGGTAAAGCCGTTCTAAATTAGATTTTAAATATATCTTAAACCGGAAATTGGGAAGTGACGCGGCAGTGCCCGACACGCTTCCCGGAACGCTCGTAAAAGCATCCTTATGGCCTGTCTCTGCGTTGGTATTATGGGCATAATCTCCGTCCGGTCCGGTCTCGATGTCCTTCCGTATCCTAATTTTCTGGCGGATAATCCGCTCGTACACCTGACCCGGATTCTGTCTCGTGCCGTCATCCTGATACACCTTCTCCTGGCCCGGGTAGACAAGCTTCGCCGGAATCAGATAGGTATTATCCCCGGTCAGGCCGGTATTTTCATAATCTAAATATGCTTTGGCACTGGCCTTTCTCACATGCGTATAGTAGCTGGCACTGTCCATCGGATTTCCGGCCGCAAATCCGCCTGATAGGGCGGCTGCATCCTCTTTCGACAGAATCACTTCCTTCTCTTTCAGCACAGCCTTCCACTCCAGAAGCTGTTCCTTTCCGGAATTGGTATGTACGACCCCAAAACTGTCTGTATAGACGGCATCCACCCTTATAACATAGGCTCCGTCCTTCCCGCGCACGGCTTTGACCGGCTGCCATCGTACTTCTTCGGTATCCAGACTCCGGATCTCTTCCTTCTCTCTGTATTCAAAAGCCTGAACCGGATCCCCATTCTTATCATATATCTGTTCCCCGGGCTCATAATACACATTTTCTCTGATCTTTTTAACTGTAATTTTCCCGTCATCATCCACGTCCGCAGCAGGAATCAGGAGAGCATTTGCCAGAACGGAAGAAGCACTTACCCTCTGACTGTAATTTTCGTAAATGCCAAAAGGGCTGTAGTCCGGATTATTGGAATACGGCACATATACAAGGCGCGGCGGTTCCGAAAGGGACATCGGAAGGCAGGATATTGCATGATAAATGATACTGTCCTCTTCCGGATCACTTCCCAGTACCATAAAATTCTTCGGATTTCCGCTTACGCCTGCATAAACTGTAAAAAGATACTGTTCTCCGGTATCCTCGATTTTCTCAATCCCGCCATAGCTGTAGTACGGATGACTGTCATAGTAGCTTAACAGCGATACAATCACCTCGCATACGGTCAGGGCAGTCCCGTCCTCCTTCTCTTTTTCCACCGAAACAGTCTGCACCGGAGCGCCGTATACCGTGCAGGCCGCCGGACTTCCCGGTGCAGCTCCGGACAGGCCGTCCGGATCCGTCTCTCCTTCCCGGACACCGCGGTCAAAAATCCCTTCTTCCACTCCGGAATACTGGAATCCGCCTCCGGGTTTCCGTCTTCTCGGCGTTGATTTTCCATTCCGCCGAAGAGCCGCTTCCGTCTTTCCTTTTACAAAAGAAAAATCATTCTCCGAGAACTCTCGATCCAGTATGGCCATATTTTCTTCCTCTGTCATAGAATCCTCCGCACGGAGCAATGCTTCTCGGATCAGCGTCTCTTCCAGGCGGCGCACATGAACCTGCCGGATCTGCTCTGCAGTCTCATTTACCGGAATCTCCCTTGTCATCAGACTTCCATCCGGATTATATCTGGGATACTGATACTCTTCTTCTGCCGTAATATACTGCGGGCTTCCGTCCGGATTGGTAAGATATACCTTTTCATAGGTCCCTGTTCCGACTGTCACCTCCGTTTTCTTTGTTCCCGTCTCTTTCCGGAACAGAGAAACGCCCTCCGGAAGGCCGGTTAACAGGATGTCGTAGGTCCCGTTTTCCGTATCCTTTGATACAGAGGAGAAAAACAGCTCATTGGGGCCTGCTCCGTCTCCGGATTCCGAGGTCTGCTCATCCGCAGCCAGAGGATCCCGGATTCCGGCATAGCCGCTTCCCGGCTCCGGAACCTGTGCTTTCACATCCTGCCCGAAATTCGTAAGCCGGTCCCGGCGGTTCCCGATGGAGAGCTCATATCCCTCCGAGCGGGACAGCTCTTTGACATAGTATTCTCCCATCAGAAGCGGACGGCCGATCCAGCAGTTTCCGTTTTTGTCATCCAGATTTTCATAGCTCCGTACCACTCCCTCATCCCCGGTATAGTCATCATAAGTTTTCTCAGATGCGTAAAGGTTCCGGGGCGCCTTTTTGACCCATCCATCCTCTGTTTCAACCACATCCCCCAGGGAATAATCATAAATATGTCCCGGGGCCTCTGTGTTAACTAAAAATGAGGCATCTCCGTTTTTATCTGTCGCAGCTATAGCAACCAGCTGATTGGCTCTATAAACCGCCCCTGTTTTTCCGTCCGGATGGATCAGATCCTCTGCCGCGAAGAGTCCGTAAACAGCGCCTTCCAGGGCAGCGTCTCCCTGAGTATCCCCGCCGGCATCATACGCTTCGGACTCCCCGGAAGCTAAATCCAAATCTTTCTTGTTGATGTGAAATTCGCCCTCTGTCCGATGATCATAGATTCGCCAGGCATCTCCTTCGCCATCTGCACCGCTGCAGTGACTGTATCGATCCGCCGGCCCCTTTTCGGCCCCTGCTCCCACGCTCTCTGAAACAAGGGCCTCCTCATAGGCAGGAGTAAACAGATCCGTTCCCCCTTCCTCCCCCGCTGCGGCTCTTCCGGTTTTGGGATTTTGAAAGGGCAGAGCAGAGCGGATCCATGCAAACTCCGCTTCCGAAGCAGATGCCTCTGACGGGGAGGCCTTCAAAAGAGAGGCACCGGAAAGAAATTCCTCCGAAAGGAATGACTCCGAAAGAGACGGTTCTGAGGGCGAGGCTTCCGAATCCGTATCCGCATCTTCATCCACAAATTCAAACGCCGCCTGTACCGTAGGAAGTGTATGGCTCGAGAGCTCCACGCGGGACGTCATTTGGGACTCCAATTCCTCTTTCTTGCTGTATTCCCCTGCGAAGTGCGCATTGGCCCCATTCTCAGAGGAATCTGTTGTAATCACTTCGATCGGCAGATCATCCGCATGGATATCATGACGTATATAGCCTTCCCGGGCCTGGAATTCTGTAAAGGCATAGCTGTATTTCATGGAAATGAATTTTGCATAGGTATCCAGAAGATCCGCCCGGCAGCCTGATTTTTCATAGGCAGTCTCCCCGTCCGCCCCGGATGTTATTCCGCCGTCCGGTGTCTGTCCCTCTTCGCCGCCTGAGGAAGCGGTACGTTCAATCTCTCCCACATTCACCTCGTTCATGATCCAGTGGAAATGGACACCCTCAAAATTCCCTTTTGCCTGTCCTCTGCAAGCGTCTGCACAGGATAGCCAGGTATCTGCCAGCTCCCGGTTTTTGGCCCTGGCTGCCTCAATGGCTTCTCCATTTAAAAGATCTCCCGTTTCCTCATCCTCTTCCGGTTCCGGAACCGCGGTAAAGACAGGAGCCGGATGGCCGTCACAGAAGGTCTTGTCATAATGGTAGCCATGTTCCACCGTCCGGGCCGCATGGCCGTTTTCATCTGTTACCACAGAGGCCGCCTTACGAAATCCATCCCATACGGCCGGATGATCGGTATGACCTCCGGCAAAAGGCTCTCCCCCTTCATAGATGTGAACCGGGCCGTCCCGTTCTCTGTCTATTTCCTCTTTATCATCGAACCGTTCAAAGAGGACAAATCGCGCGCCCTCCAGCGGCTTTCCGGTTTCGTGATCATACTTATAAAGCTGCACATTATAGTGGGAGGTAAAATCCTCTGCATGACGGAAGATCCGAAATGTAATACTGCCGTCTCCCGATTCTGCTGCCGCGGCTCCTCCCAGAGAGGCATAAAGCTCTGTATCGACCGGTTTTATCTCCAACCAGACCATGCGCTGATGAACCCAGACATCACTGACAGGCGGTGTGCCTCCCGTATGAGCTCCGGAACACTGAACACATTCCCACACCTGAAGACAGGCATCAAACAGCTCCTTTGTGGAAGAATAGGCACCGCCCGATGCCGCATACTCCGTTCCTTCCGTCGCAAACCGGATCAGAGCCTTCGGCGGCTGAGGATTCGGATGGGAAAAGATAATGCTGTTCCTTGTCTTCGTATACATCCAGCCGTCCGTCGGCTGTGCACTGTATGTAGCTCCATTATCATTCGAGAACAGAAGCGGTACCTTTTCAATAAAATCGGCATCCGCTCCATCTTCCGAAAACCGAATGGTAAAATCCGGTGAACCCACTGCATAGGCCGAGGACGGTGAGGTGCTTGAGGCCAGTACAGACGGAATCTGTTTTCCGCTTGCTGTCTGTGCGCCTCCGCCTCCCAAAAGCCCGCCCATTCTTAAATATTCCTCCGTATGGGCGGCCGCTGTCTCCAGCCATGGATATTTCTCCCGGACGGAACTGCTGTAAATCAGGGCCTTTAGATCCTCTTCTGTCACCAGCCTTCCAATCGGCTCTTTCCCCTGCGCCTTTGCATTGGCATTGATCCTTCCCAGCACATCATTGGCCTCCCGAACTCCCAAAGAGGCCTGAAGTGTCAGGATTCCCCAGAATACATATTCCTGCTCCCGCAGGGAAAGAGGCAGATTCATTTCTGAGGGCCGGTGTCGCTCATATACATCTCCGTCATCGGCAATTCCCCAGACGGCTAAGCCGCCCTTATCAATACAGTACAGCTTGTGGGAACCGCCAAAATCTCCATGGGCCGTCGTTAAAATGACTGTATCCCCTGCTGCCGCATCTGCCCTCAGTACAGGCAGATGCGGGAAAACTGTCATCAGTGCCAGCAGGATAGACAAACAAAAGGACACACTTCTTCTTCCCTTTTCTCTCAACCCTTTGAACCGATTCACTTCTTCCTCCTTTGTCTATTTCGCTTTTTCTCTTTTTTCCTGCTACAGGCTTTTCATAGGCCGTCTCCCGCTCACCAGCCCCAGGAGTCTTTTAAAAAAGGCCGTCTCCTGCTTTCGGCGTCTCCACTCCGAAAGATAGCGTTCCTGCGCTGCATCATCGGTCTGCCGATCATATTCTGCTATTGTCATGCATCAAATACCTCCTTTTTTGTCTGCACCATACCGTCTTTCGTCCATTCGCCTTCGGAATTCACCGCTTCACCGTCCGGTGTTGTCTCATTCTTTAAAAGGTGGCCTCTGGTTCCATCGGAGACAGTATGAAAATAATACCTTCGCAGCGTTCCGTCTAAGCCGGCAATCCACTGCCAGCCGGTTGCCATATGACCCTGCGTCCCGTCTGAATGAGGCCACAGATAGTACCGGTGTCCGTCTGAATCTGTAAACCAGCCCGTCACCATATAACCGTTCTCATCGAATCGGAACCAGTCCGCACTGGCTTGTCCGACTCCTGCATAGGGATTATAAACATACGCCCATTCGTTTCGGAAGCTCCGACCGCCTGCATAAAATTTCCATCGTCCGTCCGCCTGTTTTTCCCAGATTCCCGACATGCTTCCAAGCGGAATCCCGCTGCCGGAAACGGCCGTACCGTCCGCTGCCGACACCGTTTGCCCTGCAGTGACAGTATCTGCCGCAGGACCTGTGGCCAAAGCTCCCGTGGAAACGCCGGACGGCCCTGCATTTCCGGAACCGCCGGAGGAGCTTCCTGATCCGCCCGAAGAACCTCTGCTGTATGTTTCGTCCGTCATTTGATACTCTATTGTAACCCGGCATGCTGCCCGGAACCCGCCGTCCTCTGCCACAGCCGTCATGACAGCCGTATGGGTTCCCTTATAAGGATATACCCGATTTATCTTTTCTATCCATCCGGCGTTAGGATTTACAGTCACAGTTCCGTCTTTTGAAACAAACAGGGAATCATCGCTTATCTTCCACGTATAATTCCGGTTCCAGGCCTGCTCCGGATAGACTGAGACAGCCGCCTGTTTTTCTGTATTTCCCGTCCAGCTAACTGTTGGATTGGAACGGGAGCCCGTCTTTTTACAGGACAGGCGGTAATGAAGCTCTGACGGACTGAGATGGATTCCTTCTGCAAGAATCCTTGTCTCATCCACAGTTTCAAAACGGACCGTCACATCACAAGAGGCCGTCCTTTTATTGCCCAGCATGTCATCTCCGATTACAGTTATCTTCGCCTTTTTCATTCCGGATCCCTTTCGCAGCGCATACGGATCATTTTCATGGATTCCGTCATCCGATGCCATAATGTCACGAATCCATTTTGCATCCTTTCTTGCTGCCGCACTGGCCGACTTATTCTCGCCGTTTACGGATAGAATCGCAGGATCATCCGTTGTCCAGGAAATCTGTTTTTTATCAAAGAAGTCCGGATAAAAGGAAGCGCTCAGGCTCTGCGGGGCTGTTACTGTGATAGCCTCCTCCGGATTTTTTCGATTTCCGGTCAATTTTCGTGTAACCGTAAAATTCAGGGCCGTCTTATCTAAGGCAGCGCCTTCTCCGGCTACGTAGGTCTGATCCTTTACCTGAAAGGTGACATTGATTCTTGCATTGGCACTGCAGGGCTTTCCCTCAAAGCTTACGGCCGGTCGGGTAGAGGCTGTTAAAATAGCCACACCGCCGTTCTGATGTCCGGCCCCGAAAATCGTATCCGGAATGGGGTACTGATATCCCGCTTCCGCCTGTTCCTTTTCCAGTCTCCGGATGGTGTCCGAGAGAAAGGAAGACTTTAGATTTACCTGCAGAGAGGCGCTTTTGTTCGTATATCCCTCTGCGTCCATATCATCATTGGGAAGAAGGGGCAAAAGATCCGCATCGTCAATGGACCATTTCACGGAGCTGTCCGCCACATCGTTATTCTGATCCACAACGGCGCGGATGGAAACAGGCTGGATCTGGGTTCCCTGCTCCAGCATTCCATTGATATAGGTAGCAATCAGACGTCCGTCCTGATCCAATACCCGGGTCGTCTTCACCGGATTTTTGCGATCCCCGGTCCGTTCCTCCACCACAGAAATACGGTACTGGGAGGGAATCACAGACACCTTCACCGCCACTTTTTTATAAACCGCCCTTACCTCTGTGTTCTCCGCCGGCATAGTAAAGGTGTATTCTCCGCCGCCTTCATACGTTGTCTCCCTGATTTTTCCGCCCTGTGTATAAACCGGAACGCCTTCCATCTGAAACTTGGCGTCCTCTGTCTGTTTTGGCGATGTGGTCACCGTCACACTGCGTCCCGGTGCAATCGCTCCCCGATGCTCCTTACCCAGCGTACGGTAATAGCTTCCGTTTCCGCGGGCCTCCAAAACGGCCACATCATAATAATTCGTCCCATTGGATACCGTGTCTATCTGCGGAATCGTTACCAGATATCCCCGGGTTGGCCGTCCTGCGTCATTAGGAGCGAAATGGTCAATCTCATATCCTGCCTCTTCCGCGCCGCCTCCGCCGAGTTCTTCCTCTATAATATGCAGAATCCCATCCTCTAATTCCTCATAATAGCAGGTATCCGTCACCTCCCTGGTCACGCCGCCCTGAACCAGGGTATAAAATAAATCTCCGCTGTGGGAAAATCCAATATGATCTCCGTAAGTATATTCATTGTCATCCGGAATCCCGCTTCCGCAGACATTGGCCGCAATCTTAGCCTCCGAATCGGCAAAAAGATAGGCCACATCTTCTCCGTAGCGGAAATAATTGCCTGCCTCCCGATGGCCGATAAAAGTCCCCCGATGACCCGCCGATCCGGTTCCCGACTGACCGATGGTTCCCTCAAAACGGGCTGTTTTCAGCTTTCCGGATGCATACTTTCCCGTGATGCCTCCCACAATCAGTGTGCCGGCTCCGCCGATGGTCCCTGATACATAGCTGTTGTAAATATCCGTATCATTCTGCAGGCCGGTTATTCCGCCGACACAGGCGCCGGTTCCCTGAATCCGGGCCGTCTGATTATCTCCGGTCTCCACCCGGCAGTCCACAACAGCGGCCCCTGCCGCTTTTCCGCTGATTCCTCCCGCATAAAGATCCGAACCGCCGTTTACAGAAATCGTTACATTGGCCAGACAGTTCTCAATCACACCGTCTCCCGTTTCGGAACCGTTCCCGGTTATAATACCTGCAATTCCGCCTGCCGTTCCCGCGGCCGAAACAGCTCCCCGCACCGTGCAGTCTGCAATTCGGGAATTTTTTACATTTCCGGCCAAAATTCCCACATTGTTCCTTCCTGTCACGGTTTTTCCCGGGGAAAGGGTAAGATTTTCAATTACGGCATCTTCCACGGCCCCAAAAAAACCTACATTCGGCCATTCGCTGCGGTTTAGCCTAAAATTCGAAATTGTTTTTCCGTTTCCGTCAAAATGTCCGAAAAATTTGTGCTCCACCTCTCCGGAAACCTCGGAGGAATCCCGATAAAAGCCAATGGGATTCCACTCCATTCCTCCCAGATCCAGATTTGCCATCAGCTTAAAATAACTCCCGTCATAAGAACCGATTATTTCCGTATCTCCTTCTCCCGGCTGAATCCGCATTCCCATGGCTGCCAGCAGAGAAAGTCCCATCAGCTGATGCTTTGTCCGGATCTGATAGGGTCTTTCCCTGCTCCCATCTCCGCTTTCCCCGTTTAAAAAGGAAAAATCGCCGTCCCAGTCATCCCAAAGATCCCCCAGCGAGCTGCTGCTCTTTAAGGCAAACACTGCTTCGGCCGCAGTCGCAGGAACGGCCTCGGCCGGGGTCGCGCAAAGTGCTTCTGAGGCACTGGCCGAATCTCCTTCCCCAGCCCCTCTTTCTGTTTCCCAATCCTCAAAAATGAACCCCGGCGCCGCTGCTGCCGGCAGGGTTCCCGAACTGAGCACCGCTGTAATTAAAACCGCAGGCACCCATTTTGACCCGATTTTCTTTCTTTTTCTGCTTTTCCTGAGTCTCTCTCTGTTTTTTCCCATCCAACATCCTCCTTTTTATTTCTACTCCTGCGGCAGCGTAAAAGCCGGACGCATTCCATAGTTTTCACTTTCCGTATCCACCGGATGAATATTTCCGTTTTCCAAATCCACGGCGTAAATACGATTTCCATACCGAAAACCGCCCGCATCCTTTTCCTCATAAAACGGGGTACGAAGATAATATCCCGCTGAATAGGCGCTTATCTGGCTTTCCGGTCCCTGATCTCCAAATTGCCACAGCCAAGCCCGATACCGGAGCGCCTCCTCCAAAGAAAGGCAGAAGAGGGAATCCTGCATCAGCTGAAAGCCTATCTCACGGCACGCAAAATCACCGTCTGAAAGCTGTACAAAGCTCCCGGCTGCACTGCTTCCTGTATAGGCCTTATCCACTCCGATAAAAACAGGTTCCATCCCAAAGCCGCCTTCTGTCCGGTTCTCATTGAGCCAGCTTCTGATTGCAGACGTCTTATAATTATTATCCCGTCCAAAGGACAGCACCTCGTTCTCCCGTCCGTCCCCGGCCTTATCGCCCTCAATATCCGCCCGGATCACCCGATCACAGAGAAAAAGCGCGGATTTCCGGTGACCATCCCTGACATCCCTGTAATCTTCGTCAATACAGCGGAAACGGTATACCTCCTTCCCCACCCGGCGCATCTGGATCTCTCCCTGCACCCAGCGCCTCTTTTCTGCCCCATTCTCCTCTCCCGGCGAGACAGAAAGGCCGCATCGATCACAGAGAGCATCTCCATCCTCATCCAGGTGTCCCGGCGCCGGAAGAAAAACCGTCTCCTCCGTCTGGCACTTCTCACATTTCCAGCTCTCCGTTCCGAACTCCAGACATCCCTTTTCCGCCCGTCCCGTCATACTCCAGCTGTGGGTGCAGCGCTCCGGAGCCCAATTTCGTTTCACCGACACCCGATACACCTCATAAAGACTCCCCTCAAAGGAAAAGCTGTCCGCCTTCACCACAGAGTAAAGTGCATCAAATTCCGTTCCCACAATCAGTGTCTTCGGCGTATAATCCTTCCCAATCAGATAAAAGGAATGCCACGCTCCATCTGAAATTATAGAAACCAGATTTCGGATCCGCCGGTTATTCGATGTATCTTGCGTCACGATCCGATCCGAATCCCGTATTCCATCCGGATCCTGCCCCGTCAAAGCGCAGTCCGCCTCCCAGGCCTTTAAAAGCCACCGGTCCAGCCTCTCTTTCTGCGCATTCTCCTCCTTCTCCGGCGTTTTCACCCTCTCTCCCTGCTGATATTCAATGTAATATTTGTGTACTCCGTCCTGATACACCGGAAATTCCTGCGGTGTCTTCTCCAGCGAATGCCAGATATGTCCGTCGCTTCCTGCAATCTGCTCCGGAAAAGATACGCGAAGAGCCGTTCCCTCGGGAACCTCGCCCTCCTGTGTGTTGAAAATTTTGATATTGTGATCTCCTGCGGCAACAAACGAGACCCTATAAGCAATCTCCCGAGTCTCCTCCGCCTGTGCCGTTCCTGAAACGGCTAAAAACACCCCAGACGCCGCCAGAACAGCCGCCCCTGCCATCTGAACCTTCGTTTTCTTCGTATAACTCCCTCCTTATCCCCATTTTTCGGGCAACAAAAATACACTCTGCAGAGCTGTCTTTCTCAAATAGAAACCATTGCCGAATCCGGCATGAACCATATAAAAGAATGATTCAGAAAATAAGAATTTTAGAATGCTTCCGAATTTGGAAGATGAAAATACTGTAACATATTCGCATATTGAATGCAAGGGGGTGGGGGGAATTTCTAAAAAATTTATATTTGGGGGCTGCGTTCGGAAGCAGGAGGGGCATGTTCGGGAAAAAGGGGGCGCGTTCGGAAGCAGGAGGGGGGATGTTCGGGAAAAAGGGGGCGCGTTCGGAAGCAGGAGGGGGGATGTTTCTTCCGGGGACCGTTTGCACTTAGTGGAACGCATAGCGGTACATAGGGCTGCAAAAGACGCAGCCCAAGTACCGATGGGTTCCAATGTCCCCTACAGAAACATCCCCCCTCCTGCTTCCCCACTACAGATTCGTTGGGAACTTGCGGGCGTATTTTTGCTGCTTTCTCTGTGGGGTATTACTGGCTTTGCTTTTTTGAAGCTCGATTTGTACCATCTCGGCCATTACCCGCGAACACGTAGCGGGGAAGCGGGGGGATAGGGTATTCTGTAAGAGGCGTTGGGCCCCATCGGCACTTAAGCCGCGTCTTTTGCGGCTTTAGTACCGCTATGCGGCACACCGAGCGAGAGCGCCCTCTGGAAGAATACCCTATCCCCCCGCTTCCGAACGCGATCACACCACAAAAAAATCCCCCAGAAAGCATACCACCCTCTTTCCAGAACATGATACGCCTCCCAGGGAACTCTCTACGCCTTATAAAAATCCATCTCTACCCGAAATGCCGCTTCTCCTTAATGCCGATGCATCGAAAATGACGCCATATCGTAATTTTTCAGGTTCTCATGAACCTCTCTTGCATCTGCCTCTCCGATCAGCTGATCTCTCGACTTCTTAGCTTCCATCTCTGTCTTATGCTTGCTCGGACCTCCTACACAGCCGCCTACGCAGGCCATACCCTCGATGAAGTCCTCCGGAAGACGGCCTACCTTCAGAAGCATTAATGCTTTCTTACACTCAGCCGCACCGTTGCATTTGGCTACCTTGATATCTGTATTCTCTCCGGTCTCTTTTAAGCACTGAAGCACAGCTGCTGTTACGCCGCCGCCGTTTCCGAAGCGTTTTCCGAATACGCTGGCTTCCTGTGTGGAATTCTCCTCCGGCTCTAATACTACGTCTTTTGCACGAAGCATCGCACGGATCTCGCCGTAGGTCATGGCATAATCCGCATTGCCCTGAATATTTAAGTCCAGTGTCTCGCTCTTCTTTGCGATACACGGTCCGATGAATACTGTGATAATCTCCGGATCCTGTGCCTTCAGCATACGGGAAACGGCACACATCGGGGAAACCGTGGTGGACATGTTATCCAAAAGCTGCGGGAAATGCTGCTTAATCATATTTACAAACGCCGGACAGCAGGAGGTAGTCATCTTCTTGCCTTCCTTATAGGCCTCTGCCCACTCTTCCGCCTCGGCAGCTGCTGTCATGTCGCCGCCCAAGCCTACCTCAATCAGATCGGCAAAGCCGACTTTCTTAAGAGCGGTTCTCCAGCTCGCAAAGGTGATATCCGGTCCGAACTGTCCCTCTGTTGCCGGAGCCAGCATAGCAACTACCTTCTTGCCGGCATTGATCAGGCGGATTACATCCACCATGAAGGTCTTGGAACCGATTGCGCCGAACGGACAGCTGTGGATGCAGGCGCCGCACTGGATACATTTCTTTTCATCGATTACGCAGATGCCGTACTCGTCATAGGTAATCGCATCCACTGGGCATACCTTCTTACAGGGACGCTCCAGATGGGCAATGGCATTGTACGGGCAGGCCTGTGCACATTTTCCGCACTCACGGCATTTCTCCGGATCGATATGCGCCTTGTTGTCGCCCATGGAAATGGCACCGAACGGACAGGATTTCTGACATGCCTTACCCATACATTTCCGGCAGTTATCCGTAACCGTATAAGATGCAATCGGACACTCCTCGCAGGCCGCATTAATAACCTGAACTACGTTGTTTGTATTTCTTCCGGACGGACACTTGCCCTCAGCCAGACGAACTCTCTGTTTGATAACTTCTCTCTCTTTATAAATACAGCAGCGGTACTGCGCCTGCGGACCCGGAATCATTTTGTAGGGAAGCTCGTCTCTTCCGTCTTCCAGATTGCCCTCCCAGGCCATTTTTGCCACTTCGTAAAGCACTTCATGTTTTAAATGCAGTAATGTCGCATCATTCGTTACCATGTTCATATCCTCCTTTAGTAGTATGTAACCGTAACCTTCTTTCCCATTCGCTCCACAATCTCCATCAGCTGTTTCACCAGGCTCTGCCGGATTCCCAGCTCAAAAAGTCCGGGATTTTGGTAAGCTCCGTTAAAGGCCCTTCCCACAAAGAGCTTAAGCTCTGTACAATCCTCAATTAAAATCTTCGCCATCATGGATGCGCCGTTGTTTTTATCCAGTTCCCGGAAGAACTCGGAATCCAAATCACACTTTTCCACATAGCTCTTTAAAAGATCCACCACTCGGCGCAGGGTAATAACTCCCTCCGTCACCAGATCCACCCCTTCCATATAGGCAATCGGAGGGATCTCCGGATCCGTATAATCCATGGACACGCGCAGCGGCCGTCCCAGCTCCCGGGAAAGAATCGTAGCGCTGGTTCCTCCCGAAACGATATGCTTCGCTGTTTCGTCCTTCATAAAATCCTCTGTAATTACTTCATCATCATCGCGGCTGACTGGAGGACCCGTCATCAAGTGAACCGGCTTATTCTCGATGATCCGCGCTACCACCACTGTGGTATCATCGCCGGGCCGTCCCTCATAAATCCGGCTGCACTCGTCACATATTCCGGCCACCATACGAACTGCCGATACGGTGGTCTTGTACTGCTCTGCAGCAAAATCAGCGACCTTGTCCCAGGGCCATCCAAAGCAGAATTCCCTGCTTTTTCCAACCCCGGCATGGGTCACGCCGTCGCTCATCAGCACCAGGGCATCGCCCTTCTGTACCTGAAAACGACTCTCGCTTATGACCTTATCCTTGATCGTTCTGGTGTTCTTTTGAACCTCTACCACATGACCGCACCGCAGAAAAATACAGCTGGGATTATCGTACTCCACCAGATACGCCTCGCCGTTATTAAAAATCTGCAGGATGGAGAAGGTCGCATACGCCACCTTACGTACCTGACAGAGCGGCAGCGTCTGTCCGATGGTCTCCACGCATTCCTCCAGGGTGGCCCCGTTTAAAAACATGGTTCCCAGGATTTTGGCAGTCAGGGTGGAAAGAATATTGGCCTTTACACCGCTTCCCATTCCGTCCGCCAGAATAATGACATCGGAATCCTCTGTCTTTAAAAGCTCTACCTTATCTCCGCACAGGATTTCCGAATATTTCACCAGGCTTTTGAAAGTGACATCCACGGTAATCCCCATTATCGGACCTCGCTTTCCTTTTCATCATCAATCAGGGAGCACAGCTTCGTCAGAGTTGTCTTCGTCTCCGCTGTCGTCTCTCCCAGAAGTCCCGCGATTTCCTGAGCTACCATCATCTGCTTATAAATAACCTTCTGAGCCAGATCAATGGTTGCCTTTTTCTTTTCATATTCCTGCTGTGCCAGAGCCTCTTCCTTGGTCATGTCAATCAGGGTGGCTATCACAAAATTCCCCTCCGGAATGTAGGCAATATTCTGGAATACGACCAGATTGCGTTCCGGATAGACCACCTTCCGTCCATGGATATTGGCATGAGTTTTAAATGCCCTTTCCATGTCCTCTGTATCCATCCATTTTCCAAGGCTTTGTCCCTTCATTTCCTCAGACTTTACACCGAAGTATCTCTCCACAGCGGCAGAACACTCCAGCACCTTCAGATCCTCATCGAGAATCATAATCACATTCGGTGACGTATCCATTACCAGGTGAGACATGGAGCGGGCTCTGTCGTACAGATATGGGATGCACATGTTAAGCTCCGCCTTATTCTGGAATACGGCAATGGCCTTTTCCCGACAGGTAGGATAGCCGCAGGCCCCGCAGTTTAACTCCTGCTCCGGGCTGGCTTTTCCGGTTTTTCTTAAAATTTCCCGGATCTCCTCCTCGGTCGGAATCTTTTCCTTCTGAGAACGGTTCCTAAATTCCTTCCGTGTATCCACATCTTTGGCTTTCTCATTGAAAAAGGACAGATATGCCGCCCCTTTCGGAAGCGTTGCCTCCAGATCCAGCTTCACCTTAAAGCTGGACACCTCCGCCGCCGTAGCAGGACCGTTGATGCATCCGCCGTGGCAGGCATTCATCTCAATAAAACAGCCCTTGACCTCTCCGGTACGCAGCGCCTCGCAGACATCCTGACAATCCTTGATTCCGCTGACATAGAACTTCCGGTAGCGATCCTTCTGCTGCTTTGTCTGTTCTACAGCCGTCAAAAGTCCTCCGCTGATCGGATAGCGTAAATTCGCTCCCAGATGGCGTTCCTCGAACGGCTCTTCCTCACAGGCCTCAATGTCAATTTCCTCTTCCTCCAGCCAGCTTCTCAGCTCCTCGAAGGTGAGAACGGCATCCGGACTGACAGTTCGGCTCTTCTCTTTCTCTGCTATACAGGGGCCGGCAAATATGACCTTTGCCTGCTCCCCATACTCGGCTTTCAGCATCCGGGTATGAATTCCCGAAGGAATCAGAACCGGAGCCATATACTCCAATAATTCAGGATAATGGATCTCCATCAAATCGACGATACTCGGACAAGCCGTCGTAATGATATTTTCCATCTCTCCCTTTTCCAAAAGCTTTACATACTCCCGGGTAGCTAAGGCTGCTGCCTCTGCCGTATCCCGTACATCGGTAAAGCCCAGCTTTTTTAATGCTGCCTTTACCTGCCCCCTGCTTTTATAGGGGAAAAGACCGATATAAGCGGAAGAAAGCGATAAAATAGCCGGAGCTTCATCCTTTATATAGCCTTTCACTTTCTCCAGCTCGCTGGACACACGTTTTGCCGACTGCGGACAATTAAGAAGGCACTGGCCGCATAAAATACAGCGGTTCGGCATAAGATAGGCGTGTCCGTTTCGAATCATAATGGACTTTACTTCACAGCCGCGGACGCATTTATAACAATGCTTGCACATGGCGGCCTTGAAATCAATGATCGGCATCTTACTCTCCTCTTAGTTTAAACGGCCCAGGATCTCCTTCTCAAAAAACTCTTCTGTCGTCTCCGGTTTTACGGAATATAAAGTGCCGTCCACGGTTACACAGACACCCATTCTGCAATTGCCACTGCAGAAATCTCCATTTAAATCTACTTTTCCATCCAGACCATTATCGGAAACCAGCTTCTGAAGCTTCTGAATCACTTCTCTGGATCCCTTCAGATGACAGGCACTGCCAATACAGATTGATACTCTCATTCCTTTTATCCTCCTATTAATCCATATGTATCATTGATGGTTGTCTTCATTATCTCATATTGTGATATTATTATCAATTATTTCCTCACCGATTTTTTGTTTTTTTTTAAAGCCATCTCTCCCTTTTTTTGCTTTTATTGCAGAATCTTAACACAGACCCCCTGAGTTTTTTCTTCTCACACCGTGAAATCTCTTGTTTTTTCCATTTGATTCCTGTATATTTTAAAAGTAATTTTACTATGTACAGAGAGAGGAGTTATTATTATGAAAAAACTAGTTCCGATTCTTCTGGCAGCCGCCATGACCGCTGCCTCATTAGCCGGCTGTGCTTCAGGAGAAAAGGCCTCCAAAGGAAGCCAGACAGCCGGTGCCTCCGAAGCCGAAACTACCGCAGAAGCCGAAGCAGAGACTTCCGCAGAGACCGAAGCAGCCGCGGCTCCCGATGCAGCTGCCGGCGCACAGACAGAAGCTTCTGAGGAAACAAATGCCATCCGAATCGGCGCCCTCAAGGGACCTACCTCCATGGGACTGGTGTCCTTAATCTATTCGGAGGAATCTGCCAATTCCTACGAATTCAATATGGTGACAGCAGCCGACGAGCTGGTTGCCTCCATCGCATCCGGCAAAACCGATATCGCTCTGCTTCCTGCCAATGTGGCCAGTGTGCTCTATAATAAGACAAAGGGCGGTGTTTCCGTCATTGACATCAATACTCTGGGCGTGCTTTATGTGGTATCCTCTGATGATTCCATCCAGTCTGTGGCTGATCTGAAGGGCAAAACCGTTTACTTAACCGGAAAAGGAACTACTCCCGACTACGTGGCCCGCTACCTGTTTGAAGCCAACGGTCTGTCTGAAGGAGATGTCACCCTGGAATACAAGTCCGAAGCGGCTGAGGTAGCTGCCGTCTTAAAGGAAAAGGAAGGCGCTGTAGGCCTCCTTCCCCAGCCCTTTGTAACAGTCGCCTGCGCCCAGAATGAGGCATTAAAAATCGTCCTGGATCTGACGGCAGAGTGGGACAAGGTGCAGGGGGAAGGCGGAAGCCGCCTTGTTACCGGCGTTACGATTGTGCGGAATGAATTCTTAGAGGAGCATGAAGAGGAAGTAAAGGTCTTCTTGAGCGACCACAGGGTGTCTGCCGAGACAGCCAACACCAACTTAGATGAGACAGCCGAGCTCATTGCTCAGGCAGGAATCATCGAGAAAGCCCCCATCGCCAAAAAGGCTCTGCCCTTCTGCAATATTACCTATTTAGACGGGGAAGAAATGAAGGCTGCCCTGTCCGGATACTTAAAGGTCCTGTTTGAGCAGGAGCCGCAGTCCGTGGGCGGTACGCTTCCGGGAGATGATTTCTACTATTCTGCCGAATAGGCTGCCGAATCCTGCCCGACAGGAAGAACGGCAGGAAGACTGACATGAAAAACAAGGAGAGTAGGAGTAAATGATGAAACGACATTTCCGCCTTGCGGCTGTCATGACCTTCTGGCTGCTTTTCTGGCAGGCAGTGTCCATGGCCATTTCCAATGATATCCTGTTTGTAGGGCCTGTCCAGGTAGCAGCCGCCCTTCTTTCCCAGATCCGGACTGCCGTATTCTGGAAAACCATCCTTTTCTCCCTCTCCCGTATTCTGGCCGGCTTTCTGGCAGCAGTGCTGTCCGGCATTCTTTTCGGCACTGCCGCCAGTCATTTTTCTCTGATTCGGGAGCTCTTAGCCCCCGTTATCCTGCTGTTTCAGTCCATTCCGGTGGCATCCTTTGTCATCCTGGCTCTCATCTGGATGGGCTCCGCCAATCTTTCCGTTTTTATTTCCTATATGGTGGTCCTTCCCATCCTTTATACCGCCACACTGACCGGACTCTCCCACACAGATGAAAAGCTTTTAGAAATGTGCCGGGTATTCCGGGTTCCACCGCTTCGCCGGATCCGGGCCGTTTATCTGCCGTCCCTGATGCCCTATCTGGCTGCCGGTGCAGACTCAGCCCTGGGCTTAGCCATCAAGTCCGGTGTGGCGGCAGAGGTGATCGGAGTGCCGGATCATTCCATCGGAAGCCGCCTCTATATGGCCAAAATCTACTTAAGCACTGCAGAGCTCTTTGCCTGGACTCTTGTGATCATTGCAGCGGCCTGGATCCTGGAAAAAGCCCTGCACAAAATACTTTGGCGGCTTGATCCGGCCCATGCAAAAAAGACCGGACCAAGCCGGTTTGATACCCGATGAAAAAAGCACTGCACATATAAAAAGGAGCCGTCATGAAACTGTCTCTCACGCTTCATCAAATCAGTAAAGCCTATCAGTCCGTGCCTGTTATTCAGGGCTTCAGTCTCTCCCTGACGGCACCGGATATCTGCTGCCTCATGGCGCCTTCCGGCACCGGAAAAACCACCCTGTTCCGCATTCTGATGGGATTAGAGGTCCCGGACAGCGGAAGCTTCACTATCGAGGCCCTGGATGATGCTTCCAAATCCCGCCGCACCCTAAAACCCGAAGAATGCCGCATTTCCGCCGTGTTCCAGGAGGATCGTCTGATTGAGCATATGACGCCTCTGGAAAATGCGGCTCTCACCCTTCCCGGACCGATGGATCGCGCATTCCTTTACCGGGAATTTTCACGCCTTCTTCCGGAGGAATGTCTGGATCGCCCGGTTTCCACCTTAAGCGGAGGCATGCGCCGCCGCTGCGCTCTGCTGCGGGCGCTTTTGGCTCCTTTTGATCTGCTGGTTCTGGACGAGCCCTTCACAGGCCTTGACGAGGCTTCAAAAAAAGAGGCTATCCGCTGTCTCCTTGAGAAAACAGACGGACGCCTCGTCCTCATTGCCACCCATAATCCGGAGGATGCTGGACTTCTGGGCGGACATATCTATTCCTTTGATTCCTTTACGTTTCCGGAACCAGACTTATGAGAGCCTTTCGGCCGTTATCCTGACCGGAAAGCTTCAAAAGATGAGCTCTCAGCTTCTCCACATTTCCATCGGCAAAACAGTATCCATCCATGCCGCAGGATCTTGCACCCTCAATGTTCACCGGCAGATCGTCAATAAAAAAGCATTCCTCCGGGCGCAGGGAAAATTTTTCAAAAAGCCTCTTATAAATCGCCGGATCCGGCTTTAAAAGCTTTTCCTCCGCCGAAACCAGCACTCCGTCAAAATACCGGCTGCCCGGAAGACGAGACTCGTAAACCCGAAGCCGCGGGGATGCATTGGAACAGACATAAATTCCAAAGCCCCTCTCCTTCATTTCCCGGATCAGCGCTTCCATCCCCGGCTTTGGTTCCACATTATATTCATGCCAGTGCGCTAAACACGCTGCAGCCATAACCCGCAGACGATCATTGGGAAGGCGTTTCTGTATCCGCGCTATGGCCTCTTCCTCCGAGATCATTCCCTGATCCAGAAGAATCCACTCTTTGGATCCAAAGAGCTCCTTTCGGATCCATTCCACCTCTCCGGCATCCTTCGTATACTCATAGCATACCCGAACCGGATTATAATCCATCAGCACATTTCCCATGTCAAATACAAGATTTCGAATCATTCTTTCATCCCTCCCTGATGCTGCTTTCTGAGCTGTCTTTTCTCCAAAACGGAATCAGGAAAGCCCCTGTCCCTTTCCGACTGTGAAATACAGGATTACCACAATGACAGCCGGTGCCACAAAACGGATGATGAACTCCCATATTTTCCTCATACGGAATGGGTATCGGCCGTCGGAGCTGATTTCCCTAGATGCCTTTCCGTTTCCCCACACCCAGCCGACAAACAGGCAATAGCACAAAGCGCCGACCGGAATCATCAGGTTATCCGTAAACTTCTCCATAACAGCATTCATCGGAAGCATGCAGATGCCGCTGCTAAAATCAAACCACGGCAGATTGATTCCCCGTGATTCCAGCTGGGACAGGGAATATCCGACACTAAATACAGCCATCGGAATAGAAAGCAGAATCGTCGCTTTCAGCCTGGATACCCGCCATTCTTCCGAAATATAGGCCACACAGCCCTCCAGCACACTGATGGCACTGGTCAGGGCCGCCAGAAACAGCAGCACAAAGAAGGCAAATCCGAAAAAGCGGCCGCCCGGCAGGGCATCAAATACTTCCGGCAGAGCAATAAAAGCAAAACCGCCTCCCATGCCCAGACCATCGGCTCCCAGGGTGACAAATACTACGGGGATAATGGCAAAAGCGGCCAGTACCGCTACCAGCGTATCCAGCACACAGATCCAGGCTGCACTCTTTACCATATTATCCTGCTTCGGTACGTAAGAGCCATAGGTCACCATGATGCCCATTCCCACCGACAGGGAGAAAAAGGCCTGTCCCAGAGCCCCCACCAGGGTGTCCCGGTTAAAGCTTCCCGGCTTGATGGTCAGCATATAAGAGATGCCCTCTGATGCCCCCGGAAGCGTTACCGCCCGGATCGCACAGGTAATCAGAAGCAGAAACAGCGCCGGCATCAGGACCTTGCTCACACGCTCAATTCCCTCTGAAACGCCCATGACTACTACATAAATACAGAGCACCAGAAAAATCAGGCCCCAGATCAAGGGCTCTGCCGGTCTGGTGATAAAATTCATAAAATAATCCTGATAAGACACGCCGCCGCTGCCAAAACCGGGGCCCATGGCATAGGCAAACACATATTTCATCACCCATCCGCCGACTACACAATAATAGGACAGGATCACAAACAGGGTTAAAATACCGATACCGCCGGCAAAGGACCACTTCCGGTTAAGCTGGCGGAAGGCCCCCACCACGTTTTTCTGAGTGGCCCGTCCGATGGAAAGCTCGGCAAGCATAACCGGAAAACCGATAAATGCCACAATCAAGATATAGGTCAGCAGAAAGGCACCGCCCCCGTACGCTCCTGTCTTTCCCGGAAACTTCCATATATTTCCCAGTCCCACCGCAGACCCCGCCGCAGCCAGGACAAAACCCACATTGCTGGCCCATTGGCCTCTTCGCTGTTTCATAGCAAACTTCCCTCCAAGATATTTCTTTTAATTCTTTTTCATTCCATATGATATACCGTCTGATATCATAGCAGATTTTAACAGAAAAGTCCATGATTCTGAACAGGCAGATTCCCCTCAAAGGTCTCACTTTCCGCGCCGGTCCCAATCCTGTTTTTTAAGTTGAAAAAATTGTTTTAAAAAATTAGAAAATAATTATTGACAAAACAGGCTTCCCATGATAATATAATCAAGGCTCAAGTGAGCAAGATGCTGCTGTAGCACAGTCGGTAGTGCGTCGCATTGGTAGTGCGGAGGTCACGGGTCCGATTCCCGTCAGCAGCTCGAAAAAACCCTTGATTTGTTCAAGGGTTTTTTTATTGCATTTTTTCGGATTAGGATATTTATCAGCCGGGATTATTGTTTCCCGCTCGTTTTTACCTTGGATATCCCAGCATAAAAGTTTCTATTGACATTGTCGAACGTGTGTTCTATAATCTATTTCAACCCCACTTCCATTTTCTGGTCCCCCTTCCCCGAAAGCTTTAACCATAACACGAAAATAAAATCCGAGGTGAACCCTATTATTATGAAAGAACATCCATCCATCCCTGAATCCGGAATTACCATCAAAAACATCAAAGCCGGCTCCTTATACGGCCACAATTTAGGCATCCGCAGCCGGTATGATTCCATCGACGGCGTACTGAGCGACAGCCTGTTCCTGCGCTTTTTACAATCCCATGGCCTGTCGCTTCAAAGCGAAGGCAAAACCCGGGATCTGATCTGCCTGGATTTCGACTTCGGTTCCCGTTCCTATGAGGAGGAACGGGAACACCTTATGAAGCTTATCGCATCGAAAACCGATCCGGAGGAACGAAAAAAGCTGGAAGAAGTCCTCGCCGCCGTTGAGCAGAATAAGTATCAATACAAAAAGCTTGACAAGGACGGGATCCGCGAGCTCTTTTATCAGAATGGAGTATCCGTCCGGTACGATAAGAAAAGGAAGGACGGAACTCTCCTCCGCTCCGACACCATCCGCTACCGGATGCTTTACCGCAACAGCTCCAAGGCCAAGCTGGGACAGGCCGTCTTTATCCGGGAATCCTTATATGACTGCGCCTACGACTGGCTGACCATGGGGCTGGGAAGCCGCATGCCCGAGACGAACGCCAGAATCGTGGAGCTGTCCGCCTATGCCCCGCTCACGGCCAGCGCCATTATCGGCACTCTCCCGATTCCGGTGGAGGATATTCTGATCCTAAAGGATCAGGACAGCCGCTTTACTGCCATGGCAAGGGTGGTCCGAGCCGAAGATTACGAATGTCTGGAACGTGTTCCGGATGAGGAGAAGACCGAGCAGGCCAGACAGAAGGCCCTGGCCGCAGGAAAACTCGATCTGTACGGCAATCCCATCTATAAAAAGGCTTATAAGAAGGTCTCGGCCGTAAAGAAGCGCTGCGTTGTCAGCGATGAAAAAACTGAGCTTCAGGCTCCCGTCTGGGACGGTATGGCGCTTATTGAAGATTCCATCCTGCCGCCCTGGATCCACGGTATGGCTCTGCTGCGCCAGCACTTTTTCAAGGCCTGCGCCTTCCGCAGCCGGATCCAGCTCTATTTTAAGCACTGGTGTGAGAAGAACCACCGTGATTACGAGACAGAGACCATCACGGACGTATTCGGCCGGGTCCACCGAATGAAGGACATCAAGGTCATTACCACAGACAATGCTATCAAATGGAAGAAATTCTCCGGCCTCATGGGCGCCACGGACGCGGAGGCCTATGACTACTGGTGCCGCCGGGTCCGCGCGGACGGCTCCGAATTCGGCGTTGTAAAAACCGACCATCCCAGCAAGCTGGGCGAGGTGCAGCAGATGAGCTATCAGATGATCAATACACTGCCCTGTACCAGGGAGGAGATACGCCGGATCGCCGGTCAGAGTATGGACTGCGTCAACCGCCTTAAATCCGACACAGAGGAATTCCTGAGTTTTCTACGCAGCAATGCAAACGAAATGAATCATTATGAAATGCTTGCGGATCTCTGCCGCCACAATCCGGAGTTTTCTGAAAGCCGCTGGTTCCGGAAGGAAAAGCAGCTCATTATCAACGGCTATGTGGCCAAGCTCCGCTCCGGTAAAATCACGGCTCCCGGTGATAACTTAACCGTGTGCGGCAATCCCTATGCTCTCCTCCTTTACTCCGTCGGCGATCCATGGCAGACGGATCCAACCCTGAGGGCAGAGCCCGGCGCTGTCCAGTGCTATACCACCCGCTTTTCGGACGGGGAATATTTATGCGGCATGCGTTCTCCCCATAACAGCCCCAATAATGTGGCATGTTTCCACAATGTCCGCTCCTCCCTGATGGAAGAATACTTCCCCTTTACCGAAAATATCATTGCTGTCAACACCATAAAAACAGATATCCAGGCCCGCTGCAACGGCATGGATTTTGACTCTGATTTTCTGTTTGTCACCAATGAACCGGCTCTCGTCGAAAATGCCAGACGCTGCTGCCGGGATTACCCTACCGTGGTAAATCAGATTCGGGAAAGCGGCATTACCTATGAGAATACACCGCTGGAATACGCCCGCATGGATCATAAATTCTCCAAAGCTCGGCGTGGGATCGGAGAATCCAGCAATTTAGCCCAGCTTGCCCTCTCCTATTACTGGACCTCCCCGTCACAGGAGCTGTATGATAATTTCACGATTCTGGCCGTGCTGGCCCAGATCGTCATTGACGGCTGCAAGCGGGAATATGAGGTGGATGCCATGGCTGAGATTGAACGCATCAAACAGATGGACTGCATGAACCTGACGAAGGACGGAACAAAATGCGATCTTCCCTTCTTTATGAAGTACATTAAAGACGTTCCCACAGCAAAAAACGGAAAAGAGCTTTCCTACGAGGAAATAAAGCTTGGGCGGGAAAAGGTATCTCTAAGACTCAACAACGAGATCATCTGCCCCATGAACTGGTTGCAGGAATGTCTGGATCAGATTCCGGGAGCCAGCCGGACCGCCTGCAGAGATACCGCTGAATTCTTTCTTAAAAGAACGGAAAAAGCCAACTCCCGGCAGATGGCAAGAATCCGTTCTCTGGCAGAGGGCTATGATGCATTCCTGCGGACGAATCACAGCCGACTGTACGACGAGACCTTTCAGTCTGAGCTCCAGTCCGTATCAAAGGAATACTATGAGGCCGTCCGGAAGATACGGATTGGAAATCCGGCCGTTTTCAACCGACTCATTGAGACAGCCCTGCTTCCGGATACAGGAAACTCCAAAGGCCTTCCCAGCACTGGAAGCAGGTACGCAAAGCGGCTTTTAAATACGTTATATAAGATCAACCGGGAGATGTTCCTATCCAATTTTGTCCCCGGTCAGGAGAAAAACGGGCAGGAAAAACACGATCCGAAAAAGCAGGCTGACGCTTAGGAAAGCCCAATTCCCCAAGATGCTTTTTCAGACTGTCTGACAAAACTGCATCCTTCTCTTTCCTCCACTCCCGCAAAGCCTTGTAAAATCAGGGCTTTCTCCCTCCCGAATAAAAATTGTATAATGAGGAGAGAACGTACGTTCGAGCTTTCTCTCCTACATTCTTTTTTCTCATCCTTCTCCTTTCTCATACAGACGGCGGTTCCGCTTTCCGGAGCTGCCGTCTTCGTTTTTCAATCCGGACAGGCGCGCAAATGAAAACGAAAAGGAGGTGAACGAATGAAGGAAGAACTGATTTTATATGTGATACAGACCGTCATTTATCTGGTTCTCGGCGGGCTGGTGCTGTGGTATAAAACCAACACAGAGCTGCGGTCCAAAACGGCAGAATATATCCGTGAAGCCGAGCATGTCTATAAAGATACCGTAAAATCCGGCGGAACCAAGCATAAATATGTGGTTGCAAAGCTCTATGAGCGGATCCCCAGGCCGATGAAAGCGGTTTTTACCTATGAGATTCTGGAAGAAATCGTGGACCGGGCCTTTGACTCCATTGAGGGGTATGCCAGAGCGCAGCTTGACAAGGCTGTATCAGAACCGCATGATACATAACCATCTGAAACAGCTTCCCTGTTTCCCTGCTGCCATCGTGCAGCCTGACACACATCACTATTCAGGAGGTGAACCTTTGGCAAATCATTCTGTGGTCTCTTCAATAAAAAATCATGTGATATCCGAGCTGAGCCATGATACCGAAATCATGGCTCTCATTCAGAGTCCCGAAACCGGGACAGAAAACCGTATTTTCCCATATCATCAGGACACTGACGCATTAAGCGGAACTGGTACCTTTTTGACCGTGCAGGTTCATATACCCCAGACCGAAAACACCGACCCGTCCTGGTTTACTGTCCGTCTGGAAATCTGGATTATCTCCCACAAGTCCTGTATGACACTTTCTGATCCCCTGCCTTCGGCCAACCGAAATGATTGTATTTCCCAGCTGCTGGATGAAAAATTAAACGGCCGGGAATCCCTGGGTCTTGAAAGGGCGGGAGAAGAGCGCCTGCATCTATGCGGGAAATTAAACCTGATCAGCAGCGTGGAGGGCGTGCTTCCGGGCGGGTACCTGTACCGACAGCTTCTCTTTGAAACAGATAACCTAAAGGAGGCATCATGCGGCTGTTAGATACCCTTGACGTCCTGAAGCTGTACCGCGGCGACGATTTTGCCATCGGTCCTTCCATCACCCTTTCACAGCCTGCCCTCGGCCAAATCTGCGATTACGGAGAGCAGAAATACTATGGCATGATCCATACCCTCTGCTCTTCCGGCGCTGATCTGAAATGGCAGCTGGATGACATCGGAATCGACTATACCAAAATATCGGATTATGAACTGTTCTACTCCTTCCTGGCCCCGAGATTCACAGCGGCCGACACGGAAATTCTCTTCGGCGGCACCCTCGATTTTTCGAGAATGAAGCTTACGAGAAACCAAAATACCGGCGAGACTGTGATGCTTCAGATCCCGGAAGATGGAACTGCCATTTTAATTGACCGGTATATCTACACCCTGCTTGCAGCAGTTTTACGGAAAATGCACGGAATAAAGCGTAATGACGAGATGCCCGGAAACGAAGCGACAAAAGCCATTTTGATCGAAGATGCCCGGGACGCATACGAAGAAAGTAAAAAGACTCCCTGCCAATCCATTCTGCTGCCGCAGATCTCGGCACTGGTAAACAGCGAAGGCTTCAAGCATGACGAACAGGACGTATTCAACATGAAAATATATGCTTTCACCGACAGTGTAAGAAGAATCAGTAAAATCAAGAGTGCAGACAGACTTTTACAAAGCGGCTATTCCGGCTTTGGAATCAATCTGAAAGACATTGACAAAAAAGAATTAAACTGGATGGGGGACCTGGACTAACCGGGCTCTCCCTCCCTATATTTTAGGAGGATCTATATATGAAAATGAATGTAAACGAATTATTATTAGACAAGGTGCGCAGCCTTATTTTTACAGATCTGGCAGACGGTTCCGTCATCGGCCGTTTAACCAAGTTAGAGGAGCCGTCCCTGCAGACCGCCGCTGAAGGCGAAGACATCACTGACGCACAGGGTGCTCTGATCTCCAAGCTCTTCCGCGCCAAAACCGGCAAATTCACTGCCACCAACTCCCTGTTCAGCATGGACTTACTGGCCCAGCAGTACGGCGCCGCAAAGGAAAGCGCCGACGAGACCACCAAAATTGTGGTTCCGGTGGAGGAAGTCTTAACCGTGGAGAACGGTAAAATCACCCTCTCCCACACCCCCTGCACTCCGATCAAATATATCTACCGTCTGGAAAGCGGCCAGTTAGCAGAAAAGTATACCTTAGCGGCAGAGGCCGGCAGCGCCGAATTCGCTGTCAATGAGGCTGAGATCACCGTTCCGACCGGCGTAACCGGAAAGATCTATGTGGAATACGAGTATGAGTCCGCAGAGGCGGTCCGGGTACGCAATAACACCGAAAACTTCCCGCAGGCCGTAGGCGTCAAGATCTTCGCCATCTTCCGGGATCAGTGCAATGAAAACATCAAATACGCCGGCGCCATCGTGGCAAAGAAGGGCAAAATTGATCCGACCTCCATCGAGACCGCATTAACCTCCACCGGCAAGCACAGCTTCAGCATTGACTTCATGAAGGATTACTGCGCGGAGGAATCCGACTTATTCTCCGTCATCGTTGCGAACTGATGGAGCAGCCCGTCAATCACTGGTGCGCCGTGTGCGGGAAAGGCTATTTTGCTTGTGACTCCTGCCTGCAAAATACTTCCTTCACTCCCTGGCGATCTCTGACCTGTACGGCCGGGCACTTTCAAATCTTCATGGTGCTTCAGGATTACCGGAACCAGCGGATCACCAGGAGCGAAGCCCGGGAGCTGCTTCGGGGAAACAGCCTTTCCGGGCGGGAGGACTTCAAAGACAGCATAAAGGCCTTGCTGGATGAGATCTTATGTGGGGATGATCTCTCCGGCGAAGGGAAGTCCGAAGCCGGACATAAAAGTTCCGGCTGCGTCCGGACGCTGACTCGCCATTCGTACCGCAGAGGAAAGGGGCACGGGGAGGAAATTGGGAAGGCTTCCGGCATCAATCGGGGCGTTCCGTTTTCCTCCCCGGTTTTCAACGGCAGGATACCGACCCGCGGGGAAAGCCGGTAGCCGTAAGGAACCCCGGAATTCCGTTCCGAAGACCGTGTACCCATCAGAAGCAGACATAGGAAGGCCGCCTGGAGCGATTTCGGGCGTTCTTCCTATGTCTACTCTGACAGGTTTTCCGTTTTCTTGCAAAGTTTTTCTTGTAATGCCTGCTTTTCGTTGTATCCCGCCGCTCTCCTATGCTATAATTCTTCTAAAAAGAGAATGGAAATGAGGCGTTTCTATGGGAAGAACTATCTTATGTACTCACTGCGGCAGTACCTTTAATGAAGATGTTTTAAAGAAAATACATAGCGAAGATACCTGCCCAGTCTGCAAAGAATCTTTATTAAGTGATTATAAAAATCAAATGAAAGAAAGTAATATGCAGCAGGAAACAAAACAAGACGAATCCCTCAGCTTTGGAGAAGGGAGCAAACTGGGACCCTATGACAGCTTTGATGATGCTAAAAGGGATTTTTTATGGTACGAGATTGAACTCGATGCAGACGGAGCTGACGGACTTCTTAAAATGAAATGTACAACCTGTGGGGGAACCGCTTACACATACTATACTACCGCTGTAAGGTGCAAGGATTATTTCTATATATCTCCTAAAATAGATATAAAATGTAATCGGTGCGGAAAGAGAATGAGGAACCGCATTACATCAAAGATACCAGAAGACTGGACTCCTCCGGAGCCATATCTGCAGGATTCCCGCTTCACCCCCAAATGCCCCATCTGTTCCTCCACCAATATCCGCAAACTCAGCGTGTTTGACAAGGCGGTTACCGCCTGGGCCTGGGGCGACGCGGCAGCGGGTACGGCGACCAAAACCTATCGATGTATGCACTGCGGTGCCAGCTTTTAAATTTTATATATAGTAACTCATAGTAAAAAAACAGTCCGAACGGGCTGTTTTTTTGTATCCATATGGAGGAATCTGCAAATTGAAAAACGAATTCTTAACCAATGTTGCCGCTGCTCTCGATAAACAGAAAACTATGCTACAGCTCAAAAAGGATTTAAAGGAGCTGGAAGCTTTATCTGTTCAGCTGGAAGGAAAGCTCACCTTAAATCCGGATTCCAGAAAACAGATACTTGGGCAAGTCAGGCAGCTTATCGCTCAGGTCAATGCTTTACAGGCAAATGTTCATGTCAGGTGTACCGTTACAGAGGAAATCCGGAAAGCCGTATCAAAGGCCCTGGAAATCGCCCGGCTGCAGGCTGATGCCGCTCCGATCACGGTTCCGCTTCCGATAGCCTGAAGTTAAAGAGAACCCGCACATATATGATATATCTTTCTGCTGCTTTGCTGTTGTATCCCGCCACTCTCCTATGCTATAATTCTTTTAAAAAGAGAATGGAAATGAGGCTTTTTTTATGGGAAGAATGATTTTATGTCCGCACTGCGGCAGTACCTTTAATGAAGATATTTTAAAAAAGAGGCATAGCGAAGACACCTGCCTGGCCTGCGGGGAGTCTCTACTCGTTGAATCCAAGATAAAAGCAGGCGAAGAAGGGGAAATGGGGCCTGAGCAGGACGAATCCCTAAACTTTGGAGAAGGAATCAAACTGGGACCCTATGACAGCTCCGATGAGGCTAAAATGGATTTTTTATGGTACGATATAATTGAACCCGGTGCGGAAGGACCTAACGGACTCCTTCAGCTGAAATGTACAACCTGCGGGGGAATTGATTTCGTATACTATACTACCGTTGTAAGATGCAAGGATTATTTCTATATACCTCCTAAAATAGATATAAAATGTAATCGGTGCGGAAAGAGAATGAGAAACCGCATTACATCAAAGATACCAGAGGACTGGACTCCTCCGGAGCCATATCTGCAGGATTCCCGCTTCACCCCCAAATGTCCCATCTGTTCCTCCACCAACATCCGCAAACTCAGCGTGTTTGACAAGGCGGTTACCGCCTGGGCCTGGGGCGACGCGGCAGCGGGTACGGCAAATATAACTTACGAATGCAATAACTGCAGGGCCAGATTTTAAATTTTATATATAGTAACTCATAGTAAAAAACAGTCCGAACGGGCTGTTTTTTTGTATCCATATGGAGGAATCTGCAAATTGAAAAAAGATTTTTTAACCAACATCGTTGCCGCTCTCGATAAACAGAAAACCATGCGGCAGCTCAAAAAGGATTTAAAGGAGCTGGAAGCTTTATCTATTCAGCTGGAAGGAAAACTCACCTTAAATCCGGATTCCAGAAAACAGATACTTGGGCAAGTCAGGCAGCTTATCGCTCAGGTCAATGCTTTACAGGCAAATGTTCATGTCAGGTGTACCGTTACAGAGGAGATCCGGGAAGCTGTATCAAAGGCCCTGGAAATCTCCCGGCTGCAGGCTGACGCCGCTCCGATCACGGTTAAAATCGAAGTAAAAAAAGATGCCGTAATAAAACAGCTTCGGGAATTAAACCAGCAGTACGCCAGCCTGCTTTCCGATCAATCTCTTTCCAAAAAATACAATGAATTGCTAAACTCCGCTGCCTCTGCTTCCGATATCCCGCAGTTGAATGTGGCTCAGACATATATAAATAAATTTGCTAACGGATTGATTGATTCAGATTTGAAACGCATTGGAGATCAAATCCATAGTTTAGATAGCGCCATAAAGCAAATCAACTCGATGCCCATAGATGCGGGCAACGAAATAGCGATTTTAAATAAGATAGGAGAGTCTACAAAAGGCTTAACCGACGAAAATTTAAAACTATTACTGTCTCAGGAAAAACTTGATCTCAAACAAAAAAAACTAATCCTCCGAACCCACGGCCTATCCGACGCAGAAATTCAAGCCAAGCTTGAAAAACTGGGCCTGGTCACCGCCAGCAAAGCACACGTCGCCGCAGCAGCCCAGGAAACTGTCTCCACCAATCTTCTCAGCACTGCCCTTACCAATCTCAAGCTCTCCGCTCTGAGCACATGGAGCGCAGTAAAATCAGCGTTTCTGAATAACCCCATCGGTATCGGGATAATGGCTGTCACAGCTTTCATCCCCGCCGTAACCTCCGCCATATCCAAGCACAAACAGGCGGCGGAAGAAATCCGCAGGGGAAATATCGCACAGGCCGAGGCTGCAGCACAAACTGCGGACCGGCTGACCAAGCTTTCTTATGAGTATCAGCGCCTCTCCGAGATTCAAGACCGAACCTCCTCCGAGGAAGAGGCGCTCAAAACCACGGCAGAGGAGCTGAATGAGGTGCTCGGTGAGAGAGCCAGGACACTGGATACGCTCACCGCCGGCACAGAAGCATATACCGCTGCCTTGAAAGAAGCCGCAAAGGAAAAGCTTCTGGAGCTCCAGGCAGAGGCAGGGGCCGGCCGGCTGAGCGCTGAGCAGGAATTAAAAAGCGCGGCCCTGGGACTAACCGGCAGTAAGGTTAAAATTTCCCTGAATCCTTTGGCAGAGGAATCCGGAAGCTATCAGGCTGCCCTTCGGCTGGTCAGAGAGCAATTCTCCTCCTTTGAAAAGAAAGAAGCCTTCGGCGCCTCATGGGACTTTTTAAACGCCAGCAGCGGATTCTACTCCCCCGAGCAATTAGTCGAATACTACTATGCTCTGAAAGAAGCCAAACAAAAAGTCATCTTAGAATCGCAGAAAAACGGAGATGACAGCCTGTTAAAAACCGCTGTCTATCGGGATATCGAGGCAGCCATCCAGAAGTTAAGAGACGCCGCCGAAAATTACACCTCCGCGAGATACCAGGAGCTGTTAGGAATGTACCGGAGCTCAAACGAACTGCCCGACACGATGGAGGACTTTAAAGCCATGGAAGCTTCCATCCTGCAGGCCGGCGATGCCGAACAGCGCTTTCAGGAGGTCATACAGTCCATGCTGGCTCAGGATTTCAGCTCCCTGTTTCAAAATCTGGATCAGGCGGCCCAAAAAAGCGAGGCCGCCGCTTCGGGCGCAGAGCAGTTTCTCCAAGCTCCCTTTAACAGGCAGGAAATGATTTCCGCCATCCATGATCTTTCCGGCGGTTTTGAATCCCTTGATAAAATCTTCCAGAGCTTTTCCGGAGAACCTCCTTTTGATTTCACTCTGTTAGATGATGAAACCTTTCTGGATACATTTTCCGGATTGGGAGACGCCTATACGGATTTCATTGCGCAGCTCACGGACTCCCCAAATGACATCAAGGCCTGCTGCTCTGCCTTTGATACACTTCTCGGCACATGGTTAAACAGCACTGACATTCTCGAGCATGTCTCAGAAGAAAACGCTGGTTTAACCGAAGCTATGCTCACACAGATGGGTGTTGCAAACGCAGAAGAGATTGTAACAGAAGCCCTGGCGCATAATCAGGAAAAGCTGGCTGCCTGGAAGTATTATACTGCCAATGCCTCCTTTGATTTGGCCGCTGCCTCTGAAGAAGCTGCCAGGGGCTTTTTCAATGAAGCCGAAAATGCCGGAATCTCTAAAAATACTTTGTTTGATCTGATGACGGCAAAAGTTTTCTGTAATGAATCGGCAGTGGTAACTGACAGAGATATCCAGGCTCTGATTAACCTGGCCGAGGCTGCGGGAATCGCAGAAGCCAGTATTGAGAATGCAAAGGCTGCCCTTTCTGCAAAAAATACCCCGGGAGTGGTACGCAGTGACGGTGCGGAACGTGCAATCACGACAAGTATAGTCGACAATTTGAACAATGCCCCCCGGAAGGAGCGGTACTCTCCAAAGAAATATACGTATCCGAGCAGAAATACCTCCAATTCATCTTCCTCCCCTGCTTCTTCCTCCCCCGCCCAGCCCTCCATCAAAGAAATCAACTGGTTAAACAATGCTCTGGAGCATATGGCCAAAACCAATGACCGGATTCGAGAGCAGACAGAAAAAGAGACTCTCTCCTACCAGAACCGCCTGCTGCTGGTCAGAGAGCTGACCGCCCACGACCAACAAGAATTAAACACCATTCAAGAGGCCGCCAAACGAAGGAATGAGTCCTGGGAGGAAACCAGGCAGAAGATCCTCTCTGTATTCGGAGAAATCGAAGGCAATGCCTTCATGACACGGATTATGGAGGGCGACACCTCCAAGGAAGGCTGGAACACCGCCTTTGACATAAGCGACGCATCCGGCAAGGAGAAGGCCGATCTTCTGGAAAAGGCCCAGTCCGCCTGGAATGCCTATGAGGATCTGACGAAAAAAGCTGCGGAGAAGGAAAAGAAGCTTTTCGAGGATAAGCAAAAGGAATTTGAGCTGCGAATCAATCACATCAAGGAAATGATCAGCGAGGTTTCTGACGCCATAGACGACATCGAATCCAACATGAGCATCAAAGAAACCTCCGGCCGGATGGTCACAGAGGCCGACTATGAGGCCCTCATCGACCTTTCCAGAGAGCAGATTGAGCTTTATGAGGAACAGAGAAGCGTTTTAGAGGAGCAGCTTCACGAGGTGGAAGACAACAGCGCCGAGTGGTACTCCATCCAATCCCAGATCGCCGGCTGCAATGCCTCCATCAATGACTGCCTGGAATCCCAGGAGAAATGGAACCAGGAAATCCTAAATCTCCCGGTCCGCCGGGTAGAGCGCTATTTGGAGCTTCTGGAACACATCAAACGCGATATTTCCAACTATATCTCCGAGCAGGACTCCCTGGGAATCCAGGCCACGAAGGAACAGCTGCAGGAGCTGTTTTCTCTCTCTGAGGAACAGATGGAAAAGCTCAAAGAAGAGCATGTGCTTCTGACCAAACGTCTGCCGGACTACGAATACGGTTCCGACAAATTCAACGAGATTTCCGCAGATATTCAGGATACAGAGGATGACATCTCCTCTCTGATTCAATACATGGCGGATCTCAATGCCAAGATGCTTCAGCTTCCCGTCACCAGGCTGGACGAACTGACCGGGCGCTTAGAGCAGGTGAAGTCAGCCGTGAGCGATGTATCCGCCCAGTGGGACACCGCCATCCAGGCTGTGACAGACCTTCTGGATCACCAGATAGACAAGCTGAATGAAGAAAAGGAGCTGACCGAGGAGACGTATCAGAAACGGATCGATCCGATAAAGGAGCAGCTGGAGCTGATGCAGCAGGTAAGTGAGGAGGAGGAGCGGCAGCCAAACTTAGAAAAGGCACAGCTGGCTCTTCAAAGGGCCGAATCCCAGGCAATCAACAAGGTATTAAGGAACGGGACCTGGGAGTATGCCGCAGACGATGATGCGGTCAGAGACGCCAGGAAGGAGCTTAAAAACGCGGAGGAAGAGATCACAAAGGCCGATCTGCAGGACAAAATCAATGCTCTGGAGGAGGAACGCGATGCCGCTCTCAAAAATCTGGACGCCGAGCTGGAGGCGCTGAATGAACGCAGTGAAAAGTGGCAGGAGCTGACCCACAGCGTGGAGGAATATATCACAGCCGCCAAGGCCGCCGAAACGCTGGGCGCCGGCTGGCAGGAGAAAATCCTCTCCGGAAATGACGATGCCCTCTTTCAGACAGCGAAAGACACCTGGAAGAACCTGGCCGTTCTGACAGACCAGTACGAGACACAGATTGCGGCCAATGAGAAAATCTCCGCCCTGATGCAGCAGTATGCAGACGAATATCAGAAGGGAAATCTCACCTTCGCAGAGGTATCCGCCAAGTTTGATGCGCTTACCAGGGCCGCTCAGGATGGCTTTTCGGCCCAGGAGCATCTGGATGCGGTGCTGCAGCTATCCAAAGATAAATCTGTGCAGTCGGCCCTTCTCCAAATTCAGGAACAGACCGGCGAGGCCTACCGGGACTTTCAGTCCTATCTGGCCTCTGTAAATCAAAATCAGGAAGTCATTGCCAGATACACTCAAACCTGGGAGGATATCAAACGGGCAGTCACCGAACAGCTGGAGGTTCTCAAAAAACTGGCAGAGGAAGAGGCAAAAAAAGTAAATTCATCCAATTCTTCCTCCAAAAGCTCTTCCAAAAAGGGAAGCAGCAGTTCCGCCAAAGGCCCTAACTGGAATACCCCGGATACGGAACCAACCGGACCCGCAAAGGAGGAAAACCGGGCTGATATCGTCCGGCAGTCACAAGAGAAGAAAAATAAGAAAAACCAGGCCAGCGGCCCTGCCATGGAAGCATATAAAGCCGGTCTGGAAAACGGCCCCGTAGGCTCCGGAAAAACCTTCACTGCGTCTGAGGAAGTCCGCATCATGGAAGCTCTGGGTTTAGAGGAAATAAAGCCCGGCGAGCATCCGATCATGGCCCATCTGGGAGAACTGGTTTTTAATGAAGAACAGATCTCCATGGCTGCTAAAAATTATAAACGGGCCCTTCACTTCCAGCCCTACTCCAATGCCCTTCCGCTCCAGACAGCAGATGCCTCCACTCATATCACCAATCGCTTCGGAGAGATTCACATCACGGAAGCTCAGAATATCACGGACATCTGCCACGGCATCATGAACGGGGGACTGGATCAGGCCATCACCCAGGCCCTCCGCCGACGCACATAAAAAGGAGGAATCAAATTTTGACCAAACCATACAGCGAAACCAACACCTTGAAAAAGCTGGCCGACAGCATGGTCCGTGTCTTTCGCGAGGCCTCGGTAAGCCTTCCCTTTGCCAAGGGCTTCACCGGAACCGTTCTCTCGAAGGAAGAGGGAGTCTGTCGGAGCCGGGTAAAGGGGGCCGAGAAACGGATCCGCACCGATTACCCATTCGTCGAGGGGGAGCAGGTCTTCCTGCTGTCCCTTCAGAATCAGCCAAGCGATCTCGTTGTGCTTCCCACCTATGCACAGCTTAAAAAGATGGTGGAACAGATTGCAAAATAAAAAGAAAGAGAGGTGGTTCCATGCAGGCACCCCAACTATATGAAATAACTGCCTTCGACGCAGAAAACGAGGCCGTCTTCTCCTTCCGATGGACCGGAAATCAGGCCATGGGAAGCCGGCTGACCATACGGACCAATGAGGATAACGAAGCTGTTTTCACGCAGGAATATACCAGCATGAAGCAAAATTTCGTGCTCCCGGCCGGCACCCTGGAAAACGGGGTATGCTACAATGCCTTTTTAGAGGTGCTGGACGGCTCCGGCGCTGTCATATCCGAGCGCTCGAATGTAATTGTATTTTACTGCTACTCCGCTCCGTCCCTCACCTTCCAAAACATCGAAGAACACACTGTGATTGAAAATTCCGGCTTTACCGTAACCGCAAACTATGCACAGGCGGAAAATGAGCCGCTGGCTCAGTACCAGATCGCCCTCTATGATATAGATCGAAACCTGATCCAGACCCAGGGCATTCAGTATCTCCATACCCCTGTCTCGCAGATAAGCGCCCCTATTTCCGCTCTGGAAAACGGCGCTTCTTATTATGTGAGGGCCACCGGAGAAACCTTAAACCATATGCCTCTGGACACCGGCTACATCCTGATTTCCGTCAAATATCTTCAGCCGTCCATGTTTTCCTTTGTGGATCTGCAGAATATCCGTTCCCGGGGCTGCATCTCCATTACCTCCAACCTGATCACCCTGCGGGGTATTTCCGATACCTCCGAGGAGGAGCTGGAATATATAGACGGAACCATGGTGGATTTATCAAAACCGGGACGGTATGTGGCCTTCAGCGAAGGCTTTGCCTTTTCCAAAGACTGGACACTGGCTGCTTCCATCTTAAAGATCCCCCGCAATCAAGTTCTCCTGTCCTGGGATGACGGAACCTTCCGGGCCTGCCTCTATTACCGGCAGGCAGCGCTGGAAGAAACTGCCGGCATAGAACAGGGATATTTTGAGCTTCAGGTACAGGATCCCTTCGGCTGTTCGGTGATTGTATCCGACTTCATCGATCCTGTGAACGAATCATCCAAATATACGGTCTGGATCACCCGTAAAGGCCATTTATACCGGATTTCTCTGACAGAAGAACTCCTGGCGGAAAAATCCGCAGAAAATTCGACGGGCAGCGTGAAGGCGGCTTTTCCCGAACGTCCGGCAAAATCTCTTTCGGAACGTCCAGACAAACATCCTTCTGAAGAAGGAGGTGAAAAAATATGCTCTTCTTAGGTTACGCCATATACGGCGGAAAGCATTCTGCCGATGTCCATCCCACCGCCATCACAGACATCAAACAGACAGTTCTTGAAAATGTCATCGCAGACGGCTTGTACCTGACCAAAGAAACCGGAGAAAAGGTCGGACAGACTATACCGACCGTCGCAGAATGGAACTTCGACACCATTCTAAATGCTCCGTTTGAGGGCAGCCTTCTGGGCGGCAATGTGAGTTTTACTGCGGATCAGATTCTCTGCATGCGCTTAAAACGGGCCGAAGCCGATTCCTATCAATGGCTCACCCTCTGTGAAATTCCCATCCGAACCAATGAGGATCTGGATTTTACCCGGATAGACCGAACAGCACGGGGCAGCCAGGAATTTAAATACGCCCTGGTTCCCGTCTGGAATGATAACATCGAGGGGAATTACAATATCAACACCATCCGAAGCTCCTTTGACGGACTGTGGATCGTGGAAAAGGATATGGCAGCCCATGCCCTTCTGAACCTGGAAATGAATACATCCCGGAACATTGTCACATCCTCCGTGGTTCCTCTGGGCCGGAAATACGCCTGCGTACACCAGTACGGAAAGGCCAACTATACCTCCGGAAGCTTGAGCGCCGTTTTTGTCCGGCTGGATGAGGAGACCTGTGAGCCGGATATCAGGGGAGGCGCCCGCTACCGGGAACAGCTTGAGGACTTTTTGACCAACGGAGCACCGAAAATTATCAAGCACCAGGACGGACGTATCTGGCTTGCCTCGATAACCGATGCCATTTCCAAGAATGAGGGCAGCCGCTTCGAGCTTCCCGTGCAGACCGTTCATTTCATGGAAATCGGGCGCTTCGATTCTTCTTCAGATCTCTATGACGCAGACCTCATTGAGGTAAATTTAGAAAGAGAGGTGGAAGACTATGGCCTTTTATCCTTCTCAGTCTGATATCCGTCTCCTGTTTCAGCCCTCGAAGCAGATTTTCAGCAAGGTGGAGCTTTTAAATCAGGATTTTCGAGTCGTGGACAGCCTGGAGGGAAGCTTAATCTCCGATAGCTGCAGCATTGACGCCGCCTCCAGCGCACGGCGGAGCTACCGCGCGGAGCTTCTTGTAACTGACAGCTCCTTTGAAGTCGGAACGGACAAAAAAATATGGTTTAACCGGTATATCCGCCCCTATGTGGGAATTTACTCCTTGCGGGAAAAGCGGGTCGTCTGGTACTGTAAAGGAACGTACTGCCCCTCTATTGCTTCCCATTCCTACAACGCATCTGCCAATACCCTGTCCCTCACCTGCCTGGATCTCATGTGCATGCTGAACGGGGAAATGGACGGTATCCAGACCGGCCGCTCCTTTACCATTCCCGCCGGGGAAGATATCCGTTCCGCTTTAATCGGCATCATCAAAGCCTTCGGATTTTACAAACACCGGATCGAGGATCTGCCCCGGACAGTTCCCTATGACTGCGAATTTGACGCAGGCGCAGGCGCCTCTGCCATGATCGAAAAGCTGATGGAATTCTGCCCCAATTATGAGTATTTCTTTGATCTGGACGGCACCTTTGTCGTCCAGAGGATGCCCTGCTATACGAATGATCCTGATATCCTGGACGAATCCGTTTTCCAACGGCTTCTCATCTCCCAGGATTCCCATCAGGTGCATTTTACCGCAAAAAACTGTGTGGAGGTATGGGGAAAAAGCTGGTCTGAAGAAACCATTGATCATATGGCCTCCTCCTGCACCTATGACAACGGCCTTTACCGAGTTACCTTTGAAAATCTTTCTTCTCTGACCGAGCAGATGGTTTTTGCCGCCGAAATCCCCGCAGATAATATGGCCGGATGCCGGATGGAGCTGCAGACCGCAAAGGCTTCCGGCACAAACGGCAGCTCTGAAAGCTTCGGTACCTTTTCCATCACCGACGATTACGGCCGGCCACTGAAGGAACAGGCCTTAAAGGGCCATACAACCTGCCTGTTCCGCTATGCCGGAGAAAGACTCTGCTATCTCGGAACCTTTGAAATTCATGCCGTATGCAAAAACGAGTCCCCCGACTCCCCTTTCAGCGTCCAAAACGTAGGCCGAGAGCTCTGGACTGTATGCGCCGGGGGAGAATACGAAACCATTTCTTCAGACACTCTGGCAAAGGAACGGGCCATGTATGAATGCTTTTACAAAGCAAACCTAAATGAAGAACTGTCTCTCACTCTGACAGATATTCCCTGGCTGGATGTCAGCAAAAAGCTCACCTACACCCTGCAGGGAACCGGACAGGCCTGCCGCTGGATGATACATTCCATTTCCAGTGAAACCATGTCCGGCCAGTGCACCCTTTCCCTGACACGGTTTTATCCGGACTGGAGCTAGGTATTCCGTCAGGATTCCGTTTAAAAAGTCCCATTGCGGCAACCGCAAGAACCCACATGAACATTCCATAGGAACAGAAACAAAAAAGGAGGTACATCGTGTCCAATACACAGAATTTATTATACGAAGACTGCCCTTACACAAATTTTCCGGCTGCTGCCGATCAGTTTGACCGGAAAGCCGATGTAGATTTAACCACAAAAGCCCTGGTGGACCAGTATTACCAGTATCTGGGCAGCAATAATTTTACCGCAGCCAATGAGCTGCGCCAGAGTAATCCCGGCTTAAAACGCGTCGTCATCAGCGCAGAAGATATCAATAAACTGAGAGACGGAATGATCGCCGCCCAGCGGCTGTTTCTCAGTGATATAAACGAATATCTCGTCCGGTTTTCAAAGCCAAAGGGCACCTGGAACAAAAGCACCAGGTATCAGAAATACAACGTAGTGACTTATGAGGATGACACCCACGCAGTCCAGACCTACGTAGCCATGCCGGCCAGCGAAACCAGCCTAGATATCCCCATCGGCGCGGTACCGACAGATACCAATTACTGGCAGCGCATCACCCTAAAAGGCGATAAAGGCGATTCCGGCACAGGCTTAACACCCCGGGGACTCTACCGTGCCGATATCCAGTATTATATGAACAACCCCAACAGATTCCCGAAATCCCAGCTCTCCTCAAGCCCTTCCCACTGCGTTTCACCACGTAACCACCCGATTTACAATCCCCTTCTGCTCCGTAGAAGTCCGCTTCAAATAGATTCGGGTCGTTTCCACGCTCTCATGCCCCATCAGATCTGCCAGCAAAGCCAAATCATTATATTTGTCCAAAAAGTTCTTGGCGAATCTGTGACGGAAGGAGTGAGGATAAACCACCTGCGGATCGAGCTGATACTTGATGGCATAACGCTTGATCTGCTGGGCCATTCCGCGGGTGCTGATGGGAGCGCCGAAACGGTTTACAAACAGAAACCCCGTATCCCGGCGTTCCGCCTGTACCCATTGCACAGCCTCTGCCCGCAGGCGAGCCGGAATATAAATTCTCCTGAGCTTTCCGCCCTTGGTGTAGAGATCCACGTAACCTTCCAACACATGCTCTGCTTTAAACCTGACCAGTTCACTCACCCGTGCCCCGGTAGCTGCCATAAACCAGACTGCAAAATACCACTGCTTATTCTCCATGGTTTTAAGCTTTCTCTTCAGATACCGGTAATCCGGGTTGCTGATCACATTCTCCAGGAAATTTTTCTGCTGAATTTTCACACAACGAAGCTTCAGCTTACTTTTATTTAAGTATTCCAGATACTTATTGATCCCCAGAATCCGTACATTCACCGTAGCCGGACTGTAATTCTCGATTAAAAACTCCCGGTACAGCAAAAGATTTACCTTACTGACCTCCGGATATCTTTTTTCAAAAAAATCGGCTGTCCACACATAGTTTTGAATGGTGCTGTCGGACAAATTGTTTCTTTTTAACCATGTTTCATACTTCATTGACTTATGAACCTCCATCTCACATTTTTGGGCAATATGCCGGAAAGGAATTCCTATGAAAATATTCACTGACAAAAATAACATAATCTGTGCCATTGGCACAACCAGCCGTACGGATGTAACCGGGTATGAAATTGAGGATGAAATGTTTCGCGGAAAATGCCAGGACTATATCTTCGGCTATAAATATGAACCAACCTTTGAACTTCTCTACAACCACGAAACTGGCGAAGTATATGAGGATGAGGAGGGAAATCCCCGTTACGCCGTTGATAAAAACGGTAATAAGATCGTAGTCGGCTTTTCCTGCTACCCCTATATAGATTACACACAGCTTTGCCTGATCCAGGCAGAATATGAGTTAAAGCAGATGCGCGAAGAAAACACGCGGCTTCAGCTGGCACTCTGCGAAATCTATGAATCTTTATTAGCATAAAACTTAGGTAATTGCGAAACAAGTTTGCACCCTTGATTCCAACAAGGTAAAAATCCGGCTATGCCGTATTTTCAGGAGGTATATGTAAAAAGCAGGATTTTAGAGCATGAAGACAAAGCAGATAAA
>Ga0129308_1000424_pt1 | contig 63602 bp, 59 predicted proteins | sample L827metagenome_FD_94440 | JGI IMG/M metagenome (GOLD analysis project Ga0129308, IMG submission 94440) | Ring-tailed lemur group fecal microbial communities from Wisconsin, USA - L827 metagenome | ecosystem: Host-associated > Mammals > Digestive system > Large intestine > Fecal | place: USA...
CTACATCGGCTGCGGCGAGCGGGGCAACGAGATGACCGACGTTCTGCGGGAGTTCCCCGAGCTGGTGGACCCCCGGACCGGCGAGTCCCTGATGAAGCGGACCGTCCTCATCGCCAACACCTCTGACATGCCCGTGGCCGCCCGTGAGGCCTCCATCTACACCGGCATCACCATCGCCGAGTATTTTAGAGATATGGGCTACGCCGTGGCCGTCATCGCCGACTCCACCTCCCGCTGGGCCGAGGCTTTACGTGAGATGTCCGGCCGTCTGGAGGAGATGCCCGGCGAGGAGGGCTATCCCGCCTACCTGTCCTCCCGTCTGGCCCAGTTCTACGAGCGGGCCGGCTCCGTCTCCTGCCTGGGCTCCGACGAGGACCGCCGGGGCAGCCTGACCGCCGTGGGCGCCGTGTCCCCTCCCGGCGGCGACCTGTCCGAGCCCGTCTCCCAGGCCACCATGCGGATCGTCAAGGTGTTCTGGGCCCTGGACGCCTCCCTGGCCTACCGCCGCCACTTCCCCGCCATCAACTGGCTGAACTCCTACTCCCTGTATCTGGACTCCCTGAAGCCCTGGTACGATGAGAACCTGGGCAAGGACTTCCTGGCCAACCGGGAGTGGGCCATGTCCACCCTCCAGGAGGAGGCCAGCCTGAACGAGATCGTCCAGCTGGTGGGCAAGGACTCCCTGTCCGCCAAGGACCAGATCACCCTGGAGATCGCCAAGATGATCCGGGAGGACTTTTTGCAGCAGAACTCCTTTGTGGACATCGACTCCTACTCCGAGTATGACCGCCAGGCCCGGATGCTGGCCATGATCCGCCAGTATGAGAACCAGTGCCGGGCCGCAGCGGAGCGGGGCGGGGACCTGAACGAGCTGTTCAACGTACCCGTCCGGGAGAAGATCGGCCGGGCCAAGTCCGTCCCCGCCGACCAGTACAAGGACGCCTACGCCAATATGCTGGTGGAGATGGAAGAGGAGATCGGCGCCATCGCGGAGAAGGGAGAGGATGACCTGTGATTCGGGAATATAAAACCATTCAGGAGATCTCCGGTCCTCTGATGGTGGTCAACAGGGTCCAGGGCGTCACCTATGACGAGCTGGCCGAGATCGAACTGTCCGACGGCTCCGTCCGCCGCTGCAAGGTGCTGGAGGTCAACGGCGACTCCGCCGTGGTCCAGCTGTTTGAGGCCTCCGCGGGCATCAACCTGAAGGACTCCAAGATCCGCTTTTTGGGCCACCCCCTCCAGCTGGCCGTCTCCGGCGACATGCTGGGCCGGGTGTTCAACGGCATGGGCCAGCCCATCGACGGCGGTCCCGCCATCCTGGCCGACGAGTACCGGGACATCAACGGCCTGGCCATGAACCCCGCCGCCCGGAACTACCCCAACGAGTTTATCCAGACGGGCATCTCCACCATCGACGGACTGAATACCCTGGTCCGCGGCCAGAAGCTGCCCATCTTCTCCGGCTCCGGCCTGCCCCACAACGTGCTGGCCGCCCAGATCGCCCGTCAGGCCAAGGTGCTGGGCGATGAGGCCGCCAACTTCGCCGTGGTCTTCGCCGCCATCGGCATCACCTTCGAGGAATCCAACTTCTTCGTGGAGGAGTTCAAGCGCACCGGCGCCATCGACCGTACCGTGCTGTTCACCAACCTGGCCAACGACCCCGCCGTGGAGCGTATCGCCACCCCCCGTATGGCCCTCACCGCCGCCGAGTACCTGGCCTTTGAGAAGGATATGCACGTGCTGGTCATCCTGACCGACATCACCAACTACGCCGAGGCCCTGCGTGAGGTCTCCGCCGCCAAGAAGGAAGTCCCCGGCCGCCGGGGCTATCCGGGCTATCTGTACACCGACCTGGCCACCATGTACGAGCGGGCCGGCCGCCAGATGGGCAAGAAGGGCTCCATCACCATGATCCCCATTCTGACCATGCCCGAGGACGACAAGACCCACCCCATCCCCGACCTGACCGGTTATATCACCGAGGGCCAGATCATCCTGTCCCGGGAGCTGTACCGCAAGGGCATCAATCCCCCTGTGGACGTGCTGCCCTCCCTGTCCCGTCTGAAGGACAAGGGCGTCGGCCCCGGCAAGACCCGGGAGGACCACGCCAATACCATGAACCAGCTGTTTGCCGCCTACTCCACCGGCAAGGAGAACAAGGAGCTGATGTCCATTCTGGGCGAGGCCGCCCTGTCTCCCACCGATCTGCTGTACGCCAAGTTCGCCGACGAGTTTGAGAAGCGCTATGTGGCCCAGGGCACCGATGAGAACCGGTCTATTGAGGAGACCCTGGACCTGGGCTGGGAGCTGCTGTCCATTTTGCCCCGCAGCGAGCTGAAGCGGATCAAGCCGGAGTATATTGAAAAGTACCTGCCCAAGAAGGAGGGCTGAATTTGGTTGTGCCTCGGGCGCGCGGCGCGCGCCCCGATAACGGCACCCTATTCGTAGGGGCGCAGGGTGTGCGCCCGCCGTTACAGGCAGTCCGACCAGAAAGAGGTGAACCAAATTGCCAAGTACGACCATCAATCCCACACGTCAGGAGCTGACCCGGCTGAAAAACCGGCTCAGGACCTCGGTCCGGGGGCACAAGCTGCTGAAGGACAAGCGGGACGAGCTGATGAAGCAGTTCATGGACGTGGTGCGGGAGAACCGGGCCCTCCGGAAACGGGTGGAGGAGGGCCTGATGCGGGCCCACGGCTCCTTCACCGTGGCCGCCGCCCTCATGTCTCCCGAGATGCTGGAACAGTCCCTGCTGTACCCCAAGCAGTCGGTGGAGCTGGACATGACCTTCCAGAATATCATGTCGGTGGACGTGCCCCAGTATCACTTCAAAACCAGCAGCCAGGACCCGGGCGAGGTCTACCCCTACGGCTTCGCCCAGACTAGCGGCGAGCTGGATGACGCGGTGGACGCCATGTCCCAGGTGTTCCAGGATATGCTGCGGCTGGCCGAGGTGGAAAAGACCTCCCAGCTGCTGGCGGAGGAGATCGAAAAGACCCGCCGCCGGGTCAATGCCCTGGAATATGTGAAGATCCCGCAGATGCAGGAGAGTATCAAGTATATCACCATGAAGCTGGATGAGAACGAGCGCGCCAACACCATCCGCCTGATGAAGGTGAAGGATATGATCCTGAAGGAAGCCATCCAGGAGAAGCGGGAGGAGGACGCCAAAGCCATCCGTACCTTCGCCTCCGGGAGCGAGGCGCCGCAGCAGGTGTAATGCCGCCTGCGAATGGGCTGCTGCCGCGGAATCACATGAGAAAAAAGTCTGCCTTTCCAAGGAAAGGCAGGCTTTTTTTATTTGTAGTTTGTCCGCCGCAGGCTGGCGGTGGTCAGCAGGCACAGCCCCAGGGCAAACAGACGTTCCGGGCCGGAGGCGGTCCAGATGAACCGGAGCAGGGCTCCCAGAATGGATAGCCCGCACAGCCCCCAGAGGAGCAGGACCCCAATTTTCACCCCGTCCATCTCAGAACTCCTTGTCCGCCATAATGCGGCAGGAGACCAGCCAGGACAGCCATGCCCCCACCAAAGCGATTAGGGGGACCAGGGCGAAAACAGCCAATGCGGAGGTGGTGGACATCCGCTCCAGGAAGGATAGGTCCATGTGAAATCCCAGTTTGGAGGCCAGGAACAGGGCGATGATGGGGAAGAACACCACAACGTACAGGTAAGGCCGGGCCCGCTCCGCTCCCAGCTTGTAGCACAGGGGGAGCATGATGTCCACAATGAACAGCCCTACGCCCAGGGAGACCAGGACAGTAGCCAGGTTTTCCTCCAGCTGGCTTCGGCCCATCAGGGAGGTGAATACGCAGATCAGCAGCCCACAGGCATTGGCAAACAGGGCGGTAAGGAGGCAGAACAGGTACCGCGCCCCCACCACGGCCCTGCGGCCCAGGGGGAAGGTCATCGCATAGCGGTTCCACTTGGCCAGCTCATCGTAGGAGAAGGCGCTGATGGGCAGCATGAGCAGGATGACCTGGAGCATGGCGGTGACCATGGAAATGTCAAAGGCCCCCATCACCCCCAGAATAAAGTAGAAGGCCAGAAACAGGGCGTAGGCCCGCAGGGTCTTGCGCATCACCAGAATATCTTTCCAAACCAGGCCGATCATACCGGCTCCCCCTTTCCGATCAGAAGCATGATGTCCTCCAGGGAGGCCGGGTCCACGGTCAGGCCGGGATAGACGCGGCGGAAGGCCTCCCGGTCGGCGGTCAGCCCCTCGCAGCCAAAGGGGCCTTTCCGGACCCGAAGCAGGCCGCCGGGGGCGATCTGCTCCAGCTGGGCGGCGGTGCAGCCCACCTTCCCGTAGCGCTCCAGAATGGCGTCTTTGGAGCCGGACAGCACCACCTGTCCCTGGTGGAGGTAGGTGATGTAGTCGGCCACCTTTTCCAGGTCGGTAATGATGTGGCTGGAGAGGAGGATGGAGTGCTCCTCGTCTCCGATGAAGCCCAGAAACTCATCCAGGATCTCGTCCCGGACCACCGGGTCCAGTCCGGCGGTGGCCTCGTCCAGGATCAGCAGCCTGGGGCGGTGGGCCAGGGCGGCGGCCAGGGACAGCTTCATTTTCATGCCCCGGGAAAACTCTTTGATGAATTGGTTCCCAGGCAGCTTGAACTTGTCTAGGTAGTCCCGGAACAGCCCGTCGTCCCAGTCCCGGTAGACGGGGGCCAGGATGGCGCTGATGTCTTTGGGGCGCAGGGAGTCGTGGAAGAAGCACTCGTCCAGCACCACCCCCACGTCCTCCTTGATGGTCCGCTCCTGGCGCAGGTTGTCCTGGCCCAGCAGGGTGATGCTGCCCCCGTCCCGGCGGATCAGGTTCAGGATACATTTGATGGTGGTGGTCTTGCCCGCCCCGTTTTCTCCAATGAGTCCCAGAATGGCGCCGCCGGGGAGGGTGAAGCTCACGTCCCGGAGGGCGAAGTCCCCGTAGGACTTACATAACCCCTGTATTTCAATACTATTTGTCATATATCGTCACCTTGATACAATAAGTTTAGCATTTCCTGGAGCTCCTCCAGGGGGAAACCGCCCTTACGGGCCTCGTCCACCGCCTGGGACAGCTTTTCTTCCACCTTCCGGAGCTGGGCCTCCCGCAGCAGTTCCCGGTTCTGGGGCGCCACGAAGCAGCCCTTGCCCGGCACATTTTCCAAAAAACCCTCCCGCTCCAGCTCCTCATAGGCCCGCTTGGTGGTGATGACGGAGATCCGCAGCTCCTTGGCCAGCAGGCGCATGGAGGGCAGGGCGTCCCCCGCCGCCAGCGCGCCGGTCATGATCTGCTCCTTCACCTGGTCGGTGATCTGTTCGTAGATGGGTTTTCCGCTGGAGTTACTGAGAATAATATCCATTTGGCGCACCTTCTAAGCGGAGCGGGGGGGACTTGTGCTGCGGGCCTGCGCGGGGTCCCGTGCCAGTCCGGCGCTCCGTTGCTGTTTTGGGATTATTGTATATATACTATATGCACAGTATAACAGATAAAACACCTTTGTCAAGAGGGGAAAAGGAAAAAATAATGGGCCGGCTTTTGAAGGGATTGGCCCGGGCAGGAAAAACGCCCTGGGGGACCGGAAGGGTCCCTCAGGGCGTGAAAAAACGTTGGGATCAGGGGAGGAGCGGGGCCGGCTTGGGCCAGATGCCCTTCCGCTCCAGGAAAAAGACCACGACTTGGAACAGGACGATGACCACCCAGCCCAGTCCGGTGGACAGGGCCACGGCGTCCAGCCCCAGGGCGTCCACCAGCAGGTAGGTGCCCACCACCCGGACCATGATCTGCATGGTGGTGCCCAGGAAGGTGATGTTCATGCGGCCCTCCCCCCGGTACCAGCCCACGAAGGAGTGGCCGGTGAAGGAGAGGTAATAGAACCAGCTGACCACCTGGAGGTAGGAGGCGGACAGGGCCAGGGCCTCTCCACCCCGCTCCAGGAATAGGGTGGAGAGGGGGACGGCAAACAGGTGCATCAGCACAGAGAACAGAATACCGCCGGAGATGACCAGGGCGGCGCCCCGGGCAAAGCCCCGGAGCATCCGGTCTTTCTTACCAGCCCCCCGGTTCTGGGCCACGAAGATGGCGATGGCCTCGCAGCCGCTGGAGCCGAAGGCCTGGATGAAGTTCTCCACCCGGGTGGCGGCGGTAAAGGCGGAGATGGGGGCGGTGGCCACCAGGCTGATGCCGTTGACGGCGCTCTGGATCATCAGCTTGCCCAGGTAGAGGCTGGACTGCTGGAGGGCGGACACGGCGGCGTAGCTGCTGGTCAGGCGGATGAGTCCCCGCTCCATTTTCATGTCCTCACGGTGGATGGCGAGGAAGGGGCGGCGCTTCCGGATGTAGAGGAAGCACAGGGCGGAGGAGAGCAGCTGGGCGGAGGCGGTGGCCAGGGCGGTGCCCCGGATGCCCATGCCCAGCACCGCTACCATCAGCCAGGCGGCGGCCAGGTTGTACCCCAGGGAGAGGAGCAGAAAAAACAGGGCGGCCTTGGTGTCGCCCACGGCCCGGAGGGTGGAGGCCAGATAGTTGTAAGTGAAGGTGAACAGCATCCCCACCAGGATGATCCGCAGGTAGGCGGACACATCGGCCATCAGCCCTTCGGGGGTCTGGATGAGGCGCAGCAGGGGGATCAGAAACAGCTGACCCAGGACCACCGCCCCCAGGGTACAGCCCCCCATGAGGACGGCGGAGACATAGAGCTGCCGGCGCAGCCGGGGGAAATTCTTCTCCCCGAAAAACTGGGCGATGAGGACGGAGGCACCCATGCAGGCACCGGTGATGACGTAGATGAACAGGTTCATGACGCTCTCCGCCACCCCCAGGGCGGCGAAAGCGTTGTCCCCCAGGTAGTGGGTGACCACCAGGGAGTTGATGATGTTGTACAGCTGCTGGAGCACATTGGCGCACAGCAGGGGGATACAGAGCCGGACCAGCTGGGGCGTTATGGGGCCGGCGGTCAGATGGAGTTCACGGGACATGGAAGGGTCGCCCTCCTGATTTGTATTGGGGACAAAAGCCTACTCCACTATAAAACAAAATTTTGCATTTGTAAAATAAATGTTTTTGGGGCGGCCGGGGCCGGAGAGAATATGTTGGGAGTGATATGGAACAAGGCCTCTGCCGGTCCCGGTTCCCCGCCAAGCGGCCCGGTCCTATCCTTTGCGGCCGGGGCCGTGTCCATTCCCCGGGAGAAATCTTTTTTCCGGCGGGAAACAGCAGGTTCCGACGGGGGGCCTGTCCTATAATACCCTGGAACAAAGCTGATGTGCACAAGAAATACGGCTGTGTTCCGTACGCATGATCATGGGCGGGAGAGGAAAACGCCCCGGATGCCGGGGGGAAGGAGGACGCGTCATGCCTGTCGCCTTTACAGAGGAGGAGCGCCGCCTGACGGCGGCGGTGTCCGGAGAGCTGGACCACCACGGGGCCAAGGCGGTGATGGAGGAGCTGGACCGGAGGATCGACCAGGCCCTGCCCCGGCAGCTGACCCTGGACCTGGGAGGACTGACCTTTACGGACAGCTCGGGGATCGCGGTCCTGCTGCGGGCCTGGCGGCGGATGAGCCAGGCCGGGGGCGGGATGCGGGTGGTCAACACCCCGGCCCAGGCGGACAAGGTGTTCCGGGCCGCCGGACTGGGCCGGATCATCCGGTTTGAATGAGAGAACAGGCGGGGGAGGGCGGAGCCTGTCCCCCGGTTTTTACAGAGGAGGACCTACATAATGAAACTAGAAAACCATGTCTCCCTGGAGTTCCCCAGCTGCTCCTCCAACGAGGGTTTTGCACGGACGGCGGCGGCCTGTTTCGCCGCCCAGCTGGACCCCACGCTGGAGGAGATCAACGACGTGAAGACCGCCGTCAGCGAGGCGGTGACCAACGCCATCGTCCATGCCTACCCGGACACCCTGGGTAAGATCGTGATGAAGCTGCGCATCCGGGAGGACCACTCCCTGGAGATCGTGGTCCGGGACTGGGGCGTGGGCATCGCCGATGTGGAGCAGGCCCGGACCCCCCTGTTTACCACGGGGAGCGAGGAGCGGTCAGGGATGGGCTTCACCATTATGGAGAGCTTTATGGACAGCTTGAAGGTGCGCTCCGCTCCGGGCAAGGGGACCACCGTGACCATGCGGCGGAAGATCGCCCGCCGGGTGGGGCGGTGAGCGGCACGCCCTCGGCGGTGTCCCTGCTGGAAGCGGCCCGCCGGGGGGACAGCCAGGCCTGTGAGCAGGTGCTGCAGGAGAACAACGGCCTGATCTGGAGCGTGGCCCGCCGGTATTATGGCCGGGGGGTGGAGCCGGACGACCTGTACCAGCTGGGGTGCCTGGGCTTTCTCAAGGCGGTGCGGGGCTTCGACCCGGAGTACGGCACCCAGTTTTCCACCTACGCCGTCCCCAAGATCGCCGGAGAGATCCGCCGCTTTCTCCGGGATGACGGCCCGGTGAAGGTGAGCCGGGGGGTCAAGGAGCGGGGCTTTTCCATCCGGTCAGCCCGGGAGCGGCTGGCCGGGAGCCTGGGCCGGGAGCCCAGCCTGTCCGAGCTGGCGGAGGAGACGGGGCTGACCCCGGAGGAGATCGCCGCGGCGGAGACGGCGGCGGAACCGGTGGTCTCCCTCCAGGCGGACACAGGGGACAACGGCCTGACCCTGGAAGGCATCCTTACCGCGGGCAATGAGGAAAACGGCCTGGTGGAACGCCTGGCTCTCCGAAGCGCCATGGAGGCGCTGCCGGAGCGGGAGCGGCAGATCCTGGTGCTGCGCTACTACCGGGGAATGACCCAGGTCCAGACCGCGCGGGTGGTGGGGGTGTCCCAGGTCCAGGTGTCCCGCCTGGAGCGGAAGGCGCTGGAGCAGCTGCGGCGGGAGCTGTCGCCGTGAAAATGTCAAGGAGGCAGGATGGAATCCTGCCTCCTTGACGGCATTATGGGATAAAAAAAGCCCCCCTTTGGCGGAAGGGGGGCGCGAGTCAGGCGGGGCGTTGGGAGAGAGAAACAGCGCCCCAATACCCAGAGAGGGAAACCGGGAAAGTGGGAGAAAACCCGGTTTTTAAGCGATATGCTCCATGCAGGCGACGTGCTCCATGACTTGATCGGGCCGTTCTACATGGTAGAACATCAGCCCCTGCATCAGAAAACGGCTGTCATCATCCCGGAGCCCCAGAACAGCCAGGGTGCGGCTCTTGCGGACGGGCTGCCCCACCGCTGTGCCGAAACACAGGTTGCCGCAGCCATCTGCCCGGTTCTCCACTGCCGCCCGCAGCTCTTTGCCAATGGGGAGGTAGAGGAGATCCTCCTTCACAATGGCGATGATCCGGTAGTTGGTGATGGCATAGAGGGTGTTCTGTTCCAGACATCTCTGGTCCAGAAACGGACGGACGGAAAGGATCCCGGGGACGAACAGGGCCACTACGGCCATGACCAGAGACTCGGAAATGGAACGGGAACCGCTGGCGATCTGGGGGACCAGGAACAGGACCATGGCGGCCAGTACAACCCCGGAAATGATCCAGGCGGTCAGGATCCCGTTTTTGGAGTCGGGACCCAGCAGCGGGAAATGCTTGGGACGGCCGGTCCAGCGGACCTCCTCCCCCTCCCACAGGGCCTCTTTCAGACGAGCTTCCATCAAGGACGCCTCCTTTTCGGTTTCTGATCTTATTATAGCGGGAATGGGATAAAATGGGTGTTAATGAGGCTGGAACACCCGTTAAAAAACCGATAAGGATGCAAAAAGACCGCGGACCTTCCAAGGGAAGGCCCGCGGTATCTCTTTTCGTGGGAATGCGGGACACGTTGGGAAGCGGAGCGATCAGTCCTCCAGCATGCGGTAGCCGATGCCCAGCTCGGTGTAGATGTACTTGGGGGCGGAGGGGTTCTCGTGGAGTTTACGCCGGATGTTGGCCATGTTGACCCGCAGGATCTGGTTGTTGGAGTTGCTGCTGTAGGGGCCCCAGACGTGCTCCAGAATAAAGTCGTATGTCAGGACTTTCCCGGCGTGGATGGCCAGCAGCTCCAGAATCTTGAACTCGTTCTGGGTGAAGTGGATCTGTTCCCCGGCCTGGATGACCTGGTGCTTGGCGATGTCGATGGTCAGGTCCTTCACCTGGTAGACGCTGCGCTGGATGCCCTGGCTCACCTTCATCCGGTCGGCCCGGCGGAGGGTGGTGCGGATCCGGGCCAGCAGCTCAGACACGCCGAAGGGTTTGACCACATAGTCATCGGCCCCCATGTCCAGGGCCTTCACCTTCTCCGACTCCCGGTCCCTGGCGGAGATGATGATGACCGGGGTCTCCCGGGGCAGGCCGCTGAGCTGGCTGAGCACCTCCAGCCCGTCCATGTCGGGCAGGCCCAGGTCCAGCAGTACCAGGTCGGGGCTGTGGGAGAAAAAGAGGGACAGGCCCTCTTTGCCGCTGGCGGCGGGGATGGCCTTGTAATCGTTGGCCGACAGGGCGCGGCAGATGAAGTTGCTGATGGCGTGTTCGTCCTCAATGACCAGGATCGTTCGCTTTTCACTCATCGCTTTTTTCCTCCATGGGAAGGCCGAAGCGGAACACCGCGCCGCCCTCCGGGTTGTTGCCGGCGGCAAAAAAGCCGTTGTGGGCCTTGATGATGCTTTGACAGACGGACAGGCCGATGCCCATGCCCCGGGTGGCGTCGCCGGACAGGTCCCGGTTCAGGGGCTTGCCGGACTGGACGGCCTGGCAGATCTCCGGGGACAGCCCCTTGCCCCGGTCCCGGACCTCCACCACCGCCCAGTCATCCTGGCGGAACAGGTGGAGGGTGATGTGTTCACGGTCGCCGGAGTGGCGGATGGCGTTTTCCAGCAGGTTGACCATCACCTGCTTCACCAGCAGGGGCTCCATGGGCAGGTAGAGGATGTCCTCGGACAGCTCCAGCTCCACATGGACCCCGGGGAACCGGCGGCGGGTGGTGAGAATGGCGTCCCCCGCCACCTCCTCCAACATTTCCTCCCGCTTTTTCAGGGGCATGGAGCCGTCCTGGATCCGGGTGACGGACAGCAGGTTTTCCACCATGATGATCAGGGCGTCGGCGTCGCTTTTGATGTCCTGGAGCATGGACAGGTTCTTCTCGGAGATCTCCGGGCTGCCCAGCAGCACCGAGGCCGCTCCGGAAATGGCGGTCAGCGGGGTGCGCAGGTCGTGGGACACCGCCCGGAGAATGTTGCCCCGGATGGTCTCCCGGGCGGACTCCAGCTGGATCGCGGTCTTTTCCTCGTTGAGCTTCTGGTTGATCTCATATAAGGTCTTGGTGTTCTTCTCCCGGCGGATGGCCTCGGCGGCCTGCTGCTTGACCCGGGTGGTCAGGGCGCACACCACGCAGGAGATGGTCACCATGGACAGCATGGCCACGGGGTAACCGGTGCGGTTCAGGGTGAAGGTGGCGTAGGGCTCCATGAAGTAGATGTTGATGCAGAAGGTGCCCACAATGGAGGCGAAGATGCCGTAGAAATACCCGGTGGTGAGGGAGGAGATGATGGTCACGGCCAGCACGAAGACCAGGGCGGAGTTGTTTTCACCGCCGGTGTGGGAGATCAGGATGCTGCTGGCGCAGTAAGCGCCGCACAGCAAAACAGCGGTGACCAGAATATCCCGGGGCGGATTGGGGATCCGGTAAAGCAGGTCCCGGCATCCGAGCCAGACAGAGCGGATCTGGGAGGAAAGGGACATGGAAATCAGCTTCCTTGTTTGAACAAAGTGGCCCGCCGGGGCGGGGCGCGGGGACAGAAATACACACTATATTATAGCAGGAATTGAGAAACCCGTAAAGTAAAGGAGAGATTAAGAAAGTTTCAGGAAAAAATACGGGCTGTTCCTTGTGCGCGGTGGGACAAAATGGTATAATAATACGATTCAATTTTATGCGCGGCCAATGCCCGCAAAACCAGAGAAAAGAGGTTGCGAGACATGACTTATAAAGAGGAATTCATTACCTTCATGGTGCGCTCCGGCGTGCTGACCTTTGGCGATTTCGTCACCAAGAGCGGACGGAAGACCCCCTATTTCGTGAATACCGGGAACTACAAGACCGGCGCCCAGGCCGCCAAGCTGGGGGATTATTACGCCGCCTGCATCCAGGAACATATGCCCGAGGGCATCACCTGCCTGTTCGGGCCGGCCTATAAGGGCATCCCCCTGGCCGTCTCCGCCGCCGCCTCCCTGTACCGGAATTATGGCCGGGACCTGCCCTACTGCTTCAACCGCAAGGAGGTCAAGGACCACGGAGAGGGCGGTTCCATGGTGGGCTATAAGCCCCAGGATGGGGATGACGTGGCCATCATCGAGGATGTGGTCACCGCCGGCACCGCCGTCCGGGAGTCCATCGAGCTGTTCAAGCATGTGGCCCAGGTGAACATGAAGGCCCTGTTTGTCTCCGTGGACCGGATGGAGCGGGGCACCCGGGACTGCTCTACCCTGGACGAGCTGCGCCAGGACTACGGCATCCAGGTCTTCCCCATCGTCACCGTCCGGGAGGTCATCGAGTTCCTCCACAACAACCCCGTGGACGGCAAGGTGTATATCGACGACGGGATGAAGGCCAGAATGGAGGCCTATCTGGCCGAGTACGGCGCACGGTAAATTTTCGTTTATCGGCCTATGGGACCGGAACCCTATGTGATGTAGGGAAAGGACTCAGCCCTTGCATTTGACGGACGTTATTCTGCGTTCCGGTAGGGCGGCCCCTTGGGGCCGCCGCGGCAAGGGACCACGGACGTTGGAGCGTCGCCTGCGGGCGGGACGGGGGATGGGGATATTTCGCCCCCGGGCGAGGTACTTTTGTAGAGATACAAAAGTACCCAAAAAATCTCCGGGGCTTCGGCCCCGGCCCCCAAAGGGCGTCCTACACAAAAGCCTTCCTCACGTCCGGCGCCCATTCCCCGGTTTTGCTGCCCCGCCTCCCGGGCCTTCGGCCCTGGGTGGATCAAACTTGAATACAGGCAGCCGCTGAATACCGGCGCCTGAGTTCCCGAATTGCGCGGCGTGGTTCCTGACCGGGCTGTCCCGCTCCGCTGCGCAAAACTTGATTCAGTGGCACGTCCCACCGGGCGGCCCCGGCTGGCCGCGGAGGTAAGGAGTGTCAGGGACAGGTCATGCCGTGACCGAGGCGGGCTGTGTTGCTGATTCCCCGTAAAACCTCCGGATTTTGCGAAGCAAAAAGGCGGTGTGCGTCCATTCAAATTTTGCGGCCTGGGCCGTTGGTTCCTTTTGCGTCGCTGCAAAAGGAACTCGCCCCGCGGGGCGAAATCTTCTCACCCCATAAACGAAAATTTACCATCCTGCAGACAGAAAGGAGCGCGCCCTATGTCGATCCACGCCGGCCACCGCAGCCGGGTCAAAACAGAATTTCTGGCCCGGGGATTGGAGGGCTGGCCCGACCACCGGGTGCTGGAGCTGCTCCTGTTCTACGCCATCCCCCAGGGGGATGTGAACGCCCTGGCCCATGAGTTGCTGGACCGCTTTGAGACCCTTGCGGGGGTGTTCGACGCCTCGGTGGACGAATTGAAAAAGGTCCCGGGGGTGGGGGAGCACACCGCCGTTCTCCTGCGGCTGATCCCGGCTCTGGGCGGGCGGTACCAGGACCAGCGGGCGGCCCTGGGCCAATTGGTCAACAGCCCGGAGGAGGCCGCCGCCATCCTCTCCCAATACTTTTACGGCGCCCGGAACGAGATGGTGTATATCCTCTGTCTGGACAGCAAGCGGAAACTGCTGGGGGTGCGCAAGGTGTCCGAGGGCAGCATCCACGCCGCGGACATCAACATCCGCCGCATCGCGGAGGAGGCCATGGGCCTGCGGGCCAGCGCCCTCTACCTAGCTCACAACCACATCAGCAACCTGGCCTTCCCTTCCCCGGCGGACTGGGAGACCACCGACACCATCCGCGCCGCCCTCGCGCCGTTGGGGCTGGAGCTGGTGGACCATCTGATCTTTGTGGAGGGGGACGCCGTCTCCCTCAACCAGTCGGAGCGGGGCGGAAAACGGCCCGTTTATCAGCTTTTGTGAATGAATTCGCTCCTCTCCTGAAAAAATTCGGGAGAGGAGCGAAAACTGCTTGCAATAGAAAATTTGTTCTAGTATAATAGGGACGACAGTGTACATCCAAAGGGAGAGGTGAGGGACGTGCCCAGGTTTGAAGTAGTTTCCGAATATACCCCCTCCGGGGATCAGCCGGAGGCCATTGAGGCCCTGTCCCGGGGCATTGAGATGGGGCTGGACGAGCAGACCCTGCTGGGGGTCACCGGCTCGGGCAAGACCTTCACCATGGCCAAGATCATCGAGCAGGTCCAGCGGCCCACCCTGGTCCTGGCCCACAACAAGACCCTGGCCGCACAGCTGTGCGCCGAGTTCAAGGAGTTTTTCCCCAACAACGCGGTGGAATATTTTGTCTCCTACTACGACTACTACCAGCCCGAGGCCTATATCCCCCACACCGATACGTTTATCGAGAAGGACTCCTCCATCAACGAGGAGATCGACCGGCTTCGGCTGTCCGCCACCGCCTCCCTGCTGGAGCGGCGGGACGTGATCGTGGTGTCCTCGGTCTCCTGCATCTACGGCCTGGGCGAGCCGGAGGACTTTGCCGCCATGATGGTGTCCCTCCGGGTGGGGGCCACCATCAAGATCGAGGAGCTGCTGAAAAAACTGGTGGCCATCCGGTATGAGCGCAATGACATCGCCTTCGAGCGCAACATGTTCCGGGTCCGGGGAGACACGGTGGAGGTGTGGCCGGCCTATTGGAAGGACACTGCCATCCGGGTGGAGTTCTTTGGGGACGAGATCGACCGCATCTCTGAGATCAACGTGGTCACCGGCACCCCCATCCGCCGCCTGACCAACATCCCTATCTGGCCCGCCACCCACTACGTCACCCCCAAGGAGAAGATGGACGCCGCCATCCAGGAGATCTACCGGGAGATGGAGGAGCGGGTGGCCTTCTTTGAGGGAGAGGGCAAGCTCATCGAGGCCCAGCGGATCAAGCAGCGCACCATGTACGACATCGAGATGATGCAGGAGCTGGGCTACTGCTCCGGGATCGAAAATTACTCCCGGGTGATCGAGGGCCGGCCGGCCGGCTCTCCTCCCCACACCCTGCTGGACTACTTCCCCAAGGATTTTGTCCTGTTCATCGACGAGAGCCACGTGACCCTGCCACAGGTACGGGCCATGTACAACGGGGACCGGGCCCGAAAGACCACCCTGGTGGACTATGGCTTCCGCCTGCCCTGCGCCTTTGATAACCGGCCGCTGAAATTTGAGGAGTTTGAAAGACGGGTCAACCAGGTGGTCTACGTCTCCGCCACCCCCGGGGAGTATGAGCGCACCCGCTCGGGCCAGATCGTGGAGCAGGTCATCCGGCCCACCGGTCTGCTGGACCCCCGCATCGAGGTCCGCCCGGTGGAGGGTCAGATCGACGACCTGATCGGCGAGATCCACACCCGCACCGCCCGCAGCGAGCGGGTGCTGGTCACCACCCTGACCAAGCGGATGGCTGAGGACCTGACGGCCTACCTCCAGAACGCGGGCATCAAGGTGCGGTATATGCACCACGACATCGACGCCATGGAGCGGATGGAGATCATTCGGGACCTGCGGCTGGGCACCTTCGACGTGCTGGTGGGCATCAACCTGCTGCGGGAGGGCCTGGATCTGCCCGAGGTGTCCCTGGTGGCCATTCTGGACGCCGACAAGGAGGGCTTCCTCCGCAGCGAGACCTCCCTGATCCAGACCATCGGCCGGGCGGCCCGGAACGCCGACGGCATGGTCATTATGTACGCCGACGCCGTCACCCCCTCCATGCGCCGGGCCATGGACGAGACGGAGCGGCGGCGGGAGAAGCAGGACGCCTTTAACAAGGCCCACGGCATCACTCCCAGGACGGTCATCAAGAGCGTCCGGGACCTGCTGGACATCACCGCCCAGGACGAGGCGGACACCGCCGAGCGCCGGGGCCAGGTCCAGGGCCTGACCAAGCAGCAGAAGGCCGAGCGCATCGCCAAGCTGGAGAAGGAGATGAAGGAGGCGGCCAAGATGCTGGAGTTCGAGCTGGCCGCCGCCCTCCGGGACCAGATCATCGAATTGAGAGGAAAGTAACCATGGCAAAGCAGAAGGAAGAAAAAACCAACGTGATGCGGGTGCTGGAGCAGAAGAATATCCCCTACACCCCCCACACCTATCCCCATGAGGAGGGGATGGCGGTGGACGGGGTGACCGTGGCCCGGAGCCTGGGCCAGGACCCGGAGACGGTGTTCAAGACCCTGGTGGCCCGGGGGGCCTCGGGGGGCCTCTATGTGTTCGACATCCCGGTGGGAGACAGCCTGGACCTAAAAAAGGCCGCCCGTGCGGTGGGGGAGAAGTCCATCGCCATGCTCCACCAGAAGGAGTTGCTGCCCCTGACGGGCTATGTCCACGGGGGCTGCTCCCCCGTGGGGATGAAAAAGCAGTACCCCACCGTGTTCCACGAGACGGCGGAGATCATCGACACCATCCTGGTGTCCGCCGGGAAAATCGGCTATCAGGTGGAGCTGGCCCCCGCGGACCTCATGGAACTGGTGGGAGCGACCACCGCCGACCTGACTGTGGAGGGGTGAGGCTGATGTTATCACAGGAGGAAGCCAAGCAGCTGCTGGAAATGGCTTTTGAAGCCGAGATGAGGATACTGGAGGAGACGGTGGGCGGGCCCTACCGGAATAGCCGGAAGGGTGCGGTAAAAAGCTATCAAAAAAGTAAGATGACAGAAAAATTCATGCGCGTACAGACGGAGGAGAACCTGTACCCCACTGCGTGGGAGCATATGCAGTCCGTGCGCGCGGCATGTATTCTGGATGAGAAGGACCACCTGATTTTGACCGTGGGAAGCGGAATAGGAGGCACGAATCCGGCGGTGGTAGAGCTGTGTTTCCGCAATGACGGGCTTGAGATCGGAGCATGGGCGAAAGAGGGCTTCATCAAACTGCATACCGCGGAGAAGGCGATCGAGGCCTGCCTGTCTGCCTTGACGCTGCGGTAAGCAGCCGCTCAATGGTCTTACCGGAAAGGAAATGGAATATGTCCAGCAGCCTTGATTTTGTGAACTATATCTGCGAACAGCTGGAGGGGGTGGGCGCTATCCGCTCCCGGAAGATGTTCGGGGAATACATGGTGTACGTCAACGACAAGCCGGTGGTCATGGTGTGCGACGACACGGTGTTTATGAAAATGCTGCCCTGCCTGTCCGAACTGCTGAAGGATCGGCCCACCGCCCCGCCCTACCAGGGCGCCAAGGACCACTACGTCCTGGACCCGGATGACCGGGACACCCTGCGCCGGGCGGCGGAATTGGCGGAGGAAGTTACGCCGCTGCCCAAGAGAAAGAAAAAGCCCAAACAAAGTTAAGAAATCTCAGAGAACGGGGCCAAAGCTCGCATCATGGAGATGCCGAAGACCAATCCCAGAAGAAACCCGTGATGGGAGCGGTAATAGGTCAAAATATCCAAGCTGTCCGTAAGTTCAAATAAATCATGACGGTAAGTCTTCGGCATGCGTTTCATGCGCGTACGGGCGGCTTTTATCCGCTGTGCAGCGTTACATTCACTGGGGGCGGATGGAATATAGGGATATTGGGCCAAAAGCGCCTCAAACAAAAGATGGGTGTGGTCATTCATGAAAAATCCTCCTTACGAATCACGAGATTTTATCTCGTGACAACACCGTGGTAGCACGAAATAAAATCTCTGTCAATGGGGAATCGTATATGGAAGTTAAAATGGAGCTGTTTGGACAGCGCTTGAAGGCGCTGCGTAATGAAAAGCACATGACACAAAAGGCCATGTCCGAAATGCTGGCAAAGACAGAACGGCATTATCAGGATATGGAGGCGGGAAAAATCAATGTTCCCGCGTTGACACTGATCAGGTTGGCTGACTATTTTGAGGTCACGTTGGATTATCTGGTAGGCCGTACGGACCAGAGATAAGGAGAAACCGCTATGCACAGTCACATCATCGTCAAGGGAGCCCGGGTGAACAACCTGAAAAACATCGACGTGTCCATCCCGAGGGACAAGCTGGTGGTCCTCACCGGCTTGTCCGGGTCGGGCAAATCCTCCCTGGCCTTTGACACCATCTACGCCGAGGGCCAGCGGCGGTATGTGGAGTCCCTGAGCTCCTACGCCCGGATGTTTTTGGGTCAGATGGAGAAGCCCGACGTGGACTACATCGACGGCCTGTCCCCGGCCATCTCCATCGACCAGAAGACCACCTCCAAGAATCCCCGGTCCACCGTGGGCACCGTGACGGAGATCTATGACTACCTCCGCCTGCTCTGGGCCCGGGTGGGCACCCCCCACTGCCCCATCTGCGGCAAGGAGATCAAGCAGCAGACCATCGACCAGATCATCGACCAGGTGATGGCCCTGCCCGAGGCCACCCGCATCCAGGTCATGGCCCCCATCATCCGGGGGAAGAAGGGCGAGCACGTGAAGATCTTCGAGGACGCCCGGAAGTCGGGCTATGTCCGGGTCCGGGCGGACGGCTCTTTGTACGACCTGTCTGAGGAGATCAAGCTGGACAAAAACAAAAAGCACAACATCGAGATCGTGGTGGACCGCCTGGTCATCCGGGAGGACATCACCCGCCGGCTCACCGACAGCGTGGAGATCGCCTCCAACCTGGCCGGGGGCCTGGTGATTATCAACGTGGTGGGGGAGGACCGGGACATCCTGTTCTCTCAAAACTACGCCTGCGAGGACTGCGGGGTGTCCATCGAGGAGCTGACCCCCCGGATGTTCTCCTTCAACAATCCCTTCGGCGCCTGTCCCACCTGCATGGGCCTGGGTTCCCAGATGAAGCTGGACCCGGAGCTGATCATCCCCAACAAGAACCTGTCCATCATCGAGGGGGCCATCACCGCCTCGGGATGGAACAACATCAAATCCGACGGCATCTCCCGGATGTATTTCGAGGCCCTGGCCAAAAAGTATAAGTTCAAGCTGAACACGCCCGTGAAGGACCTGCCCCCCGAGGTGCTGGACGTCATCCTCTACGGCACCAAGGGGGAGAAGCTGACCCTCCACTACGACCAGCCCCGGGGCCAGGGCACCCTGTACCAGCCCTTCGAGGGCATCGTCAACAACCTGGAGCGCCGCTACCGGGAGACCCAGTCCGACGGGGTGAAGCGGGAACTGGAGGAGTGCATGAGCGAGTGCCCCTGCCCCACCTGCAAGGGCCGGAGGCTGAAAAAGGAGTCCCTGGCCGTCACCGTGGGCGGATTGGACATCGACACCTACTGCCATAAGAGTATTACTGAGGCCTACGACTTCATGGACCGCCTGGAGCTGAACGAGACCCAGACCATGATCGCCGCCCAGATCTTGAAGGAGATCAAAAACCGCCTGGGCTTTCTGCGCTCCGTGGGCCTGCAGTACCTGACCCTGTCCCGGGAGGCGGGCACCCTCTCCGGCGGCGAGAGCCAGCGCATCCGGCTGGCCACCCAGATCGGCTCCTCCCTCATGGGGGTGCTGTATATCCTGGATGAGCCCTCCATCGGCCTGCACCAGCGGGATAACGACAAGCTGTTGGCCACCCTGAAGGAACTGCGGGACCTGGGCAACACCCTGTTGGTGGTGGAGCACGACGAGGACACCATGCGCGCCGCCGACTATATCATCGACGTGGGCCCCGGTGCGGGGGTCAACGGAGGCCGCATCGTGGCCGCCGGCACGCCGGAGGAGGTCATGAACACCCCCGGCTCCATCACCGGGGACTACCTGGCCGGGCGCAAAAAGATCCCGGTGCCCAAGGAGCGCCGGAAAGGAAACGGAAAGTATCTGAAAGTCTTCGGCGCGGCGGAGCACAACCTGCGCCATGTGGACGTGGCCTTCCCCCTGGGCACCTTCACCTGCGTCACCGGGGTGTCAGGGAGCGGAAAGTCCTCCCTGGTCAACGAGATTTTGTACAACAAGCTGGGGGCCGACCTGAACCGTACCAAGACCCGGGCAGGCAAGCACGACCGCATCGAGGGCGAGGAGTTTTTGGACAAGGTCATCAACATTGACCAATCTCCCATCGGCCGCACCCCCCGGTCCAACCCCGCCACCTATACCAACCTGTTCAACGACATCCGGGACCTGTTTGCCTCCACCCCCGACGCCAAGAGCCGGGGCTACGGACCGGGCCGCTTCTCCTTCAACACCAGGGGCGGCCGGTGTGAGGCCTGCCAGGGGGACGGCCTCATCAAGATCGAGATGCACTTCCTGCCCGACATCTACGTCCCCTGCGAGGTGTGTAAGGGCCGGCGCTACAACCGGGAGACCCTGGAGGTCAAGTACAAGGGCAAGAATATCTATGAGGTGCTGGAGATGACGGTGGACGAGGCCCTGCCCTTCTTCGAGAACCTGCCCCGGATCTACAACCGCCTGAAAACCCTGGAGGAGGTGGGCCTGGGCTATGTGAAGCTGGGCCAGCCCTCCACCGAGCTGTCCGGCGGCGAGGCCCAGCGGGTCAAGCTGGCCACCGAGCTCAGCAAGCGCTCCACCGGCAAGACCATCTATATCCTGGACGAGCCCACCACCGGCCTCCACAGCGCCGACGTCCACAAGCTCATTGAGGTGCTCCAGAAACTGGTGGAGGCGGGCAATACCGTGGTGGTCATCGAGCACAACCTGGACGTGATCAAGACCGCGGACTATATCATCGACCTGGGCCCCGAGGGGGGCGACGGCGGCGGCGACATCGTCTGTACCGGGACCCCCGAGGAGGTGGCGCAGTGCGCCGCCTCCTATACGGGCCAGTATCTCAAGAGGATGCTGGAGTGATGTGCAGCCGGAGCCCCCGGGGCCCCATCGCAGATGGGGCGGCGCAATCAGCGCCGAGAATTGGCCGCCTGCGGCGGACAATTCCCGCAGGCGGAATTCACTTCCGCCGAGGATTTTAAATCAAAGGGCCCCCGGCCCGGCCTGCCGGGCTGGGAACGGCGACGGCGGCGCCATCGTCTGCACCGGGACCCCCGAGGAGGTGGCGCAGTGCGCCGCCTCCTATACGGGCCAGTATCTCAAGCGGATGCTGGAGTGAGTTGAAATCAGAAATCAGGAGCTGCGGTGCCGCCTGCGGCGGCTTTTGAAGGGATGGCCATGAGCCGCCCGCCAGCAGAAAACAGAGAGGAAAAACAGATGGACGAGACATTGCTTTTGCTGCCCCTGGTGGGGGCGGAGTGGAAGGGACGCCGGGTGGCCTTTGGGGACTCACAGGCCCAGGTGGAGGAGATATTCGGCCCAGCCAACGCGGTGAAAAATTCCTGGTATTATTTCGATAACCGGCTCCGATTCGATTTCGACGCCGAGGGAAAGGTTGAGTTTATCGAGTGCGGCGGTTCGGAGGGCGGTTTGAAGCCCCTGATTTACGGCGCCCATGTGTTTGAGACAGATGCCGGCGCGCTGCTGGAGCTGTTGGAGCGGGAAAACGCGGGAGATGTGGACGACAGCGAGGCGGGCTATTGCTACGCCTTCCGGGACATCAGCGTGGGTGTTTACCGGGAGACCACCCCGGAGGATGTGGAGGAGATGATCGCCTCCATGCGGGCGGTGAAGGACAACGTGACCGCCCTGGTCAGCGGAGAGATCGCGGAGACAGTGGCGGCGGAGCGCCGCCGGGCCAGCCGCTGGGAGAGCATCGGGATCGGACGTCCCAACTACTACAGATAACATTTGAGGATCGATTTATGGAATTGTTACAATGGCTGACGGGCACCCTTCCGGGGAAATGTGTCTTTACCATGCTGGTATCCATGATACCTATTATTGAACTGCGGGGGGGCCTACCCTTTGGCGTGGCCCTGGGCCTGCCCTATTATCTGGCCTTTCCGGCGGCGGTGCTGGGCAACCTGATCCCCACCCCCTTTATCATCGTATACATCCGGCGGATCTTTAAGCTGATGCGCCGCTACTTCCCGTCGCTCAACGGCCTGGTGGACAAGCTGGAGCGGAAGGCCCACCTGAAGGGACAGAAGGTGCTGAAATACCAGTATCTCGGCCTGTGGCTCTTTGTGGCCATCCCCCTGCCGGGGACCGGGGCCTGGACAGGTTCCCTGGCCGCCGCCTTTTTGGATATGCGGCTGAAAAAGGCCATGCCCGCCGTGGTGTTGGGGGTGCTGACCGCCGGGTGCATCATGCTGGCCCTGACCCACGTGGGCATCAACCTGTTTTCCGGCGCGGTGTAAATTCGTAGGGCAGGGGCAGAGCCCTTGCCCTACATCACATGGGGTTCAGGCTCCATGGACAGCGAAACGAAAATTTACCGCGCCTGCTCTTATGATGTTTCCCGAAACCGCTCATATTGGATGGAACACCCCGGAAAGCGCCTGGGCATAGGATGGCCCGGAGGTGTTGCTTTGTGGGACTGATGACAGACGTGCTGCTGACGGCGCTGTGTGTGCTGGGGCTGGCCTTCCTGGCCTGGTGGCTGATGGGGCGGCTGCTCCGTCCCATTCCGGCCCCGGGCGTCCGGGCCCTGATCCCCGGCCGGGGCGGCGGAGAGGAATTGGAGCAGGCGGTGCGGGCCTTTATCTGGCTGCGGGGGCTGGGGCTGCTGGACTGTCCCATCGTCATCGCCGATGTGGACCTGACCCCCGAGGGCTGGGAGCTGGCCCTGCGGCTGACCGCCCGGTGGCCCGGCGTGATCTTGTGGCCGGCGGACCACCTGGCCGATTACATAGCCCAACACTGAGAAAAAGGAGGCGGCCCCAATGGAAGAAAAGACGGAACTCCAGCTGGTGGAGGGGACCGTCTCCGCCATTATCTATCAGAACGAGGAGAACGGCTACACCATCCTCCGTCTGGACGTGAAGGACGAGGAGATGACGGCGGTGGGGACCATGCCGGGGGTGTCCCCAGGGGAGTACCTGTCCCTCCGGGGCCGCTGGATCCGCCACGCCACCTACGGCCCGCAGTTCAAGGCCGAGACAGTGGAGCGCCGCCTACCCCAGGGACTGAAGGAGATCTACCACTATCTGGCCTCCGGCGCGGTCAAGGGGGTGGGGAAGGCCACCGCCCGGCTGCTCATTGAGGAGTTCGGGGAGGAGGTCCTCAATGTCATCGAGGAGCACCCGGAGCAGCTGACCCGGATCCGCGGCATCTCCCCCAAGCGGGCCAGGCAGATCGGGGACGTGTTCCGCCAGCAGATGGGAATGCGCCGCCTGATGGAGTTTTTGACGGCCCACGGCCTGCCCCTGGAGCTAGCCGCTCCCCTGCGCCGGGCCTATGGGGACGTGGCCCTGGAGGTGCTGACCGCCAAACCGTACCTGCTGGTGAACGAGGAATTTCAGGTGGAATTTTCCCAGGCGGACGGCCTGGCCCTGTCCCTGGGGGTGGGGGCCGAGGACCCTCAGCGGCTGGAGGCGGGGCTGATCTTCGAACTGGCCCACAACAATTTGAACAACGGCCACACCTTTCTGCCCCACCGGAAGCTGGTGGAGGCCACCGCCATGCTGCTGGAGGTCTCCGGGGAGCTGCTGGAGGAGTGCCTGGAGTCCCTGGCGGCCCGGGGAGAAGTGGAATGTGAGACGGTGGCCGGCCAGGAGGCGGTGTACCTGCCCGCCCTCTATGAGGCGGAGGTCTTCGTGGCCCAGCGGGTGCGGGAAATGAGCCGGGAGGAATTGACGCCCCCGGAGGGGCTGGACCGGCTGATCCGCCAGATCCAGCGGGAGCAGGGCATCACCTACGCCCCCCAGCAGCGTCAGGCGGTGGAACTGGCCGCCAGCCGGCAGGTCATGCTGCTCACCGGCGGACCGGGCACCGGCAAGACCACCTGCCTGCGGGGGGTGCTGGCCCTGTTTGACGCCATGGGACTGGAGACCGCCCTGGCCGCTCCCACGGGCCGGGCGGCCAAGCGGCTGGGAGAGCTGTGCGGCACCGAGGCCTCCACCATCCACCGGCTGCTGGAGACGGGCTTTGACCCCCACAGCGGCAAGCTGGTGTTCAACCATGACGCCTATGACCCCCTGCCTGCCGACGCGGTCATTGTGGACGAGACCTCCATGGTGGACCTGCCCCTGATGGCCGCCCTGCTGGGGGCCCTGCGGGGGGACTGCCGCCTGGTGCTGGTGGGGGACCCGGACCAGCTGCCCTCGGTGGGTCCGGGGAACCTGTTTGCCGACCTGATCCGCAGCAGGATCGTGCCCACCGTCCGCCTGACGGAGATTTTCCGCCAGGCGGCCCAGAGCGCCATTGTCCGCAACGCCCACATGGTCAACCATGGGGAGCTGCCCGACCTGCGGAAAAATGACAACGACTTCTTTTTCCTCTCCCGGCGGGACAGCCAGAGCGCCCTGGACACCATCGTGGACCTGTGCCGCCGACGCCTGCCCGAGCGCATGGGCATCCCCGCCGACCAGATCCAGGTCCTGTCTCCCACCCGGCGGCGGGGGACGGGGACCCGGGCGCTGAACCAGGCCCTCCAGCAGGCTCTGAACCCGCCCCTGGAGGGGAAGGGGGAGCGGCGCTTCGGCGACTGGGTCTTCCGGGCGGGGGACCGGGTGATGCAGGTGAAGAACAACTACGACATCCTCTGGCGGGAGGAGGGCGGCGTCCGGTCCGGCATGGGGATGTTCAACGGGGACATCGGGGTGATCCGCTCCATCGAGGGAGAGGTGGCCACCGTGGACTTTGACGGCCGGGTGGTGGAGTACACCCCCGATATGCTGGGAGAGCTGGAACCCGCCTTTGCCGTCACGGTACATAAGGCCCAGGGCAGCGAGTACCGGGCGGTGATCCTGGCCGCCCTGGAGGGGGCCCCCATGCTCATGACCCGGGGGATCCTGTACACCGCCATCACCCGGGCCAAGGAGCTGTTTATCGTGGTGGGGGACCAGGGGGCGGTGGCCCGGATGGTGGCCAACGACCGCCAGGACAGGCGCTACTCCGGCCTCCGGGCCCGGCTGGCGGAACAGGAAGAATAAAAGGCGGCGGACGAATGTGAAGTTCGTCCGCCGCCTTTTTTGCGCCATGGGCCTCAAACAGCCGCCTGGGCCCGCTCCTTGCGCAGCTCCTCCTTCATGATGGGCCTCCACTCGTGGAAGGCGAAGTAGAGGGAGAAGCCGAGGGTGAAGGGGACCATCCGAAGACAGTTGTAGAATTCGCTTTTGGCTTCCTCGTAGGCTTTGCTGTGCATATGTCATTCCTCCCGATCAAAAGGTTTTCTGACCACATTATACGGGAATGTGGGCGGGAGGGGGCGCTAATAAACGGGGCCGTTTTGTTCCGGTTCTGTTAAGAAAACCTGTGGATCAGAGAGAAAGGGAAATAAAGTGAACAGGAGAAAATTGTGAAAAATCGGGTAATTACGCAACAAATTGGCTCCGCTTTTCAGAAAAAGCGGAGCCGGGAAAACGTTAAGATCCTGTTGCTCAGGCCCGGGCCAGAAGCTGGGAGGCCAGGGCGGGGTCCACGTTGCCGCCGGACAGGACAAAGACAACTTTTTGTCCCTGCCGGACGGGCAGGGTCCCGGCCAGGGCGGCGGCCACGGGCAGCGCGCCCGAGGGTTCCACCGTCAGCTTGGCCTTGGTCATCAGCAGCACCATGGCCTGGCGGATGAAATCGTCCTCCACGGTGCACAGCCGGTCCACCCGGGCCTGGATCATGGCGAAGTTGTCCGGGTTGGCGTGGTCGGTGCGGGTGCCGTCGGCGATGGTGTCCACCCGCTCCAGGGCCACGGGCCGGCCGGCGGTCCGGCTGGCCGAGTACCGGGGAGCGCCGGCGGGCTCCACGCCGATGGTCTGGACCGACGGGGCTATCCCCTTGACCGCGGTGGACACCCCGGAGATCAGTCCGCCGCCGCCAATGGGGCAGGCCACCGCGTCCACGCCGGGCAGGTCCTCCAGGATCTCCAGGCCGATGGTCCCCTGTCCGGCGGCCACATAGGGGTCGGCGTAGGGGTGGACGTTGACCATCCCGGCTTCCTCCACCAGCTGCTGGGCCCGGGCCTCCCGCTGGGAGGACAGGGTGCCCACCAGCTCCACCTGTCCGCCGAAGGACTTCACCCCGGCCAGCTTCACCGGGTTGGCGTTGGTGGGCATGACGATGACGGCCTTCGCCCCCAGCCGCTGGGCGGCGCAGGCCACCCCCTGGGCGTGGTTGCCGGAGGAGGCGCACACCAGTCCGCGGTCCAGCTCCTCCGGAGTCAGGGACAGGGCTTTGTTCATGGCGCCCCGGATCTTGAAAGCGCCCATGACCTGAAAGCCTTCAAACTTTAAGTATGCCTCACAGCCCAGAGCCGCGTCCAGAGCGGGCATCCGCAGCAGAGGGGTGCGGACGATGTAGGGAGAGATGCGGGCCTTGGCCTGTTGAACATCCTGAAGAGAGAGCATAGCAGTCCATCCTTTCTTCTGATACCTCTATTGAACCACCAATGGGGCGGTTTGACAAGGGGAAAACAGCCCGTTACCAGGGCAGCAGGCGGAGGTTCAGGTCGGCCTTCCCCTGGATACCGGCCACCTGGCCGGCGTCGGTATACTGCCACATCTGGAAGTTGTAGTGGAAGTCGGGGGTGTCGCTGTATTGGGCCAGCCAGAAGGGATACTGGGCCACCCCCTCCAGGTCGTAGAGCAGGTAGGCGATGTACCGGTTGAAGTAGATCATGGGCTGGTAGCCCTCCTCCTCCACCAGAGAGCAGAAGGCGTTGGCGGCGGCGGTGAGGGTGGCGCTGTCCACGCCGTCGGTGCGGGCGGGGGCGTTGGAGATGTTCTCCCAGTCGAAGACCACGGGTCCGGTGATGTCACAGTCCTTCAGCAGGTCCAGTACGAAACGGGCCTCCTCCTCCGCCTCCTCCACGGAGACGGCCTGGGAGAAGAAGTAGACGCCGACCTCCAGCCCGGCCTCTGAAGCGCCCCGAACATTGTCGAGGAAACGGGCGTCCCCGTAGATGGTGCCGCTGTCCTTGCCGTAGTAGCGGCCCCCGGCCCGGACCATGGCGAAGTCTATGCCGTCTCCGGCCACGGCCTCCCAGTCGATCTCTCCCTGGTAGGAGGACACGTCCACCCCCAGGGAAGGCTCCGCCCCCTGTCCGGTGTAAGTCATCCGTCCGTCCAGGTTCTGAAAGGCGTCCGCGTCCCAGGCGTTGACCGGGACCCCGGGCAGGATGTCCAGGGTATGGGAGCCGAAGTGGATGTGGTTGGCGTACTCCTGGACCTGCCAGACGATGGCGCTGACCTCCGCCCGGGTGATAGAGGACTCCGGGCAGAAGACCCGGACCCCGTCCTGGATGCTGCCGTTCACGATGCCGTTCTTCTGCAGGGCGGTAACATAGCCGTCATCCACGTCGGCAAAGGGGGAGGAACCGCCTTCGGCGGGTTCCAGCCCCAGGGCCTTGGCGGCCAATTGGGCCACAAACAGCCGGGGGACGGCGCCATTCAGGTCATCCGGTATCTCATCCCAGGTCAGCCAGCCCCGGCTGACGGCGTAATTGGCGTAGCTGGCAGCGAAGTGGGCGTCCTGGAGGGGCTCCAGATCGCCGCAGCCCGCGGCTTTCAGGACCATGACCAGGGCGGCGCCGGCGGAGACGGCGTCCTGGGGACCGAACCGGCCGTCGGGGTAACCGGCGATCACGCCCTGGCTGTTCAGAACGGCCACAAAGGGGTAGTACCAATCCCCCTGGGCCACGTCGGAGAAGGGGGAGGTCCAGCCCTGGGGAGCGGCGGGCGGACCGGCGGCCAGGACAGGCTGGGCCAACAGAGCGGCGGCCAGGGACAGGGAGAGAATGGGACGGCACAGCCGTTTCCGGGAGGTATGCACGGGGAATGACCTTCTTTCTGATGTAATTGCTTCCATTATAGAACGGGATGGAACAGAGAACAATGCGGGAACTGTAAATTTTTTGGGGAATGTCATCCAAAGCAGGAAGAAAAGCCCTTAACGGAAGACGGGATGGGAGGGGGACTTTCCCCCTTGCGCCGGAAAGAAAATGCTGGTATGCTGGTAGCGGAATACGCGACAAACGGAGGAGAGACGGACATGCACATCCCCACCTGCGAAACAAACCTGCTGGAACTGGCGGAGTTTGACCGGGCCCTGGAGGCGGCCAACCGCCCAAACCCGGATTATGATATTACAAAATGGCTTTATGTGCCAAATTATTACTCAGAGTACCGTTATATTCTGGGGACCCGGGGGGAAAAGCCCCTGATCTGCGTGGGGATCAACCCCTCCACCGCCGCCCCCGACGATCTGGATAACACCCTGAAATCGGTGGAACGGGTGGCGCGCCACAACGGCTATGACAGTTTTCTCATGTTCAACGTTTACGCCCAGCGGGCCACCGACCCGGATGACATGGAGCGGACCTACAACCAGGACCTCCACGCCCAGAATATGAAGGCCTTCGACTATGCCCTGTCTCTGGACAAGGCGGGCTCCCCTGCGGTGTGGGCCGCCTGGGGCACCATCATCGAGAAGCGGGACTACCTGCCCGGCTGTGTCCGGGACATGATCGCCCTGGGAAAGGCCCGGGGGGCCCGGTGGTACTCCGCGGGCAGGAAGTCCAAAAAGGGCCACCCCCACCACCCCTTGTACCTGCGGAAGGACAGCCTTCTGGAGCCCTTTGATGTGGAAGGGTATCTGGACCATATTTGATAAGAGGCCCGGCTGCGGACCTGGGTGCCGGGGCCGGACCGGCGGTGAAAGGTGAGTTTATGATCCAAATTGGGAATTTGCCTCTGCCTGTGGGCGGAGATCCGGAGCAGCTGCGGAAGCGGGCGGCCAAGGCTCTGGGGGTGCGCCCCGGCGCCCTGGAGGAGCTGCATATCGTCCGCCAATCCATCGACGCCCGAAACAAGAACGACGTCCACTATGTGTACACCGTGGAACTGTCCATGCCCGGAGAGGCGGGGCTGGTAAAACAGGCCCCGGGGAAACACGTGAAGCTGGTGGAGCGGCAGCCCTATGGGTTCCCGGCGGTGGGGCGCAGGTCCCCGCTGCCCCCGGTGGTGGTGGGCATGGGGCCGGCGGGGCTGTTCGCCGCCCTGTTTTTGGCCCGGAACGGCCTGCCTTGCGTGGTGCTGGAGCGGGGGCGGGATGTGGACGCCCGGACGGCGGATGTGGAGCGGTTCTGGGACACGGGACTGCTGGATACCGCCTCCAATGTGCAGTTCGGGGAGGGGGGCGCAGGCACCTTCTCCGACGGGAAGCTGACCACAGGGACCCACGACCCCAGGATCGGGGCGGTGATGGAGGCGCTGGTGGAGGCGGGAGCCCCGGCCGACGTCCGGTACTCCCACAAGCCCCATATCGGCACCGATGTACTGCGGCAGGTGGTCAAGACCATCCGGCAGGAGCTTATCGCGCTGGGCTGCGACGTCCGGTTTGAACACCGGCTGGCCGGACTGGAGGTCCAGTGCGGCCAGCTGACCGGGCTGCGGGTGGAGGGCCCCCAGGGCCCCTATGACCTGCCCTGTGACGCCCTGGTGCTGGCCCCGGGCCACTCGGCAAGGGACACTTTTGCCATGCTCCGGGATGCCGGGGTGCCTATGGAAAAGAAAAATTTCGCCATCGGGGTGCGCATTGAGCACAGCCAGGAGATGGTCAGCCGGCGGCAGTACGGCGCGGCCTGGGAGCAGCTGCCTCCCTCGGACTACAAGCTGGCCTGCCACCTGCCCGACGGCCGGTCCGCCTTCACCTTCTGCGTCTGCCCCGGGGGACAGGTGGTGGCCGCCGCCTCGGAGCAGGGGGGCGTGGTCACCAACGGCATGAGCCTCCGGGCCCGGGACGGGGCCAACATCAACGGCGGCCTGCTGGTGGGGGTGGGTCCCCAGGACTTCCCGGAGGAGGATGTGCTGGCCGGCGTCCGCTTTCAGGAGCGGTGGGAGCGGGCGGCGTTCCAGCTGGGAGGCGGGGGCTTCAAGGCCCCTGCCCAGCGGGTGGAGGATTTCCTCCGGAAGCGGCCCTCGGAGGGGCCGGGCGCCGTCCGGCCCACCTACCGGCCCGGCGTGGCCTGGACGGAGCTGGAGCCCTGCCTGCCCGGCTATGTCACCGGGACTTTGCGGCAGGCGATCCCGCTGCTGGACCGGAAGCTCCGCGGCTTTGCCGATCCCGACGGGGTGCTGACCGGGGTGGAGACCCGGTCCTCCTCCCCGGTGCGGATCCTCCGGGACGAGACCTTCCAGTCTCCCCTGCGGGGGCTGTATCCCTGCGGCGAAGGGGCCGGCTACGCGGGGGGTATCGTGTCCGCTGCCGTGGACGGTATCCGGGTGGCGGAGGCGGTGGCGTGGGGCTGAGGCCCCTTCGCCGGGGGGCCCCATCGCAGATGGGGCGGCCGTCAGGCCGTCAATTCGCAGCCGCGCAGCGGCGGAGAATTTCCGCAGGGCGAATTCACTTCGCCCGAGGATTGAAATCATCCCCGCAGGGCTCCCGCGGGGCTTGCCCCGCGGGAAATGGGGGCCGGCTACGCGGGGGGTATCGTGTCCGCCGCCGTGGACGGTATCCGGGTGGCGGAGGCGGTGGCGCGGGGCTGAGGCCCCTTCGCCGGGGGCCCCATCGCAGATGGGGCGGCCGTCAGGCCGTCAATTCGCAGCCGCGTAGCGGCGGAGAATTTCCGCAGGGCAAATTCACTTCGCCCGAGGATTGCAATCATCCCCGCAGGGCTCCCGCGGGGCTTGCCCCGTGGGAAATAGGGGCCGGCTACGCAGGCGGTATCGTGTCCGCCGCCGTGGACGGGATCCGGGTGGCGGAGGCGGTGGCGGCGGGGCTGTAAAGCAGGTCACGATACGCCGCCGCAGAAAAATGATGAACGAAAAACCCCGAACCGATTGGTTCGGGGTTTTCATTGACAAAAATATATTTTGTGTTATCATGTAATAAGGTTTTGAAAAACCTATAAAAAGTTTTCTGAAATCCAAAGGAGAGAGCTATGGTTCAGATCAAAGATAAAGTGTTGGAGCTCCCGGTCATCCAGGGCGGAATGGGTGTGGGAGTGTCCCTGGGCGGACTGGCGGGGGCGGTGGCGGCCTGCGGCGGAATGGGCTGCGTCAGCGCCGCCCACCCGGGATACCGGGAGGCGGATTTTCACAGCGATCCCAACGGGGCCAATGTCCGGGCGTTAAAGGCGGAGATCGCCAAGGCACGGGCCATTTCCGGAGGCCGGGGACTGGTGGCGGTCAATCTGATGGTGGCCATGCGGCAGTACGCCCCCATGGTCCGGGCGGCGGTGGAGGGGGGCGCCGACGCGATCATCTCCGGCGCCGGCCTGCCCCTGGAACTGCCCGGATTGACGGCGGGCTCCGGCGTGGCGCTGGCCCCCATCGTGTCCAGCGGCCGGGCGGCCAAGCTGATTTTAAAGACCTGGGATAAAAAGTATGGCGCGACTGCGGATTTTCTGGTGATTGAGGGCTGCAAGGCGGGGGGACACCTGGGCTTTAAGGAGGAGGACCTGCTGGCGGGGACGGCCCAGTCTCTGGAGGAGATCCTGCCCCAGGTGCTGGCGGAGATTGCGCCCTACCAGGAGAAGTACGGCCATTCCATCCCGGTGTTCGTGGCCGGAGGCGGGCTGACGGGAGAGGACCTGGTCCGGTTCCGCGCCATGGGGGCGGCGGGCGTCCAGGCCGCCACTCGGTTCATCGCCACCGCGGAGTGCGACGCATCCCAGGCCTATAAGGACGTCATCATCGGGGCGAAGCGGGAGGATGTGCGCATCATCCACAGCCCCGTGGGGATGCCGGGCCGGGCCATCCGCAGCCCGCTGGTGGAGCGGATGGAGGCGGGGGAGCGCCGGGCTCCCGTCCGGTGCGCCAACTGCATCAAGACCTGCGATCCGGCGCAGACTCCTTACTGCATCACCCACGCCCTCATCGAGGCGGTGAAGGGCAACTGGGAGGAAGGACTGTTTTTCTGCGGCGCGGAGGTGGAGGGGGTGGACCGTATGTCCACCGTTGCCCAGGCGCTGGAGGAATACCGCACCGCCTTGGAGCGGGCATGATAGAAAAAGTCCCCGGAGCGCACAGCGCTCCGGGGACTTTTCACTTATTGCACATGGGTGTGGTTGTTGATGTGGTTCATGCAGTAGCAGTAGTAGCCGTTGCATTTGGAGCAGTAGCGGAATTCCATGTTGGGGTCGTCGGCGTCGGTGACGCCGCAGACGGCGCACTTATGGAGGTAGCCCTTCCGCTGCTGGACCTCCTTTTGGGCTTTCTTAAAATTGATGGTCTGGGGATCCGCTTTGTGGGCGGCGCGGTCCCGGCCCCGGTGGAGAATGGACATCAGGTCGTCCCAGAAGAAGATGAAGTAATTCAGAATGGCCACCAGGGGCATGAACGCGCCCAGGATATAGCCGGAGGTCAGGTAAAAGCCGAAGTCGTAAGCGAAGAAGAAGGCGTCCAGCCAGGCCATCCACTTGACCTTCAGGGGGATGATGCCGTAGAGGTAGACCCGCATATCCGGGTAGAGGGTGGCGAAGGAGAAGAACATGGACATGTTGATGTAATACATACTCACCGACGTGCGGGTCACCAGGCCATACACCACGTTGAGCAGGATGCCGAGGAGGTAGAATACGTTGAACCGGGTGGTGCCCCAGTGCTGTTCCAGGGAGGTACCGATCCAGTAGTAGAAGAACGTGGTGAGCAGGAACATGAGGAAAAAGGAGATCTGGACGGCGCCGCCGGTCCCCGCGCCGCTGACAGAGGGGACCAGCACAAAGGTGACCAGCCGCCAGATCTGCCCGGAGAAGATGGCGTTGAAATTGAAATAGAGCAGCCGGCTCACCATGCCGCTGGTGAGCATGTCCAGGAAATAGACGGCCACGTTGCTGATGGCCACATACTTCATCAGGCCGGGGAGGCCGAAGTTGGGATGGTTATAGCAAAAGCGGTCCAGCCAGCGGGAAACGGCTCTCATGGACAGCCCTCCTTATTGGTAAGTCATTCAAACAAAGTACATTGTACCCGTTTTTGAGAGGATTGTCTACGTCCAAAGTGTAAACAATTTGGACGCGGGGCGGAAAGCGGCTTTTTTTCAGGGACGATCTGTGATAGAATAAACCGACAAGTTCCGGAAACCGGAGCGGGAATGAGACGGTGTGTTTCAATCGAACAGAGGAGAAAGATCGCATGAGTATTGTGAAAGATATGTCCCTGGCCCCCTCGGGCCATCAGAAAATTCAATGGGTGCGGGATTTCATGCCCGCTCTGTCCGGGATTGAGGAGCGGTTTCGCCGGGAGAAGCCCTTTGCGGGGCTGACCATCGCCGTCTCCGTCCATCTGGAGGCCAAAACGGCCAATCTGGGCCTGGTCCTCCGGGAGGGGGGCGCCGACGTCCACCTGACGGGCTGCAATCCCCTGTCCACCCAGGATGATGTGGCCGCCGCCATGGCCGACCTGGGGGTGGACACCTACGGGGTCCATGGGGTGACGCCCCAGGAGTATGAGGACCTGCTGGTGGAGACGCTGAAATGCAGGCCCCACCTGATCGTGGACGACGGGGGCGACCTGATCAACCTGCTGGGGGGCAAGTGCGCCCAATATGGAGAGCGGCTCATCGGCGGCTGTGAGGAGACCACCACCGGCATCCACCGCCTCTATGCCCGCCAGCGGGCTGGCATCCTGCCCTGTCCCATGATGGCGGTGAACGACGCCAAGGCCAAGCACTACTACGACAACAAGTACGGCACCGGACAGTCCTCCTGGGACGCCATCATGCACACCACCAATTTGATGGTGGCGGGCAAGACCGTGGTGGTGGCGGGCTACGGCTGGTGCGGCAAGGGCATCGCCATGCGGGCCAAGGGTATGGGGGCCAACGTCATTGTCACCGAGGTGGACCCCTTCAAGGCGCTGGAGGCCACCATGGAGAATTTCCGGGTCATGCCCATGGACGAGGCAGCCAAATATGGGGACATCTTCGTCACCGCCACCGGCTGCAAGGACGTGATCGTGGCCCGCCACTTCGCGGTGATGAAGGACAACGCCATTCTGTGCAACTCCGGCCACTTTGACTGTGAAGTGGACGTGGCCGCCCTGGGGGAGATGGCTGTGGAGCGCTTCCCCCGGCGGGCCAATATCGAGGGCTTCCGGCTGGCTGACGGCCGGACCCTCAACGTGCTGGCCGAGGGGCGGCTGGTCAACCTGGCCGCGGGCAACGGCCACCCGGCGGAGATCATGGACATGTCCTTTGCCGTCCAGGCCCTGTCCCTGGAGTGGCTGGCCAAGCACCGGGAGGGGCTGGAAAAGAAGGTCTACAACGTGCCCGACGAGATCGACGACCAGATCGGCCGGGTGAAGCTGGCGGCTATGGGGCTGGCGATTGACACGCTGACCGAGGAGCAAAAGCATTATTTAGCGGGCTGGGAAGCCTGAGGAGAGCGGGATCATGCACAACGAATTGACCAAGATCGACATCCAAAAGATGAAGGAGGAGCTGGACTACCGCCGGATTACCCTCCGGCCCCAGCTGCTGGAGGAGGTGAAGGTGGCCCGGTCCTTCGGGGACCTGAGCGAGAACTTCGAGTATAAGGCCGCCAAACGGGAGAAGAACAAAAACGAGAGCCGCATCCGCTTTCTGGAGAACATGATCAAAACCGCGCGGGTCTACGAGGACCACTCCGGGGCGGACACCGTGGGCCTGTACGACAAGGTGACGGTGTATCTGGAGGAGGATGACGAGGAGGAGACCTGGCAGATCGTCACCACCGTCCGCCAGGATGTGCTCCATGGCCTGATCAGCAAGGAGGCCCCCATGGGCTCCGCCCTGCTGGGAAAGAAGGTTGGCGACCGCTTCTATGTCCAGGTGAACAAGGACTACGGCTATTACGCCCAGGTCCGGGCCATTGAAAAGGGAGAAGATGACGGATCGGCGGCCCTCAACCGGTTTTGACGGCGCTTAAAGCCCCGGCGGAAGCATTAAGGTCAAGATAAGACGATTTTAAGCCGATTTATGCTGAGACATGCGCCAGTTGCTGTGCTAAGATAGGCGGCAGAAGAGACCGGAAGCCGAAGCAGCTGGAAGGGCGGAGGCCGGTCCGGTCAAAAGAAAATCTGAATATTGGATGAGAAAAGGGGATCATTATGGCTATTGAAAAGATTTTTGTAGTAGGCGCCGGCTTGATGGGCAGCGGCATCGCCCAGACCGCCATTTGCAGCGGCTACACCGTCACGCTGAACGACCAGCGCCAGGAGGCTCTGGAGCGGGCCAAGGCCGGGATCGAGAAGGCCCTCCAGCGCGAGGTGGAGAAGGGCCGCATGACTGAGGAGGACTGCGCCGCCGCGCTGGCCCGTCTGTCCATCGACGCCGGCATGGCCGCCGGTAAGGACGCCGACCTGGTCATCGAGGCGATCTATGAGAACCTGGACGCCAAGCAGGCCGTGTTCCGCCGCCTGGAGGAGGTCTGCCCCGCCCACACCATCTTCGCCTCCAACACTTCTTCCATCTCCCTGACCGCCCTGGCCTCCGCCACCAAGCGGCCTGACCGCGTGGTGGGCATGCACTTCTTCTCCCCCGTGCCTAAGATGCGCCTGTGCGAGGTCATCTTCGGCCTGCTCACCGCCCAGGACGTTCTGGACCAGATCAAGGAAGTGGGCGAGAAGATGGGCAAGACCCTGATCCTCTCCGACGATAAGCCGGGCTTCATCGTCAACCGCGCCCTGCTGCCCATGCTGAACGAGGCCTGCGTCATCGTCGGCTTGCATGTGGGCAGCGTGGAGGACGTGGACAACGGCATGAAGCTGGGCTGCAACCACCCCATGGGTCCCCTGGAGCTGGCCGACATGATCGGTCTGGACATCCTGCTGAACGTGATGATGGTCCTGTCCAAGGAGTATGGCGAGAAGTATCATCCCTCCATGATCCTGCGCAAGATGGTCACCGCCGGCTTCCTGGGCCGGAAGAGCGGCGCCGGCTTCTACCTGTATGAGAACGGCAAGAAGGTGGGCGTCAACCCCGTCCTGACCCGGGAGCACACCCTGGCGGAGCGCTAAAGCACCGGAAATACCTACATTCCGCGGCCGGACAGAAGTCCGGCCGCGGCTTTTTTGGAAAAAGCGGTTGACAAACAGGGAAAACCTGATATAATCGTCCAGTACAATTCCATAGCCTTATCAAGAGTGGTTGAGGGACCGGCCCTATGAAACCACGGCAACCTGCTGTTCCGGCAAGGTGCCAAATCCGGCGGTAGTGTATCGCAAGATGAGGGTGTAACAAGCTCCTGAACGCTCCGCCTGCCGCGGGGCGTTTTTTTACAGCCTCCCAGCCAAAGAAAGGAAGAAACAACAATGGCAAAACGACTTTTCACCTCTGAGTCCGTCACCGAGGGGCATCCTGACAAGATCTGCGACCAGATCTCCGACGCGGTGCTGGATGCCATCATCGCCCAGGACCCCCAGGCCCGAGTGGCCTGTGAGACCACCGCCACCACCGGCCTGGTCCATGTCATGGGGGAGATCACCACCTCCTGCTACGTGGACATCCCCAAGATCGCCCGGGACGTGGTCCGGGACATCGGCTATGACCGGGCCAAGTTCGGCTTTGACTGCGACACCTGCGCGGTCATCACCTCCATCGACGAGCAGTCCCCCGACATTGCCATGGGAGTGGACAAGTGCCTGGAGGCCAAGGAGGGGGAGCAGGACGACGGTTTGGACAACGGCGCCGGCGACCAGGGCATGATGTTCGGCTACGCCTGTGACGAGACCCCCGAGCTGATGCCCCTGCCCATCTCCCTGGCCCATAAGCTGGCTATGCAGCTGAGCCGGGTGCGCAAGGAGGGCCGGGTGGACTACCTGCGGCCCGACGGCAAGACCCAGGTGACCATCGAGTACAATGAGGACGGCTCCCCCAAGCGCATCGACGCGGTGGTGGTGTCCACCCAGCACGGCCCGGAGGCGGAGCTGGAGCGGATCCGGAAGGATATGATCGAGCTGGTCATCAAGCCCATCCTGCCCGCTGAACTGATGGACGCTGAGACCAAGATCTATGTCAATCCCACCGGGCGCTTTGTGGTGGGCGGCCCCCAGGGGGACTCCGGCCTCACCGGCCGCAAGATCATTGTGGACACCTACGGCGGCAGCGCCCCCCACGGCGGCGGCGCCTTCTCCGGCAAGGACCCCACCAAGGTGGACCGCTCCGCCGCCTATGCCGCCCGCTGGGTGGCCAAGAACGTGGTGGCCGCCGGCCTGGCCAAGCGCTGCCAGGTCCAGCTGGCCTATGCCATCGGCGTGGCCAAGCCCGTCTCTGTCCGTGTGGATACCTTCGGGACCGGTACCGTGGCCGACGGACGGCTGGAGGAAGCGGTGGAGAAGACCTTCGACCTGCGCCCCGCCGCCATTATCCGGGACCTGGACCTGCGCCGGCCCATCTACCGCCAGCTGGCCGCCTATGGGCACTTCGGCCGGGACGATTTGGACCTGACCTGGGAAAAGACTGACCGCGTGGAGGCGCTGAAGGCCAACCTGTGACCTGAACTGAAATACTTTGCGAAAAAGTGCGTGCGGATACCATCCGCACGCACTTTTCATACCGGGCGGCACGCACCGCATTGCCGGGGAGCCGGTCTCTGAGAAAAGGGGCTGGACAAATCCGGGGCGCCGGGAGTAAAATAAAACGATATTATTCTGATTCCGCAGGTCTGGAATCGAGCGAGGAGAGTTAAGAACGAATGAACGACCAGGAAATTTTGAGGCGGGTGGACCACACCCTGCTGACCCCCACCGCCACCTGGGAGCAGGTCAAGGCTATCTGTGACGAGGGCCGGGAGTTCTCCACGGCTTCGGTGTGTATTCCGCCCCGTTTTGTAAAAAAAGCGGCGGAGTATGTGGGAAACAGCCTGAAGATCTGCACGGTGATCGGCTTCCCCAACGGCTACTCCACGCCGGAGGTCAAGGTGTTTGAGACAGAGGACGCCGTGCGCAACGGCGCGGATGAGATCGACATGGTCATGAACCTGGGGCTGGCCAAGGCCGGCGACTGGGAGGGCGTCCTCCGGGAGATCCGGGCGGTGAAGGAGTCCTGCGGCGGCCGGATCCTGAAGGTCATTGTGGAGGCCTGCCAGCTGACCCAGGAGGAGAAGATCGCCGTCTGCCGGGTGGTGTCCATGTCCGGGGCGGACTTTATCAAGACCTCCACCGGCTTCTCCACCGGCGGCGCCACGGTGGAAGACGTGAAGCTCTTCCGGGAACGGATCAGCCCCGATTTGCGGATCAAGGCCGCCGGCGGCATCCGCACCTTTGAGCAGGCGCGGGCCATGCTGGAGGCGGGAGCCGACCGCATCGGCGCCAGCGCCCTGGTGGCCCTGGCCAGAGAAAAGAAGTAAAGCGCACAAGAAAAAGCGCCCCGTTCCAATGGAACGGGGCGCTTTTGAACTGAAATGGGAACCTCAGCCCTGGAGGAATTTCAGGCCGATGCCGTTGGTGGCGTCATAGCCCTCCTCGGCGGCCTCCAGCCAGGCGCTGTAGTCCTGATTGGTCAGGGCGGACTGGGCGGTCTGCTTCCAGACGGGATCGCCCGCCCCGGCGTAGTACATGATGTGCCAGCCGTAGTCGCTCTCCACCAGACCGGTGTCGCCCACCTGGCGGGCGGGGTCAACGGCCCAATCTCGGAAGGATTCCACATAGCTGGAATCGGGGGTGATGTTGGAGATCAGCCCGCCGTTGGAGGCGGAGCCGGAGTCAGCGCTGTTCTCCTGGGCCAGGGCGGCGAAGGAGTCCTCGGTGGCCTCGCCGGCCTTCCACTGGGCCAGCAGCTCCTCCGCCTGGGACTTGGCGGCGGCCTTCTGCTCGTCGGTGGCCTCGGAGCCGCCCTCGGGTTGGATCAGAATGTGGCGGACGTTGTCAGTGGGCGTCTCGTCCCGCTGGCGACCCTCAAAGAGGACCACATAGTAGTTGTAGGCGGTGCCGGAGTCGTATTCGGCCAGGGTCACGTCGCCGGCCTTGCGGGCGCTGTCATAGGCCCACTCGGTGTAGGCGCTGTTGACGCTGCTGCCCACCTGGGAATCGGAGACCTGGCAGGAGTACAGCTGGTCGGCGTATTCCTCGGACAGGGCGGCGGGGTCCTCGCCGGCCTCCAGCTTGCGCTGGATCTCCTCGGCCACAGCCTTCATCTCCGCCTTGGCGGCGTCCAGGGCGGCAGTTTTCTCCTCCTCGGTCATCCCGTCGGTGGAGTCGGCCCGGGCCTGGAGAACGAACTGGGACAGGGTGTAGGTGTCCATGGTGTCCTTGTTTTCCTTGTAATAGTTCTGCAGGTCGGCGGTGCTGTACTCCAGGGAACTGAGGTAGTTGGACCGGTAGTCGCTGGCCAGAGTCTGGCGCTCCAGCAGGGACACCAGCTTCTCATAGGTCATATAGGAGCCGTAATAGTTGCGGATAAAGTCCTTCCGGTTGTCCAGGCCTTCCAGATACTCGATCTGGCTGTCCAGGTAGGAACGGGCCTCCTCGGACATGGTGTAGCCCTCGGCCTCGGCCTTGGCGGCCAGGGCGGCGTCAGACTTCAGATAGTCCAGGGCGCTGGGCAGAAGGTAGTCCTTCATGGAGGCGCTGGAGCTGCCCAGGCCATACTGGTTGACCAGGGAGTTGTAATAATACTGCACGTCGGCGACGGTGTACTTGACGCCGTTCATGGTGACGGCGGCGGCGCTGCGCTGGATCAGGCCGGTGTTCCAAACCAGAAGGAAGGCCACCAGCACCACGCAGACTGCGCCCACCACCCGGTACAGGATGGCGCTGCGGCGGGCCTCGGCGGCCTCCTGCTGCTTTTTCTGTTCCCGCGAGGTGGGACCCTGGGCGGTCTCCTCCTGGCGGGACTTCTTTTCTCTGGATGCACTCACAGTTTGTTCAGTCCTCTCATATTGATGGAGCGGCCCCCGCGGGGCCGGGCGGCGGTTCCCGAACAGGGGCGGGAACGTCATACTCAGGTATTATACTAAAAACTTTTCTGCCTTGCAAGGGGCGGGACGGTGAGAAACGGTGTGTTTTACAGATTGTTCACGAAGAAAGCCGGGAAGGGACATAAAAAAGACCGCCGCTGTTTCCAGCGGCGGTCCAGGTCCGGTGCTTTTCTGTCTGCAAAGCAGCTTTAAAATGAACCATTTTAAAGTCCGGGGCATTGGACGCCGCGGGGGAGTCCGACAGGACTCCTGCTTTGCTCATATAACCCCGCTCTGGCCGTGTGGGCCCGTTTAAAACCTGCACGTAATGGCAGGTGGGTCGCCTCCACGACGCTTTACTGCTACCAACGTCCAACCAACCTCGAAGGGGGCCGGGAGGCCTGCAAGCCACGCCGTGAGGGGGGCGTCCCGTTTAAGAGATGTGGGTTTAAAAGAACCCATCACGCACCGAGCAGGAAAAAAGCGAAGGGACGTTTATTCTTCCTCGTCCTCGAAGAAACGTTCCATGAACAGGTTGTAAATTTCGTCCAGTTCCTCGTCGCTGTCGGGGGTGGAGAGGAGTTCCTCGCCGTTTTCCTCGATGACCTTCATGATGACCAGACCGTACTCCTCGTCATCGGCGTCCACGTCCACCGGCTCGCCGGTTTCCTCGTCCTCCGCCACGGCGGGGAACATGGCGTAGTAGGTGATCCCGTTGTGCTCCAGGGTGTCCACCAGTTCCAGTTCAAACTCGTTGCCGTCCTCGTCGGTGACGGAAATGAAATCAGGGCCGAACTCTTCGCTCATGACGGAAATACCTCCAACCTTGTTGTGAGTCTATTTTACCCTGCGGGCGGGAAAAATGCAAGGGGGAGGACCTGTAAATTTTCGCCTCTCCGGCGGCGGCTTCAGCTTTATGGTGGACAAATGGAAAGAATCTGGTATAATAGACCTGATATGTCCGGGATTCCCCCTCCATTTTCGGCGAATTCTTTTTCACGGGGCGGGGACGGCAGAAACATCAAGACCGCCGGAGAGCAGCGGCAGCGCCGGTTCCGGCTGGAGGTAACAACGTGTCAGAGCAGAATTATCATAACTCTTTGTACGAAAACAGTGAATATCCCTCCCGGCGCCAGGCGCCGCGGCAGGAGGAACGTCCGGAGCGCTCCGGACGGCCCCGGAAGAAACGCAGGCGGGGCAGCGCGGCCGGTACCGTGTTCAAGGTGCTGGGCACCCTGCTGCTCATTGGCCTGTGCACCGGGGCCATCCTGTGCTGCTTCGCGGCGGTGTACATCAAGACGGTCATTTTCCCCATCGCGGACCTGAGCCTGGACGACTTTGTGCTGGGCGAAAACAGCGTCATGTACTACACCGACAAGAGCACAGGGGAGGACAAGGAGCTGGTCACCCTGCTGAACACCACCAGCTCCATCTGGGTGGATTACCAGGACATGCCCAAGGACCTGATCAACGCCGCTGTGGCCATTGAGGACCAGCGGTTCTGGACCCACCCCGGCGTAGACTGGAAGCGGACGGCCAAGGCCGTGCTGGATATGTTCACCGGGGGAGACATCTCCGGCGGCTCCACCATTACCCAGCAGCTGATCAAGAACCTGACGGATTACAACGAGACCACGGTGAAGCGGAAGATCATCGAGATCGTCCGGGCCCTGCGCTTTACCCAGAACAACTCCAAGGAGGACACCATCACCTGGTACCTGAACGTTATCCCCCTGGGCAGCGGCTGCGAGGGCGTGGGCTCCGCCGCCTACAAGTACTTCGGGAAGCCGGTGAGCGAGCTGTCCCTGGCCGAGTGCGCCAGCCTGATCTCCATCACCAACAACCCCTCCAAGTACGGGCCTTACTCCGACGCCAAGGTGGCCACCAAGGAGGGCGAGATGTGGAACGCCCGGCAGTGGAACAAGTGGCGCCAGGAGAACGTGCTGTGGGAGATGCTGAAGCAGGGCTATATCAGCCAGGAGGAGTACGACGCGGCCGTGGCCGAGGAGCTGGTCTTTGTCCGGGGCGAAAACGAGGCGGCCCCCAGCCAGGTCTACTCCTGGTATGAGGAGACGGTCATCGCCGACGTGAAGGCGGACCTGAAGGAGAAGTACCAGATTTCCGACAGCCGGGTGAACCAGCTGCTCAGCAGCGGCGGCCTGCGGATCTACACTTGTCTGGACCCGGATATCCAGACCATTGTGGAGAAGATCTACACCAACCGGGACAATCTGAACTATATCTCCAGCGACGGGCAGCTGATGCAGTCCTCCATCACCATCATCGACAACAGCACCGGCGACGTGGTGGCCATCGCGGGCCAGTTCGGGGAGAAGACCAAGAACCTGATCAGCAACTACGCCAACAGCGCCAAGCGGCAGCCCGGCTCCTCCCTGAAGCCCTTGGCCGTCTACTCTCCCGCCGTGGAGATGGGCCTCATCTCTCCCATCACCATTGTGGACGACTACCCCTATGATGACAGCAACGAGACCGGCTGGCCCATCAACTCGGGCGCGGCCCGGTACAAGGGCCTGACCACCGTGCGCCAGGGCCTGACCAACTCGGTGAACACCATCGCCGTCCGCATCCTGGCCGACAGGGTGACCCCCCAGGCCAGCTTTGACTTTGTCCAGAACCGGTACAAGATCGACCTGGTGGAGGCCCGGCAGGTGGGGGAGAAGATCAAGAGCGACATCGACGTGGCCCCCCTGTCCATGGGCGGCCTCACCGACGGCGTCTGCACCCGTGACATGGCCGAGGCCTATGCCACCTTCCCCAATAACGGCGTCTACACCTATTCCCGCACCTATACCCGGGTGGAGGACAGCGCCGGCAACGTCCTGCTGGACAACGAGAGCCAGCGGGAGACTGTCATCAAGGACACCACTGCCTATTATATGAACTCCATGCTGACCAACGTGGTCACCAGCGGCACCGCCGCCGGCCACGGCTTGACCAACATGACCGCCGCCGGCAAGACCGGCACCACCAGCGAGAACTACGACCGCTGGTTCGTGGGCTATACCCCCTATTACACCGCCGCCGTCTGGACCGGCTATGAGCGCAACTCCAAGATGAAGACCCAGGGCAACCCGGCCCTGAACCTGTGGGAAAAGGTGATGGAGGAGGTCCACGCGGGCCTGGAGAACAAGAAGTTCCCCACCCCCAACGGCCTGACCAGCGTGCAGTATTGTCTGGACAGCGGCCTGCGGGCCACGGAGTACTGCGCCCTGGACCCCCGGGGCAGCCGGGTGGCCAGCGACAACCTGTTCCAGGAGGACATCCCCAGCGAGGTCTGCACCATCCACACCGCGGAGAGCCTGGTCAAGGTGTGCCTGGACTGCCCCATCCTCAACGAGGACGGCACCGAGACCGGACTGTACCATATAGCCGGTCCCAATTGTCCCGAGGAGAGCGTCCGGGAGATGTGCCTGCCGGACTATGAGCGGGAACAGATCGGAACTGCCGTGGCCATGGACGAGATGTACCGGAAGAGTGTGGTGGAGAGCTACGGGCCCTGTACGGTCCACATCCAGGCCGTGGTGGAGCCGCCGGCGGAGGAGCCTGTGGACCCGCAGCATCCGGTGACGCCCGTGGAACCGGAACAGCCGGAACAGGGAGAACAGCCGGAGCACGGCGGGCAGACGGACCCTGCGGAGCAGAAGCCGGAGCCCGTGGAGCCGGACCCGGGGACGGAGGGACCTGGACAGATCGCCCAGGACATCCGCCGGTAAGTGAGATTCAGCGGATAACAGCGCGGAGGCCCCTGCCTCCGCGCTGTTTTATGCCCAAAAACAGGAAAACTGTATAAAGTGACAGCTGTCTCCTGGCAGGCTTTGACAAATTCCGACATTCTGCCAAAAGATTTGCCGTTGCAACCAAAAGGAAAATGTGTTAAAATAGGCCACGTCGCAAAAACAAATGACCACGCAACATGGACACGGAAAGCCGGAGGGGAGGAGATGCCATGAGCGCCCCAGCGAAATACTTTATTGTAGAGGCGGAGGCCATGCCGGAAATTTTCCGGAAGGTGGCGGAGGCCAAGCGCCTGCTGGAGACGGGGGAGGAGACCACCGTCAACGGTGCGGCACGGGCGGTGGGCATCAGCCGCAGCGCCTTTTATAAGTATAAGGATTCGGTCCGCCCCTTCAACGACATGCTCCACGGACGGATCGTCACCTTCCAGATCATGCTGAAGGATGAGCCGGGCATCCTGTCCGCGGCCCTCAACGTATTCGCGGGGACAGGGGTCAATATCCTGACTATCAACCAGAGCATCCCGGTGAACGGCTGCGCCGTGGTCACCATGACGGCGGAGACCTCCGCCATCCAGGGCTCCCTGGAGGAGGTGCTGGGCGCGGTGTCGGCCAGCACGGGGGTCATCAAGTGTGAGATCCTGGCGGGGTGAGTCCCGCGGCGGACGGAAGATAAGAGATATGAGATAAGAGATACGCCTGTGCGTCCAGCCCCTCTCAATATCCTTTATCTCATGTCTTTTGTCTCTTTTATTTTGACCAAGAGGTGAAAAGGAATGGTAAACGTAGCGATTTTAGGGTTTGGCACCGTGGGCTCCGGCGTGGCCGAAGTGCTGACCAAAAACGGCGGCCTCATCGACCAGCGGGTGGATGACCTGGTCCGCCTGAAGTATATCCTGGACGTGCGGGATTTCCCCGACAGCCCCTATCAGGACTGTTTCGTCAAGGACTTCGCCGTCATTGAGAACGATCCCGAGGTGGACATCGTGGTGGAGACCATCGGCGGCGCCAAGATCGCCCTGGATTTCACCACCCGCGCCCTGAAGGCGGGCAAGAGCGTGGTGACCTCCAACAAGGAACTGGTGGCCACCCACGGCTATGACCTGCTCCAGCTGGCCCGGGAACACGGCGTCAGCTACCTGTTCGAGGCCAGCGTGGGCGGCGGCATCCCCATTCTGCGGCCCCTGACCTCCTGCCTGGCCGCCAATGAGCTCAACCAGGTCACCGGCATCCTCAACGGCACCACCAACTATATCCTCACCCGGATGATTCGGGCCGGCCTCACCTTTGACCAGGCCCTGAAGGAGGCCCAGGACAACGGCTACGCCGAGAAGGACCCCACCGCCGATGTGGACGGCCACGACGCCTGCCGGAAGATCTGCATCCTGGCCGCCCTGGCCTTCGGCCAGCACGTCTACCCCGACCAGGTGCCCACCGAGGGCATCCGGGGCGTCACCCTGGAGGATGTGGCCTACGCTGACTCCCGGGGCTATAAGATCAAGCTGCTGGGCCGCGCCATCCGCCAGCCCGAGGGCAAGGTGTGCGCCTTTGTGGCCCCCCACCTGGTGCCCGGCGACAACCCCCTGTCCGGGGTGGAGGACGTGTTCAACGCCATCGCCGTCAACGGCAACGCCATCGGCGACGTGATGTTCTATGGCCGGGGCGCGGGCAAGCTGCCCACCGCCTCCGCCGTGGTGGCCGACGTCATCGACATCGCCAAGGACCTGAAGAAGGACCGCCGCAACTGCTGGGGTCCCGGAGCCCCCGACCTGGTGGTGTCCTCCGACATCCTCACCTCCCAGTGGTACGTCCGGGCCCAGGCGCCCATGGACCAGGCCCGTCTGGCCTGCGGCGAGATTCAGCCCCTGGCCCGCAGCGGCGCCCCCGCCGGCGAGGTGGCCTTCCTCACCGCGCCCATGACCGAGCCCCAGATCAAGGATAAGCTGAAGGGAATGGACGTGGGCTCCCTGTTCCGGGTGCTGGACTGAAGCGGCTGCCTCCCGGAGGGGGGCGGCATAGGATGGCGGGGGAGCAGGTTCCTCCGCCCGTCCGAACATGATTTGACCTTTAGGGGGAAACACATACATGTCACTCATCGTACAAAAATTCGGCGGCACCTCTGTCGCCGACGCGGACCGCCTGCGCAATGTGGCCCGCATCATCACCGAGACCTATAAGAAGGGAAACAGCGTGGTGGCGGTGCTGTCCGCCCAGGGCGACACCACCGACGACCTGATCGAAAAGGCCAAGGAGATCAACCCCCACGCCTCCAAGCGTGAGATGGATATGCTCCTGTCCACCGGAGAGCAGATCTCCATCTCCCTGTGTGCCATGGCCATCGAGGCCATGGGCTACCAGGTCATCTCCCTCACTGGCTGGCAGGCCGGGATGCTGACCAATTCCGCCTACAGCGCCGCCCGGATCAAGCGGATCCAGACCGAGCGCATCCAGAAGGAGCTGGACAAGAACAAGATCGTACTGGTGGCCGGATTCCAGGGCATCAACAAGTACGACGACATCACCACCCTGGGCCGCGGCGGTTCCGATACCTCCGCGGTGGCCCTGGCCGCCTCCCTCCACGCCGACCTGTGCCAGATCTATACTGACGTGGACGGCGTCTACACCGCCGATCCCCGCTATGTCAAGGGCGCCCGGAAGCTGGACGAGATCACCTTTGACGAGATGCTGGAGCTGGCCAGCCTGGGCGCCCAGGTGCTCCACAACCGTTCGGTGGAAATGGCGAAGCGTTACAACGTGAATATGGAGGTCCTTTCCAGCTTCAGCGGAAATCCCGGTACCAAAGTCAAGGAGGTTGTCAAAACCATGGAAAAAACTCATGTCAGCGGCGTAGCCAAGGATAAGAATGTGGCCCGGCTGGCCCTGGTGGGCCTGGCCGACCGGCCCGGCATCGCCTTTAAGATCTTCTCCCTGCTAGCCAAGCATAACATCAACGTGGACATCATCCTGCAGTCCATCGGCCGTGATGAGAGCAAGGATATCAGCTTTACCGTGGCCCGCAGCGACGCCGAGGAGGCCAAGCAGGTCATGGAGGAGAACAAGGAGGCCATCGGCTTCCAGAAGGTGGAGCTCAACGACCACATCGCCAAGGTCTCCATCGTGGGCGCCGGCATGGCCAACAATGCCGGCGTGGCCTGCAAGATGTTCGAGGCCCTGTTCTCCGCCGGCATCAACATCAACATGATCTCCACTAGCGAGATCAAGGTGTCCGTCCTGGTGGATGAGCGGGAGGCCGACCGGGCCGTCCAGGCGGTCCACGACCGTTTCTTCAACGAGTTCGGCAACGCCTGAGGGAAAACCAAATCCAACATGGGCCTCGGCCCTTTCACGCGGTGTTCCTGCCATGTATGGGCACAGTTGTGAATGAATTGGCGCGATAACAAGGCTCCCCATCGCCGGTGATTTGCCGGTGATGGGGAGCCTGTTCTGTTTTGCAAACCGGGATTTCAGGAGCGTCAAATAATCATGTTCCGGAGATCACCGCCTGAATGGCCTGATTGGTGAACTCTGCCGTTCCCGGGCCTCCCGCGGCGTCAATGTTTTCTGTCATGGGTCCGCCGCCCGCGTACATGGTTCCGAGGCTGGATAATATCTGGTCAGAGCAGTGGTAGAAGTGCTCGGTGATGTAATTCTGCAGCTTTTTCACCTGCGCCCGTACCCTGGGATCATCGGCGGGCAGTTCCTGCATCTGGCCGAATTCGGCGATGATCTCCATCAGCTGATTGCCCATAAGCTTCATCTCCTCTGGTGTGCGGCTGCGGTTCTTTTCCTCAAATTCCTGGTATTCCGGCGTGGAACCCCAGGATTCCTTTGCCTGACGTGCGTACTCGTCAATTTTACTGGTATCGAATGCGTCAAAATTCATTGGTTTCACTCCTGTCAGTTTGATTCCACGGGCAAGATCGATCAGGTTTTGAAGATGCTCCTTGCGCAGTTCCAGCAGATGGATCTGCTGCTCCAGGGCCTTCCCTCGGTCAAATCCGGGACTGTCCAGGATCTCTTTGATCTCTTTCAGCGGGAACTCAAGCTCTTTGAAAAAGAGTATCTGCTGCAGCCGTTCCAGGGCTGTATCGCCATACAGCCGGTAGCCTGCTGGCGTGACCTCTGTGGCCGGCAGAAGTCCGATGTGGTCGTAGTGATGGAGCGCGCGGATGCTCACGCCCGAGATGTTACTGACCTCATGTACTGTCATCATGCTTGATTGCCTCCTGTCTTCCGTGGTACTCATAGCATAAGGCATGACGTAACGTCAGAGTCAATAGGGAATTTACATTTTTTTAAATCTTGGCCGCGGGATGGTTTTTTTGGCGCTTTTCCCGGGCCGCGGCATTTTTGTGCCGGAACGGACCTTGCGGCTTTGTTCAGTAGGCATTATAATATCCACTGAGGGTGATGTTTGCTGTCACGCCCGCGGCTTGCCGCGCGGTCCTGTGAAAGCGGCTGAATCCAATCTGACAAAGGAGAAAGGATCCATGATCAAATTCAACCATTTCAATTTTAATGTGCTGGACCTGGAAAAAAGTCTGGCTTTTTACCGGGAGGCCCTGAATCTGGCCCCTGTGCGGGAGAAGGAGGCCGCTGACGGCGCCTTCAAGCTGGTCTACCTGGGGGACGAGGCGGGCAGCGATTTCCGGCTGGAGCTGACCTGGCTCCGGGACCGGACCGAGCCCTATAACCTGGGGGAGTGTGAATTCCACCTGGCCTTTACCACCGACCGGTTTGAGGAGCTGCACCGGAAGCACATGGACATGGGCTGCGTCTGCTTTGAGAACCCGGCTATGGGCATCTATTTCATCACCGATCCCGACGGCTACTGGATCGAGATCGTGCCGGAGAAGAAATAATGGCCAAGGGTGACCGCAATCTGGGCTGGCCCGGCTTTTTCCGGGTGTTCACCGTGCTGTGCGCCATGATGCTCCTGCTGGCCCAGAGCGGCCAGCAGAGCGTGGCCGCCGGGTCCGGAAACTGGCAGGTGCTGTCGGTGTACGAGGGGCTGACCTCCTGGGCCATTCCCGCCCTGTTCATGCTGTGGGGCATGTTTGCCCTGGAGGAGGGCAAGCCCCATTTCTCCGCCGCCATGGTGGGGCTGGCTCTGCCCGCCTTCTGCCTGCTGGTGTTCTGGGGGGCGCTGTACGCCATCGTTTCCACCCTGCTGGGAGGCGGGAGCCTGAGCTGGGGCGGCGTCTGGTCCGCCCTGGTGTCCGCCGCCAAGGGGAATACGTATTTCCACCTATGGGTCCTCTATCCCCTCATCGGCCTGTATCTGGTCCATCCGGTGCTCCACCGGTTCACCGCCTCCGCCAGCCGGGGAGAGGTGCGGTACTTCCTGGCCCTGTGCTTCGTCTTCGGTGCCCTGCTGCCCATGTGGGGGGCCTTCCACCCCAACAGCGCGGCGGCGGCCCTGCTGGAGCGGCTGCGGGTCCATCTGGTGCTGGGCTGGGTGGGATGCTATGTGGGGGGCTGGTACCTCCGGCACTACACCATCAGCCGGGTGAGCGAGTTCGTGCTGTACATTCTGGGTATCCTGGGCATAGTCCTCACCCTGACGGGCAATGCCGTTTTTGGGGGCGGACGGGAGCTGTGGTACCTCTACACCTCCCCCAACGTCCTCCTCACCGCCACGGCCTTCTGTGTCCTGTTCCGCTATGTGCTGGGCATCAGCGAGGAGCGCTCCCGCCGCCGCTCGGTGGCCCAACTGGGCTCCTACGCCTTCGGCGTCTACCTGTTCCACCAGATCTGGGTGCTGGTGTTCCGCTGGCTGGGGGTGTCCTTGCTGTCCTTCTCGCCGGTGGTGTCTGTGCCCTTCTTCGCGGTGGTGTTTTTCTTGCTGTCCGTCCCCTTCGCCTGGCTGCTGTATCTGATCCCCGGCGTGGGGAGCTATTTGACATGAGAAAACAGGCCCGGAGCCATCTGGCTCCGGGCCTTGTTTTTCTATCTGTTACTGCCGGGCAGAGCGGTTCTCTGACAGCTCCTTCCTATCCCGCCTGATTTGTATGATGCCAAACACACCTGCGATCACGCAGAGAATGGCCGGAATACTGGTATCTAAGTTATTTATTTCCGCTGCGCCCTGGCCAAATAAAACGATTGCCGCCACAAAGTTCATGACAATCCCCAATATATATGCTTTCATAAAATATGCCTCTTTTCACAGATGCATTTCTTCGGATTTCATCCCACGACGTGGAGGCAGGTGTCAAAGGCATGGGGAGAGTTCTTATTGCTGGTCGGGGTGGTATTCCTTGCAGGTGCACTTCTTCCACTTGAGGCCGCTGCCGCAGGGGCAGGGGTCGTTGCGGCCGATCTTGACCGCCTTCTTCACGGGCTGCTTTCTAACGGTGCCGTCGCCGCCGGCGGACTCGGCGGTGATCTTGGCCACCCGTTCCCGCTTGACTTCCTCGTTCTTCTTCAGGCGGACCAGGAACAGCCGGCGGAGCGTCTCCTCCTGGATGGCGGCCACCATGTTCTCGAACATCTCGTAGCCCTCCTGCTTGTAGGCCACCACGGGATCAGCCTGGGCATAGGCACGCAGGCCGATGCCCTGCTTCAGTTCGTTCATGGCGTCGATCTGGTCCATCCAGTACTCATCCACCACCCGGAGCATGATGACCCGCTCCAGCTCCCGCATGAGGGGCGCGCCGATCTCCTGCTCCTTCTTGGCGTAGACCTCCCGGGCCTTGCCGCTGACCAGCTCCACCAGCCCCTCGGCGTCGTACTGGGCCAGGTCGGCGTCGGACAGGACCAGCTCGCCGGGCGCCAGGAACATGGCGCGGAAGGGGGCCACAGCCTCCCGGAAGGACTCGGCGTCCATGTGCTTCTGCTCGCCCATGTGGCCGCGGATGGCGTTTTCCACCATGGAGTGGAGCATGGACTGGATGGAGCTCTGGAGGTCCTCGCCGTTCAGCACCTGGTTGCGCTGCTTGTAGATGACCTCACGCTGGGTGTTCATTACGTCGTCGTACTGGAGCACGTTTTTCCGGGTCTGGAAGTTCCGGGACTCCACCTGCTTCTGGGCATTCTCGATGGCGCCGGAGAGCATCTTGGCGTCGATGGGGGTGTCCTCGTCCACGCCCAGCTTCTCCATCATGTTCATGACCCGCTCAGAGCCGAACAGGCGCATGATGTCGTCCTCCAGGGACAGGAAGAACCGGGTCTCGCCGGGGTCGCCCTGACGGCCGGCACGGCCGCGCAGCTGGTTGTCGATGCGGCGGGACTCGTGGCGCTCGGTGCCCAGGATGAACAGGCCGCCGGCGGCGCGGACCTTGTCCGCCTCCTCCTTGATCTCGGCCTTGTACTTGGCCTCCGCCTGGGAGAACATCTTCCGGGCGTTCAGGATCTCCTGGTCGTCCGTCTCGGCGAAGCCGGTGGCCTCGGCGATGAGCTCGTCGGACATGCCCGCACGGCGCAAATCGGCCTTGGCCAGGAACTCGGCGTTGCCGCCCAGCATGATGTCGGTACCACGGCCGGCCATGTTGGTGGCCACGGTGACGGCCCCGAACTTGCCGGCCTGGGCCACGATCTCCGCTTCCTTCTCGTGGTTCTTGGCGTTCAGAACGTTATGCTTGATGCCCTTGCGGCGGAGGATGTCAGATAGCTCCTCCGACTTCTCGATGGAAACGGTGCCCACCAGGACAGGCTGGCCCTTGGCGTGGCACTCCTCAATCTGCTTCACGATGGCCCGCAGCTTGCCGGGGACGTTTTTGTAGACCACGTCGGGGTCGTCGATCCGGGCCAGGGGCTTGTTGGTGGGGATCTCCACGATGTCCAGCTCGTAAATGGTGCCGAACTCCTCCTCCTCGGTCATGGCGGTGCCCGTCATGCCGGAGAGCTTGTCGTAGAGGCGGAAGTAGTTCTGGAAGGTGATGGTGGCCAGGGTCTTGGACTCGTTGGCCACCTCCACATGCTCCTTGGCCTCGATGGCCTGGTGGAGGCCCTCGTTGTACCGGCGGCCGAACATGAGGCGGCCGGTGAACTCGTCCACGATGATGACCTGTCCGTCCTTCACCACATAGTCGATGTCCCGCTTCATCACGCCCCGGGCCTTGATGGCCTGGTTGATGTGGTGGGACAGGGTGGTGTTTTCGGGGTCGGCCAGGTTCTCGATGTTGAAGAACTGCTCGGCCTTCTTGATGCCGGGGGCGGTGAGGGTGGCGGTGCGGGCCTTCTCATCGACGATGTAGTCGGCGTCGATGTTGACGTCCTCCTCCTCCTTCTCATCCACCTTGGCGATGCGCTGGCACTTCAGGCGGGAGACGAACTGGTCCACCACGGTGTACAGCTGGGTGGACTTCTCGCCCTGGCCGGAGATGATCAGGGGGGTACGGGCCTCGTCGATGAGGATGGAGTCCACCTCGTCCACGATGGCGAAGGAGTGCCCCCGCTGGACCAGCTCCTGGGAATAGAGGGCCATGTTGTCCCGCAGGTAGTCGAAGCCGAACTCATTGTTGGTGCCGTAGGTGATGTCGGCCCGGTAGGCGGCCTTCTTGGCTTCGCCCACCACGCCGTGGATGACCAGACCCACCGTCAGGCCCATGAAGCGGTACACCTTGCCCATCCACTCGGAGTCGCGCTTGGCCAGGTAGTCGTTGACGGTGACGATGTGGACGCCCTTGCCCGCCAGGGCGTTGAGGTAGGCGGGGAGGGTAGCCACCAGGGTCTTGCCTTCGCCGGTCTTCATCTCGGCGATACGGCCCTGGTGGAGGACGATACCGCCCACCACCTGAACCCGGTAGGGACGCATCCCCAGCACGCGCCAGGCGGCCTCGCGGCAGGCGGCGAAGGCCTCGGGCAGGATGTCGTCCAAGGTTTCGCCCTGGGCGAGACGCGCCTTGAACTCCGGGGTCTTGGCCTGGAGCTGGGCGTCGGTGAGGGCCTTGTACTCCTCCTCCAGGGCGTCTACCTTGTCCGCGATGGGATAGATGGACTTCAGCTCCCGCTGGGAGGAGGTGCCGAAGATCTTGGTAAACAGGCTCATAGTGAAAAAACACCTCTCGGTCGTGAATGGATTATGGAACGTTAAATTTGGCCATAAAAACACATTTTAAGAATATCTTGTTCAGTATACCACACTTGCCGGGAAGAAAAAAGAGTAAATTGTAAACTTTCCGCTTGGGAGGGATGGGCGAGATAGAAAGAGGCCCTGTCCGCCTCAACGGACGGACAGGGCGGCGAGACAGCAGCTCAAAAAGGGACCCGCATGCACAGGCCGGAACCGTAGTCCCGTACCCAAATGGAGGAGGTGTAGCCTGCGGTGCCGTTGGCGGGGAAGCAGTAGGTGCTCCGGCGGCTGCCGGCACTCTGGCTTTCACCGGCCAGGCTGCGGGTAAGATTGGCGAGCATATTGGTGATTTGCATTGGTTCGATCCTTTCTCTTCCGGCACGGATAGGGGAGGCGCTGTGTGCCGGGAAGCCAGCCGCGGGAAGCGGCCTTGATGGCCTGAAACCTCTCAGGTCGCTTGGATTTTAGCATTGGGAGGGGAGAGCGTCAATGGCGATATTTCATAAAAAATGAAGTAAAAATGCAAGACTCAGATAAAAAACAAACAAGAATAAAAAGTAAAATCTGAGTTAAAACGGAGAAATTTGTGAAAAACTGAGATGTTGAAGGGGATATTTTGCAAGGCGCTGGTAAAAGTATATCAAAATGAGTAAAAAGGGGTGTCCACACCGGATGAATTACCGTCCGCCGGGGGTTGACAAAGTCGGGCGGCTGTGATATGGTATGTTCCACAACTGAATAGGACAGACGAAGCGCGCAGGAAAACAGCGGTGGACCGCTTGCCGAAGGAGTAACACTCTCAGGTGTCTTGCCCAAGACGAGGACTGTGCGCGGATGTAACTCTGGAGAAGCTCAATGACGAGTGCCGAAGGTGCAAAGCGGGACGAGGATGACCCGCCAATCTCTCAGGCAAAAGGACAGAGGCAAGAAAACCGGCTTTCGCCGGGCGTTTCACACGTCCGGGGAGAGGCGTTTCTTCCGTTCGATTCGGACCATGGAGCTTGCTCCGCGGTCCGATTTTTTGTTTGAGGAGAGGAAGTTTGTCATGTTAGCATCCCTGGAAAACGTACTTTACCCCGTAGTCGCCAATATCAACACCTATTTGTCCAACTATATCCTGGTCTTTCTGCTCATCGGCGTGGGCCTGTGGTACAGCATCCACACCCGGTTTGTGCAGGTCCGCTGCTTCGGTGAGGGCATGAAGAAGGTCTTCGGCAACCTGTCCCTCCACGGCGGACGGCAGGAGAGCGGTATGACCTCCTTCCAGGCCCTGGCCACCGCCATCGCCGCCCAGGTAGGTACCGGCAACATCGTGGGCGCTTCCGGCGCCATTCTCACCGGCGGCCCCGGCGCCATCTTCTGGATGTGGGTCATCGCCTTCTTCGGCATGGCCACCATCTACGCCGAGGCCACCCTGGCCATCAAGACCCGGGTCACCGATGAGGAGGGCAATATCCACGGCGGCCCCGTCTACTACATCACCACCGCCTTCCAGGGCGCCTTCGGAAAGTTCCTGGCCGGCTTCTTCGCCGTGGCCATCATCCTGGCCCTGGGCTTCATGGGCTGTATGGTCCAGTCCAACTCCATCGGCTCCACCTTCCAGACCGCCTTCGGCATCCCCTCCTGGATCGTGGGCGTGGTCCTGGTGGTCATCTGCGGCTTCATCTTCCTGGGCGGCGTCCAGCGCCTGGCCGCTGTGACGGAGAAAGTGGTCCCTGTCATGGCCGCCATCTTCCTGGTGGGCGGCCTGGTGGTGCTGATCGCCCGGATCCAGTACCTGCCCGCCACCTTCGCCATGATTTTCCAGTACGCCTTCCAGCCCCAGGCCATCATCGGCGGCGGCTTCGGCTACGCCATCAAGACCGCCATCAGCCAGGGCGCCAAGCGGGGCCTGTTCTCCAACGAGGCCGGCATGGGCTCCACCCCCCACGCCCACGCCCAGGCCAACGTCACCGATCCCCATGATCAGGGCGTGGTGGCCATGATCGGCGTGTTTATGGACACCTTCGTGGTGCTGACCCTCAACGCCCTGGTCATCATCTCCACCCTGTACACCCCCGACGGCATCCTGGCCACCGGCGTCATCCCCGAGGGCATCGGCAAGGCCAACCTGGCCCAGACCGCCTTTGGCACCGTCTTCGGTTCCAGCCTGGGCGCCGCGTTTGTGGCCATCTGCCTGTTTTTCTTCGCCTTCTCCACCGTGCTGAGCTGGAACCTGTTCGGCAAGATCAACGCCATCTACCTGTTCGGGAAAAACTCTGTGATGGTCTACTCTGTCATCGCCCTGGTCTTCATTTTCCTGGGCACCGTGATGAGCAACGACCTGGTGTGGGAGCTGACCGACATGTTCAATAACCTGATGGTCATTCCCAACGCCATTGCCCTGTTCGCTCTGACCGGCATGGTGGTCAAGTCCACCCACGGCGTGGGCGACAAGCTGAAAAAGTAAGCGGCCGGACAGAAAACAGAATCAACAATCAATACTGCAGGGGCGGGACCGTGGGTCCCGCCCTTCAGCTTGTCAATAAACCCTGATTCTTCAAGGATTCGGAGGGAAGGATAGTTTGAAAGGGAACCGTCAGGGTTCCCTTTCTTTTCAATCAGTACAAATTTGGAAACATTTTTTAATGTTTTCAAATTTGCTCAGGCTGTCGAAAAAGCTTTTTCGACAGCCTGAGGGGCGGGACCGTGGGTCCCGCTCTTGTTTGTGGTTGGGGATCATGGGCCAGCATGTGGATTACTCCAGGATCGCCTTCAACGCGATCATTTTGAAAGGCGTCACCATTGGAGAGGGCGCCGTGGTGGGCGCGGGCAGCGTGGTGACAAAGGATGTTCCGGACTACGCCGTGGTGGGAGGCAACCCGGCCAAGATTTTGAAATACACCAAATAAAGCCGCGGAGAAGGACAGAAAATACGGTTCCGGCTTAGATAGGATACCATAGAAAACGGCCGCCCATCGGGCGGCCGTTTTCTGCGGAATGGACGGTCTGGGAGACGCTCAGCCTACCTTGCTCCCGCCCCACTCCACAACAGTAAAACCGGACCGCTCCGGCGCGGTCAGGACCTGGGGCTCCACCTCCACGGGGGACTCCAGAGGCTTCCAGGCCATAAAGACCCGCAGCAGGACGTCGGGGGCCGGGGTGACGGACAGCCGGGCGTGGCTGGTGTAGGCCTCCCCCTGGAAGGAGATCAGGTTGTAGGGATTGCTCTCCAACTGAGGCAGCCAGTAGACAATGAACTCGTTGGCCTCCCGGCGGGTCAGGCCCAGCTGGGCCAGGGCGTCCTCCAGAAAGGCGGCGGTGTCCGCCCCTGCCACGCAGAAGCCCTGGGAGAAATCGTAGCGGATGCGGTCAACTCCCTCCCAGTAGAGGTAGTTGTACTCTTTTCCCGCCCCGTCGGTCAGGGTGCCGTCAGGGGAGGCGGTCACGGTCCAGCTCCCTTCATAGGAGGGGTAAGTGCAGGTCAACTGGCCATCATAGTCCAGCTCCACCGTCACCTGGGTCTCCTCCTCCGGGTAGAGGTAGATGACGGGTTTGTAGGCCTCCTGGGTACAGCCGCACAGAGCCAGAAGGCAGGCAAGGACCAGCAACAGGGGAAGAAGTGCTTTCTTCATGGGTAAATCGCTCCTTTCTATTTCTAATATCTCATAAATGGTTTTTCTATTATAACATAGACGGGAATATTCTGTCCAGGTTGCGGATCAGGATAACATTTTCAAGAAAATTTCTGGGGCGGAGAGCCCCGCGGCTTTTACCTTTACCAAAAAGGGGGAATGTGGTATGATGGCAGCAGAAAAAACGGGAAGGACGTGCCCCATGGCTGATTGGAGAAAAAATACCGTCCACACGCTGGACATCACCGGCTACACCGCCGAGGGGATGGGGGTGGCCCGGCTGGAGGGCCGGGTGGTCTTTGTCCCCCACACCATCCGGGGGGAGCGGTGGCGGGTCCGGCTGGAAAAGGTGAATAAAAAGGTGGCCTGGGGCCGGGGGGTGGAGCTGTTGGTCCCCTCCCCGGAGCGGCGGGAGCCTGACTGTCCCCTGATGGGCCGGTGCGGCGGCTGCCAGTTCCGGCACATGACCTATGCCCAGGAGCTGGAGGCCAAGGGCCAGCGGGTGGCCGACGCCCTGGAGCGGGTGGGCGGAGTCCATCTGGACCTGCCGCCGGTGCTGGGGGCGGAGACCCCCCTGCGCTACCGCAATAAGGTCCAGTTCCCCGTGGCCGAGGGAAAACGGGGACTGGCCGTGGGCTACTACCGCCCCCGGAGCCACGACGTGCTGGACGCGGAGGACTGCCTGCTCCAGCCGGAGGCGGTCACCGCCTTGCGCCGGGCCTTCAAGGACTGGATGGCGCGGTATGGCGTCCCCGCCTACCGGGAGGAGGACGGCTCCGGGCTGATCCGCCACCTCTACGTCCGGACCAACAGCCGGGGAGAATCCCTGTGCTGCGTGGTGGTCAACGGGGAAGGGGCGCCCTTCGGCGGCGAGCTGGTGGAGGCCCTGCGGAAGGCCCACGGGGGGCTGGCCGGGGTGGTGCTGAACTTCAACACCCGGGATACCAACGTGATCCTGGGCACGGAGTACCGGACCCTGTGGGGCCGGGACTGGCTGGAGGAGGAGCTCTGCGGCCTTACCTTCCGGCTGTCGGTGCCCTCGTTCTTCCAGATCAACCGTGCCCAGACGGAGCGGCTCTACGGCGTGGCCCTGGATTTTGCCGGCCTGACGGGGGAGGAGCGGGTGCTGGACCTGTACTGCGGGATCGGCACCATCTCGCTGGCGCTGGCCAAGCGGGCCAAATCGGTCATTGGGGCGGAGATCGTCCCCCAGGCCATCGAGGACGCAAAGGAGAACGCCCGGCGCAACGGCATTGGCAACGCGGAGTTTTTCTGCGGCGACGCTGGGGCGGTGGCCCGAAAGCTGGCGGAGGAGGGGGCGCGGCCCCAGGTCATCACGGTGGACCCACCCCGGAAGGGATTGGGTCCCGAGGTGCCGGCCATCCTGGCCTCCATGGCGCCGGAGCGCATTGTCTATGTCTCCTGCGACCCGGCCACCCTGGCCCGGGACGTGAAACGGCTGGAGGAGCTGAACTACCGGGCGGTGCGCGCCCAGGGGGTGGACCTGTTTCCCCGCACGGCCCATGTGGAGACGGTGGTGCTGCTGGAGAGAACGTGAGGGAAGCGTTCGGGGAGGGTGTGCCGTGCAGGCCCTTCCTGCGGCAGGAAATTCGGTTGACGAAACAAAAAACAGATTTACAGAGCTCCGGGAGGAACGGCTGTGCGCGGTTCCTCCCGGAGCTCTGTTTTGCGGCGCCCCGGAAAGTCTTCTCCCGGCCGGACAACGAATAAAAGCGAAAAAACTCCAAACAATGAGGGGGAAAGGAGAATGGGACATGGAGCTGTTTCAGGTGGTGGAGGCGGGAGAAGGCATTGAGCGGGCCATTCTGCGGACGCTGGCGGCCCGGGGCGGCGGGATGGAGCGCCATGTCACCCCCAGCCATCCCTCCCTGCTGGTGGTCTCGCCCGGGGCGGCGGCCCGGCACCTGGAGCTGCCGGGGGCCTGCCGTACCGTGCTGCTTCCCGGAGACGCGGGGGACCTGCTGGGCAGCCTGCGGGCGGCCAGCGCGGTGAGCTACGGCGCCTCCCCCAGAGACAGCCTGACCATCTCCAGCCGGGAGGGAGGAAGGCTCTGGGCCGCCCTCCAGCGGGAACTGGTGACGGTGGGGGGACAGGTGGTGGAGCGGCAGGAATTTCCCTTGACGCTGGCGCCCGGAACAAAGGAACTGCCGGCCCTGGCAGCGGCGGGGGCGCTGCTGCTGCTGGGCGTGCCGCCGGAGGACCTGGAGCCGCCGGCGGGAAGAAGCAGCGGTTCGGATCGGGAAGGAAAGGGATTCTTTCCCGCTTGAGGGCGGTGTTAAGTGGACAGAAACGGGCGCTGTGTGCTATAATCATATCGTACCAAATCAAACACAGCTCAGTTCCATTCCAATAAACCGCTCCGTGGTTGATTGGCGCGGCCTTCCCGCCTGCCGGGACATCAGGCGGGGGAGAGGGCGCAGAGGGGAGAGAACCGCATGGGGACAATGAAACGGCAGAAGATCCTGGTAGTGGATGACTCGGAGATCAACCGTTCCATTCTGACGGATATATTGGGACGAGAATTTGATATTCTGGAGGCGGAGAACGGACAGCGGGCGCTGGAGACGATACGGGACAGGGGCGGAGAGCTGGCCCTGATCCTGCTGGACATCGTCATGCCGGTGATGGATGGCTTCCAGGTGCTGGAGGGGATGCGGGACAGCGGCTGGCTGGATGAGATCCCTGTGATCATCATGTTCGCGGAAAACGACTCCTCCTATGTCCGGCGCGCCTACGACCTGGGCGTGACGGAGTGCGTGGGGCGGCCTGTTGAGCCCAGAGTCCTGCGGCGTCGGGTGGCCAACCTGATCATGCTGTTCGCCAAGCGGGAACGGCTGCGGGAGATCGCGGAGGACTGGAGGGAGCAGGCGGCTTCGGACGCCGCGCCCGGGGAGGGCTTCCCGGCGGGAGAGCGGGGGAGCTTTGAGCCGGGGCTGCTGGCCTGGCTGGCCAAGGGGGAGAAACAGGCGGCCCAGGAGCAAGTGGATAAAGAGGTGAGCCGCTACCGGACCGCCCTGCGGAATGTGCTGCGGGGGATCAAGGAAGACAAGGAGCTGGGCGCCTCAGACCGCACCATCCGCCTGCTCCAGCGGGAGCGGGTCAAATACCGCTTTTTCGCCTCTATGACCCGGGAAATCCAGTTTGAATATGAGGCGGACACCGATGTACTTAGGGTATCGGAGTGGGGCGCCCACTATCTGGGGATCCAGGAGATCCAGGCAAATCCGGGGGAGAATCCGGCGCTGAAACGGGTCATTGGACAGCAGGCCCTGGAGGAGCTGTGCGCCATGCTGCGGAACAGCAGCCCGGGCCACCCCATGATGGAGTATAACTGTCCCGTCAACATCGGAGGCGGGCAGCGGTGGGGCAAGATCATTCTGATGGCCCTGTGGTCGGAAGACGATCCGGCGGAATACTTGGGCGCCATTGGGAAGTTTGTGGACATCCACGAGGAGCACAGAAAGATCGAAGCCCTGGAGCAGATGGCCTCCCACGACGGACTGACGGGGCTGTGGAACCAGGAGGCCGCCAGAAGGCAGATCGAGCGGCTGCTTTCGGAAAACCGGGAACGGAGTTACGCCCTGGCCGTGGTGGACCTGGATTATTTCAAGGAGGCCAATGACCGACACGGCCACCTCTTTGGGGACCAGGTGCTCAAACATCTGGCGGACAAGCTGCGCAGGAGCATCCGCAGCACGGACCTGGCCGCCCGGGTGGGGGGCGATGAGTTCCTGGTGTTCATGGAGTATACCGGTCAGCTCCAGGGGCAGACGGACCGGATCTTCCAGGCCCTGTCCGGAGCGTACGGGGGCTTTCCGCTCAGCGTGAGCATGGGGCTGGCCCGGTCGGCCGAGGCGGAGGGGGGCTACGACATGCTGTTCCGCCGGGCGGATCAGGCGCTCTACGCCGCCAAACGCAGAGGACGGAACTGCTACTGCTTTTACGACGATTCCATGCGGGACATGCTGTCGGTGCTGTCCCCCATCGAAAGCGATATTCCCGTGGAGTAAACAGGGGAGGGGAAAATATGGGATTCCAGATCATTACCCTGATGGAAAACACCTCGCCCAAAGACTGTCTGGCGGCGGAGCACGGCCTGAGTCTCCTCATCCGGGGAGGAGGGCGCAAAGTGCTCTATGACACCGGAGCCAGCCCCCGTTTTCTCCACAACGCCAGGAGTATGGGGGTGGACCTGAACGGGTTGGACGCGCTGGTGCTCAGCCACGGCCACTACGACCACACCGGCGGGGCCGCCGCCCTGCTCACAGGGGAGCTGCGGCCCCGGACCGTCTACCTGGGTCCGGATTTCTTCGGAGAGCGGTATACCACTCGGCAGGACGGCCTGCTGGACATCAGTTCCGCCCTGGGGCGGGAGACCTTGGAACGGTCGGGAATTCCCTGGGCCGTGGTGGGGGCGGACCCCCTGGACCTGGGCGGAGGAATGTGGCTGGTGTCCGGCTTCGCTTCCACCGAGGAAGTGGAGCGGCCCTCGCCCCGGATGCTCCGCCGGGTGGGGGGACGGATGGTGACGGACCCCTTCACGGATGAGGTGGCGGTGGTGCTGGAGGGCCGGGAGGGCCTGACCCTGATCTCCGGCTGCGCCCATGTGGGAATCCTCAGTATGTGCGCCCGGGTGTCCCGGCTCTTTGGCCGCCCGGTGACGGGCTTTGTGGGTGGGACCCACCTGATGGCCGCCGACGACGGCCGGGTCCGGTATACCTGCGGGAAGCTGCGGGAGATGGGCGTGACCCGGCTGGGCGCCTGCCACTGCAACGGTGAGCGGGCCTCGGCCTACTTTGAGGAGCATTTCCCCGGATTTTTCCGCAACAACGTGGGCTCCTGTGTGGATGTGGAGTGAGGCGGGGCGCCCTCCTGGGGCGGCCCGGGTCAATTCCATATGGCAGGGTAAGACGGTCAAAAACGCCGGCATGGAAAAACCATGCCGGCGTTTTTTGCTCGAAAGATTGACAAGGGTCAGCCCTTTTTGATCTCATCCAGGATACGGGTCATAAGCTGGACCCGGCGGAAGGGGGTGATGAGGTAGAGCCCGTCGGTGTAGGGCTCGATCTCTTTGGCGATCCGGGCGGAGATGGTGACGGCCAGGGCCTCGGCCTCCTCCTTGTCCTTTCCCTCGTACAGGTCCACGATCTCGTCGCACACCCGCATGCCGGAGATCTCATTGTTGAGGAACCAGGCGTTCCGGTGGCTGACCACGGGGAAGACGCCCCCCAGAATCTTGCCTTTCAGGGTGGCCCGGGCCAGCTTCAGGTTTTCCAGCGCCTCCGCGGAGAGGACGGGCTGGGTGAGGAAACCGGTGACGCCGCAGGCCTCTTTGTCCTGGGCCAGAGACAGCTGCATGTGGAAATTCCGGGCGTTGAGGTTCAGAGCACCGAAGATGCGGAAGGGGGTCCGCAGGGTGGTCGCGTTGAGGCTGCTGACGAACTTGGCCAGCTTCCGGGAGTTGAAGTTGAAGACGCTTTTCACCTCGTCCCGGTCCTCGGTGGGGATGGGGTCACCGGTGACCAGCAGCACGTTGTGTACATCTTCCATGGACAGGCCCAGCAGCAGGGCCTTGGTGGCGTTCAGGTTCCGGTCCCGGCAGGTCATGTGGGGCAGGGGTTCCACCCCCAGCTCCCGCTTTACCTTGCAGGCCAGCAGGCTGCTGTCCGCCCGGGGACGGCCCACGGGACAGTCGGCAATGGTGACGGCGTCCGCCCCGGCCTCATGGAGCGCGCTGACGCCGTCCAGGAAGAAGGACAGGTCGTCGTCGGTGGGGGGGTCCAGCTCCACGGCGATGACCCGGCGTCCGCTGTCCAGCTTGTCCGCCAGGGTGTTGGTGGCGGGCAGCTCCCTGTGGGCCGGGGCCTTCCTGGGCCGGGAGGGGGCCACGATGGGGGGATGGCCCGCCAGGGCGGCGGCGGTCATGGCGATGTGCTTGGGGGTGGTGCCGCAGCAGCCGCCCAGAATGGCGGCCCCCGCCTGGGCGATCTGGACCATCTTCTGGCTGAAATAGTCGGGCGCCCCCTGGAACACGGTGCGGCGGCCCAGTACCGTGGGGTAGCCCGCGTTGGGCATCACCGAGAGGGTAACGCCGGTGAGGTCCAGCTCCTGGATGAAGGCCAGCAGGTGGTGGGGGCCGGACACGCAGTTGAAGCCCACCGCGTCCACCTGGGGCAGGGCGGCGGTATTGCGGAACAGCTCCTGACCCAGGCTGCCCTCCCGGGTGATGCCGTTGGAGTCCACGGCGTAGGAGACGATCAGGAAAGCCTGGGGGCAGCGCTCCTTCAGGTACCGGGCCAGCTCCGGGATGCCCTCGTCGGTGGGCAGGGTCTCCACCAGGAAGTGGACCAGCCCCTGCTGGAGGAACAGGTCCGCCTGGCGGCAGTAGTTTTCCGCCGGAGACAGCTCCTTGCCCTGGGGAGCGGGGCCCATGTCGGCGAAGACATAGGCGTCAAAGGACCGGGCCTCCGCCAGCGCCAGGCGGCAGGCGGCGGCGATCATGTCCCGGGCCTGGTCCTCGTCCCCCTGAGCCATGTCCACGCCCATGGAGAAGGTGTTGGTCTTGATGGCCCGGCAGCCGGCCTCCAGATAGGCCCGGTGGATGGCGGAGACCTCCTGGGGAAAGTCCAGGTTGGCCCGCTCGCAGCGGACCTCCGCCCGGCCGGGGAGAGAGGCGAAGTAGGTGCCCATGGCGCCGTCAAAGAGCAGGGGGCCGCCCTGCTTCAAATAGGTTCTGATGTCCATGCTCCAATCCCTTTCTTGGGTCAGTATGTGCCGGGGGCCTGGGAGGCCCCGACGGCTTTAACGGTATCATACCGTATTTTTGACAAATTGTACAGTCAGCAAATTGTTGGAAAAGGGACAGAAACTTTTGGATAATTTTATACTTAAATAGTATGTTAATATGAAAATGTGGGGGGCGCAGGAAGATCAAGGTGCGTTGAAGGAGAAGTGTTCAGAAAAGAAAAAGATGCTCACAGGTGATTCATCAAGTTCAAACATCTGGTTTCTGAACATTGGAAAGTGTATCATCCCAACATCCACTTTTGACTGTTTGAGAGGCGGGAGCGGGATGCGGCATCCACCCAAGTATCCACTCTATCCATCGGAGGAAGCAAAAAAGAGGAGACCGCTTTTGCGATCTCCTCTTTGGAAAGTCCTTAATTTACAAGGGTTTTGGCTTAGCCGAAGTAACGCTTCAGCAGGCCCTCGAAAGCCTTGCCGTGACGGGCCTCGTCATGATACTTCTACAAAAAACCACGATATATAGTACGGACGGCCAGCAGCATATCATATATATTGTGTTTTTCTAAAACCTTTCCCACGATTTTCCCACCAAAAATTTTCTTGTGGGAAATCGTTTATCCAGCCCTATTCCTCGCCGTTTTCTGTTGAGGCAAAGATGTC
>Ga0129308_1000427_pt1 | contig 63373 bp, 47 predicted proteins | sample L827metagenome_FD_94440 | JGI IMG/M metagenome (GOLD analysis project Ga0129308, IMG submission 94440) | Ring-tailed lemur group fecal microbial communities from Wisconsin, USA - L827 metagenome | ecosystem: Host-associated > Mammals > Digestive system > Large intestine > Fecal | place: USA...
ACCTGTGGAGGGAAGCGAGAAACTCTTTTTGCGGTTTACAGCTTTAAAGCTAAGTGTACTGCCCTCTGAAACAGAGCAGCCTTTATCGGGTAATGACTCCCATTCCGTCTTACCACTGTTTGGATCTGAAAATTCGTAATAATATCCTTCACACTCATAATCATCGACTGCCTGTCCTGTGGTAGTATCTGTTACGGTTTCTTCTATCCTGTAGTTACAGAGAGTAGCACCAGCGTCGCCCATGTAAACGAAAATATTCTCTATTGTTTGTTCCCATTTATTATCTTTATTTAAATTAAGCGTTTCTATCAGAGTGCCGTTTCTGTAAACTTCAATAGATACCTGAATATTGTCGGGAATTTCGTCAATACCCTCCCATTCCTTTTTCACTTTGAGCGTGCCCGTTTTCAGTTTGTTTTCTAATAGTATTGTATTGTTATTTACAGTTTTTGAGGGATAATAATTATACTGCATAGCCATGGAATCACTCATAGTTTCTTCAATGTTGTATCCATACTCAACAGCACCACCAAGACTTTTAGTGGGGAGATTTTCAAATGTAAAACTTCCATTTTTTGTTATAGTTGCACTGCGGTATGATTCATTAATTACGTCCTTAGTATTTAAATTGTACTGTACAAGGGTTACTGTAATAGTGCGTTCATCTGGAGGTGGATTTCCGTCAAGAGTTTCCCATTTTTTATTGACTGTAAGGTCGATCGTATTGTCCGTGTTGTAGATAGTAATAGAGTTTGTACCGTTATTATCATAGCTTGTGTCATAGTTCGTTATTGCATCTTCAACAACATAGTAATAATAATCTTTTCCGTTGTCGTCTTTCTTTGGAAGATTGTCGATCGTCTTTGTCCAGCCGTCACTGTACGATATAGTATCTTGTTTATAAGGTGTAAGCGATGAAAGTGTCGAAATATCGTTTATTTCAGTTGTGGACTGATAAAGCTTGAAATTAATAGGCTCAAAATTGCTTGTACTATCAATGGGCATTTCGCTTCCGTTTCTGTCAATCCACTTTTTTGTTATTGTCACCTGAGTTAATCTGTCCGATTTACGACTGTTTGAGACAGTTATATCACGGGTTTTGTTGCTTTTATCCCATGTTTCAGCTTGTCCTGATATGCCTACATCATATTCGGAAACTTTGTAGCTATTTCCATCGCCGTCAAGCTCATAAACATAGAAATACAGTCGTTGTGCTTTGTTATATCTTGAATCCCATTTGAACGGAACAACATCTGGACTACCTGCACTTGTAAAAGTGATCGTTTGATTATGTGTAGTATATTCATGTTCGTCAATTGTCTTGAATGTTTTATCTGTGTTTTTTATTATGTACTTTTCTATTGTATTATCCCACACAATATCTTCATTTTCGATGTTGCCGTAATTTTCTGACGCTCTGAGAAGGACAAATTTCATTTCCTTATTTGCATCAGCGGGATTCGTCCACGTCTTATTTACCTTGATCTCAATTTCGGGCTTGTTTTTGATATGAACAACTCTTTTGTCGCCGTCGTCATAAGATGTGCAGAAACTACCGTCGGTCATTTGTACGAAGCCGTTGCTATCGCATTTGAGCTGTGTATATGCTCCCGAAGAAATCTCACTGACGTAATAATAGAACTTTTTATCACCCTCCTCGCCTTTCATCTCAGGACAGTATGTAGCACTTGTATCGCTTGAATCTCCGGTAAGTTTGAGCATAGCTGTAGTGCTGTCTGTCTTAAACACACCAGTAGTATCATTTGCAGCGGTTATCTTTATCATATCTCCAACATTACCATTATTATCTCGAGCTACAAATCCGCCTTTGCTTTCGTTTTCATATGGAGTGCCTGCAATTGTTGAACGATAAACCTCAAATTGTACTTCCGAATCTGTTATTACGTCATTGCCGATTTGATGATCTACATTATTTTCCTTAAACCACCATTCTTTCTGAACGGTAAGATTCATTGTTGCGGTATAGTTCTGAATATGGCATACGCCGGTAGAATCTCTCTGAGGCGGATAGAGCATATAGTTGTATTCCGATGAGGTGTCATAGTCTATTTCTGATTCATATATATTATTATCGTTTACATCGTAGAAGCTTCGGGTTTCAACTACACGATAGTTGCCGTAAGGGAGACCGTTCCATTTGTAGTAATAGGCGTCTTTCATATGCTGAGCACCGCCTAAACTCAGAACAATGCTGTTACACAGTTCGCACGGAATTTTTAAAATAAGTCTTTTTCCGCTGTCGGTAGTTTCAGGAGCATTTTCAAGATCGTTTTTATCATAGTATTTTTTTACTCCGTTAACCACCTCATAGTAATCTTTATATCCCTCAGTTGTAAGGAATTTCAGCCTGTCTTTTTCATCAACTTGATTAGCAGATTTCAGACTAACTTGGGTTCTGTCAACAAAATTTCCATTTGCATTATTATAGTATGTGTAACCGCCATCAGTAGATTGATAATTATAATAATTTGAGTTTTCATATTTTTTCCATGCTTTCGCATTAGTGTCATACACCTGAAGTTCAACCTCTATTTTTTCTTTTGAGTGTTGATTCACTTCTCCATAGTTATGACCGTCCCAACGTTTTTTCATACTAAGGTCGATAGGTGGGTTTACTTTTGGGTTACCGTTTTGGTCTTTGTTTTTCCAGTCTGTTATAGGGTCAAGGAACAGATACACAATTTTATTATTTTCGTTTACTTTAACACTGCTTATGTTACTGTTGTATGCGTCGGAAGGAGCGCCGCCGTTATCAGGTATACCGGGGTGATTAAAATGGTCGTACTCCAAAATATATGGTGTAAAGTTTGCAATTCTGAAAGCATTATGATAATTAGTTTCGTTAGACCTTCTTTGCTCCTGAACTTGGTTTATATAATATCCTTGACCTTCTGACAGTTTTGGAACAGTCAGTGTTAATTTATACTGGTAGCACCAATCTTTTCTTGCCGGGCTCTCATTGCTTACAATTTCATATGTTGCCTTATAATTACCTGTGACATTCTCAAATTGATTCTTAGGTTTTGGACTATCAGGAGTTCCTATTTCATTAGTGTTCATATAGAATCCACCGCCAAAGCTATCGTCAGTACTTTTAATCCAAAGTCTTGGAGCATGGTTTAGGTAATTGTGACTTCCGTCATTATTATAATCACCAAATACTATACGGTATTCAATGGTTATCATGTCAGCCGCATCAGCCGTCACTCCTCTGAGCTGCACCAGTGGAAGAATGAATCCCACAAATATCATGCAAAGGGCAGATATTCCGCTGAGTATACGTTTTCTTGTAGTTTTTTTCATGCTAATTGCACCTCTCTTTTTGGGTTGCGAGTAAAATACGCAGCACCATATGTTAATTCAGGCTTCTTCTGACAAAAATTAGCTATTCAATTTTATTTCTTACGTCCTTGCCAAGACTTTCGTAATATTTTTTCTTATTATCGTACATTCTTTTCTCAGCGGTTTTTATGAGTTCATTCAGTTCAATATTATTATCGCCTATGCAGACGCCTGTTGAAACATGATAATTATTTTTACTTAGGTTTTCATCAATTTCAGACAGGATATTTTCGATCTCGTCCAAAGATTTCTTCTTTTGGAAAACAATAAATTCATCTCCGCCTATACGATAGACCATATTCTCTCCGAATGACACTTTCAGCGTATCTGCTATAAAACGGAGCATTTGGTCGCCTGCAAGGTGTCCTTTCGTATTATTTATCTCGTGAAGTCCGTTAGCGTCGATGTAAATGCAGGCGAGGTCTTTTTCCTTACCCGTAAGAGCTTTGCAGCTCTGTTCATAGAGATTTCGGTTCTGCAAGCCTGTCAGAACATCTACGTTTGCTTTCGTTTCGGCATTAATTATTGAACGCCTGTTTGACCACATCAGCCACAGCAGATAAACTACGAATCCGACTGCGCCTGCTATCAGAAATGCGCCCATTATATTGTGCATTTTGTTCGCGGAATCAAAAACCTTGTCCTTACCGACAATAAACATTATCTCCCAGTTTTCCAGTTCCATAGGCATATATGAAACAAAAACCTCGTCTTTTCCGAATTTCATTTGAAGAAAACCGTCTTCACCGCTGCTTATACTTTCTGAAAGCTCTGCCGAACCTATGTCGGATATATTTTCTATTTCTTCGTTCCAGTCATTGATAAGCACCTCTCCTGTAGAGCGGTCAATAATACAGAATGAAGCTTCACCGTCATAAATTTCAGGCGACCACGCCATAGCTATTGCTGACGGATTCAGTTCGGTAAACAGCATAGCCACAGTTTTTCCGCTTATTCGTATAGGAATGAAGCTGTACATAACGGTTGTATTTTCCGTAATAGTGGATTTTCTCAGATTACTGATATGCTCTCCGAGAGCATGTTCAACATTGTAATCCATAAATCCTTCCGATGACGAATTTTGCCCTCTTGATTGAACTATCTCATTATTCGGCATAAGTATAGCTATGTTGGAAATAAGAGTATTTACGTCGTATGTCGTCATGTAATTGTTTACCTCGTTTGAATACATATCGCTTTCATGAGCGATAACACGGGAGAGCAAACGAAGCGACGAGCGGTCGTTACGGAAGTTATTTTCTATAGTGTGACAAGCTTCCTTTGTGCCTGCCGAAAGGTCTGAATAACAGTTTTGCGTTGAAATATCGTTTATAAAAAATGTGTAAACAAGAGAGATCGTGCCTATGTATAGAAGTAAAAGCAGAGTTGCTGCGAGACTGTGACTTTTGAAAATATTTTTTTGCAGCTTCTTCTTATCCATTGACCTCACCTTTTCTAATCATAAATTGTCACATTATTATCAGTCTGCGCCTTATTCCACGACTTGTTCCAATCTTCCATGATCTCATCAAGGGTTTCATTTCCGTTTACTGCCGCATCAATGACCCTTATAACATGAGTGGAATCAGCTTCAAGCTTAACATCGGAAGCGTTGTTTATCAAAGAAAACAGTTCGCCTTCATCACCCGGAGGAACGTCCTTCAGCAGTACAGTTTCCTGAAAGCTGTTGAGAGTATCGGGATATTCTCCGCCCTTCTGAGTGGGAATACTTCCCTGATCGTAAGCATATCCTGAATTTTCTATCATGTACTTTATGAAAACCATCGCTGCCGCTTTTTTATCATCGGAGATCTTATTATTTATTCCGTAGCTGTAGTCGCCTGTCGCCACCGAATACTGTACACCGTTTACAGAAATGGGAAACGGCATATAAGCTACATCTTCAGGATTACTGTCTGCGTCTTGTATCTGCGAAATTGCCCAGCTTCCGAGAACCATAGTGGCTATTTCACCTCTGTTGAGCGCGCCCTTGCTTAATTCCCAGCTTGTATTTGCGGGGTCGTCTTCTATGAGTTTTTCATTGACCACACGATAAAGTATATTGTATACTTCATACGGTCCTGTTCCGTCAGCTCTTTTTGAGAACGGCGCTCTCTCGTGAGGCAATACATAATGCCTGTATTCGGGATTTCCTGTCGCAATGCTGAACACATAAGTATCCCATGTTCCCACTGGCCATATATCGTGATAATTTGTATAAAATGGAACAGAGTCCGTGTTATCCTTTATAAGATGTAGATCGGCGATAAATTCGTCAGGTGTTTTAGGCAGTTCGGTAACCCCTGCCTCCTCCCATATTCGCTTGTTGTATATTACACCAATCGCATTTCCCGAAGTAGGTATCCCGTAAACTGTACCGTCATACATACATTGGTCGATAAATTCATATGTATCTTTAAGTTCTTCGTAGCTTGCAAGCGGTACAAAATACTTATCATAATCCATGTTTGAAAGAGCAGAAGGAATACAGCATATATCTCCCCAGCTTGTAGACGGCAAGCGTGATGACATGTCGGTATCGTAGTCGGTTATACCTTCAAACGTAACGGAAATATTAGGGTACATTTTATTAAATTCGGCAATATAGTCGGGAAATTCTTTGCCGTCGGGCGTATCCTGAATCAGATCGGTTCGATTTGTCACTACGGTCAGTTTTGCATTCAGATCGGTAAAATCTTTTCCCAACTCAATATCAGTGTATTTTACAGACGAGGTGTCTTTTGATGAATCTTTCTTTTCCGCGCCTGTACCGCATGACGTAAACAGAACAGACATTGCTAAAGCTGAAATCGTTATTTTTTCAGAAAGTGTTTTCATAATTTTGCTCCTTAATATATAAAATTAATTAAGACGATATTTATTATATATATTATAGCAAGATTTAGCGGTTTTGTCAACTGTTTTTCGAAAATTATATCAAAAATGTATAAAGAGTCCTGTTCTATAGGAGAAATGCTGAATACCGTAAACGTAATTCCAATACAATAGAGGACTATAGAAGCTGAAAAGGTCACATAAAAAATATCTAAAGCCAAAGAAATCACATATTCTGAAATGTCGGTAAGTGACGGCGAGCCGCCGCCAAGTTCGCGTTAAGAAAAAGAATAAATTACGCGTCTGTTGCATTTCTGCTTAATCTATGCTATAATAATTTTGAGGTGATCATGCAATGTACAGAATACTTGTAGCGGACGATGAACCCGATGTTCTGAGTCTATTGAAGGATTATTTTGAAATAAACGGATATGAAGTAATTACGGCTGAAAACGGCAGGGCTGTGCTTGACCGAATCAAGAAGAATCCCGATATAATTTTGCTTGATATAAATATGCCCGATATGGACGGACTATCGGTTTGCAGGGAGATACGCGACTATGTTTCCTGTCCGATACTGTTCCTTACGGCAAGAGTTGAGGATTGCGATAAGATCATGGGATTTGCGTCGGGCGGCGATGATTATATTATCAAACCGTTTTCCATTGACGAACTGGGCGCAAGAGTTATGGCGCATATCCGACGTGAACATCGCGGAGAGCCTGTTTCAAACGTGCGTTTTTTTGGTAAGACAAGCATAGATTATTCCGCCAAAACAGTATCGGTAAACGGCGAGAAATTAAAATTCGCAAAAAAGGAATTTGAAATTATCGAGCTTCTTTCCATGAACACAGGTCAGGTATTCGACAAGGAGCGAATTTACGAAAAAATATGGGGATATGACGCCGAGGGCAATTCAAGCGTTGTGGCGGAGCATATCCGAAAAATACGCGCAAAATTATCAGACGAGGCAAATCACATCGAAACAGTCTGGGGGATCGGCTATAAATGGGTAAAGTAAAGAAAAGCTCTCTGAAATGGTCTTTTGCGAAATATATAATCCCATGCGTGTTAATATCAATGTTTGGAATTTTAGCTATCGGTCACGGCACAAACTATCTTCAGGAATGGTATCATTCACATTACCTTGATACAATGGGCGAAGAATTAAAAGGTCTTAGTATTATTGAATTTGACAACTATCGTTTTAATGTAGAAATAATTGAACATACAAAACAATCTTTTACATTCTGGGTTATAAGCAGCGCACAGTTTGTACTTATACCGTTATGGACGATTTTTTGTGTTGGAGTTACGGGAATTATTTTTTATAACAGGGAACTTAAAAAGCCTATAGAAAAACTTATGGAAGCGTCAAGAAAAATTTCCGAAAATCAGCTTGATTTCAGAATCGAATATAAAAAACAAAATGAACTCGGACAGCTCTGCACTGATTTCGATGATATGCGACAGGCTCTCGATGAAAATAACCGTGAGATGTGGCGTTCGCTGGAAGAAAGAAAACGTCTTAACTCCGCATTTTCTCACGATTTGCGTACTCCGTTGACGGTTCTTAAAGGTTACAACGAATTTCTTCAAAAGTATTCGGGACGGCTTTCGGAAGATAAAACTGCCGATATTCTTTCTAAAATGAGCAGTCAGATAAATCGGCTCGAAAGCTATACCTATAAAATGAGCGACGTGCAAAAACTGGAGGACATTACTCCGAACATTACAGAAGTACAAACCGATATTCTCAGAGAGAATTTTTCTGAGAGCGGAAAATATATCTGCAAGAATAAAATTTTTTCACTTGATTTTCAGAATGACAGAAACAGTTTGTTCATCGACCACGAACTTGTTATGGAGGTTTATGAAAATATTTTGTCAAACGCCGAAAGATATGCGGATTCGCAAATTAAAGCCGATATTTGCGTAACGGAAGATCTTCTGATAATAGATGTATATGACAACGGCAGCGGATTTTCCGAAAAAGCCCTACAGCTTGCAAAAGAACCTTTTTACCGCGACGACAAGGAACAGAACGGCAGTCACTTTGGATTGGGGCTTTATATATGCAAAATAATCTGCGAAAAAAGCGGCGGAAATATCTATATATCCAATACGGAAAACGGCGGAAAAGTTACTGCAACATTTTTTTGCAAAAACAGATAAAAAGTTGATAATCATATTTTATAATAACAGCATGGAAGAAATTCCATGCTATTTTTATACTTGACTCTATTGCAAAATGTGCAAAAGATTTTGAGAAGAAATTCTGTCTGTCAAGGCGGACGACGAAAGCGTGCTGTCGCACGGTAAGGAGGACAACGCAGACAGGCGGAATTTATTCCAAAAGATATTGTATATTTTGCGATAGAGGCAAGTATGTGAAAGGATTGATTTTATGGAAAAAATCGAGATCAAGAACGTCAACAAATACTACGGAAAAAAACACGCCCTGAAAAACATAAGCCTGACTATAAATCAGGGAATGTTCGGACTTTTGGGACGTAACGGAGCAGGCAAAACAACGCTTATGAAAACGCTTGCAGGTCTGCACCAAAAGAAAAGCGGCAAAATAACCGTCTGCGGAATACCCATTGAAAACACAAAGGAGATACGCAGTATTACGGGCTATCTTCCGCAGGAGTTTTCTATGTACCCGAATATGAACGTTTACGAAGCTCTCGATTATCTCGGCACGCTTTCGGGAATGACAAGCTCAGAGCGTAAAAAGCGTATCGACACGCTTCTGAAAAAAGTCAACCTCACAGAACATCGGCATAAAAAAGTTAAGGCTCTGTCGGGCGGTATGAAACGCCGTCTTGGAATTGCGCAGGCTCTTCTTCATGACCCGAAAGTCCTCATCGTAGACGAACCGACGGCAGGTCTTGACCCCGAGGAGCGCATACGTTTCCGAAATCTGCTTACCGACGCCGCAGAAGAAAGAATTGTAATTCTGTCAACGCATATTGTCGGCGATATTGAAGCCTCATGCGAGGATATTGCTATAATGAACGACGGAAAAATTCTGTGGAAAGGTACTGTTTCAGAGCTTATCAATAACGCAAGAGGAAAGGTGTTTACAGTAAACGCACCTCAAAAATATCTTTCGCAGATCAGGAAAAACTATATCGTCACGGGTATGCTTATTCAGGGCGAATATAATACGGTGCGTATTATTTCGGATACTATTCCCGATTTGCAGGGCGTTAATACCGATGAGCCGAATTGTGAGGACGCTTATATGTACTGTCTCTATCAGAACGGCTGTGAGATTCAGGGAGGCGATGAATAATGCTGTTTTTTAAGGAATGCAAAAAAATTCTGTTTTCGCTGACTTTTCTTATTTACATAGTAGCCGTTGTGGGATTTTATATGACGCAGTTCAGTCACGACGCAGAAGAAGAAATTTCTCAGCCAAGGCAGGGACTTGAAGATTACGGCACTATTGCAAAGGAAGTCCCCGAAATTCTTATGCCCGGAGCTGCCAACGGACTTGTTTCCGAATATCTGAACGGATATTATGTTGCATATCCTATCGGATTTTACAAGGAAGTTAAACTTTCCGAGAAAAAGACCGCAAAAATGGCGGAAATTATTACGGAAATAACAGGTATTTCAAAGGAGGAGCTTGACGGCTTTTCCGATTTTGACGAGAGCGGAATGACTATGATGCCCGACGGAAACGGCGGATATATCCCTGTTCCTAAAGAACCGACTCTGCCTGAAATCAATATTCCCGACACTATGACATACGAGCGTTTCCGTGAATTGATGCGTAAGGCTGATAAAATTATAGGCGGCGGCTCGCAGTATTCAGATAATAATATCGTAGACAATTTTTCCCGTGTACCGAAAACCTATGAGGACGCTTTAGCGGAATATAACGACATTTTTGAAAAAGATAAAGTAACGGGCGCTTATGCAAGACTTTTCTGCGATTACATGGGAATTATTGTCTCCATACTTCCCGTTTTTGCAGCGGCGGCTCTTACCAATGCAGACAGAAAATCACGTATGGAACAACTCATCTACGCAAGAAAAATATCTTCCGTAAAGCTGGTATTAACAAGATTTTCAGCTCTTGTGATAACGCTTGCAGTTCCCGTCATTTTACTTGCATTTATAGCCTCGTTCAGAGTTGCAAAGCTTTATCCCGAAAACAGTACGGACTTTTTTGCAATACCCCAAATGTCAGTCGGCTGGCTCGTTCCGAACATCATGTTTTCAGCGGCGTTGGGAATGGCTTTCACGGAAATTTCGTCGCAGCTTATTGCCGTATTTGTACAAGGTGTACTTTGGTTCGGCAGCATTATGAGCGATACTGAATTAACGGGAGATATAGGCAGATCAACGCTTGTATGCCGTCACAATTCGCTTTATGACAGAAATGCTTTTATGGAAAATTTCAATGAATTTTTATTCAACAGAATTTTCTATACTGTTCTTGCGCTTGTCATTACGGCGTTTACAATATGGATATATTCTGAAAAAAGAAAGGGCGGTTTGAATGTCATTCGCAAAAATATTATCGGTAAATCTAAAACATAATTTCAGGGTACACTTTATCCTTGCTGTCCTTATTGCCGTTCTTACGCCTGTTGTGTTCAGTATCAGTTCGCTTGATACAAGAGCGGCAGCGCAGCCTATTGAAATGCTTCTGCCGTTTATTGGAACTGTACTGCTGACGCCGATTTTCCTGCCCGAACAAAATCAGGAGATTCGCGATGTTATACGTTCCAAAAAAACAGATTATCTGATAGTCTGTTTGATAAGGATAATATATTCCGTTGCTGCTGTTATATTTATCACAGGAATATTTGTTCTTTTTATGAAGTACAATGAATGTGAAGTAACGTACAGACATTTTGTCGGCAGCTTTGCTTCGTCTTTGTTTCTGGGGACAATTGGCTTTTCTGTCGCAGGGTTGAGCAACAGCGTTTCGGCAGGATATATGGCTACCATAGTTTATTATTCCGCAAATATCGGCTTGAAAGACAAATTGGGAATATTTTATTTATTTTCAATGTGCGGAGGCGGTGAATTTTCGGATAAATATTTGCTGATTTTATTATCGGTAATTATAATTTCAATTGTGTTTTTTTTACTAAAAAAACTCGATAAATAAATAAATAAAAATAATCGGTATGCTCCAATGGGCATACCGATTTTTTATCAACTGCGCTTTGTTTTGGAAAGAATTTTTCCTATGACAGCCAATACCAAAGCAACTGCCGCACCCGTTATAATAAACAGCCAAGCGACATTTCCATTATTTGTATATTGATTCCAATTGCCGAAGTCAGCCTTTAATAAATTGAGTTTATCAAATTCGCCGAGAGCCGATTCTGCCACGTCGTTGATAAATGCGCAAAAAACTCCGCAGATAAGACTGATAACAGCTCCCCTGTACATTTTAGAAATGGGGATATATCTTGCCGTTAATACTATAATCCACGGCAATATCATGCAAAATGAAGTGATCGGCAAAGCAACGTCCCAGTATTTTGGATAGCGGCTATACAGTCCCGCCGCCGTAATAATACCGTATACCGCCGCCGTATCGACAAGCATTACAAGCAAAGCCTTGTGATTTCTCAAAAACGCAGGAAGCGGCAGATGTCTGATAATATATGGCATAAAGCAGATAAGAAGTCCCGCTATCGTCGGTACTGCCGCGATATAAAACCAGTTTCCGTTTGTATAAATACAAATCGTCCCAAGCAAAGCCAATACAGATACGGTAAAAGCCCCGAGAGTCCACATCAGCTTATTATCGCATGTCAACAGCGGAACTATCGTTACAGACGCAAAAACCAGCAGCGAGGTCAGTACGATAAAGAACCAGTCAAGTGCATGTCCAACGGCAAGATTGCATATCAGACACACGATTATCGGTACTGTCAGACAGGCTGACGTTATCATCGCTATCATGGTGCTTCTTTTCTTTTCTTTTTTCATATGTTTTTTCAGAACTCCGTCACGCTCCCGAGACAGCTCCTGTGTTACCGATCTGTCGCTGAGGGCAGTCAATTGTTCCCTGCAACGGGGGCATTCCTCTATGTGTGCAGTTACAATTTCCCTGCTCTGCGTACTGCAAATATCATCTACATATAAAGGCAGAAGGTCCTGCACAACTTCACAATTATATTTCATAATTATTTCCTTTCTATCGCATTTTTTCCTGTAACTTCAATCTCGCTCTGTGATACGTTACACGCGCCCATGATTCGGTTTTTTGAAAGATTTTTCCTATATCCGCAAACGACAGCTCTCCAAAAACCCGAAGCTGAAACACTTCCTTATACGGCTCGTCCATGCTGTGCAGATACATATGAATCCTAAGAGCCGCGTCCTTGTTTTCAAGCGCATTCTGCAAATTCGTTTCGCCGATAATATCGTCATTCAGCTCGGCTTGCCTGTTACGTTTTTTTAGCTCGTCAAAAGCCGCATTCTTGGCAATTGCACAAAGCCATGTAAACTCCCCCGACTTACCTTCAAATTTCTTTTCGGCTTTAAACGCCTTAAAAAACACTTCCTGCGTTATCTCCTCCGCAAGCTCACGATTTTTTACTATTGTCATTACATAAGAATATATTTTCATAAAATAGGCATGATACAGCTTCTCAAAATCCAACATTTCCCCTCCTTTCGATAAGAACATAATATCGAGCCGCTCATAAGGTTAGACTGACAAAATGCAGTTTCGTTACAAATATTTTCAAAAAAATCCTCCCGAGAACAAACTCGGGAGGATAATTTTACTATTCTGATAATATTATGCGAATATCACACAAATATAGTATGCTATACTGATCAAACGCAGCCCTGAGCCTTCATAGCCTCAGCAACCTTGAGGAATCCTGCAATGTTTGCGCCTGCCATGTAGTTGCCTGCCATACCGTACTCCTTAGCAGCCTCGTCGCATGACTTGAAGATCTCCTTCATAATGCCGTGGAGCTTAGCGTCAACTTCTTCAAATGTCCATGAAAGTCTCTCGCTGTTCTGGCTCATTTCAAGACCCGATGTAGCAACGCCGCCTGCGTTTGCAGCCTTAGCAGGACCGTAGAGAACACCGTTAGCAAGATAAGTCTCGATAGCTTCGGGAGTTGAAGGCATGTTAGCGCCCTCAGATACACAGTATGTGCCGTTCTTTACGAGGATAGCTGCGCTCTCGCCGTCGATCTCGTTCTGTGTAGCACAGGGAAGTGCGATGTCGCACTTGATAGTCCAGATACCCTTGCAGCCCTCTGTATATGTAACGTTCTTGTGAGATGTTCTGTTGCAGTACTCCTTGATACGTCCGCGCTCAACCTCTTTGATCTGCTTAACAATGTCAAGCTCGATACCGTCGGGATCGTGGATATAGCCGTTGGAATCGGAAAGCGCAACGACCTTTGCACCGTACTGTGTAGCCTTCTCTGTAGCGTAGATAGCAACGTTGCCCGAACCTGAAATAACAACTGTCTGACCCTCGAAGCTCTTGCCGTTAGCCTGAAGCATTTCATTTGTGAAGTAGCAAAGACCGTAGCCTGTAGCCTCTGTACGTGTAAGCGAACCGCCGTATGTAAGTCCCTTACCTGTAAGAACGCCTGTGAACTCGTTGCGGAGTCTCTTGTACTGACCGAACATAAAGCCGATCTCACGTGCGCCTGTACCGATGTCGCCTGCGGGAACGTCCGTATCAGCTCCGATGTGCTTGCAAAGCTCTGTCATGAAGCTCTGGCAGAAACGCATAACCTCTCCGTCGCTCTTGCCCTTGGGGTCGAAGTCGGAACCGCCCTTGCCGCCGCCCATAGGCAGAGTTGTAAGGCTGTTCTTGAATACCTGCTCAAATCCGAGGAACTTAATGATTCCGAGATATACGGAGGGGTGAAGTCTGATACCGCCCTTGTAAGGTCCGATAGCGGAGTTGAACTGAACTCTGAAACCTCTGTTTACCTGAACCTTGCCGTTGTCGTCAACCCAAGGAACACGGAACATTATCTGTCTCTCAGGCTCAACGATCCTCTCGAATACGCCTGCGTCTATGAGGTCCTGTCTTTTCTCGGCAACAGGCTCGAGAGTCTCGAGAACCTCTGTTACTGCCTGAATGAACTCAGGCTCGCCCTGATTTCTTTTTTTAACTGTTTCAAGTAAGTCGATAAGATACTGATTTTTTAACGCCATTGTTAAAAAACCTCCTTGTAATAAATTCTGCAAATGCAAAATCACATGCAGTTCAAGTAAAATTATAGCACTATTGACAAATTTTTGCAATACTTTATTACTGTAAATTTAAAAAATCAGTCAATTTCAGCAGCTTAAACAATTTTATTCAACATACGCAATTATTATTTATCGCTTTTATACTCGTTGAGATACTTGCTTGCAAGATAAAGCGAACCGCATATAACAACTACGCCGTTATTTTCAATTGCTGATTTTTTTGCCTTTTCAACTGCCTCGGACAGTGATTTACAGGATTTGGCAATTGTACGCTTATTTGCAATTTCAGTCAGTTTATCTGCGCTTACGGCATTGGGTACGAAATCGTCAACAGTAAACATTCTATCGGAATACCTTGAAATTTTTATAACTCCGCCCTCATAGTCTTTTGAGTTTATCATACCCATGACCGCAAAAACAGGCATCGGCAGATCCGCGATCATGCAGGCAAGATTATCCACACCATCGAGATTATGACCGCCGTCAACAATAACAGGCGGATTTCCGGTGATATACTGACATCTTGCTTTAACCTGTGAGGTTTCTATGGATTTTTTTATATTTTCATCTGATATATTAAATCCCTTTTTGCGAAGATATTTACAAGCTTCAATTGCAGTCACAGCGTTGACAGGCTGTGCATAACCGAACATAGCTGTTTTATATCTCTTGTTAAGATACATGAAAGGCTGTCCGTCCGATTCCATACTCAAAAGGCTACAATCATAACTATGTGCTTTTATAAATTCCGTTTTTTTATTTTTGGCAGTATCTTTTATAATTTTCACAACACTTTTGGAATTATCATGAGAGATAACAACCGCCGAACCCTCTTTTATAATACCTGCTTTCTGACGGGCGATTTTTTCAACTGTATCGCCTAAAATATCCGTGTGGTCGAGGGAAATCGAAGTAATAACGGACAGAAGCGGCGGCTCTATAATATTCGTGCAGTCAAGAATTCCGCCTATACCGCATTCCAATACAACTACATCACATTTTTCCTGTACATACCAAAGTAAAGCTATCGCCATTGTTATCTCAAACTGCGAATACGGCTGATCGTCAATTCTTTTTTTGATAAATTCGCAAATCTTACTAAATGATTTTTCATCAATTTCGCTGCCATTAATGCGTATCCTGTCGGTATAGTGAAGCACAAAAGGCGATGTAAACTGTCCCACTTTGTAGCCCGAATAAATAAGCGCATTTGAAATGTACTCAACGACCGAGCCTTTGCCGTTCGTACCTGCAACGTGGACGAAATCAAGCCTTTTTTCGGGATTTCCGACCAACCGCATTAAATTTTCCGCTCGGGACAAATCAGTGACAGGCTTGCCCGATTTGCTGTAGGAGTTCACAAACTCCATACATTCGTTAAAATTCATCATAATTAATACGGACTTTCCTGAGTTTCAGCCTTTGCGACAGCTTCTTCAAGAGTCATATTTTTAAAATCCTGAGCGTTGAAATATCTGCCCGACTTTTTATCATCGACAAACGCTCCCACAAGAAGTCCCGGAATCGCAGTCTCAGGCTCGAAAAACGCATTCGCGCCGCCCATATCGGTCTTGCACCATGCAGGATTCGTCAGACTTATAATAACGTCCGTATCACGATAGGCGTAGCTCAAATCCCTTGTGACCTTATCGAGTGCGGCTTTGCTTGCGGAATAGGGACCCTGCTGCGGTTCGTGGTTAATGTCGCTGGACGTATTTATTATCCTGCCGAAGCCTCGTTCCGCCATGCCCTTAATAAAGTGATAGCATATCATCATGGGAGCTATCGTATTTATCCTGAAGCTCGTTTCGTACTCGTCAACGGGAGTATCGAGTATAGCTGACCTGTAAGTCGTCTGCAAGCCTGCATTGTTGAAAACTATATCTATCTGAGTACCCTTTTCGTCAATTTCGGCAAGCATTTTTTCAAGCTGCGCCATGTCCGAAAGCTCCGCCTGCACCGTGTACGCTTCAACTCCGAAGGACTTCACCTCGTTAAGAACTGCCTGACAGTGTTCGTTGCTTCTGCTGTGAAGGACAAGATTGCATCCCTGCTCCGCCATTGCTTTTGCGATAAGTCTGCCCAAACCTCTGCTTGCGCCCGTAATAAGCGCCCATTTTCCTTTTACGTTTACCATTTCCGCTCCTTAATATTCGTAGTCGATACACGCTCTGTCCGTTTTTATCTCCGCAATAAATGCGCCGAATTCTTTGTGGGCAGGGTGTACCTGATAGGCGTTCAGATCGTCAATATTCTCAAAATCGCATATAAGCGCAATTGTGTAGTTGCTGTCGGGTGCGTCGGCGGAATTTATCACGACTTCGCCTTTTTTGAGTTCCGAAACATTTTCGATAACCTTGTTGAAACGTTCCTTGACCTCCCCTGCCCTGCTTACATCGTTAAGTTTAAACATTACTATGTGTTTGATCATAAAAATCATCTCCTACGGCTACATATGAAAACTTATTCAAGCTTCATTCTGTATAATTTAGCTTTAAAATCTGCGCTTCCGTCAAATTTAGAATACTCTGTAAACTTCTCAAATTCAAGACCGCATTTCTCTATAACTCGTCCCGACGCCGGATTATCCACAGCGTGTTCGGCAATAAAATTTCTTGCGTCATGATTCTCGATAACATATTTAATTATACGTTTTGTTGCTTCGGTGGCGTAACCGTTTCCCCAGCAGTCGTACCTGAGATTATAGCCGAAGCTCCACGCATTTTCAGCCGTTCTGAATCTTATTCCGCCCGAACCGATAAGCTTTCCGTCGGCTTTGCGTACAAATCCCCACGTATACTCATTTTCGAGACTTTCCAATGATTCAAGCCACTCTTTTGTAACTTCAACACCTTTATGGCACGGATAGATCATAAATTCCGCAACACGTTCGTCGCCCGTCCATTCAAACACGTCCTCCGCATCATTGACCGAAAGCGGACGAAGAATTAACCGTTCTGTTTCAATTGTCGGAATATTAAATACCATAAAATCACCTGTTTACCAAATTATAGCTTTCATCTATAATATTACATAATATCTGAAAATCAATATTATCATCAAGAATTATTGAGATCCAGTTTTTCTTATTCATGTGATAACCGGGAAAGCATCTTCCCTCTGCAAGCAAGCATTCTCTTGTAATAGGATTACATTTCAGGTCAATAACATCAACTACAGTATTATCATCATAACCGAATGCTGATTTTTTCACCTGCAAAACCGCCGCATACCACTTCTTATTTTTGGCATTTCTCAGGATAAACGCATCAGGGGTTTTCAGCCACAGATATTCAGGTTCTGTGGCGTACTTCTCCCTTACATAACGAATGATCTTTTCACGCATTTTTGAATGCCTCGATAGACTGATTTATTTTAGCCATTTTCTCCTCTGCCTTTGCAAGCTTCGCCTTTTCCGCTTCTATGAGCTTTTCGGGAGCTTTGGCGATAAATCCCTGATTATTCAGCTTATTGCTCAGGAAATCAATGTCCTTCTGTACCTTTGCTTTTTCCTTTTCAAGACGCGCTATCTCTTTCTCCTTGTCAACAAGCTCGTCCATAGGAATAAATATTCTTGCGGAATCCGTAACGGCATTTGCGCAGTTTTCATGCTCTACCGAACTTCCTGCTTCGACCGACGAAGCGGACGCAAGCTTTTCAAAGAACGCTGACGAAGAAATATACAGCTCGGGTTCGTCTGTCTCGATAATGAGCTTCGCCTTTACCGAGGGGGGAACGTTCATTTCGGTACGGGTGTTTCTTACCGCCTTGATAGCGGAAATTACCTTTTCAAATGCGGTCTCCTCGGCTGAGTAATCAACAGAGCTGTCGTAGGTCGGGTATTTTTCGAGTATTATCATGGACTTTTCGTTTGTAAGTACCTGCCATATCTCCTCTGTGATAAACGGCATGAACGGGTGGAGAAGCTTCAGCATTCCCTGCATCGCCCATACAAGCACCGCCTGAGCCTTTGCCATAGTGTCGCCGCCTGCCATTATCCTCGGCTTTGTAAGCTCGATGTACCAGTCGCAGTAAACGTCCCAGATAAAATCGTAAATCTTCTGAGAAGCAACGCCAAGCTCGTATTTTTCGAGGTTTTCGTTTACCTCCTTAGCAAGCTTGTTGAACTTATTGATAAGCCATTTATCCTCCGTTTCAAGCTCCTCGGGAAGTCCCTTGAACTCAAAATCATCGGGGAGATTCATCATGATAAATCTTGAAGCGTTCCAAAGCTTGTTTGCAAAATTACGCGCCGCCTTTACCTTATCGTCAATATAGCGCATATCGTTTCCGGGAGAATTTCCCGTAGCAAGCATGAATCTGAGAGCGTCCGCACCGTACTCGTTGATGACCTCAAGAGGGTCTATACCGTTGCCGAGGGATTTGGACATTTTTCTTCCCTGAGAATCACGTACCAGACCGTGGATAAGTACCGTATCAAAGGGGACTTTCCCCATATTTTCAAGTCCGCTGAACATCATTCTGATTACCCAGAAAAAGATGATGTCATAGCCTGTAACAAGCGTATTCGTGGGATAGAAGTAGTCCAGATCGGCGGTTTTCTCGGGGAATCCGAGAGTTGAGAAAGGCCATAATGCAGAACTGAACCATGTGTCGAGGGTATCGGGGTCTTGTCTCATGGGCTTGCCGCACTTCGGACATAATGCCGAATCTTCCTTTGTAACGACCATTTCGCCGCAGCAGTCGCAGTAAAACGCAGGTATCTGATGTCCCCACCATATCTGACGGGAAATGCACCAGTCACGGATATTGTCGAGCCAATGGAAATATATCTTATCAAAACGCTCGGGAACAAACTTAGTGTCGCCGTTCTTTACAGCGTCTATAGCAGGCTGCGCAAGGGGCTTCATCTTAACGAACCACTGTGTTGAAACTTTAGGCTCAACGGTAGTTCCGCAGCGGTAGCAAGTTCCGACGTTGTGGCTGTAGTCCTCGATCTTTACCAGTGCGCCCTCGGCTTCAAGATCTTCAACGATAGCTTTTCTCGCTTCGTATCTGTCCATTCCGGCATATTTCGGATAGTCGTCAACGATAGTGGCGTCGTCGTTCATAACGTTTATAACAGGCAGATCGTGACGCAGTCCGACTTCAAAGTCGTTGGGGTCGTGCGCAGGAGTTATCTTTACAACGCCTGTTCCGAAGTCCATTTCAACGTAATCGTCCGCAACTATCGGTATCTCCCTGTGTACGATAGGAAGAATAACGGTCTTGCCGACCAGTTCCTTATAACGCTCGTCCTTTGGATTTACAGCTACCGCCGTATCGCCAAGAAGCGTTTCGGGACGTGTTGTGGCAAGTTCGAGATAACCGTCGCTGTCCTTTATCTTGTAACGAAGATGCCAGAAATGACCTGCTTGATCTTCGTAAGTTACCTCTGCGTCCGAAAGGGACGTTCTGCATTTCGGACACCAGTTGATTATACGTTCTCCCCTGTAGATAAGACCTTTTTCATAATATTTAACGAAAACCTCTTTGACCGCCTTTGAGCAGCCCTCATCCATTGTGAAACGCTCTCTCGACCAATCGCACGAAGAACCGAGCTTTTTTAACTGCTCCACAATACGTCCGCCGTACTGTTTTTTCCACTCCCATGCGCGCTTCATGAAGCCCTCTCGTCCGAGTTGTTCCTTAGTTACGCCCTCTTTGCGCATTGCCTCGACTATTTTCGCCTCCGTAGCAATGGCTGCATGGTCTGTACCTGGAAGCCAAAGCGCAGAATAGCCGCTCATTCTTTTCCAGCGGATAAGAATGTCCTGCAATGTCTCGTCAAGAGCATGACCCATGTGAAGCTGTCCCGTAATGTTCGGGGGCGGGATAACTATGGTATAGGGCGTTTTTTTCGGGTCTACCTCCGCACGAAAGCAGCCCTTGTCATTCCATGCCGCATAGATTCTGTCCTCAAAATCCTTTGGATCGTAGGACTTTGCAAGTTCCTTTGCCATAAATAATTTCTCCTTTTTTCACATGTATTCGGGGGAAAAAATAACGCCCCGAACCTTTAGGCTCAGGGCGAACTGTATCAAGTCCGTGTTACCACCTGAATTCGGACGCTTCTGCCGCATCCGCACTCATTTTCCCTGTAACGTGAGAAACACGCCATGGACTACGCAGCGTAACGCCTTCGCCCATGAAGCTCCGAAGCTACTTCAGCATTCCTTCGTACCGCCTTTCACCCAACGGCGGCTCTCTGAAACTCGGGTATATGCCTACTCCTCATCTTCACTGCATTTAATGTTACTATTATACATCAAAAAAAATAATTTGTCAATAGCCGTTTGTCCGCTTTTTCATAAAATTCCCGACAAATCAAAATCAGGCACATAATCGGGAGCTGCGGACGACTTATCCTGAGTATACCCGATAATGCCCAGTTCGTCCGCTCGGCGTACTACAGAATTGTACTCCATTTTTGTGACACGCCGCATAAGCTCGGGATATTCTTTCGGGATATGCTCAAAGGGCGTATACTGGCTCATTATGCTTACCAGTCGCCTTTCGGAGGGGATATTCTCGGCTATCCACTCCATTATCCGCATGCTGTCGTGACGGCAGTTCGGAAGTACAAGGTGACGTATGACAGTTCCCCTGACAAGTCCGCCGTCCGCGTTATATTCAAGTTCTCCGACCTGTTCGGTCATAGCCTTAACAGCCGATGAAGCGTACTCAAAATAGTCGGGCGCGGAAGAATATTTCGCAGATATATCAGGCGAAAAATATTTTATGTCGGGAAGATAAACGTCAATATATCCGTTAAGCATTTCAACGGTGTCCGTAAGCTCGTAACCGCCGCTGTTGTACACCACGGGAATATCGAGGCGATGTTTAACTCTATCGAGAGCCGCAAGTATATCAGGCAGAAAATGAGTTGGCGTAACAAGCTCAATATTATCCGCGCCGCTTTCCTGCAACCACAAAAAAACGTCCCCCAACCGAGCCGCCGTAAGCTCCGCGCCAAAGCGTTCCGCGCTTATTTCGGCGTTCTGACAGTAAACGCACCGCAGACTACAGCCCGAAAAAAACACTGTACCTGCTCCGTTTTTGTAGGATATACAGGGTTCTTCCCATTTGTGCAAGGACGCTTTCGCAGCCGTTACAGCCGCCCCCATTCCGCAGAAGCCTTTGGTATCGTATCTGTTTATACCGCACTTTCTCGGACAAAGACGGCATTTTTTATATTCCTCAAACATAGCCCGTACTACTCCTTATGAAACTCGGGAAACTCTATTATTACGGAGAATGATCCGTCCTCACAGGAGGCGTAAATATTTCCCCCGAGCATTCGTGTAAATTGTTTTGCGATCGCAAGTCCAAGACCTGTATTTCCTTTTGTCCTCGAAATATCAGTCGAATAAAATTCGTCAAATATACGTTCCGTATCAATATAAGCGTCAATAAGCTCGTTTTTAAAGCATATCCGTATTTTTTCGCCTGCATCGACCGATACTTCAAGAGTTCCCCTGCCGTGCTTATAGGCGTTGCTTATAAGATTATCAAAAATTCGAGTAAGCATTATCCGATTTGAAAAAACAGGAAGCTTCGTTATGTCGCATTTCAGGCATATTTCACGGCTTACAGAACAGTAGTCGTCGTAATAATTGACGATGGAATCCTGCAAAATCTCTATCAGATTCAGCTTTTCAAGCTCGGGCGGACGTTCCTGCGAAATTATTCTCGAAAACTCAAAAAATGAATTTATAAGCTCCTCCAGACGCAGCAGCCGCTTTTCAACGATATTGAGCTGAACTTCTTTTTCAGTCTCCGTCATATCAGAGTTGAGAATGATATTTATATACCCCATTGCAGAAGTAAGCGGAGTACGCAGGTCATGGGAAATATTTGTTATCATCTGCTCCATATCGTGACTTTTCCGCTTATAAAGTTCCTGTCCCATACGCATTTTCTTTAGCAGCGAATTGATCTCATTTATAAGCTCATGGGCATTTTTTCCGCCGAACTTTGAATGGATAAGCTCTCTTGTTTCACGATCTGAAAACGACCTGAGCTGCCTTTTGATGCTCCTCATTTCGATACTCTGCATAATGAACAATAACAGTAAAACGGCAGCCGCAGTCACGGATATTACAAGAAATACGGTCATTTCTCACTCCTTAGTTATTAGACCTGTTCAATAACCTTCAAAACGCTGCTTGACTGGTCTATTTTATTTCACTTTTTCTGAACGACAGATAACCTGCTCCCATAAATACGATAATTACCGCTGCGCATACAAGGTAGCTATGCAGGATATAGTCGTTTTCGGGAGTTGCGGACAGTCTGCCTATCATGATCTGAAATTCAAATTTGGCTATCTTGCTGTTCAGATCGAAAAGCTTCATCAAAAGTCCCAACACAAGCTGAAACACCATTACAAGAGGGATCGTTATCATGTTGTATACAGCTGTTTTCTTTGTAATAAAAGCAATTCCCGTAATAATGCTCATTAGCGCAAGCATAGGCGGCAGTTGGAGCAGACTTATTTTTGTGACCGTCCAGAGGTCGGAGGAGACATTGCCGTCATTGAAAATAAGATTTCCGAAGTACGCTACATATGTATTAAGGAAAAACAAAAGAAGGCATATTCCGAAAACCATTGCTGTTTTCGAGAGAAAATATTTTCTTCTGCTTATTGCCGATGAAAGCGTATTTTTTACGCTTCCCGAGGAAAAATCAACAGTAATAATGATCGCCGCTATAAAAATGAAGCAGTAGTAAAGATTCATATTCATACCGAGGATCTCTCTGTCAAGCTCGTAATTCTCCGTTTCGAGCATGAGACTGCGTATCTTTTTAGGCGACATAGACTCCATTTCTTCAAGTCTCATATTGTCAAGAGGCGTTTCCTGACTGAACTGAGTTGTACTTACATCGCCTATGTTTGCCTGACCGACAGTTCCCGGACTTACGAGATAAATGCTCACGGCAGCCATTACAAATATTATTGCGATAGAAACATAGAACGCTACGTGTTTTGTTATGCGGTATGAGTCCGCTTTTATCATGTTAAACATATTACTTTTCCTCCCCTACCAGCGACTTGAAATAATCCTCCAACGTTATACCCGTTTCAAATATCGAACGCACGCTTACATCGTTTTTTACAAGCAGTTTATTGAGACCTTCGGGGTCGGCTTTCCCGTCATATACGCGGAGTTCGCCGTTGTCGATAACCTTGTAATCGGTAATTCCCGCTTTCCTTTCAATAACTGCCGCGGCGTGTTTTATATCGTCGGCTTTGACGGCTATGCAGCGCATACATTCAAGGTCAAGTTCCTCCTTTGTCATTTCCCTGAGAACTCTGCCTTTGTCGATAAATAAAAATCTGTTGGCTGAAAGATACAGCTCCGAAAGGATATGACTGGAAATTATAAACGTTATTCCCCTCTCGGTATTCAGCTTACGGAAAGTCTCCCTCAGCTCGCTTATGCCTATGGGGTCAAGTCCGTTTATCGGTTCGTCAAGTATTACCAGATCGGGATCGTCAAGCAGCGCAAACGCTATTCCGAGACGCTGCTTCATTCCCAGTGAAAATTTGCGGAACTTCTTGTGCTTCGCTTCGTTCAAGCCGACCAGCGAAAGCACCTCGTCAATTTGCTTCAAGTCCGTTATCCCCTTTTGGAAAGCGTAATACTTCAAATTCTGATAAGCCGTCATTCCCCCGAAAAATGCAGGATTCTCAATAAGACAGCCTATTCGCCTCTTTTCTCGCTGTACGTCCGAACCCTTTTGAGAGAAAATTTCAAATTCTCCCGATGTCTTTTCCGTCAGCCCTGTAAGTACCTTCATAATTGTCGTTTTGCCTGCTCCGTTCCGTCCGATAAGTCCGTAAATATCTCCGCTGTATACGGTCATATCGGCGTTGTCAAGGGCGGTAAACGAGCCGTACCTCTTGGTGAGCTTCGTCGTTTTCAGTACAATTTCACGCATGTTTTTCCTCCGTTTTTGTGATTTTTTAAGTCGGAACACATGTCACCTCTAAAAACTGCCACGTCCGACCTCCTATAGACTTGTTTAATAACCGAAAAATGCTGAATGACACCGGATTTTTTGTGCTGTGCAAAGTCAGATTTTCGCAGGAATACTGTATGTATTGCAAGGAAATCTGACAAAGCACAACGCAAAAAAGACAAGTCAGGCAGCGTTTTGGAGGTTATTGAATAGGTCTTATATCAATTATAGCGCAAATGTCTGAAAAAACACTTAAATCAATCCTTAAAAAACTCTTAAATATTTGTTGCGGCAGATGGATGGACACTTATACTTGCTCTTTCATAAAATCTATTTTTACTTCCAAACCCTTATCTGATTTAAGCCTCTGAATTTGTGCATTTTCACTATTTTATAATCTCATACCTACCTTTATTTGACACATACCATACGCTATAAAGGCTTGAAAAATAAATAAGTTTATGATATAAGCAGCGTGTCGCTGCACCCGATTCACGTTACCACTCGCAAGCTCGTTAATTTTGCAAAACTCAATTTTTTTCCGCGACTATTGCATTTTTGAAGCTAATATGATATAATAGGTGTATAGCGTTAAAAAGGAGAATAAATTAATGAAAACTATAGCTGTTATCGGAGCAATGCCTTCCGAACTTGCAGACATCCGCCTGACCCTCGGAGAAGCCGAAGTAAAACGTTTATCGGGCTTTGACTTCTATATAAATTCCTACAAAGGAAACAAGATCGTCAACGCCTGCTGCGGAATCGCAAAAGTCAACGCCGCCCTCTGCACTCAGGTAATGATAGATAATTTTGCGCCTGACTGCGTTATAAATACCGGCGTTGCAGGCGGAATGAACTCTGCCGTCAAAGTTTGTGATATTGTAATATCCACCGAAGTTCTTCCGCATGACCTCGACCAGCATTTTCTTGCCGACTATCCCCCGTACTGCGGTATTTTCAAAGCCGACGACGCTCTTATCGGAACGGCTGAAAAGGTATGCAAAGAATTTGATGTTAAATGCTTCCGTGGACGTATCGTATCGGGAGAAGCGTTTGTTTCCGACAACAAAGTCAAAATGTCGATACAAGAAAAATTCGACCCCTACGCCGTTGATATGGAAAGCGCCGCAGTAGGTCACGCCTGCTATCTTAACAAAATGCCTTACATAAGCGTGCGCTGCATATCCGATAATGCCGACGACGAAGGAGCTATGTCGTTCGATGAATTTGAGAAGATCGCCGCTAAACGTGTTGCGGATATAGTTCTCAGAATGACCGAGCTTATATGAGTCGATCAGCACATTCAGCCGTCTAACAATCAGAAGTTTTTATAACAAAAGGAGAAGATTTTATGAAAAAATTTTTATCATCAGTCACCGCTGTTATCCTGACAACAGCCTCAGCTATGCCACTGTTTTCAAATGCCGAGGATTACATACCTTTGTTTTACATGAAGCCCGAGGCTAATGAGGACGCTGTCATCGAGGAGGACGGGACGATAGTCATAAGCCGTGAATCCGCCGCAAAGGGAATTACGCTGAAAGCGGGCGTTTACATTCAGGACGAAACAGACCTTGTATGGAACGCCGCTCCGAAATGGAAATGCGCAAGCTATGCCATTTCACTTGAAAAAGCCTATAATCCCATTCCTGAAGACGATTCGCCGCTTCTCCCGTATGCCTATGCCGAAACAGATTCCCAAGGCAACATCGTAAGAGGATCGAACACCTCCGATCTTTTTTTAGATAGAAAAAATAATGTCATAAGCTACACTTGCCGCCACGCAACCACCAACGGAACAACGTTCAAAAAATATGGCGCTACATCCGATGAATATCCGCTTATTACATTCGATATGGTCATCGACAAAAACGTACCCTACGGCGAATATGACGTTTATTTCCTGACAAAGCCGGAGGACTACGAAGATCAGCAGATCAGCTCCGTTGCCTTGAAAATTAACGGAAGCACTATCTACACACCCCGAACCGAAGGTCTTAAAATCCGTGTTGAAGGCTCAAATCTGGGCGACATCAACAACGACGGACTTATTGATTCATCTGATGCGTCCGAAGCTCTTATCGAATACGCAAGAATAATGACAAATCTCGGTACAGGACTTGACGCGCTTCAGGCAGAAGCGGCAGACGTGAATTTTGACGGCGCAATAGATTCGTCGGACGCTGCGGATATACTATCATATTACGCCTACACACGCACTTCCTCGGGAGAGATCAAAGGTTTAAGAGAATATTTCGGAAGATAACAGTATATAATCAAGCGATTACGTATGTCGCATTCATCTTTGGCATACGAAAATCCGCTTGATTTTTATTTAAACTTGCAATATGCCTTTATTTTTAAAACAAATGAGCCTCCGTTTAAGGAAGCTCATCTGCCATGATATAGGGATTATTGGGGATTTATAATATAATGTTGGGGTAACATTATATTACCATGAAAAAGAAAAAAGTATCACAGGGTCATTCCTTACCCTGTATTAATATTATACACTATAATTATGAACAATGTGTGAAAAACAGGGTCTTATGACTGCCAAATTTATTGGCGTTGAAATCTTATTTTTTGTTCATTTTGACATCTTTGGCGCTTATTCTGAACCAGAATACCGAACCTTTGCCTATAGTACTCCTCACGCCGTAATCGTAATTGTGAAGCTTCAAGACCGCCTTAACTATGGAAAGTCCCAGTCCCGTACCGACTACCTCGCGTTTGTGGTTCTCGGAACGATAATATTTATCGAAAATCAGCTTTATTTTATCCTGCTCAATGCCTTCCCCGGTGTCCTCAACCTCGATAATTATGCCGTTTGGACTGTTTATCTGCCTTACGTATACCTGTTTATCCTCGCCGGTATAATTTATGGCATTGTTTATCAGATTATAAATTACCTGCTCTATCTTCACCACATCACAGTACACGATACGTTCTTCATCAGGCGTAAAATGAATGCTGTAGCCCATTTTTTCGGATATTCCCTTGAATCTGTCAATAATCTCCGAAAGCTTGGAACTTATCTCAAATTCCTCGGGCGTAAGCTTCTGTCTGCCGCTTTCAAGCTTGGATAGATCGAGAATATCGTTTACCATAAGCGACAGTCTGTCCGTTTCGTTAATAATTATTTCAAGATGCTCGTTTCGCTTCTTCGGATTATCACCCGAAAGGTCACGTATCATCTCGGCATATGCTTTGAGCATGGTAAGCGGAGTCCGCAGGTCGTGAGAAACGTTCGCAATAAGGTCACGCTGCATGGTATCGACGCGGGAAAGCTCTTTTTCCGCGTATGTGAGAGCGTCCGCAAGCTGCTTTACTTCGAGATAACCTCTACCGTCAAACTTGGTATTGAAGTTTCCCTTTGCAAGACTTTCAGCAGCAATTGTAATTTTATCAATAGGCTTCGCAATAGTTCTTGAAAGAAAAAGTGAAATAATAAAAGCAAAAATAATGAGTATAAAAGTGATCACCATAAGCTGACGCTTGATTATAGTCACAGTTGAACCGACAGGAACAAGGGCTGTATTTATAAACAAATAGCCGTCGGGAGATTCGGCATCTCCCAGAGCGCAGCCGAAAAGCACCATTGAATAATTGTTGTGAGGGTTTCTGACCTTTCTCCATATAGGCTGATTATTATTGTCCGCTATTTCCTGCTGATATTCATAGGTGCTGTTCGCTCTGCCGTGAATAATGCAGTCTACGGAATGTTCCTTTGTATACAGCGATCTGCCGTATCGGTTTACTATCTCGATACAAAGGTCGTTTTTTGAAGCTATTTCGTCCATTTTCTGACTGAAATCAACAGGCTTGTCGTTATTGTAGGAATTGATTATCTGAACTGCCGATGCGTCAACGTCATGGATCTTTGACTGGGTATAGAACTTCTCCAAAAACAGTATTTCAAACAGCCACAGAAGCACAAACACAATTATAGTGAATCCGACGAAATACATCCATATGCTGAATTTCAGCGGTATTCGACCGAATGCGGCTCGTATGCGTTTAATTTGCTTCAAACTTGTATCCCATTCCTCTCAGCGTAACTATAAATTTACGATATTCTCCGAGACTGTTTCTGAGCATTTTTATGTGAGTATCGACCGTTCTGTCGTCGCCGAAGAAATCATAGCCCCATACTTCTTCAAGGAGCTGATCGCGTGAAAGAGCAATGTTCTTGTTGCGAACAAGATAAAAAAGCAGATCGTATTCCTTGGGAGTCATTGAAGCCTTTTCCCCGTTGACATAGACCTCTCTGCCCGATATATCTACCTCAAGCCCCTCGAAATTATACTTGTCCTGCTTCGGAGCTTCTGCGGCGGACTTATTTCTTTTAAGAACTACCTTTGCCCTCGCCATAAGCTCCTTTGGAGAAAACGGCTTCACCACATAGTCGTCTATACCTATCTCAAAGCCGAAAAGCTTATCGTACTCCTCCCCCCTTGCCGAAAGCATTATAACGGGGATATTTTTTGTTTTGCGTATTTCTTTGCACGCCGAATAGCCGTCGAGTCTCGGCATCATAACGTCCATTATAATAAGGTCGTAATCATTGTCGTGGCATAGATTTACAGCGTCCATGCCGTTTTCGGCTTCCGTGACATCGTATCCCTCGAACTCGGCATACTCCCGAACCACCTTGCGAATATTTATTTCATCATCTACTATCAATATATGAGCCATATTTTAAACCTCCCGAATCGAATTGCTTATGTACTTTTTTATTATAGCATATTAAGCTAAAAATTGCAACAGGCGCGAAATGATTTTTCGTTTAATAATTTTTTAACGTGAGTTGGGCGCAGCGAAACGCTGTTTATATTATATTAGTTCCAAAATTGCAACAGTCGCGGAAAAAATTTAAGCTTTGTAAAATTAACGAGCTTGCGAGTGGTAACGTGACACAGGGTGCAGCGTCACGCTGCCTACGGGGACGTATATCCCGAACATAAGATTGCGGTCGGCAATGGATGCAGCGACACGCTGCCTCGCCGCCACGCTGCTTATACCATAATAAACTACAAATGTGAATATATTATGATATTTTCTTGTAAGTTTGCTAAACTTTATAAAAAATGTTGTGAATCGTAATTTTATTCTTGACTTTTTCGGTAAAATTTGCTATAATTAATTTAACCATGAAATATTGCTGAGTTGAAAGGGGGATTTTCAAAATTGAAGTACGGAAACATTCTTGCAGCATCTCTTGCAATATGCCTTTCCACTGCGCTCGTTGTTGCGTTTTCTTTTCTGCACCCTGAATATTCAGTGCTTGTTCTCTGCGTTTATTTTACCACAGTCATACTGATGTCCGCTATCGTATTTATAATAAGCAAAATTTATACCAAAAACAAATCTTCCGTTGATTCAGAGGATTTTGTCAGAGTTATTGAAAATCTCGATTCGGAATTTATCGTATGGTCAAATGATTTTACCTATATCCGCATGAATAAGCGTATCAGGGAGCTTCTCGACCTAACCGCCGACGAAAGCAGCACTAAAGAAGCATTGAAAAAAGCTTTGGGACTTCCCGATCTCAGCGTGAACAGCCTTGCACTTGTTACATCGGGCAAGCACAACGCCTGCTTCAAAACAAAGTCAGACAAGACCGTCAGCATTACTTGGAGTACCTCGCTGTTCAAAGGCTTCAAAAAAAGAAGTCTCTACCTAAGCACAGGCTTCAATTTTACCGAAATAAAGCAGATGCGCACCAATCTTGCAAGTGCAAACGATTTTTTCAATTCCTCCATGGAGCTTGCAGAGATCGGCGTGATAATGAGTGCCGACAGAAAAAAATACGCCGCTTCTTCCGAAACAGTACGTATGTTCGGTCTTAAAAGCAACAGCATTTCCGTCAAGACATTTCGTTCGCTCATACACCCGAACGACCGTATGCAGTTCGACAGCGCCGTAAATTCCGATACCGAGGAAAGCAGCGAGGTCAAAAAAATCGAGCTTCGTATTAAAACAATGGACGGCGCAGGTTATCGCTGGTACAGCTTCCGCTATAAATCCATCAAAGCGACCGACAACACTCTGCCGCTTTTTGGCGGCGCGCTTCTTGACATAAACGAGGAACGCGAAAAGGATATGCTTATCGAACGGCTTGCGTATATTGACGAAGTTACCGAGATAGCTAACCGCAACCGCCTTGTAAGCATCGGTCAGGAAACCTACGATTGCAGCCGTACCCTCGGCTACAGCTATTGGATAATCACTCTTGATATAGACCGTTTTCACATTATAAATGATACCTGCGGCTATGAAAACGGCAACTATATTCTCAGGAATTTTGCTCATATACTTTACAAATTCGTAACGCCCGGCGGTCTTGCAGCTCGTATCAGCGGCGATAATTTTGCGCTGGTACTTCGTGATTACGGCGATGACGACCTCCCGATACGCACGGCAAAAAACATTCAGGAGGAATTCGCAAAGCTTGCCGTCGATGAATTTGCCGCTGTCAGTCTGAGCTGCTCGGCAGGATTTTCAAAAATGCCCGATGACGGCGATTCTTTCCTGAACGTTATGGAACATGCGGAATTTGCCTTGAAATCGGGAAGCGGACAACCTAACACAATATGCGGCTATGAACCGAGTATGCACGATTCCATAATCGGAGTCACTGAACTTGAAAAATCCCTTGCGCTTGCCATCGACAATAACGAGCTTCAGCTTTTCTATCAGCCTAAGATCGACCTTAAATCGGGAAAAATAATGGGCGTAGAAGCTCTTATCCGCTGGATAAAGCCCGACGGTACTGTTATAACTCCCGATTCGTTTGTGCCTATCGCCGAAAGATCGAGACTTATCGGGAAAATAAGCGAATTTGTTCTCAACGAAGGCTGCCGGCAGAATGCTATGTGGCAGAAGCTTGGTTATCCTAATATAGTTATGTCAATTAACTTTACGTCAACCGACTTCTATCAGAACGATTTAAAGGAACGTGTGCTTGACGCCCTTGTAAGAACAGGTCTTGACCCCAAATGGCTTGAAGTCGAGCTGACAGAAACTCTTGCGCTCAGCGATATAGACTACGCCGTAACACAGATGAACAAGCTCCGTGAACTTGGCGTTAAGCTCGCTATGGACGACTTCGGCACGGGTTATTCGTCTCTCAGCTATCTCCAGATACTGCCCATTACCCTGCTGAAGCTTGACCGTTCGTTTATCACGGATATTCAGCATGACAATATCGCTTACGAGATAGTTTCGGCAGTCATAAGCATTGCAAAGTCCAAAAAAATAAAAACAATAGCCGAGGGTATCGAAAATCCCCAGCAGGAGGAAATTCTACGAAAAGCGGGCTGCGATTACGGACAGGGATATTTCTACGGCAAACCAATGCCTGCGGAGGAGCTTGAAAAACTTTTTGCAAAATTCGGCTGATAAGCCGTAAAATATATGAACTTGTCAGGGCGTATCTCTCAGAACTTAATGCTGTTGTCTCGGGGAGATAGTGCGAGAAAGTTCTAAACGGAGGTTATAAAATGAGAAGAATCGGAATTTTAACAAGCGGCGGCGACTGCCCCGGTCTTAATGCGACAATACGAGGCGTGGCAAAAGCCTGCTACGAACAGTTCGGCGAGGACAACGTTGAAATAGTAGGCATATCCAACGGCTACTACGGACTTATAAACAATCTCTGCAAGGATATGTCTCCCAGTTCGTTCTCGGGTATTCTTACTCAGGGCGGTACTATTTTCGGCACAAAACGTCAGCCGTTCAAAATGATGCAGGTCATCGGTGAGGACAACGTCGATAAAGTTAAAAATATGAAAAACACCTATAAGAAGCAGAAGCTTGACTGTCTCCTCACATTGGGCGGAAACGGCACGCACAAAACGTCTAAGCTTCTTTCCGACGAAGGACTGAACGTCATAGGACTGCCCAAAACCATTGACAACGATATTTTCGGCACAGATGTGACGTTCGGATTTCATACGGCAGTCGATATTGCAACTGATGTTATCGACCGTCTCCATACAACAGCGGCAAGCCACAGTCGTGTTCTGGTCTGCGAGGTAATGGGAAACAAAGCCGGCTGGCTCACCCTCAATTCGGGTATTGCCGGCGGTGCGGACATTATAGTTATCCCCGAAATTCCCTATGATATTGACAAAATATGCGATGCTGTAATGGCAAGAACAGCGTCCGGAAAAACTTTTTCTATCCTTGCTGTTGCCGAGGGAGCGTTTGATGTCGCAGAGGCGCAAATGAAGAAAAAGGAACGTGCAAAAAAACGCGCCGAAGCAGGAATTGTTACGGCAACAGGACGTATTGCGGCTCAGATACAGCAGAATACGGGTATCGAAGCTCGCGTCTGCGTGCCTGGACATATGCTCAGAGGAGGCGCACCGAGCGCATACGACAGAATCCTGTCAACTCAGTTCGGCGTTCACGCAGCATATCTTATCTCCAAAGAAAAATACGGCAGGACTGTTGCCAAGATAGGCGATAAGATAACCTCCAACAAGCTTGCCGACATTGCAGGAAAGACCAAATTCGTAACTCCCGACGACCCACTTGTTATAGCTGCAAAGGCTATCGGCGTTTCATTCGGAGACTGATCTAAGGAGATAAATAATGAATTACAAGGAAAGCTTTATCAAATTCATGGTGGACTGCGGAGTGCTTACATTCGGCGAATTTACGCTGAAAAGCGGTCGCATTGCCCCCTACTTCATTAACTGCGGAAACTATAAAACAGGCGCTCAGCTTGCAAGACTCGGCGAATATTACGCTGAGTGCATTCACGAAAACAACATACCTGTTGAAACACTTTTCGGCCCTGCATACAAAGGAATACCGCTTGCAGTTTCAACGGTCGTTGCCCTCAGCAATAAATTTGGAATGGACGTTTCATACTGTTTCGACCGCAAAGAGGCAAAGGATCACGGCGAGGGCGGTATGTTCGTCGGAAAAACTCTTACCGACAACGAAAAAGTTATCATTATCGACGATGTTATGACCTCGGGAAAGGCTCTCCGTGAATCTATGCCGAAACTCAAATCCGCTGCGGACGTTGACGTTACGGGAATGGTCATTACGGTTGACCGTCAGGAAAAAGGTACGGGCGAACTCTCCGCCGTTCAGGAGGTCAAGCGTGATTTCGGCGTGACCGTATATCCTATTGTTACTATGGAGGATATTATTTCCGCTATTGAAAAAGACATTGTTCCGGGTAAGGAATACCTTGAAAAAATGCTTGAATACAGAAATACCTACGGTGTATAAGCCAATTAAAAATGCCGCATACTGCATTAACTGTGCTGTATGCGGTTCTTTTTATTTACTGCATGATTTTATTTCGGATAGCCCTCTGTGACATTATAATAGCCTATCACCTTAGAGTAATTAAATCTTTTTATTAATGGCATATACCTCATTTGTTCTTTTATTATATATGGAACAAGCTGTTCATTTTTCAAAGGATAAGCAGAAGCCCACGATTCTGTAATCTCACCGTTTTCTATTTTAAATGCCCAATAAAACTCAGCAAGTTCAAATTCTTCTCCGAATATGATCATATCATTCTTTATAAAATCATTCTTGTAAATTCTGTAAGATTTTCCGTTACCATTACATTCACCAAAAATATAATGAATACCCTCTTTTGGTACATTAATCGCTTTTTTATAATCAGAAAAATTTATAACAACTGAATAATTCTGTCCTGCCATTGTGTTCATAGAATTAATATATGTTTTAAAATTGCTTCTTCTAAAAGAATAATAAACCCAAAACAAGAAAACAGAAAATATACCGAAAATAATTATTAGTGCGATACATATATCCTTAATTGTTTGCTTTTTCACTTGTATTTTCCTCCTGTTTATTCATTCAAAAGAACATGTAAACCTTCTAAAACATTCAAACCGTATTGAAAACCATGATCGTCTATCAGCATACCGTCAACTGTTAAATATAAATATCCCATTGCATTATCGTTATCACCGATCTGCACAATATCCGTACCAAATGAATTTGTTAAAGGGTGAAATCTCGGATCGTTTTTTTCTGATACCATTTTTCTAAAATAGCTGCAATTTGGTTTTCTTTTATTAGAAATATATAACAGTGAACCGTCAGCATATGATAATGTGATATTGCCAAATTCAGATATTACTCTTTTTTGAGCGTCTGACAGAAATACTCCGTCGTTTTCACACTGAGAAACAAGCTCTGAAATATCAATATTTCTCTCGGGGTACCAGCCTGCGTCTTTAAGCTTTTTTAGTGTTTCATTTGAGACGGGTTCGTGGTATTCACATTTAACTGCTAATAAGTATTCAAGGAAATCTTCGATATTATCGGCAATTTTTTCATGTTTCTCATTAAAGAACAAGCAATTTTCAGACATGAAAAAACTTATCTTTTTATATGATGTATTATACATATAGGCAATTTCCGCAACCCAAATATTCAAGTCGTCCCAAAGCCAAATCCTATTATGACGCATGGTTTCGCGACCGTAATTTATTGTTACTCTTTTTATGTCATTTTCAATACTGCCTTTCATTTTTAAATGTATACCACCATATTCTTTCAAAAAGCCTGCAATATTCCCGTTAATATCCCAAGCTATCTCATTAGCTTCTTTTAGAAACAAATTATATGTAGCATTACATTCACCATCAATCACTGATTCGCATATGTTTCCAGCTCGTTCCAAAAAAATCTTTCTATTCATTATAATCCCTCCATACTTTTCAAATTTTAATTTTAAAAAACTTCCGACACAGCAGTATCGGAAGTTTTTATAATTATTAAGCTTTGTTTACGCTTCCAAAGAGTTCCATTTTCTCCTTGACCTTAGCCTTGATAGCTTCAAAACCGGGTGCGAGAAGCTTTCTGGGATCAAAGCCCTTTCCTGCCTTGTCCTTTCCTGCTTCGATATATCCTCTTGTAGCTTCAGCAAATACGAGCTGGCACTCTGTATTTACATTGATCTTAGCAACTCCGAGAGAGATCGCTTTTGTGATCATATCGTCGGGAATACCCGTGCCGCCGTGGAGAACGAGGGGCATATCGCCTACAGTCTTGTTGATAGCCTCAAGAGTCTCAAAGCTGAGTCCCTCCCAGTTGTCGGGATATACGCCGTGGATATTGCCGATACCTGCCGCAAGGAAATCAACGCCGAGATCAGCGATCATCTTGCATTCAGCAGGGTCAGCGCACTCGCCCTTACCGACAACGCCGTCCTCTTCGCCGCCGATAGCTCCGACCTCAGCCTCGATAGAAAGTCCGAGGTGATGAGCAGCGCTTACAAGCTCGGTCGTCTTTGCAACATTTTCATCTATCGGGAAATGCGAGCCGTCAAACATGATAGATGTAAAGCCTGCCTTGATGCACTTGTAGCAGCCCTCGTATGAGCCGTGATCGAGGTGGAGAGCAACAGGAACTGTAATTCCAAGGGACTTGTCCATAGCAGCAACCATAGCCGCAACAGTCTCGAAGCCGGTCATGTACTTTCCCGCTCCCTCGGAAACGCCGAGGATAACGGGAGAATTGCACTCCTGAGCTGTAAGAAGAATAGCCTTAGTCCACTCGAGGTTGTTGATATTGAACTGACCTACTGCGTACTTGCCTTCTCTTGCTTTTTTAAGCATTTCTGTAGCTGAAACTAACATTATAATTCCTCCTGAATTTTCAGTGTTTGAAGAATTTCTCACGACAGGCTTAACTTCTTAAAAATTAAACGCCCATTGAGACACTCTGATGTTAATATTATAACATATTCTTCCAAAAATTGCAAGCCTTTTTTGAAATTTTTTCAATGATAGGGACGCCCGATCAGCCGATCCATCTTCTGAGAGCTTTCATAAGCTGGTCGAAGTCTATCGGCTTTGCGATATGCTCGTTCATACCTGCGTTCTTTGCCTGCGCAACGTCCTCAGCAAAAGCGTTTGCCGTCATTGCAATTATCGGTACGGATTTAGTATAGTTTCCGGGAAGAGTGCGTATCGCTCTCGAAGCCTCGTATCCGTTCATTATCGGCATTTGGATGTCCATAAATATTATGTCGAAATATCCGCTCTCAACGGTAGTCATAATATCCACGGCAGCCTTTCCGTCCTTGGCAAACTCTACTTCCAATCCTGCCATGCTGAATATTTCACCGGCGATCTCGGCGTTAAGCTCGTTATCCTCAACAAGCAGAACACGTTTGCCTTGGAATTTATCCTTGGTATATTCTTCCAGTTCGGAGCTTGAATTTTCGTTGTCCTCTCTGCCTGTAAGTTCGTTGAAAAGATGTACGACCCTCGACTTGAACAAAGGTTTGGAGATAAAGGCGTTTGCTCCTGCCGCTCTCGCTTCAAGCTCAATATCCGACCAGTCATAGGCTGAAATAATTATAATAGGAACATTTTTGCCCACACGTTTCCTTATTTCACGAGTAGTCTCGATGCCGTCCATTTCGGGCATACGCCAGTCAAGAATTACCGCAAAGAAGTCGTCATCCCTTTCGTGATGCTCCACCGTCCGTTCAACGGCTTCTGCGCCTGTCAGCACCCATTCGCCCTTCATGCCTAATTCCTCAAGCATTTCACAGGTATAAATGCAGGACACCCTATCGTCGTCCGCCACAAGAATAGGCAGATCAGCAAGGTTGTGCGCCACATTTTCTTCGGATTCATTTTTAAGCTTCAGGAAAAAGGTAACGGTCATTTTCGTTCCCTCATTCAGATGGCTTTCCACCTTTATATCGCCGTTCATCATCTGAACAATATTGCGTGTTATCGGCATTCCGAGACCTGTACCCTGAATTTTTCCGACTCTCAGATCGGTTCTTGCCCGTGAGAAAGGCTCGAAAATGTGAGCCAGATATTCTTCCGACATACCGATTCCGTTATCCTCGAAAATAAACTCATAGCATCCGATCCTCTGCTTATTCGTGGGCTTTTCCGAAATATAGAGCTTTATCTTTCCGCCCGGAGGAGTATACTTTACGGCGTTGCTCATAATATTCATGAAAACCTGCTGAATACGCTGACTGTCGCCTATTACGTTCTCATGCTCTATTCCTCTTATAGATACTGAAAGCTCATGATTTTTAGCCGAAACCTCCGCCTTGGACATTGAAAGCAGATTGTCGATAAGTTCAGGCAGACTGAATCCGTCCTCATGAAGTTCCATTTTGCCCGATTCGATTTTGGACATATCGAGTATTTCATTGATAATACCCAAAAGATGCTTTGAAGATATAGTGATTTTAGATAAGCAATCCGCAACTCTTTCCTTATCGTCCATATGAGTACCTGCAATAGCCGTCAGACCGATTATTGCATTCATGGGAGTACGTATATCGTGGCTCATATTGGCAAGGAAGTCCGTCTTAGCCGAATTTGCAATATTCGCCGACTCATACGCCGCTTTCAGAGCGTCACGCTGAGCAAGCTCGGCTTTCTTCTGTCCTTCGATAACATTGCCTGCAAATACAGCCGAAATAACATCTCCGTTCTCATCTCTTTCGGAGGCTACGAGCGTGATCCTGCACCACCCCGTATTCTTCCTGCGGTATTCGAGACTTACATAATCCTCGTCCGCAAGAGCTTCTACGATATTCTTAGGCGTAAGAAATTCCGAAACCTCCTCCTTGAACTCCGGCAATGCCATTTCTTCGGTATATACTCTGAAAAAGTCATCGTAAGACCCTGTTCGCGTCAGGAAAGGAGCTATATCCTCTCTATACTTGAACAGCGTGTAAGTATTGCTGCGGAAAGAAAACAGGCAAAGTCCCGAGTATATTTTACCCAACGTTTCTATCATGGAACGGCGTTGTTTTTCTTCTTTCCGAGTAGAAGTAATATCATAAATTATAAAGTTTGCGTAAACATGATCGTTAAGAGTGTAAAGCATCGCCAATAATCTGAAGTATTTTCCTTCTCCGGTAACATAATACTCAAATTCGATTATCGTCGTACCCTTTTTACTGCACTCCATAAGACTTTCTCTGCTGCGGACAAGTTCTATATCACGGCTGTCCGCTTTGATCCTTGCAGAAGAGAACCATAGTTCAGCCAACTGATCGTAAGTTGCCGGAACGGAAAGTCCCATATTTGCCGTAAGATTATTCCCGTCCCTGCCATATACGTGATCGTATATCATTCCTTCGGTGAGATCGAACGTAAACATAGTTTCGCTGTCCAATGCAAGAGCATTGCGGTACTGACGGCGTTCTTCCTCAAGCTTTTTCTCCATAAGCTCCTGCTCGGTAATATCCGTAATGGAGCTTAAAATATATCTCTGCCCGTCTGAAAAGCTCAGAAGCTTCGTTTCGGTTTTCAGAGTAATATGTCCGCCGTTCAGTTTGTTTTCAGCATGGAAGATGTAGGTCGTTCTGTCTCCGGGTACTTTGAGGTTACTTATCGCTTCCCTTACGGCAGGCATTTCATATTCGGGAACTGCCGTCATGCAGTTAGAAGCATTTTCGCGTTCTATCCCAATACATGTGAACATACGCTCCGCTTCGTCATTGATTATGAGTATCTCACGCTCGGGCAAGGTATATGCAAAAAATCCGCTGCTGAGTGAGTTAGCCATTTCCGTCTGCATGGAAAGTACATTTTGAAGCTGATTATTTCTGTCCTCCAGCTCTGTTACGTCCTGCATAAGGGTATACCAAAGCTTCTTGCCCGTGGCGGCGTCTATATGTTCTTTTCCTCGGTCTATCACCCATTTTATGCTGCCGTCTTTACAAGGTATGCGATATTTAACAACATACGACCCCTTTTCATCCATTTGGCGAATAGCGTCTGCCAATGTGCGATCTCTCTCGTCGGGGTAAACGCTGCTGGCTACGCTGTGTCCGAAACGTTCAAGAAATTCGCTTACAGTGTAGCCCTGAAGGTCGGCAGCTCCCTCGCTTATATATACAAAGCAGTATCCGTCCTCGGGGTTGATTATCTTCAATCCGCCCGATGTGCCGTCAAGAATTGCGTCTATCCGCTTATTCATCTCTTTATTTGCCCTATCGAGCTTTTCATTAGCGTCTTCAAGAGCTTTTTTCTGCATTTTCTCATTACGGCGTATTTCCGATATATCAGACGCAACAACAGAAACATGTATATGACCCGTCTTATCGTCTTTCGACATAAGGCTGTTTATACGGATATATATATCGGTCTGGGGACTATAATACTCCGTAACAGCGTTTGTTATGCCTTCTTCAAAGGATTCCCTGAGTCCCGAACACGTAAAATTACGTTTCATATCCTCTCTTACAAATTCGGGTTTGCATTGCTCGATATATTTTGCGAGCAGATCGTCAAAGCTTGCAGGAACTGAAAAACCAAGCTTTTGAATCAGATTTACTCCGTGCGCCGTGATAAACTCCTCATGGATAAGTCCCTCGTCAACATCAAAAAAGAAGTTGAATTCGCAACCGTTAGCTAAAGCGTCACGATAGCTTTTACGCTCTGTTTCGAGATTTTGCGTAAGCTCTGCCTGTTCCGTAGTATCGAGCAGCGAGCAGAGAATATATTTCCGTCCGCTTTCAAATCTAAGGAGCTTCAAAACAGAATGGATATTGAGGACCTTGCCGCTGTTGAACGCTCTGTAATCGAGCGTTACCGAATCGCCGGGACGTGAAAGGGCTTTTTGCGCGCCGTAAACCATATCCTTGTCATCGGGATATATTCTCTCTTTCAGATAGCGAACAAAGCACTCGATAGGGTCTTCCGAAGGCGTACAGCCGAATATACGCCGCGCTTCATCGTTTATCACAAGCAGCTCATGCTCGGGGAGAGCGTAGGCAAATACGCCGCAGCTGATAGATTCTGTTATCTCCCTCTGCATATTTCGGTTATCCTTAATGGCAGCATGGTTCTTTTTCAGCTTCTCATGCTCATCTCTGTTGCGTATCATAGTGCCTATAAACGTTCCCAGAGTGTCGAGGGATTCGGAAATGAGTTTCAGATACTCGTCGGGCGCATTATCCACGCCGATAAATCCTACTATTTTGCTTCCGATTTTTATGGGAGCTTCAACAACTCCTTTTATTCCTTGACGCGCAAGAGTTTCGTAAATATACGGCGCAGAAAATTTTATTTCTTCAATATCAGAGATAACAACGCATTTTCCGCTTTCAAAAACGTCCGTCCACGCTGACATTTCTTCCTTCGGAACGTTTTGAAGCGAATCCATTTCGGACGTTACCCCGTCTGCGCACCATTCGATCGTATTGCAGAAAAACTCCCCTGTTTCCTCGAATATGTACACACGCTCGGCAGACGTGAATCCGCCTAATTGCGCGGCTGCTTCGTTCAAAGCCGAATTAAGATCGTTCTGAGAATTAAGAAAAGCTATCTGCTCGTTAATAAAATCCGATGCCTCTATTTTTTTAAGAAGCATATTAACATCATACTGATTGCCGTTATTGATGCCAGCCATAAAATCCTCCTCATAAAAGCAGCTAACTACTTACATAACATAATCATTATTATTATACCATTATTCTTCAAAAATTTCAAGAGGAAAATTATTAATTAATTATTTTTCGACAGTGATATAAAACATAATAAAAAACGCCTTTCGCTTTTTTAGAAAGACGTCTTTCAAATCACCTGAGACCTTCTTCCATAGAAGGGTCTCCGTAGGTCATATCATTGCAATTATAATAATTCCATCTGTCAGCCTCGTTATCGCAGGAAAACAAAACGCCGTCCTCATACGCCATCCAATTATCCCATACCGTTTCCGTACAGTTCCATGAATTGAGGAACACCATTTTTTTGCCGAGGGAATTTACGGCTGCGTCCATATACGCCTTATTGCCGTATATATAAGCATTACGACCCCAGCCCTCGTCCATTTTGTTCATCTCAAAAGCGCGGTTGATCTTTTCTTCTCCGTTTCGGTATGCGGTACAGTGTCTTAAAATACAATCGTTTCCCTTAAGATCGACAAAGCTGTCGGCATAATTTTCTCCGCTCATTCCTTTGCCGTTAAATGTGCAGTATTCGATAATAGTCCCCGTGGTATACTCCTTAACGTCAATATGCTCAGCAGCCACGTCAGGTCCGAATTCGCAGTAACGAATCGTGTTATAGTCGCATTTATAGCCGTATTCGGAAGATTTTTTCGAGCTGCCGACATATACGCCCTCACCGTATCCGGGAACGATCAGACCCGTATCATGTATCCGGCATTTTTCAACAAGACAGTACGAGCTGTTGTCACGGATATGTATTGCCTCCGTACCTGTTTTGTGTACCTCGCAATTTATTATTTTTGTATGATTTGAATTATCGAGAATTATGCCCTTAGAAGCGTTGGTTATTTTAAGATCGCGAATTTCCCACCAATCGCCCGTTATTGTCAAGGCGTAGTTACCCTCGATGTTTATGCCCGAAATTACCGACGGAGACTGTGAATTTTCCGAACGCAGCACTATAGGCGCAGTCTCGGTACCGTCCGCTTCACCTGTGAACATATGCCCTTTCATGGTAGTTCCGCTGTACACATACTCGCCCTCTGCAAGGACTATCTCGTCCCCTGCCTTTGCAGCCGCAAGCGCAGATTTAAGCTCCTCTGTATTCGTAACACGTATGATATTTGAACTCTGCTGAGCCGCTATAGCTTTACGCATCATAACAAGATCGTACACGTCAAGTATGCCGTCGGGACACATATCCCCTGCTTCTGCCGAAATAGAATTTTCAGCGCCCAAAAGGTACTGCGCCAAACATTCGGCATCATCGGAAGAAAATTTTCCGTCGCCGCTTACATCTCCCGATAAATAGGCATATACGCAGACTGATACAGAACAGGCGGCAGCAATTGAAACTGCCGCGGTTCTGCACATAAGCTTATTGATCTTAAACATTGACAGCCGAAATAACTTCTGTCAGCAAATTCGCAGGAAGCTGCTCATATCTGAGGAAATCAAAGGTAAAGCTGCCCATTCCTCTTGTTACCTGACGGAGATACATCGCGAAATCGTGCATTTCTCTCATAGGAACTTCTGCAACTATACACGTAACGCCGTGAGTTACAGGCTCCATGCCGAGAACTCTACCGCGTCTCTTGTTAAGCTCGCCCATAATATCGCCTGTATTATCATCGGGAGCTGTTACTTTAAGTTCGCCGATAGGCTCGAGCATTACGGGGTCTGCCTGACGCAGACCTTCCTTGTAAGCGATCGAAGCCGCCGTCTTGAACGCCATTTCCGAAGAATCTACGGGGTGATACGAACCGTCTACCAATATGGCTTTAAGACCTACTACGGGACAACCTGCAAGCACGCCTTTCTTTACCGAATCCTCCAATCCTTTCTGAACCGCAGGGAAGTAATTCTTCGGTACTGCGCCGCCGAAAACTCTCTCCTCAAAAATAAGGGTATCGCTTACGCACGGCTCAAATTCTATCCAGACGTGACCGTACTGACCGTGACCGCCTGACTGCTTCTTATGTTTTCCCTCAACCTTGACCTTTTTGCGGATAGTCTCCTTGTAGGCTATCTTAGGCACTGTCAGCTTGATGTCTGCGCCGAATTTAGCCTTGACCTTTGCAGCAGCCACTTCAAGATGCTGTTCTCCGAGACCGCTGAGTATCTGCTCCTTGGTAGTTTCGTCCTGAATATACGTAAGGGTCGGGTCTTCCTCTGTGATACGCTGCATGCTTGCGGAAATCTTCGCTTCGTCTCCCTGAGTCTTTGCCTTTACCGCCATAGAATAGCAGGTGTTCGGGAACTCCATTGCAGGAAATTCCAGAATCCTCGAAACGTCGGAAAGCGTATCTCCCGTGTTGGCTGTGATCTTTATTGCCGCTACTATCTCTCCCGCAGAAGCGGAAGATACCTCGGTTTGTTTTTTTCCGCAAAGTTTCATAAGCTTGCCGATCTTCTCCGAACTGCCTGTTGAGGAATTGACAGCCTCGCTGTTTGCGGAAAGCTTACCTGATATAACCTTGATAAAGGACATTTTTCCTACGAACGGGTCGGCGACTGTCTTGAATACGAACGCCGAAAGAGGATCGTCAGCAGAACATGCTACTTCTGTAACATCTTTTGAAGGCGTGTAAGCTTCTGCTGAATATACTTCTGTGGGATTCGGAAGAAGCAGCTCTATTTCCTTGAAAAGCATGTCGATTCCTGTAAGCTCGGCAGCGGAAGTGCATACGACAGGCGTGATGATACCTCTGTTCATACCGTCATGTATGCCATCGATAAGCTCTTTCTGAGTGAACGGTTCTCCCTCGAAAAACTTCTCCATAAGTTCATCGGAGGTCTCTGCTACAGCCTCGGAAACAGCCGCTACAAGTCCCTCGATACGGTACTCGAATTTTTCCGAGATCTCGGCTGTGGGCATATCTGTCTCAACAGCGTTTCCCTTGCCGTCATATTTATAAGCTTTCATCTCTATGAGATTGACATATGAAACTATTTGACCTCCACTGATAACGGGAACTACAACAGGACATACCGTAGGACCGAACACTGTTTTCAAGTCCGTAAGAACATTGAAAAAGTTAGCGTCCTTATCGTCGATCTTCGTTACAACGAACATTTTCGACTTGCCCTGCTTTACAGCCTCGTCATAAGCCTTTCGTGTTCCTACCTTAACGCCCGATTTTGCCGAAACGGTTATCATTACGGTATCAGCCGCACGTATGCCCTCGATCATTTCTCCTGCAAAATCAAACAGTCCGGGAGTATCGAGAATATTTATCATGTTATCATTATACTTAAACGAAGCAAGAGATGTGCCTATTGATATGCCTCTCTTTATCTCCTCGGGGTCGTAATCGCATACGGTCGTGCCGTCGGCGATTTTACCAAGACGATCGGATACGCCTGCCTTATAAAGCAATGCTTCGGCAAGGGACGTCTTACCCGAGCCGTTATGTCCTGCAAATGCGATATTCCTGATTTTGGTTACATCATAGTTGTTCATGTTCTATTCCTCCAGAATGGATTTTAACTAATTTGACAGCACTGTTTCAGCAACAAGCCAAAACAGTGGGTACAGATGCAATGTACATCTATAATTATATAACAAAAGTAAAAAAATTGCAATACTTTCTTAAATTTTCTACATTTCATATTACTTTTGATGTTCTGATTTGGTCATTATGCACAAATAAATTGCGCTCTTTTTGTTTTCTTGGGGTAAGGGTAGAGGAAATAATATATATTCCGCTGTAACCGATGATCCACAGAACTCCGAAAAATATCATGTAGAAAACCGTTCCGCCGCTTATGTTCAAAAGCGTGCAGACAAGCTCAGCCGCCGACATGGTAAGAAACGAATAAACTATCGGCGAAACTGCCATTGATAAAGGTCGGAAACGCACTCCCGTATGTTTGAGAAGCTTCACAAGACGTGATACGTTTCCGAAAATATTGCTTGCATAATATGAAAAGGCTATACCTGCAAATCCAAATCTCGGTACAAATATCAGAACAATTGATATTCTTATGACGTACTCTATGAGATAATTAAGCGACGAAAAGCCCTGAAGTCCCATGCCTTTTATCATAGCCTCCAAAACTATTTCCATGTATATAAACGGGACTACGGGAGCTATAGCGGAAATCATTCCTCCGCCCTGTTCTCCGCCGCCCAGAAGCTCGCCTATCGGTCTGCCGAATCGTATCAGGACTGCCGAAGCGAAAACCCCATATATCATTGTATAGCGTATAAGTCGCGATGTAATGCTTTGTATGCGTTCCCTGTTGCCCGAAGCGGAAGCTCTTGCCGACTCCGTAACGATCATTCCCGAAAGGGAGCAAAGAACTACAGACGGAAAAAAGAGCGTCGGAATAACTATCGCTTCAAATATTCCGAAAAGCGCAAGCGCCTGTTCCATAGAATCGCCGTACTGACGGAGACAGATCGGCACGAGCGCGTCATTTGCGCTGCTCAGAACTGCCGTAAGTATTCCTCCGCCCATTATCGGAAAGGCAAAGGCGGCGTAATCACGAAAGCTCAGCGTTCCGCTGTTTCGGCTTTTCAAATGATTCTTGGCAAACAGTATCAGCATGAAAAGTAGCGACGCAATGTTTCCGGCTATTATGGAGATCACCATTATTCTGCATACCGTACCTTGCGTATGGGTCGATGAAAGCAGCGTCATTATTACAATAACCGCCGATTTTACGCCGAACTCCAATATATCGCCGGCTGCGGCTGCGGAGGCTTTACGGCAGGCGTTGAAATATCCTTTCAGACAGCATGAAACAGCTCCCGAAATAAGTGCGGCAGGCATGAGCCTTATCGAGGAAACTACCGCCGGTTCACCGAAAAATCCTTCTCCGATCGGACGAGCGAAAATTATCAGTATCGCCGAAACAACTACGCTCAGCATCATGCACAGACTTATTCCGTGAAACAATATACGGTTAGGATTGCCGCCTTTTTTTCCAAGCTCCTCGGATATAAGACGGCTGGTGCAGAGAAATGCGTTGCCGTTTGAAATTATGCCCGCAAGTCCAAGAAAAGACCCCATAAGGGAAAATATCCCTATCGCAGAAGCTCCTAATCTTCGTGTAATAAATCCGTTTAGCAGAAGCGAAGCAGAATCCAATGTAAGCTGCATCAGCGTAAGAAGTATCGTATCTCTTATTATTTTGTTTTTCAGCATATATTTTTCCTCCGAGATTCATCATTACATAATATGACAAAAAAATCGGTTTAATGCCGAATCGCTGACAGCAATTTCCCAAAAAAATCCACGATCGGCGCGGAAACAATGTCCTGTACCGATCGTGGTATAATCAATTCAAGCTAATGCTATAAAGGCATATCGTTCAAACGGATATTCATATCAACGTCGCCCTCGATGCCGTCCATTCTGCCGTATGCGCTTGCCTGCCATATCGCGAATTGCCCCTCATAATCAGTCTCGTCTACATAATGAGCAAGCCACACAGTACGGTTATTTTTATTTTCCCAGAAATTATTCAGAAAATTTTTGCTGCTGTACAGCATTCCGCTGTATCCGTTCTTTTCAAGCTCATCGCAGAAAGCTTCAAATATGTTGTTCAGATCGCGTATATTCATGTTGTACTGCTGAAACTGTCCCCACTCTTCCCAGTCAAAAGCGACAGGATAATCAAGCTGACGTCCGTCAAGCTGCTCAACTATCCAGCGAGCCTGCTCCCTTGCTTTTTCTTCCGTGTTGGCTGTTGTATAGAAATAAACGCCAACGTCAAGTCCGGCAGCAGTTGCATTCTCCATGTTCTGATCGTAGTAATCGTCTTTTTTTATTTCACCGTAGCAGTACCCCATACGCATTAGCACAAATTCGCAGCCCTGTTCCTTGACTTTTTCGTAATCAACATTGGTCTGCCAAGCCGAAACGTCAATTCCGTAGCTGACATTCTCATAGCAGTAATAGTCCATAAAATCGCTGAAATTCACCCTTGCGTTATTGTCCTCGGGCGCAGGAACTTCGCTTACCACCACAACTTCCATATCCCAGCTCGTACTGTTTCCCGAGCTGTCCGTTACGGTAGCCGTTATGGGATATATGCCGTATTCGGAAGTATCGACCTCCCCCGTATAACTAAGCTCGGGGGAACGGTCATAATTGTCGGCGTAGCCTACTATCGAACTCAGGTCAAACGGTTTGTCAATGATCGCATAGGGACTCCAACCCATATTGAGAATAAGCGGCTGAGTTGTGTCCGTCACATTATACGTAATTTTCTTTTCATATGAAACTCCCTCATACTCAAAAGAAATACTTACCGAGCATTCTCCCAATTCATCGGTATCTATCTTTTTTTCGGGTTCTGTAAGCTCCGCATTTGTGTTTACGATAAGCTCCGCCACTGTCAATTCTTCGTAAACCTCGATAACGTCAACCGTTTCAAAAAATACCTCGTCGGGAACGTCTTTGCTTGTTTTCTTTTTCGCTTCCGTTGCCGCCGCAGTCGTTTCTGTGAGTGCAGCCGTTGTTAAAGTTGTTGTCTGAGCTGATGTCTGTGCGGTTTCCGTCTGAATTTCCCGAGGAGTGTCAACATCTCTGCCGACTTTTTCTCCGCAGGCTGTCAAGGCAGACGTTACCGCCAATAATGCTGTTAAATATATTTTTTTCATGAAGTCTCCTTATTTGTTATTTGTTTAGTAGCCTGTCTATCATCACCTGACGGCAGTCTTTTTCAAGCTTGTCGTCAAGAGCGTTAAGAACTGTTTTTTCATTTGAACCCCGATCAAGGCAGTATCCTATAATATAATCAGATACCTCGGGATTTTTCGCAAGGCACGGACCGTGCATATACGTTGCTATCACGTTCTTTTCAAAATATCCCTCATGGGAACTTTTCGTACAGTTTCCATGACCGTAGATCACGCTTCCGAGAGGAGTTTTAACGCCCTGCGTCTGTCCGCCGTGATTCTCAAAACCGACTATATCTACGGTTTTTCCCGTAAATTCCGTTCTTACGACCACATTCCCGATACAGCGTTTCCTGCGGTTGGGTTCCGCTATGGTGTAATAATCGAACAAGCCCAATCCCGGTATGTCCACGCCGTCAGCGTCACGATAGTGTTTTCCCATAAGCTGATAGCCGCCGCATATCAGAAACAGGAACGTACCGTTTTTGTACGCCGCCCTGATACCGTCTCCGCACTTCTGAAGATCCTCGGAAATATGCTGCTGTTCAAGATCTGCTCCTCCGCCGATGTAAATAAGGTCATACGACGAAAAATCAGGCTGCTCCGAATCAATAGAATACTTATCGACAATACATTCAATGCCTCGCATTTTGCAGCGGTAGGAGATTATCTCCATATTGCCGCTGTCTCCGTACAGATCGAGCATATCGGCATACATATGAAGAATTTTTATTTTACTCATGCTTACCTCCATGCTTTTCAATGTACCGCTTCAACGCCGCACGAGTCGGCTGAACGGCAGTGTAATTGGCTATAACAAATTTTCTTCCGTCAGTAGCGGCAAGCTCCGTTACCGCTTCGTCAAGATCGGGACGTACAACGATTTTTTCCGCAGGATAACCCGAACATTTTATACGTACCGCAATATCATACGCGCGAGTACCCGATGTGACGACCCTTGTAACTCTCTCGAACACGCTGAAATTTATATCCCATATCCATGATACGTCAAGTCCGTCCGCAACATTGTCATTAAGGACAAACAATAGTTCCTTTTCGCCCTGCATTTCGTTCATGACACGGAGCGTCATATTTGCTCCGACAGGGTTTTTGGCAAGGTTCAGAGTAGTCCTGCGGTCTCCGAGCATAAAAGTCTCCATACGTCCATTATTGACGGTATATTCGGAAATAACGCTGTCCGTGATCTTCTGTTCGATACCGTAAAGCTTTGCAGCTCCCGCAACGGCAGTCATATTGTATATGTTGTAAATGCTGTTCAGCTTCGGCGAATACTCGTGACTGTCAGCCGTAAACACAGGTTTTTCAAGGTCGATCTTCTCAGCCGTTATATACGGAACACTGTCCCCGAAGCCGCATTTGCCGCACTTGAATTTTCCTATATGCGAATACTGATAATATTCGTACTCTAAAGGTTCGCCGCAGAACGGACAGAAACGTCCCTCCGACGCTTCAAAGATAGTTTTCGTAGCGAAAGCATACGGTTCGGCATGAAAATATTTTACGTTTTTATTGTTCGGATTCGCCCTGCCGAGACGAGCGGTATTCGGGTCGTCTCCGTTCAAAAGCAGATTGCCGTCAAAGGTTTTACAAAAGCCGTTTATTTTCTGTATAAGCGTTTCCATTTCACCGTTTCTGTCAAGCTGATCGCGGAAAAAGTTCAGCACAACGAGCGTTTCCAATTTAAGCTGTGAATAAACCACGGGAACATGGCTTTCATCAGTTTCCAGAATAAGGTAATCGGCGTCAACCTTTCCCGAACAACTGCAATGACGAAGCAAAAGGGAGCATATTCCCGTATCGAGGTTATTTCCCTCTTTGTTGATTATTATTTTTTTACCGCTCCGCTCAAAAAGCTGTGCGATGCAATTGGTTACGGAGGTCTTGCCGTTTGTTCCCGTAACTGCGATTATAGGACAGCTTACCTTGAACATCTTACAGCATTTTCCACCTGTAAGATGCCACAGCACGATACCCGGAAGATTGCCTGCATTACGCTTGAAAAGCCGCAGTATCGCCACTATGAGCTTGCCGATAATTATTAAGATACCGTTCAATTCCTTCTCCTTATTTATTATCAAGAATAATTTTTATTTTGTTTTCTATGCGTTCCATGACCTTTTCCTTATTGTCAAGCCAATCGAGGATATGAATATTCATCGTCTCCCAGCCAAGACCATGAAGCACGGAACGCTGCGAAATATACCTGTCCTCGGCTGTGGAGCTTGTAAAGTTTGCCTTTGTTCCGCAGAATATTCCGAGAATGTATCTGTTCGGCTCGGAGGGAGCGGCTACCGCTATATCGACCTTGAAATCAGAGCAGCCGACTGAGCAGTCTGCGGAATATCCGCGTTTTTTAAGTTCTGCCGCCGCAAGCCGTTCAAAGCCCTCGGCAGTCACCCTCGAAGCTCCAGCCTTGACAGCAAGTCCTCCGTCCTGCTCCGCATATTTCAAGAATCCTTTAAGACCCTCAACGCCCTCGGAACGAGTTCCTGCTAAATCTATCATATCCGATGTGATAACGGAAAATACAAGCATTCTCTTTCTCGCTCTTGAAATTGCTACGTTAAGCCTGCGCCAGCCGCCGTCCCTGTTAAGCGGACCGAAATTCATCGAGATCTTTCCGTTCTTATCAGGTCCGTAGCCTATCGAGAACATAATAACATCACGCTCGTCACCCTGAATGTTTTCAAGATTTTTTATAATTATAGGCTCGTACATCTCATCGGCAATTTTTTCAAGCTCGGGTTCTTTCCTGTACGCTTCGTCAAGCATATCGTCTATAAGATTCTGCTGCGGCATACTGAACGTGACAACTCCGATACTCTCTTTGCGAAGCTCTGGGTCTCGCAGACGGCGGACTATCTCATCTGTTACCGCCTGAGCTTCGGCTTTATTTGTTCGTGAATTGCTCCTGTCATAGAAGCCCTCGACCGCTATATGAGTAACCTTTGATATTCTGTTGTCGGGCGACGGGAACGTGTACAGCTTGTTGTCGTAATATTTGGCGTTGCTGTAAGCTATCAGGCTCTCGTGACGGGAACGGTAATGCCAAAGAAGATGCTCGCTCGGCATGGAAAGCGCAAGACAATCGTCCAAAAGGCTTTCAAGATCTTCCTTTTCGTAATTATCCTCGTCAACATGCGACGCGGAAAAGAAACTTGTGGGAGGGAGCTGCTTCGGGTCGCCGGCTATAATGACGTTCTCCCCTCTCGATAAAGCTCCTACTGCTTCACATGTCGGGAGCTGCGACGCTTCGTCAAAAATAACATAATCAAACTTTGGCGAAGCAGGGTCTATGTACTGCGCCGCCGACATGGGACTCATGAGCATTACGGGACACAGCCGCCTGAGCAGCTTCGGCATACTCTCAAAAAGTCTGCGGATAGACATGCCTCTGCCGCCGCTTTTTATTGCCTTTTTCAGTACGGCAAGTTCCGCATCGGCGTCGTCCGAAGAAGGTACTTTGGCGGACAGCTTTGCCGTAAGCTCCCGTATAGTCAGACTGCGGAATTTTTCCAGCTCGCTGCCGTATTTTCTGACAGTTTCCTCAAAAAGCGTACCCTGAAATTTTGTCAGGACAGGGGTCTCCGATATTGTCATTGAAACAAGTCCGCTGAACAGATCGCATTCAAATGCTTTAAGCAGATCGTTTGCGGAAACTTTGCCCTCAAGATAAGCTTCTGCGGTATTTCCAATGCCTAATTCTTCAAGACGGCGGCAAATATCCATTATTCCCGTCCATTCCTTAAGCATGGGCAAGGCTGCGATAACGCCGTCAGCCTGCTGTTTAGTCTCAGTCTGCCAGTTTTCCGATTCAAGGCTGTCAACAGAAAGCTTGTATTCCTCCGAAAGCTCGGAAATTATCTTCCCGAAACGACTGTTATCCGCAAAAAGCTCCTCTGTCACAACGCTTATATCAGCCTTTGAAGAAGCCGTGCCGTAATAATTAGTTATATTTTTTGAAATACTAATTTTTTCCTCTGCCGTAAACGGAGCTTTACGTATTCCGTCCCTGAGAGCTTCGGAAATTTCCACAGCCCTTCCGACTGCTTCCCAATTCGTTTTTTCTCCCATGATAAGCCCCTGACGGCTGCTGAACAGCTCCGCAACGTCGGCAGGGATATTTTTCACTTCATCGGTAAGAGCTTTCAATTGGCTGAGTTTTCCGCAGTATTCGGAGAAATTCTGCTTAGTGACCGTTTTCAGCTCCTTAGCATGGGAATTAAGTTCCTTGACAAGCCTGCCGCTGTTCATGAGTTTTGGAATAAGCCAACTGCTTTGCGCCGATTTCCAGTCCGCAAGAGCCTTGCCGCTGTCATAACCCAAAACAGATATTTCAAATTCAGACAAAATTTCCGATTTAAGTCTCTGCTGCTCTCTGCCGTTTTCTATAAGCTGCTTTACGGTTTCATTAAGACGTTCCCATAAGTCTCCGCTGAGTATACCGAGAATTATTTCACACTCGGCGTGCGCGATTTTTATAAGTTCGGCTTCTGCGGTGTACTGCCCGTAGCTTATCCGTTTTCTGCCCGAAAAATCGGAAAGCAGCTTTATTTCGTTATCCAACGCTTTAAGAGCCGATTTGAATTCCGTAAGCTTTTCCGCCAGCCTGCTCCTTGTATCGGGAGCATGAACTGTAAGCTTGCAGCATTTCAAGGGCGTGTTGACTACATCGCCGAATCCGTTTCCTGCTGCGGCAAGATTTTCAAGCTCGCTGCGCCATTGACTGATTTTTTCGGCTGACGCAGTTTTGAGAACATCTTCGGAAAAGACGAATTTTCCGCCGTATTCCGCATTTTGTTCAGCCCTTATCACCGCGTCGTACAGCGACATTCCATAACTGCGCTGCCTGTGTATTTCCTCTGCCGTGCCGTTGAGTTCACGGCGGAGTTCGGAAATTTTTTCGGCTTCGGCGGCATACTCGGCAGGAGAACCGTTTCTGCTTATGTTCAGCACGTCCTCCAACTGCTTCAAAACGTCCCTCTTACGTGATTTGTTTGAATGAAGCTCCAGACAAAACGGCGCAAGACCTATTTTGTTAAGACGATTTTCAACGACTTCAAGAGCCGCCATTTTTTCAGCCACAAAAAGCACCGTTTGGTCATGGTAGAGCGCATTGGCGATTATATTCGTGATAGTCTGAGATTTTCCCGTTCCGGGAGGACCGTGAAGAACAAAGCTTTTGCCCGAATTTGCGGCGTATATTGCAGCTAACTGAGAAGAATCTGCAGCGATCGGTACTGCCATATCCGATGGCAGAACGCTGCTGTCAAGCTCGTTTGGAGATATTGATATATCCCCTCCCTGCCACTCGGTCTTTCCCGATATAAGACTTGCAGCCACTTTGTTTTTTACCAATTCATCGGAGCGGCTGCGTATGTCGTTCCACATTATGAAACGGCTGAACGAAAATTGTCCGATAAACGCAAGCTCTTTGACGTCCCAGCGTGAATTAGCCATAACCGCCTGACGTATGACCGTCAGAATAAAAGGTATGTCAACTCCGTGTTCGTCCTCGGGAATATGGCTCAATCCCTGTATGTCTATCCCGAAATTCTGACGCAGCATTTCAAGGAGAGTTATATTGACCTGCACGCCCTCGTCACGCATTTTTATTGCGTAAGACTTATCCTGAATTTTTCGGGTTATATTAACAGGCACAAGGATAAGCGGAGCGTATCTTGGTTTTTCGCTGCGGTCGGTCTCATACCATTCAAGAAAACCGAGAGCAAGGTATATGGTGTTTGCTCCGTTTTCTTCAAGACTTACTTTTGCCTGCCGTCTAAGCTTCGCCATAGCTCTTTCAAGCTCGGAGGCGGTCGAATACGTCCTTAGACGGTGATTTTTCATTTCCTCGTCTGCAATTGCGGCAATATGTCCCTTGTCGTTTTCAAGCTCGAACAGCTTATCGTCCGCCGCCTGCAAAATAGCGTCCGACGGAGCGGGACACAGACGATATTCTCCGCCGCCCGAAAGTTCGTCCTCCAGACGGCTGAGGTCGGCGGTGATCAACTTTACGCTCGATGCGGTATAACGAAAATTCAGCAGACTGTTTCTCAAACTGAGATCGAGAAGCTTTCTTTCCCAGATCTGCTGTTTGGTTACTTCGCCGCCCTCCGAATCCAAAATGATATTTCCAACAGCTTTGATCTCCTCGGGAGCGGACGTGATCTCCGCTTCATTCCGCTTACCGCAGTCCAAAATCTTAAAACTGCCGCCATCGGATATTCTCAAAGGAATGGGACGTATTCCGCTCGCCCTTGTACGCTTTATATCAACGGCATATTCAAAGTCCTCCGCATTGATAAGCTTTGAAACGCCGTGTATCTCGGCAGTATCGAAGTCTATCCCCTTGCCTGCGGTAAAGTCGGTGCATTCCACAACGGATATAATATCAACACCTTTGGCGGTACGTTTGGCAAGGGCAGAACGGTCGTACTGAATGCAGTCGGGAAAGGTTTCCTCCTCCAGCCAGCAGCCTGCAAAGGCGTGACCCTTTATAACTATCAGAATGGGATTGAGGTCAATATATTCAAGACAGGCGCAGTACAGTACGGCAAGGTCGAGACATGTTCCGAATCCGCCCTCCAGTACAACATCGGGAGTTCGCACACGCTGAGCCGTTTCATAGCTTGCAGGAGGCGGCGCATACGCAATATTTTCCGCCTGTAGCGCAGCATAAACCGCTCCCATCTGCATTTTCACGGCATTCGAGCTGCAAGTCTGATAGCCCGTGAACGACGGGTCGCCGCTCCATTTCTTCATGTACTCCGACGCCCTTGAAATTATGTCACGAATTTTCGGATGATTCGGCGTAACGAACGCTCCTATCATCTCGGGCATAAGTGACGAACCCGTCCATTGATCGTAAGCAAGCAACTCGATATTTTCGGTTTTTCTGCCTATCGTTTCCCCTCCGCAGACAGCTTCCAGAGTAACGCAACCAACCGCTTTTTCTGTCAAACCAAACAGATATTCGGGCGAGATTATTATATTTACGGGAGAAAGCTCAACGGTCTCACCCGAGGATATATCCATAGGAGCGGATTCATAGGCTTTCGCAAAATCAGGCTCAAAGCTTATGCGAACCGTTACCGCCGAAAGATCCGCATCGCTGTTGTTTTTCAGCGTTATACTTCGGAATATCGGCACATAGTTCTGCTGCATGGCAAAATTTATCTTTCTGACCGATTCTCCGCCAAAAGTTATTACATTTTCCACATTCGCACCTCTTTCATACCTGTCTCTGCATCAACAGCGGCAAGTATATATTTTCAAAGTACATACATATTAATTATACCATATTAAGTATGAAATTGCAACAGACGCGGAAATAAATTTCGATAAATATTTTTTTAACGCGACACAGGGTGCAGCGACACGCTGCTTATACAATATTTTTATCATTTACTTCTCAGACTTTTTTCATTAATAATGTTATTTCCTGTGCATTTTAACGGTAAACTGCTCCTAAATTCAAATTTTGATAAATTTCACTTGACTGCACGGCGAAAAAATGGTAAAATAATAATATATGCTTTGACATATTCAAATTTTTTCAGGATCATAAAAAAATCAATGAGGATATATTTATGAAAGTCACTCTTTTAGCACACACGCCCGACCCCGAAAATCTCGCTGCCACAGCCGCTAAACTCTGCTATTCAAGCAGCGATATAGGCTCTCTCCGAGACGGTCTTACCGAAGAAAAAACCGAAAAATTTATAGACATGCTTGTATCTGTCGGTCACGAGAGCGTTATGGAACACGTCAGCTTTACTTTCGGCATCGAGGGCATATCACGCGCCTGTTCACATCAGCTCGTTCGGCACAGGATAGCTTCGTACTCGCAGAAAAGTCAGCGGTATGTCAATGAAAACGGGTTCGAGTTCATCACTCCTCCCGAAATAGCGGCAGAACCCAAAGCAAAAGCCGAATTTGACCGCATGATAGGCGAAATAAGCGAAAGCTACTCCAAAATAGCCGATATACTCACCGAATCCCATAAAGCACGGTTTATTTCTGAGGGTATGGACGAAAAGTCAGCCTCCTCCAAAGCCCGAAAGCTTGCCAACGAGGACGCACGGTTTATTCTGCCCAACGCCTGTGAAACGAAAATTGTCGTTACCATGAACGTCCGTTCGCTGTTCAATTTTTTCCGTCACCGCTGCTGTAACCGCGCTCAATGGGAAATACGAGCGGTCGCAAACGAGATGCTTAAACTCTGCTTACAGACAGCTCCGCATATTTTCAAATATGCGGGACCCTCCTGCGTATCTTCGGGAAAATGCCCCGAGGGAAAAATGAGCTGCGGAAAATCCTCTGAAATAAAAAAATATTTTGAGGAGTTTATAAAGGACAATTCAAATGCTTGAATTCAGACGCATAACCCTCGGCGACAGGGATAAAGTCAATACGGCTCTGCGTTATTCGGATTTCATGGGCTGTGAATATTCCTTTGCAAACAATCTTGCATGGTGTCGGCTTGCGGATTCAAAAATCTGTTTCTATAAGGATTTTTATATTGTATGCGCATTCGGCGGAGAGGACGGGGTTCCAACGTTTGTACTGCCCTCGGGAAAGGGCGATTACCGTGACGTATTTGACGAAATGAAACGATTCAGCCAAAATATGGGCTGTCCTTTACAGCTATGCGGAGTTACGGAAAGCTCCCTAAAAATGCTTGAAGAACTTTTTCATGGTAGCTTCACAAAGGAGCTTGATCGGGACGGCTGCGATTATATCTACCGCCGAGCCGACCTTGCTGAATTTGCAGGGAAAAAATTTCACCAAAAGCGTAATCACCTCGCAAGGTTCAATCGTCTCGACAGCGAATTTTCCCTCATCGAAGAAAAAGACTTCGATGACTGCATAAGCTTCATAACAGGCGAATACAACAGCAAATACCCTTATGGGACAGAGCATTCAGCCGTTGCTGAACAGTACGCCGTCAACACGTATTTCAGCAGCTTTAACGAACTTGGATTAAAGGGCGGAATTATACGTATAGGCGGAAAGATCGCTGCCGTAACTCTGGGCGAAAGGCTTAATTCCAATACTTTCTGCGTTCATATCGAAAAGGCGGACAGGCAGTACGAGGGAATTTACACAGGCATATGCAATAATTTTGTTAAAGCCTGCACGGACGGCTTTGAATATATCAACCGTGAGGAGGATCTCGGTATAGAGGGACTTCGCAAATCAAAGCTTTCCTATCATCCTGCTTTTCTTCTCAATAAATATATTGTTAAATTCAAATGAAAGGATAAAAATAAAATGATATACGTTTATCTTGCACAGGGTTTCGAGGAGGTCGAGGCTATAACGCCGATAGATATGCTCAGACGCGCCGAAAAAAAGGTCGTCACCGTAGGCGTTGGCGATAATATTATCGTAAGCTCTCACGGAATTCCCGTTGTTGCCGACACTATCGCTCAGGAAGCTCCTCTTACGGACGAGTTGGAAATGATAATTCTTCCCGGAGGAATGCCCGGTACGCTCAATCTCGAAAAATCGGAATTTGTTCAGGCGGCTATCGACTTCTGTATGGAAAAAAATATAACTATCGGCGCTATCTGCGCTGCTCCGTCCATTTTAGGTCACAAGGGACTTCTTAAAGGTCGTAAGGCTGTATGCTACACAGGATTTGAAGCGCAGCTTGAAGGCGCTGAGACAAGCAGCGACGCGGTCGCCGTTGACGGAAACATCATCACCGCAAGAGGCGCAGGTGCAGCAATGAAATTTGCGCTCGCTCTCGTTGAAAGAGCTGTTTCCAAAGCCGAGAGCGACAGGCAGTTCAAAGCCGTTCTCTGCGACTGAAAAAGGTGAACAGAAATGACAAAAGACGAACTTCGGAAACGCTTTCTAAGTATCCGCAAAGCAGCCTCCTGCCGTGAAGCGGATATGCGCATTACCGAAAAACTGAACAATATCCCGCAGATAAACAATGCGGATACCGTACTTCTTTTTGCTTCATACGGTTCGGAGCCTTCAACATGGCTTATCGCTCCCCTGCTGCTTGAAAAAAATATCCCGACAGCTTATCCGAAATGCGGTGAGAACGGCGAAATGACTTTTTATAAAGTACACTCCACCAAAGAACTGCACATCGGAAAATTCGGCATCGCCGAACCTGCCGGAAGTATTGCGGAAATACCGTCGATCACCGATAAGACCGTATGTATCGTACCGGGGATCGCTTTTACCGAGGACGGAAGAAGAATAGGCTACGGCGGCGGCTATTATGACCGATTCCTGTCAAAATACCCGAATCTGTACACTATCGGGATCGCCTACGAAAAATGTATTACCGACGATCTGCCCTCTATGGAACACGACATAAAAATAAAAGCTATCGTAACAGAAGAAAGGATGGTGCTTTGCAATGAGTGACAACAACGATATTCTCAATGACATTCTAAACGAAACTGCAAACAATAATGCTGAACCAGAAAAGGAACTTCCGCATGAGGAGCATGAAACTCATAAAGAAGTTTCGCATGAACACGCATACCAAGAGGAGATCGAAGAACCCCACACGCCGACCGTCTCCGAAGAACGCCCCGAAACAAGACCTCCGCAGCCGAGACGCACCGTACAGGGCAGCCGACCTATAGAACGTCCGCCGCATCCGAAAAAGAAAAAGAAGAAGAAAAAGAAAAGAAGATCAAACCGTCTGCCCGGAGTTCTTATTCTGGTCACGCTTATCTTCGGTATCTCTATAATTTCCTCATTGGTCATTATCAGCTTCGGAAAAGATATGCTTGGCATAGGAAAAAGTGAGGAAACTCACGTTATCGTTATCCCCGACGGCGCAACTACCGAGCAAGTCGCTCTCATGCTCCTTGAGGACGAAATTATCAAGTCATCGGAGGCTTTCAAGCTTTTTGCAGAAATGCGCAACAAGGAAATGACATACGTTTCCGGCGAACATTTCGTGCGTCCCAATATGCCCTATGAAACGATAATCGACGAGCTTACCAAAGTTCCCACGGAAGAAATGGGCGAGTCCATTCAGGTAACCTTCCCCGAAGGCACGACACTCATCGACGCCGCAAATATTCTTGAAAAGAACCATATCTGCGATGCTGAGGAGTTTATCTTCTACTTTAACGCAGGCGGCTTCGGTATCGAATTCGAGGACAGACTTCCTGTCGATACTTCTATGAAATTTGAAAAAATGGAAGGCTATCTGTTCCCCGATACCTACTTCTTCTATGAAAACAGCAAGCCCGAAGAAGTCTGCCAAAAAATCTACTACAACTTCGACACAAAAATGAACGGCGAGTTCACAGTCGGCAAAAAGCACTACGAAACACGCTATGAGCGCATGGAAGACCTTAATATGAGCCTTGACGAGCTTATAACTCTTGCTTCTATCGTTCAAAAAGAGGCTGCAACCGCTGACGTTATGAACGATGTTGCGTCAGTATTCAGAAATCGTCTTGAAAATTCGGACGAGTTCCCCCTGCTTCAATCCGACCCGACGTCTAACTACTCGAAGGACGTTATTCGCCCGAATATCGAATATCTGAACGAGACTCTCATAGACGCTTACGACACGTATAAAACTCCCGGTCTGCCTCCCGGAGCTATATGCAACCCCGGTATCGAGGCTATAGACGCCGTTCTCACAAATAAGAAAACAAAAAATTTCTACTTCATCGCCAACATAAATACCAACGAGACTTTCTTCTCTGAAACTCTTGAAGAACACGAACAGAAACAGGCTGAGATAGAACAGTCATATATCGACGCCCAGTATAACGAGTAAGGAGGCGGAACATGAATAAGCTCGAAGTCCTTGCTCCGGCAGGAGATGAAGAACGTCTTGCCGCCGCACTTAATTACGGCGCAGACGCGGTATATCTCGGACGAAAGCAGTTCGGAATGCGCGCCTCGCCGATGAATTTCGACTTTGAACAGCTCGTAAACGCAGTAAAAGCGGCTCACCAAAAGAACGTCAAGGTCTATCTTACCTGCAATACCCTGCCGAGAAACAACGAGCTTCCCTTTTTCGAGAAATTCGTAAGGGAAGCCGTTGAAGCTGAGGTCGATGCTCTCATAGTCGCCGACATCGGTCTTTTGATGCTTATTAAAAGGTATGCTCCCGATATGGAAATACATATTTCCACTCAGACCGGTATAGTAAACTATGCAACGGCGCGCGAGCTGTACAATCTTGGCGCTAAACGCATCGTCCTCGCAAGAGAGCTTTCTCTTGATGAAATTGCGGAAATAAGAGCGAAAACCGACCCGAATATGGATATAGAATGCTTCGTACACGGAGCAATGTGCGTGTCCTTTTCGGGACGATGCCTGCTTTCGCAGTACCTTGTGAACCGTGACGCCAACCGCGGCGAATGCGCTCAGCCATGCCGCTGGGGATACCACCTTATGGAGGAAAAGCGTCCCGGACAGTTTTTCCCGATATTTGAGGACGAAAAGGGTACATATATCCTTAATGCAAAGGATATGTGCATGATCGAACATATTGACAAGCTCGCCGAAGCAGGGGTCACAAGCCTGAAAATAGAGGGACGTGCAAAGTCCGCCTACTATGTAACGGTCGTAACAAACGCTTATCGTATGGCGGTGGACGAGTACTATAAAGCTCCGTATGATTTCAAGCTCCCCGACTGGATCAGGGACGAGGTCTACAAGGTGAGCCACAGGCAGTACTGCAAGGGTTTTTTCTTCGGAACTCCCGATAACTCTCAGTATTACGAGAACAGCGGTTATATCAGAAACTATGATATTGTGGCTGTTGTGGATAAGTGCGAAAACGGCACGGTATACTGCACACAGCGAAACCGTTTCTTCGCAGGCGATGAAGTGGAACTGCTTTCCCCCTCGGTAAGACCCGTTACAATGACCCTCGACAAGCTCTTTGACGAAAACGGCGAACAAATCGACGTTGCCAATCATGCAATGATGAAGTTTTCGTTTGAATGCGATACCGAATTTCCTACAGGTACGGTAATACGCAAAGGCACGCTTGCATGAAACAAATTAATTATAAGGAGATATATTATGAAAAAATCAATTTCTTTACGTTTATTCTCTTCTGTTGCAGCTTTATCCATGCTTATCGTTTCCGCTGGCTGTGGAAATGATAGTTCCTCGCAGTCTGAAAGCTCGCCGGAGAGCAGCGTCCCTGACAGCGTTTCCGATGACAGCAGCGCAGCAGACACATCAGACGATCAGTCTCTGCAAAAGGTTCTCGACAGCGGAAAGTTTGTTCTCGGTCTTGACGCAACCTTCAAGCCCATGGGTTATACCGATGAAAACGATGAAATAGTAGGCTTCGATATTGACGTTGCCGAGGAAGTATGCGCAAGAATGGGCGTTGAACTTGTTAAGGAGGGTATCAACTGGGATACCAAGGAACAGGACCTCAATGCAGGCAGGATAGACTGTATATGGAACGGAATGTCTATAAGTCCAAGCCGCGCGGAGGAAATGAATCTCTCCGAGCCTTATATGTCAAACGCTATGGTATTCGTTGTTCCCGCAAACAGCGATGTTACCGACATGGAACAGCTCAGCGATAAGATCATCGGCGTTCAGAACGGTTCTACCGCTGAGGAAATTCTCATGGCATCGGATATTGCTTCAACTATTACAGAACAGCCTATGGCTACAAATATCGAGGCTCTCCAGCAAATGGAGCTTGGAATTGTCGATGCTGTTTTTCTTGATTCCGTCGTTGCAAACTATGAGATCACTTCCTCGGGCAAAGATTACAAGATTCTTCCCGACGGTCTCGAAGAAGAGGAATACGCTATCGGTTTCAGAAAAAACGATCAGGCTCTCCGTGACGAAGTTCAGAAGATCCTCAGCGAAATGAAGGCTGACGGCAAGCTCGGCGAAATTTCTACCGAATGGTTCGGCAGCGATATTACTACAGTTAAATAAATCGAAAAAAAGCTCCGCATAAGATTTGCGGAGTTTTTTATTTTACATATTCAATTATTCTTGAATCTCTGCAAAAACTGTTTTGTTCTTTCAGAGGCGTTCTCTCCAAACAGCTTTTCGGGAGTTCCCTCGTCCGCTATAACTCCGCCCTCCATGAACAGGATACGGTCGGCGACGTCACGGGCAAAACCCATTTCATGAGTAACTATTACCATAGTCATTCCCTCGGCTGCAAGTTCCTTTATAACCTTTAATATCTCGCCTGTAAGCTCAGGATCGAGCGCTGACGTAGGCTCGTCAAAAAAGAGCATTTCCGGATTCAGAGCCAAAGCCCTTGCTATTGAAACTCGCTGCTGCTGACCGCCCGACAGTTCGCATGGATAAGCTTTCGCCTTGTCTGAAAGTCCCATTTTTCCCAAAAGCTCCATTGCCGTTTTTTCAGCTTCTGATCTGTTTTTTTTCAACACTCTTACGGGAGCTTCCGTAATATTCCGCAGTACGTTCATATGCGGAAAAAGATTGAAATTCTGAAAAACAAGCCCTATATTCAACCTTATGTCACGTAAAACAGACGGCGGCGCATAGACCGTTTTCCCCTTTTCGTTCTTGATAAGCATGTCCTTGCCGCATACCTTTATCTCTCCGCCGCTTGCCTTTTCAAGCTGATTTATACACCTAAGCAAAGTGGATTTTCCGCTGCCGGAAGGTCCTATTATTGCCCAGACTTCGCCTTTTTCAACAGTAAAGGATATATCTTTAAGCACCTCTGTTGAGCCAAAGCTTTTGGAAAGATTTTTAACTTCAAGCATTGCCATTTATATCCCTCCTACTTGTAGTAATTCAGCTTTTTCTCGACCGCCGCTGATATAACGGTCAGTATCATTGCAAGTACAAAGTAGAAAAGACCTGCGATAAACAGCGGTATCAGCGAACTGTAATTCTGCATCTGCTGCTTTGCTTTCATCGTTATTTCGGCATATGCGACAACATTCGCAAGCGACGTATCCTTGACCAATGTAATTATCTCGTTGGCGCTTGCAGGAACTACTCTTTTGACTACCTGCGGCAGAATTATATGGAAAAATGTCTGGAGCTTATTCATACTCAGGGACGCCGCCGCTTCATACTGTCCTTTCGGGATAGACTCTATGCCGCCTCTGAATATTTCCGCAAAATAAGCCGCATAATTCAGGGTAAACGCTACGATGACTGCATTAAACATGAAGCTCTCATCTTGAATATTTACAGCCGAGAGCATATTGTTAAGAAATCCGGGCAGATTTTTCGACTGCTTCAGCATGGGAACTGCGTAGTATGCCACAATTATCTGAAGCATAAGCGGAGTTCCGCGCATTATAAGTATGTAGATATTCGTAATCCACGATATAAGCTTTACCCTGCACATTTTAAGCAGAGCCACGATCATTCCCAATGGGATCGAGTACAGCAACGTAAATCCGAATACTTTCAGCGTTGGCACAAGATACTTCAAAAGTATCATAAAGACCTTTCTTATTTCTTCCGCCGACATAACTTTTAAACCACCTCTTTATTCATTTTCCGACAGCATATCGCAATATTATTATAACATATTAAGCACCAAATTGCAATAGTCGCGGAAAAAAATTGTGCATCGCAAATTTAACGAGCTTGCGAGTGGTAACGTGAATCGGCTGCGGCGGCTCGCCGCTTATATTATATAAAATCGAAATTGGCAATAGCAAAATCGAAGATTTTTCGGAATTTATTGAAAAAGTTTTCATATCAGCAATGGAATTTGGAAAAGCGGTTGTAAAAGATCATCTTGAAGCGCTTGATGAGGAGTTGATGGTAAGTCGTGACACAAAGAAATATCGTAAGCGTCAAATAACGCTGCGGATTCCATAGCATCGAAATTTCGAGTATAATAGAGTCTAAGCAACTGTATAGACCAAATTAGATATTTCAAAATAGTCTATAGAGCAAGCTGGATCAAA
>Ga0129308_1000428_pt1 | contig 63214 bp, 54 predicted proteins | sample L827metagenome_FD_94440 | JGI IMG/M metagenome (GOLD analysis project Ga0129308, IMG submission 94440) | Ring-tailed lemur group fecal microbial communities from Wisconsin, USA - L827 metagenome | ecosystem: Host-associated > Mammals > Digestive system > Large intestine > Fecal | place: USA...
CAAATTATGATTAAAGTATCTAAAAGAGATGGAACAATAGAAAAATTTGATAAAAGAAAAATTTTTAATGCTGTATATAAATCATCAATTAATAGTAAGTTTGGAACAGATAGGAAATTGGCTAATGATATAGCAATGATGATAGAAGAAAAAATACAAAATAAAGAAATAGAGGCAACTGTAGAAAACATACAAGATGAAGTAGAAGACTTACTAATGTCGTCAAACAGAAAAGATATTGCAAAAAAATATATTATTTATAGAGATAGAAGAACAGAAATTAGAAACTCCAAGTGGAATATGGATGAGTTACAAAAATCCATTTGGAAAAACAAATATCAGTATAAGGATGAAAGTTTCAATGAATGGGTAGCTAGAATTAGTGGTGGAAATCCTAAAATTGCAAAATTAATAAGAGAGAGAAAATTTTTATTTGCAGGGAGAATTTTAGCCAATAGAGGCTTGTATAGAGATAATATAAAAGTTACTTATTCAAACTGCTATGTATTACAACCACCGGAAGATAATATAGAAAGCATATTTGATACAGCTAAAAATTTGGCAAGAACTTTCTCTTATGGTGGAGGTGTGGGAATAGATATTTCAAAACTTAGACCAAATGGGGCAGCAGTTCACAATGCAGCGAAAACCACATCAGGAGCCGTATCATTTATGGATTTGTACTCAATGACAACAGGTCTTATTGGGCAAAAGGGGAGACGTGGAGCACTTATGATTTCTATGGATATAAGTCATCCTGATATTGAAGAGTTTATAGACGTGAAAACTGATTTAGAAAAGGTTACTAAGGCTAATATATCTGTAAGAATAAGCGATGAATTTATGGAAGCTGTTAAAAACAAAGAAACATATACTTGTAAATTTATAGTACAATCAACAAAAGAAGAAATAGTAAAAGAAGTTAATGCTTATGATTTATTTATGAAATTAGTGAGAAATAATTGGGACTATGCAGAACCAGGAATGTTATTTTGGGACAACATAAGTAAATACCACTTATTAAGCGAAGATAAAGAATTTAAACATGATGGTGTGAATCCTTGTGCAGAAGAACCTCTTCCTGCAGGAGGAAGTTGTCTACTAGGTTCCATAAACTTATCAGAATTTGTTGTAGAGCCATTTACAGATAATGCAATATTTGATATGGAAAAATTCAAAGCCTGTGTAGAAGATTGTATACTAGGATTAAATGAGGTGTTAGAAGAAGGGCTTTCTCTACATCCTCTAAAACAACAACAAAAGAGCGTTTCTGAATATAGACAAATAGGCCTTGGTGTTATGGGAATAGCTGATATGCTTATAAAATTAAATATTAGATATGGGTCACAAGAATCAATTAATTTATGTAATGAAATTTCCAAAAATATGTTAAATAGTGCAGTAAAAAAATCAGCGCTATTATCAAAAGAAAGAGGGCCTTTTGAAAAATACAATGAAGAAGCAGTGTTTAAATCTCCTTTCTTTATAAACAACATAAAGGAAGATATTAAAGAACTTGTAAAGAAATATGGACTTAGAAATTCACAAATATTAACAATACCACCAACAGGCTCCATATCTACAATGTTTGGTATAAGTGGAGGAATAGAGCCTATGTTTAATATTTCATACACAAGAAAAACAGAAACACTTCATTCACAAGATGTTTATTACAAAGTATATACTCCAATAGTAAAAGAATATATGAACTTAAAAGATATTACGGAAGAAAGTGAATTACCAGATATATTTGTAACAGCTATGAGTCTTAAGCCAGAAGAAAGAATAGCTATGCAAGGAGTTTGGCAAAATTATATTGATGCATCCATATCCTCAACTATAAATTTACCTTATGAAGCTACAGTAGAAGACGTTTATAATATTTATATGTCTGCTTGGGAAAGTAAGCTTAAAGGAATAACAATATACAGAGATGGTTGTGAAAGAAGTGGTGTATTATTAAATGATAAAAAAGCTGAAAAGGATAAAAAGAAAAAAGAAGAAAAAATAGAAAAGTTTGATGAACACCATACTGAAGAGGGTCATGAAAAATTTATTTGCCCAGAGTGCGGAAATGAATCTATTATCCCAACAGGTGGTTGTACAATATGCCTTCAATGTGGTTATAGTAAATGTAACTAAAGAAAAAACAGTTGTTACTTGTATAACAACTGTTTTTTCTTATTTATTCAAAATGAAAAGTTTAAAGTATTTTAAACTTATAAGGGACTAATACAGTTTATATTATCTCCTCTAGATGTGTCTAATACAAATCCAGCCCTATTTATTCTTTGTTCTATGCAATTTCTACATTCGGCGGCTTCATCGCCTATGCAAATTTTATTATCATATAAAGTATATTTTGAACGAACATCTGTAGGTGAAAGATTTGGCATAACCACATTACATCCAGCATTTAAACCTGCTTCACGTCCTTTTGGATCAATAGTTCCAAGGGCTGTAGTTGCAGGTAAAAGAACAGATGGAAGCAAAAGTCTCGTAAGAGCTAAAACAATAATGGATTTTTCAAGAGAGCCTGTAGGTTCATCTTTAAAAATAGTATCGTGATGAGGAATAAAAGGGCCAATACCAACCATTTCTGGATTTAAATCTTTTAAAAAGATTAAATCTTCAGCTATATTTTCATTAGTTTGGTATGGTGAATCAACCATTAATCCTGCCCCAACTTGATATCCAATTTCTTTTAAATTTCTTAGACAATTAATTCTATTTGATAATCTTAAATTTTTGGGATGGAGCTTTTTATAATGTTCTTGTGTGGCAGTTTCATGTCGTAACAAATATCTATCAGCTCCAGCTAAAAAATACTTTTTATAAGACTCATATGATTTTTCGCCTATAGATAAGGTTATAGCACAATCATCATATTTATTTTTTATTGATTTTATAATTTCAACAATTTTGTCATCAGTAAAATAATTGTCTTCCCCGCCTTGTAATACAAAAGTTCTATATCCTAATTTATATCCTAAATCTGCGCATTCTATAATTTGCTTTAAATCTAGTCGATACCTAGAAATATTCTTGTTTGAACATCTGATACCGCAGTAGTAGCAATCATTTTTACAGTAGTTTGTAAATTCGATTAAACCCCTCATATATACCTTATTATCATAAAACTTCTTTCTAGTTGCTAAGGCTTTTTTACATAAATAATCAATTTCATCACTCTTAATATTATCAAGTATATAGAGGATCTCACATTTACTTAGTGAATTTTCATTATACAGTTTGTCAATTAACTTTATTATATTCATATTTTCCTCCTAATATTTTCATATGAACTCAACAAATAATGCTGAATTTTTAATTAAAAAAGAGACAACAAAAGTACGTAACTAACTATTATTTTAAGCAAAATAAAGTCAATTTTAATCTAATAAGGTCCACTTATAATTTAAGAAAATACAACTTTAAAATAAAAAAACTTTTCTCAAAAGTAATTAAACTAATGAAAGAAAAGTTAGTATTTTTGTAAATAAAGTTATGTATTGATATAAACTAATTTCCTTACAGATCAGTAAATACTTTTCTGGTAGGTAGCAAATTTTTATTAAATTATATCCAAAGAAAATCTCTAAATACAATGATTAAAAACATATATACAAAAAGTATAATATGAAAATAAATAAAAAGCCATAATTATTTCAAAAATAACCTATCAAATTTAGATGGAAAAACAATAATAGCCTTAATTATAAAAAATAATACAATTATAAAGCCTTGAATAAAAATAAATGTTACAAATACTACCTAATTTTATAGTGGTTATTTTTTGAAAATATTTATTTGCAAATAAAAAAAATAAAAATTGAGATAATAATAATTAAAGACATAATTCAAAATGGAGGGTAAAAAAATGAAAAAAATTGTAACCGTAGCTTTATCTTTACTTCTACTTTGTTCTGCAGTGGCTTGTAGTAACAAAACTAATACTAACACTAACAATGAAACTAAGGATGAGGTAGCAGATAAGACATATTTAAACACTTATACAGGACTATACGACAAAAACCTTGAAACATTATCTGACTATAACATGTATACAGATGTTAATACAGTAACTAACACTTATAAAGAAAAAGAATATCCTGGTAATGAAAAATACTTAAATGATGTAAAAGCTGCTTACAAAGATAGCAAAGAAAAAATTCAAGCATTTGTAGATGGATTAAAAAATGATGGAAAAACTGAAGATGCAGAATTAAAAAAAATGAATGAAAGTTTAATTGCTGAGGGTGAAAAATCAATAAAAGATATAGATGCTAAAATAGCAAAATTAGATAAAATATCTAAAGATGATTATAATAAAACACAAGATGAATTTATTAAATTAGTAGATGATACAGTAAGAGCTGGAGAAAATGTTACTAATAATTTCGTAAAAATGTTAAAAGATATGGACACAAAATTAGGAATCACTAGAAAAGCTAAATAATAAAAAATTATTAATGAAAATAAAAAAATGATTGACATTTGAAAAGAAAATGATTAATATTTATAACATAATAAAAATTAAAAAGACTCTTATCAAGAGAGGTGGAGGGACTGGCCCTATGAAACCCGGCAACCAGTACGTTTGTACATGGTGCTAAATCCTGCAACTATTTTTAGTTGAAAGATGAGTATAAATTAGTTATTTAGCCTAAGTTTATACTTAGGCTTTTTTTAATACCATTTTTAGACAAAATTAAGAGGCTTTTGAGGGGGAAATAATATGATACGAATATGTGAAGTGAATAAACATTATGGAAAAACAAAAGTTTTAAATGATATTAATATGCATATAAAAGAAGGCGAGATATTTGGCATAATAGGCCATAGTGGAGCAGGAAAATCCACATTACTAAGATGCATAAATAGACTAGAAACTTATGAGGATGGAAGTATAACAGTACAAGATAGAGAAGTGAAAAATTTAGATGAAAGAGAGCTTAGGTTTTTAAGAAAAGATTTGGGCATGATATTTCAACACTTTTCACTATTGGAAAGAAAAACAGTATTTGAAAATGTATCTCTTCCGCTAGAATGCTTCAAATATTCAAGAAATGAAATAAGCAAAAGAGTAGATGAACTTTTGTCATTGGTAGGAATTCAGGATAAGAAAAATATGAAACCTAGAAACCTAAGTGGAGGTCAAAAACAAAGAGTTGCCATAGCAAGAGCTTTAGCACTAAACCCAAAAGTACTTTTATGCGATGAAGCCACTTCAGCTCTAGATCCAAACACAACAAAATCCATATTAAGTTTATTACAAGATATAAACAAAAAACTTAATATAACAATAATTATGGTTACTCATCAAATGGAAGTAATAAAACAAATTTGCTCTAGAGTGGCTATTATGGAAAATGGAGAAGTGTTAGAAATAGGAGATACAGAAGAATTATTTTTAAAAAACTCTAAAAATTTACAAAAACTAGTTGGAGAAGATAATATTGTACTGCCGAAGGGAACTAATATAAGAATAATATTCCCAAAAGAAATTTCTAATGACTCCATAATAACCTCCATGGCAAGAGATTTGGATATAAATTTCTCTATTATATGTGGAAAGTTAGAAAAATACAGAGAAGATATACTTGGGTCATTAATTATAAATGTGGATAATGATAATAGAGAAAAGATAAAAGATTATCTAGATTGGAAAAAAGTTAGATGGGAGGAAATCATAAATGAATAAAACTAGCTTATATACTTACTTAACTGAAATACTTGGAGATGCTTTGCTTCAAACATTATACATGATAATTGTGCCTACTGTAGTAGCTACAATCTTAGGATTTATAATGGCCATAATATTAGTGGTTACAAAGCCAAAAGGACTTAAGCCAAATAAAGTAATATACAGTATTTTGGGGTTTATAGTAAACATGGTTAGAAGTTTTCCATTTATTATTTTACTGATAGCATTAATTCCTTTCACAAGATTTATTGTGGGAACGTCTATTGGAGAAACAGCAGCCATTGTTCCTATTACTATAGGTGCTGCTCCATTTATTGCAAGAGTAATTGAGAATGCATTAAACGAGGTAGATGAAGGGTTAATAGAAGCTGCAAAATCTTTTGGAGCTACAAGTTTACAAATAATATTCAAAGTTATGATAAAAGAGGCAATGCCCTCAATAGTATCTGGAATTACTTTATCAATAATTTCCATATTAGGATGTACTGCTATGGCAGGAACTGTAGGAGCAGGAGGACTTGGAAAAGTTGCCATAGTATATGGACATCAAAGATTCGACACTTCAGTTATGATATATGTTGTAATCACACTTATTATAATGGTACAGCTAATACAAAGTGCAGGAGACTGTGCATATAAAAAACTAAAATAAAAATTATAAATACAAGGGGGATTTCAAAATGAAATTAAAAAAATTATTAGGATTAACATTAGTAGGAGTTATAGGTGCGTCATTATTTGTAGGATGCTCAAAGTCTAGTAAAGAAGAAGATAAAACTATAAAAGTAGGAGCGTCACCAGCACCCCATACAGAAATTTTAGAGGTTGTAAAACCACTATTAAAAGAAAAAGGATATAATCTAGAGGTAGTAGAGTTTGATGATTATGTGCTTCCAAATACATCTTTATCAGAGGGAGAGCTAGATGCAAATTACTTCCAACATGTTCCTTATTTAGAAAAAATGAATAAAGAAAAAGATCTAAAATTAACTTATACAGCGAAGGTTCATATAGAGCCAATGGGAATTTATTCTAAAAAACACAATAAGTTAGATAACATAAAAAATGGGACAAAAATATCTGTACCAAATGATGCAACAAATGAAGCAAGAGCATTACAATTATTAGCTGATAACGGTATTATTGAGGTTGCTGATAAAGAATTAATAACAGCAAAAGATATAACTAAAAATCCTAAAAATGTGAAAATAGTAGAAACTGAGGCTGCTCAAGTACCATCAACTCTAGAAGATGTGGATTTTGCTGTAATAAATACTAACTTTGCTTTAAATGTTAACTTAAATCCAACTAAAGATGCTTTAGCAATAGAATCTAATGATTCACCATATGCTAATATATTAGCTTGTAGAGAAGACAATAAAGATAGTGAAAAAATAAAAGTATTAACAAAAGCATTAACAAGTGATGAAGTTAAGTCCTTTATAAATGAAAAATATAAAGGAAGTATAGTTCCAACATTTTAATTTATAATATATGAATCTCAATAAAAAGGAAGGATTAATATCCTTCTTTTTTAGTTTAAAATAAATAATTATTTTTCACATAGTCATTAATAATACCTTCCCTTATTGTAAACTTGCTAATAATAATTTTGGTTGAGTGGAAATATGATGTAAGGCTACTTAAAATAATTAAGGCACCTAAAAGAATATCTCCTCTACTTTTGGATATGCCTGTAGTACTGACGATTTCTTCTAAAGACATAGGACTGATTTTTTTTAAAAGAATTTCTATATCATTATAATTTAGCTCATAACCATGAATATTTGACATAATATCGTATTCCTTTTGATGAATTCTGCCTATGGTTTTTATAGATCCACCAATTATAACTGTAGGCAAATTTTTACACTCATTAATCCATAAAATATTTTTTAGTTTATTAAAAATATACTCTTTAATATGGCTTATTTCTTCATTGGAAATTCCATCTTTAATATGAAAGTTATTTGTAATTATTAAAGCACCCATAGGTATACTAACACTTTTTACAAGAATTTTATCTTTTACTAATCCTATCTCCACACTACCTCCTCCTATATCTAAGTGAACATAATTATTTAAATCTTGCGGAATAGAAGAAACATAACCATAGTAACATTCTTCACTTGGAGATAATATTCTTATGCGTACGTCTAAAGAATTAGAAATATCATTTATAATCTCTATAGAGTTTTTAATTTGTCTAAGGGACTCTGTAGCTACAGCAATTATTTCATCACAATTAAAGTCGTCACAGAATTTTTTAAAAGTAAATATAATTCCAAAGAAGTTCTTCATACCTTCAGAGGATAATTCCTTATTTTCTCTTCCTACGAAATCAGACAATCTAGTTTGGAACTTCTTATGAAAGATTTCATTATGTATATTATTATTTATCTCTACAATTATTAATTTTATTGAATTAGAACCAATATCAATTATTCCTAAAGTTTTCAATTTAATCCCCCCTATATATGTCTATAAATAAATTATAGTTTAATATAATTACTTCATCAATAATTGAAAAAAATAGAGTTATACTAATATTAATAAAGAGAAAATCCTAAGTAAGGAGGATACAATTTGGATAAAAAATTTTACAATGAAAATGGAATAATTTTAGCTAAAAATCTTTTAAATAAATTTTTAATTAGAGAGTATGATAATAAAAAAATTGTGACTAAAATAGTGGAGACAGAAGCTTATATGGGAACTATTGATAAAGCTGCCCATACTTATAAAAATAGAAAAAGTACTAGAACTGATCCTCTATACTTAAGTGGAGGTCACATTTATGTTTATTTAATTTATGGTATGTATAATTGCTTAAACCTTTCAGCTAATAAAGAAAACATACCAGAATGTGTTTTGATTAGAGCGGTTGAGCCTATAAATGATTTTGATGAGATATCTTATAATAGATTTTTGAAACCTTATAGTGAATTGACTAATTATCAAAAAAAGAATTTGACAAATGGTCCAGGTAAACTTTGCAAGGGGTTAAATATTGACAGAAGTCTAAGTGGAAAACATATATTTGGAAGTGAACTTTATATTAAAGATAATACAGATGATGGTTTTGAGATTGTGGAAGATAAAAGAATTAATATTGATTATGCACAGGAAGATAAAGACAAACTATGGAGATTTTACATTAAAAATAATAAAAATGTTTCTGTTATAAATAAGCAATGATATAATTAGTAGTATTATGAAAAAGGAGGACAGATTATGAAAAAAATAGGCTTTATAGGTGCAGGAAATATGGGAGGGGCAATTTTAGGAGGAATATTAAATTCTAAAATGATTGATAACAATCATATTATTGCTTCTGCAAAAAGTGATAGAACTATTGAAAAAATAAAAAGTGATTACAATGTTAATGTGACTAAAGATTCTAAAGAAGTAGTAGAATTTTCAGATCTTATTGTAATAGGTGTAAAGCCGGACATATACGATGATATATTAGAAGAAATAAAAGATTTAATAAATGATAAAATAATAATTACAATAGCAGCAGGAAAGACTATTGAAGCAATGGAAAAAATCATTGGAGATGATAAAAAGATAGTAAGAACAATGCCAAATACTCCTTCCCTTGTTGGAGAAGGTATGACTTCTTTATCTCCAAATAAAAATATAAGCGAAGAAGAATTAAGTTTTGTAAAATCAATATTTGATTCATTAGGAAAGAGTGAAGTAGTAAAAGAAGATTTAATTCATGCAGTAATAGGAGCTAGTGGATCATCAACTGCTTATGCTTTTATGTTTATAGAAGCAATAGCTGATGGTGCAGTTCGTGCTGGTATGCCAAGAGATAAGGCTTATACATTTGCTTCCCAAGGAGTATTAGGAGCTGCAAAAATGGTTTTAGATACAGGTAAACATCCTGGAGAGTTGAAGGATATGGTTTGTTCACCAGGAGGAACAACTATAGAGGCTGTAAAAGTACTTGAAGAAGAAAAATTTAGAGGTGCTGTATTGAAGGCTATTGAATCTTGTATTAATAAAAGTATAGAAATGAGTAAATAATATAAAAAACTCCCATTGTAAAATGGGAGTTTTTCTTATGGAAAATTATTGATTTGTATTCTGTGAATCAAAATGTTCTTCAGTTTCAGTTTGAACATTTATAGAATTATCATCAGTGCTTTGGTTATCTTGTTTATTATCAGCGCTATCTGTATTATTTTCTACATTATTATTAGTAGATTCTTCTTTTGATGGTGTTTGAGTATTATCCTTATTTACATCTTCACTGTTATTATTTTTATCAGAGTCATTATTAAATAAATTTGAGAACCAATTAATTATCTTTTGGAAGAAACCTTCAACTTCTTCACTAGAAGGTAAGTTTTCAGCAGCTTTATCTGTAGCATTTATAACTGCATTACTTCCTAACATATTATCTTTAGTTTCACCAAGTATACCTAAATCCTTGCTTCCACCAAATAAGTTAGAGAACCAATCTCCTATTGAAGAGAATAAACCTCCTACAGAATCCATTATTCCAGAATTTTCAACTTTTTCACCAGCTTCTTTTAAGTTGTCTTGAACAACATCAGAAACATTGTTTAATGTTTGTTTCATTGAATTATAGTCATATTTTTGAGCAGCTATTTTTTCCATTAAATCAGTTATTTGTTTAATTTGAGCATCTGTTAAAGTAACATTGTAATTATTAGTTACATTATTAATTATATCAGCTATTTGAGTAGCATCACTTGTACCGTTTTTAATAACTTCAGCTTTTATATCATTAACAACACCAGCCGCTTTATCTTGGCCTATTTTATCACCAAGATCTCCTGTAGTTATTAATTCTTCAGAAGCTAATTCTTTTTTATCTTTATCTAATTTTTTGCCAGAAGCATCTTCAAAGGCTTTCATAACACCTGTCAAAGCACCAGTACCACTTACAGGGAAAACTGCAGCTATTACTGCATTGGCATTAGTCATACCAGCAGTTGATAATGTAGATGCTACCATTGAAGAAGTAACCCAAGTTATATTTGCTGTTTTTACATTTATTCCACCACTATTAGTTGGTTCTACATAAGAACAAGAGTATGTTTTAGTTCCTAGTTGCGCTTCTGTAGCAACTCCTCCTAAGTATTCTCTTTCTTCTTTGTTATTTACCTCTAATACTTGAACTTCATTTTCTTTTACACCGAAATAACTAAATATCTTTTGCCTTTGCTCAGTTGTATTGTTAACACCTATAGTCACTACTCTAGTACCATCAGCAAAAGAAGGCACAATGCTACTTGCTATTATTGTCATTGCTACTAACAGAGAGCTAACTTTCTTTTTAAATTTCATAATATTTCCTCCTAAAATTCCTACCTAAATAATTATATTACTCTTTTAAGTAGTTTTATGTAAAGATTTAATATAGGGTAAAAATACCCTGTGAATATAGTATAATATTTAGCAACTTAATGCGATTACAACATTGTAACTGTAATTACAATTTATACTTAAATCTTTACTAATTATTATTAGATACATATTAATTATATTATAAAAAAAATTATTTGTGGCTATTTTAAGAAAATTGTAAGATTTGCATAAGAAGTGAAAATAAATAAAAATGTAGAATATTTATTTATTATGGAAAAAAGGGTTTTAATTATATAAAGAATAATATATAAAGGAAGATAATATTTTTAATCTGAAAAATAATTATAAATTAAAGGAAGATGTAATATATTATTAGGGGGAGGATTGTTTGAGAAAGTTAAAATTTAATGCAACAACCTTTTATAAAATACCTTAAAAGGTGTTAAAAGAAGAAACTATTGTTAATGGTCCATAGCTAAAAATTTAAATGAAGACAGGGGAATACTTTTCTTTATGACAAGGAAAGAAGAAATTGGGTATTTATAAAATATAATATAATACATTTGTTTATCATTAAAATGGGAAGATGATTGAAAAATGATGAAATGTATTATACTATATAAAGGAAATAAAATATAATAATGTTTTACAATGCAAACTTAAGCATTGAAAGGAGAATAGTAATGTCACAAGAATTAGTTAAAGAAAGAGTTTTAAAATACCTAATAGAGGATTTATTAGTACCTCAAGATATGATAGATACAAATGTATTATTAAGTGAGTTTGAAGAAGGTGCTGAGGGTACATTAGACATAGTTGTAAATGTAAAAGATAAAGAAGGATATTTTGCACCAGTACTAATAGTAAGATGTACAGACGATGATGTAGAATTAGAAGGAGATGTATTACAAAAGGAAATTGAGTTTTTAGAGTATGTTGATAATATAACAACTGCTGGAAGAATGATACTTACAAATGGAGATCAAATGATGTATGCAGATTGGACAGGAGAAGAATATGACACAGAAGCATCTCTACCTACATACGAACAAATGGAAAAAGAGTTCTTCCAAGCAGAAGAAAGCATAGAATTAGAACACCATCACCATGACGGATGCGGATGTGGTCATGACCATAATGAAGAAGGACATAATTGTGGATGTGGAGATGATTGTGGTTGTAACGATGACCATGATTGTGGTTGTTCAAAATAAATATAAAGTTAGATATAATAATATAATTATTCGTAATAAAAAATAGATTTGTAAATATTTTTTATTAATTATAGAATAGGATATATTTTAATAATTTGTAAAACGTAATAACTTAAATAAAGGTTTTTAGGTTATTTTGTTGAATGTTTAATGAATTAGAAAATATACAAAGAACATGCATTTTTTCATGGAGTAAAACATACTATAGTTGATATAGACGAAATATGTTTTTACCAATTTTTTAATGAACAATATGTATAAAGAAGGGGTTAGATTATATGGGGGCTAACAAAGAGCATACTTACGAAAACTATGTTTTTGCAGATTCATCATCTGCATCAAATGCTATGAAAATGTATTTAAAAGAAATTGAAGAATACAAAATGCTAACACCGAATGAAGAAATAGAATTGGCAAAAGATATAGATGATTCTATTCCGGATGCAAAAGAAAAATTTATTAATGCCAATTATAGACTAGTTGTCAGTATTGCAAAAAAATACAGAAAAGAAAATGTAGATATGCTAGACTTAATTCAAGCTGGAAATATAGGCTTAATAAAAGCAGTTGAAAAATATGACTACAAAAAAGGATTTAAGTTTAGTACCTATGCTACTTGGTGGATAAAACAAAGCATCACTAGATATATTGATGATTGCGAAAACACTATAAGAATCCCAGTACATCTTCATCAAAGAATAAACTACATTAAAAGAAAAAAACAAGAATTGTCTAATGAGTTACAAAGAGAGCCATTATTAGATGAGCTAGCAGAAGCATGCGATATGGAGCCTGATAAAATTCTTGAGATTTTAAAAAGAGATAAAAATGTAGTATCTTTAGATACTCCTATTAAGGAGGATGAAGATAGTTCTTTAGTTGAATTTATACCATCAGATGCCAACTTAGACGATGTTGTAATTCATGAAGTGGAGCAAAAGAATCTTAGAGAAAAGATAGATGAACTTCTTACAGGACTTAATGATCAAGAACAAAGAGTATTAAGAATGAGATTTGGATTAGATGATGATGATCCAAAAACTCTTGAAGAAATAGGAAAAGTATTTGGGGTAACAAGAGAAAGAATTAGACAAATTGAAGCTAAGGCTATTAGGAAATTGAGACATCCTAGTAGACTTAAGCAACTAAAAAATTTCTATTAAATTTAATTTCTATTAAATTTGATCAATGTTAAATGGGTGATTATAAATTTGTAATCACCTATTTTTATGTAAAAAATTACTTTTCACAATAATATACGCATATTATATAGTAAAGGTTAGACCTTTTTATTTGATAAAATATATAGCTGCATAGCAGATTTTTTTATTAAGTAATTGAAATAATAATCATCCTCATGATCATTATCAATATTATAAAGTTTTGTAACATCCATGCCAAGTAATAAATTTAAATTATTTATACGATTAAACTGGATACAAACTTTTAATAAAAAATAAACAAGACTTAAGGATAGTAAGGAAAAAATAACAATAACAGTAGAACTCATAATAAAACCTCCCATGAAATCTTTTATTAAGAAAATTGTACTATACTTATTCCTTACTTTCACTATAAAAAAAACTACATTAATTTTGCAATTATTAAATAAAAACATAATATATTTAAAAATAAAACAAGAAAATATAAAATTCTACATGAGAAAATTGTAAAAAATTATATTTACACTATGAAAAAAATTATTCGTTTAATGATATTTAATCTATAAAGTTAAAACAAAGTCTTTTAATTCTCTAATAAATAAGTTATTTGCTTTTGAGTGGGTAATATTGTTAGCAAGAATATAAGAAAAATTTCTAGTAAAGCTGTAATCCAATGAAATAATTTTTAATTCCTTGTTACAATATGATGGATAAGCTATTAAACTAGACACAATAGTAACCCCAAGATTATTTTTTACAGCTTCTTTCACAGCGTAATTACTTCCAAACACCATAATATTTTTAGGTTGGATTTTGGAATTATTCAAAAACATATCTAAATATTCTCTTGTACCAGATCCCTTTTCTCTACCAATCCAATTATATTTTTTTAATTTATCCAAAGTAAAATTATCTTCTTTTATATCACTATTGTATGGTAATGCTAAAACCATTTTATCTTCATAAAAATATGTTTGATTTAAATTAGGAGAAGAAACAGTTCCCTCCACTAGACCTATATCCAAAGATATGTTTGATAGTTTGTCACAAATAGATTTTGTATTCTCAATAAGAACTTCAATTTGTATATTGGGATATTTGGAACAAAATTCCTTAAGAAAATTAGGTAAAATATATTCACCTATTGTTAAGGAAGCACCGATTTTTAAATGGCCTTCTACATTTTGGGTAGTATTATGTAATTCATCCATAGTCATGTCTAATAAGTTTAATATTTCTTTAGCTCTTTTATATAGTATTTCTCCGTTTTCTGTAATGTATATATTTTTTTGTTTAATAGATCTATCTATTATTATAGTATTAAAATATTTTTCTAAGCTTTTTATATGATTACTAACGCTAGGTTGAGATAGATTAAGGTGTTTAGCAGCCTTAGTAAAGTTTTTAAACTCAACAACAGATATAAATGTTTTTAATTCTTCAATCAAAATATCTTTCCTCCTAATATTAACAATAAGTCATTATAATAAGTATAACTTTAATTTATATATTTTAACCATTAATATTTCTTATTATTATCATAAGAAAAATGAATAAAAAACAAATGTGACAAAAATGTAAGCCAAAATACCAGTAATCTTACGTAATCTTACGAAAATGTAAAGGCAATATGAAAATAATTAATGTATACTTTAAATTAGTTAATAGATTGTGAGGTAATTAAAATGAAAGCATTAATATTTACAGGGGCATTTGGAATGGGCCATTATTCGGCAGCAGAAGCTGTGAAAGAAGAAATATTAAGAGAAGAACCAGAAGCAACAGTTATTATAATAGATATGATAGAGTATATATTTCCAAAACTTAGTGAATTAATATATTTAGTTTTCAACTTTATGGTTAATAAATTCTCTTTAATTTATAATTTTTTTAATAAAATTGTAGCAAAAAGAACTAGTGTACCACTAAAAAAATCGGTAATAAAAAAAGTGGATTTATTATTAAAAAATAATGATGTTGATTTGGTAATTTCTACTTTTCCAGCTTGTTCTCAATATTTTTCCGCTTATAAAAAAATGAGAAATTGTGATATTCCTCTTTATACTTATGTTACAGATATATCTGTAAATGAAGAATGGATTAGTGAGCAAACTGATTTATATTTCGTAGGTAGCGACATAACAAAAAAATCACTTTTGAGTAAAAATGTAGATAGTGATAAAATAGTAATCAGTGGTATTCCTGTTAAACAAAATTTTAAGGAAGAAAAGATAATAGAAAAGTCAAAGGATAAAAAAGAAGTATTAATAATGGGTGGAGGCTTAGGTCTTATGCCTTGTGCTATGGACTTTTTAGAAAAACTTTCAAAAGATGATAATGTAGAAATAACATTTATAGCAGGTAAAAATAAAAAACTACTAGAACATGTAAAAGAAAAGTATCCTAATGTGGAATCAATTGGATATACAGATAAAGTTGACAAATATATGAAAAAAGCAGACTTAATAATTTCAAAATCTGGTGGAATAACATTATTTGAAGCTATTTTTAGTGGAACTCCATTATATGTTATTAGACCATTTTTATATCAAGAAATAGGAAATGCTTTATATATACAAGACAGTTGTATTGGTAAGGTAATATGGACAAATGGAACGGATATTTATGAAGATGTAACATCTTTACTAAATAATGAATTGCTTTTAAAAAGCATGGAAGAAAATATAGTAATTGAAAAAGAAAAATTACAAAGTACATCACCACTTGATTACTATTATGGAGGTATAACAGCTTGTTATTAAAAATTATAATAGCTTTGGTTATAATATTGTTGTGTTATAGTATTGTGCCAACTTATTTATATAAACTTCAATATAAACTAACAAAGAAAAATAATTCAAATGATAAAGTGCTATACTTAACTTTTGATGATGGACCAGATGAAAAGTATACGCCTTGTCTTTTAGATTTGTTAAAAAAACATAATATAAAGGCAACTTTCTTTATGGTAGCAACTTTTGCCAAAGAAAATCCTATAATAGTAAATAGGATGAAAGAGGAAGGTCACTGTATAGGTCTTCATTCTTATGAACACAAAAATGCCTTATATCAGAGTAAATCTTATACTTCATATGATTTTGAAGAAAGTGTAAAAGCCATGGAACAACTAGGCGTTAACGTGAAGTTTTATAGACCGCCTTGGGGACATTGTAATATATTTACAAATCATGAAGCGAAGAAAAATAATTTAATAAAAGTACTATGGGATGTAATGGCACAGGATTGGGAAAAAAACACAACATCTCAAGTTATATGTGATAAATTATTAAGAAGAAGTAAGAATGGAAGTATAATATGTTTGCATGATGGACGTGGAAAAGATGAAGCGCCATCTAGGACAATAAAAGCCTTAGAAAAAGCAATTCCAGTTTGGGAGAAAAAAGGCTATAAATTTTTGACTATGGAGGATTATTATGAGTAAAAAAGTTTCTCCAAAGAATATATTAAAAAACGGTGGTTTATTTATTGGATTAATTTTATTAACTTTTTATATAATTTTTAAAAATAACAATATAGAAGAGATTATAAATGCAATCTCTACTTTAAATATAAATTATATAGTAATAAGCATAATTTGTAGTTTCACTTTTGTTATTTGTGAAGGTATAAATATAGGTAGAAGTCTAAAACTTATGGAGTATGAAATTAATTTTATAACTTCCATAAAATATGCAATTATAGGCCTATTTTTTAGTTCTGTAACTCCTTCTGCAACAGGAGGTCAACCAATGCAAGTTTACTATATGCACAAAGATGGAATTCAAGTATCACATTCATCTTTAGCTCTTCTTATGGATCTTGCTAGTTTTCAGTTTGTAACAGTTACTATGGCCATAATAGGGTATGTAACTCAACATGAATTACTAGTTAATACTTTGGGGAATATTAAATACTTTGTTGCACTTGGAATTTTTTTAAATGCAATAGTGATGATATTTATATTAACAGCAATTTTTTCAAAAAGATTTATAGGAAAGTTTATTGATTTTATTTGTTTTATTTTAGTTAAAATCAAATATAAAAAAGTAGATAAATTTAAAGAAATGGCATTATGTCAAGTGAAAGAATATAAAGACAGTGCTAAATATTTTAAAGAAAATAAATTAACAGTTTTAAAAATTGTATTAACTACAACAATACAAATAATAGCTCTTCACAGTATTTCGTTTTGGGTATACAAGGCATCTGGTTTAAGTGGGTATTCTTTTGTGACAGTAGTTATGTTACAATCAGTTTTATACATTAGTGTATCTGCATTACCACTACCTGGAGCTGTAGGAGCTAGTGAAAGTGGATTTATGCTTATTTACAAAACTTTGTTCCCAGTTCAACTTTTAAGCTCAGCTATGCTTGTAAGTAGAGGAATAAGTTTTTATTTATTAGTACTATTAAGTGGCATTGTTCTTGCTACCACTTATCTTTTAAACATCAGAGGGAATCATTACATTAAAGTTACTAGAAAAAGAAGAGGTGAAAATTTTGACATATAATATACTGGTTGTAGAAGATGATATAGACATAATAAAGCTACTAAAGATTTATCTTGAAAATGATGGCCATAGAGTAATTTCTGCTCAGAACGGATTGGATGCATTACAGATAATAGAAAATATAAAAGTTGATTTAGTAGTAATGGATATTATGATGCCAAAAATGGATGGTTATGAATTAACCATGAGAATAAGATCAAAATATACTATTCCAATAATAATTTTATCTGCTAAAAATGAAGATAGTGATAAGATAATGGGATTAAATTTAGGTGCAGATGATTATATAACAAAGCCATTTAATCCATTGGAAATAGTGGCAAGAATTAATTCTAACTTAAGAAGATTTTATGATTTTAACAAAGTAGTAGTACCAAAAGATGAAGAGGTACAGTTAATAGTTGGCGACTTAACTTTAGATACTCAAAAGTTAGCTCTTTACAAAAAAGGAGAAGAAGTTGTAGTTACACCTACAGAATATAAAATTTTGGCTCTTCTTATGAAAACACCAGGAAAAGTATATACAAAGTTGCAAATATGCGAAGCGATTAATGGAGATTATATTGAAAGTGACAATAATACTATGATGGTTCATATTTCTCGACTGCGTGAAAAAGTTGAAGATGATTCTAAAAATCCTAAGTATATAAAAACTGTGAGAGGAATTGGATATAAAATTGCGAAAAAAGAAAAGTAAATTTTTTACCATTTTAGTTGGAAATTACATTGCTTTTACAGTAATAATTATAATTTCTATTATATGTATATTACATGGTATAAATCATAAAATAAAAGATATTGCTAGTGAACCTAAAATTAATGAATTAGTAGATTATGCAAGCTTAATTACTGAAAATGGAAATCATCAAATTAATAAATCACGTATAAAAAAATTAGCTGGAAAAGATACTTTCATTCAATTATTAGATGAAAATAATAAGGTTATATATGAGAGTGTGCCTGGAAAATTCAACAAAGAATTTACAAAGGGAGAGTTAAGCTGTATACATGATTATTATGTGGATCCATATATTGATATTCAAAAATATAAAAATGATAAAAATAAAGAAAATGTATCAGTATCCATAACTTATTATGATGAAAATGACGATATTCATAATAAAATTTACGTGGTAGATGATAAATTAAATTTAATATATACGAATACGGGAGATACTAGAAAATCTTTTACTAAAAATGAGTTTAAATATTTAACAGGAGCTTATCTAAAAGGATATGATATTAGAAAATATTCTTTTAAAGATAAGGACAATGAAAAGTTAACGCTTTTAATAAATACTCCTTCTCTTACTAATGAAATATATAGTAAAATTTTGATTACTTGCATATGCGCATTTGTATTATTTATACTAATATATATTATCTTAATTATAATATTTATAACTTGGCTAAATCATAAAGTAAAAAGGCCGATTAATATTTTAAATGAAGCCATTGTCAAGTTTAAAAACGGTGAGCGTGAAAATTATTTAGATTATGATGGACCACAGGAATTTTGTGATATTTGTAGTAGTTTCAATGATATGTCAAGGAAGTTGTATAATAGTGAGAAAAAGCGTGAAAGCTTGGAAGAAGAAAAACAAAAAATCCTTGCGGATATATCTCATGATCTAAAAACACCAATAACAGTTATAAAGGGATATTCAAAAGCTGTTTGTGATAATCTAGTTTCAGAAGAAGAAAAAGATCAATATCTTATGACTATATATAAAAAAGCAGATCACTTAGATGAATTGATTAATACTTTTTATGAATATAGCAAATTAGAACATCCAGATTACAAATTTGTTTTTGAAAAAATAGATTTATGTGAATATGGTAGAGTTTATCTAGCAGGAAAATATGAAGAATTAGATATAAATGGAGTGGAGTTGGAAGCTGATATTCCAGATGACCCTATTTATTGTAAGTTAGACAGATTTCAGTTAAAGCGTGTTTTTGAAAATATTATATCAAACTCATTAAAACATAATAAAAAAGATTTATCCATATTATTTGAAATAGAAGAATATTTTGATATGGTGAAAATTAATATTGCAGATAATGGCCATGGAATTCCTAAAGAAATACGAAAAAGTATTTTTAATCCTTTTGTGGTTGGGGAAAAATCTCGTACTAAAAAAGGTTCAGGGCTGGGACTTGCCATAAGTAAAAAAATAGTAGAAGCTCATGGTGGAAGTATAAAAATTGTGGATGCTAGAAAAAACTATAAAACAGAATTTGAAATTATACTTCCAAGAGAAGTATAGAATTTTAATCAAAAAGATTTATTGATGCCAGGTATGAATTTTCATACCCGGCATTTTTTAGATTGCATAAAAACATAAGTACAATATTATGAAGGGTATAAAAAGTAGTACTATGATGGTACTACTTTTGTTAGAAAAAAGACTATACCAAAGTCTTAATAAATATACAGTATAATGAATATGAGATAATAATTTGTAAACTTATTGAATATTATAGATAATAAAAAATAGTAATGTAAATATATAAATAATTAATATATGTAAAAAATGAAAAATATTTTTTATTTTGGAAGTGCGGTGAGATTCCGCCACAGATTATCCCTGCTGTAATAAGTTACGAAATTTGCTATTACCACTGGAGTTATCTCTGGGAAGGAGCAAAGAGTAGGTTTGAGCTTTAGTCAGAATACAGGCATATATGCTTATGATGAAAGTTTCCGAAGGCATAATCGGAGGTTTATTTTTCATGTGGTTTTTGATAATTATATGGAAATTAATCTTCCTTATAAATAATAATATTTTTAATAAAGAAGGGGATGTTTTTTATGAACAAAAGATTTAGAAAATTTGCAACTACAGGAATGGCGGCAGCTATAATGTTATCTATGGGGGCAACATCATTTGCAACTGATTTTTTCACAGAGTATCCTAATTTAACTAATTATAACACTGATTATAATTATACTATTCAAAAAGGAAGTGTAACAAAGAATCAAGCTTTAATGGTTCAAGGTGCAACAAGTAATTGGTATGGGACAAGTCTTTTTAATAGTTTAACAGATGCAAATTCTATTAATTGGAATATTGTACAAGGAAGTACAGATGCTGTAAGTGTTAGCAAACAAGCTCCAAAATCAGTAGGAAATCAATTTGCAGCTAAAGGAAATGCGGAGATTGATACGTCAAAGAATGCAGGAGTGGCAGTTGTAGAAGCAACAAATACAAAATCAGGATATATGGACTTTACTGTAGTATTAAATCCAGAAAATCCTCAACAAGATGTTTCAGGTGTAAATGTAAGAGCATACGATGCTTCAAGTGGTAGTTTTAAATTTTTAAAGAGTAATAAAGGTGCTGTATCAACAAGTGCTGTATCATCTAAAATAAATTATCCATCTGTAATGGATGCAATATCTGTGGTAGCTGATAATTTTGTTGATGATTTACAATGGGGAAGTAAATTCTTAAAAAATGTAAATATAAATAATAAAAATTATCCATATATGGAAAATGAACTTGGTTGGATGTATAGAGTATATGATTGCGAAGGAAATGCGACTTCTGAACAAAAAATGGTAGATGTTTCTGAAAAAGTTGGCGGAGAAACATTTGATGTGGAGTCAGGGCAAACTGTTGTTTGGGCATATGGAGGCTATAGCGTACAATTCCCAGAAAACTTGTCAGAGTTACCTACTAAATAGTAAACAATTAAATCATTTGTGTTAATAAATATATTTATTATTACAATAAGAAAGATGATAAATTTATTACATAATTGGTAATTTGTTATAAAAGGGGGTGCTTTCATAGCACCCTTTTATAGATTTATAATATTTTAATTTTGGGGGGAAAGATATGAGGAATAAAAACACTAAGAAATTAAGTCAAAAGATTATTAGCTCTTTTCTTGCATTTATTATGGTGTTTACCTTATCTACAGTATCATCAATAAAATCTTTTGCACAAGAAGTTTTAACACAAAAAGTACATGTAATAGTAGAAAATACTACGTACTCTAAAAAAGATGGAGCAGCATGGGATGGAACTTTAGTAGATGATTGGGTAAAAATTGAAGACAATATGACTATGATGGATGCAATAGTTAAAGCACTAGATAAGGTGAAAGCTACACAAACAGGTGCAGAAAATAACTACATAAGTGAAATCAATGGACTAAAAGCATTTGATGGTGGATCTAGTTCAGGATGGATGGGAACTAAAAATGATTGGTTTGTTAATCTAGGATTTGGGGCATTTAAAGTAAAAGCTAATGATGAAATTAGAGTAATGTATACTACTAAGTTTGGATCAGATATAGGTGGAAATTATAGTAAGAATGATACATCATTAAAAAATATAGATTTTAGTGAAGGAAGTTTATCACCTAAATTTAGCAGTGAAACTAAAGAGTATACACTAGCACTTGGAGATACTAATAAAATAACTGTAAAACCAACAGCTGCTAATAAAAACTACCAAGTAAGAGTATATAAAGGTGAAGATGTAGATACATCAAAAGAAGGATATAAAAGAAGTGAAGAAATAAAAGTACTAGATGGAGAAACTATAAAGGTCATATGTGGTGATAAGTCTTGGCCAGGATCAGGCCAAAATATAGAATCTAGTACATATACATTTAAGATAAAATCAAATATTAAATCAAACACGGCTCCAGTACCTAGCAAAGAAAGTGACAGTGCTAGTATTAAGCTAGGAGAAACTTATTCCCTAGATTTATCTAAAATATTTAGGGATGAGGAAAATGACAAACTAACATATACAGTATCAGTTGATAATAAGGAAGAAGTAGATGCGAATTCAAATTATTCATTTAAACCAGAAAAATCAGGGAATTATAAACTAAAATTCATAGCAAATGATGGAAAACAAGCATCAAAACCTTATACATTAAATTTATCAGTAGATGATGAAAAAGCCTATGAAATAAAGACTTTGGACACAGAAAATGGACAAATATCAGTAGATGTAAAAGAAGGTAAATTAAATACAAAAGTTACTTTAACTGTAAAACCAGATGAAAATTTTGCAATGGATACATTGGAAATAAAAGACAAAGACGGAAATGACATAAAAAGACAAATAGATCAAGATAAATCTGATGGTATTAATTATATATATACATTTGAAATACCTTCTTCAGATGTGAAGATAAAGGCCACTTTTGATAAGGCATATACATATAGTATTGAAGGTCATAATTGGTGTAATATGTTTTCGGTAGAAGTATACAATAGGTATGGTGAAATAGTAAAGCCCCAAAAACTTGTAGAAAAATCTTGGGGAGACAAATATGGTAATGGATTTGAGAAAGGATATTACCATCTGACAGCAGGTGAATATAAATATATTTTGTATGGATATGAAAAAAATATAGGAAGAAAAGGAACATTCCAAGTAGAAAAAACTGAAGAAGAACAATCAAAATGCTTTTTCTCACTTGAAATATATATAAACGAATATAAATTAAATGAAAAAGATAGCAATAAAGTAAATATAGAAATAACAGATCCAGATGGAAAAATACTTGATATAAAGCCAGGATATAAAGAGAAAACATATCAGGATTATTATTATATGTTAGAAGCTAAAGGAGAAGATAAGAAATATAGAATAAAAGTTACTCCAGTAGATAAAAATGTAAATTACACATTTACTACTCAAAATTGTGATTCAAACGATCAAATATATACATATGTAAGTGCTGAACTTGATGGATCAAATTGTACAGGTGATAGAACAATCAAAGTTTATTTACAATCTAAATCTGAAGATCCAATAGAATATAGAGTAAATAAAGGGGCAGGCCTTCATCTATACAATATATATGGAGAAGCATACAGAGAGCTTTTTGAAGTTAAGCCACTGTCTGTAGATACATCAAACAAAGAATATGATAGTTATAAATTCCAAGTGCCCTCAGATCACTATAAGTTAGTAGCAGGTGGAGGAGATACGCAATACGTTAAGACAACTAAACCATATTTTTATTTAGATACAGAGAAAGTAAAAGAAGCCATTACCCTAGATTTAGTAAAGAAAAAAGACTATGAAGAAAATCCATACTATCGTAATAAGTGGGATGATATCTATACAAATATTACTGATGAAGGTAGTCATGTAAATATGAATGTGGGAGACACCCAAAAGCTAGAAACATTTCGTGTTTGGCAGGGAATGACAAGTCCCGTTTCAAATAAATTTGTTGAACCAGATAAACATTATGAAGTTATATATGGAAAAGACAATTTATCTATAGAAGAAAAAGGCAAGGAAGGTAGAAAATATGTAAATATGACTGGTAAAAAAGAAGGAATAGCAGTTATTAAAATTACATACGATCCTTTAATTGAAGGTCAAGAAGCAACTAGTGATCCTGGATTTGACAAGAAAAGAATATATGGATTTAATGCAATAGATAAAGAACAAACAGGAATAGTTATAGTAAATGTAGGTGGTAGCAGAGGAGATATAGATCCTAATTTTAAAGTAAGAGATAGAAAATGGACAAAATACGATACAGTATATTTTACTGGAGATACAACATATCCAGATGGAACAGTTGTAAAAGGCAAAGGATATGGAGAATATACTTTTACACCATCTAAAGGCGTTACAGTAGAAACACATGATCCAATACATATAGATAGTGATTTTGCAAATAATTGGACAAAATACGAAGCAGATAAAAATGGTTCCTATACTATTAAAGTTAAGACTGGTAGAAATATAATAAGAATGACATCTGGTGATAATGTACTTTATTATGTATTAGACGCTATGGAAAGTGACATAAGCATATCTAATGATAGCAATAAAGGTAAGGAGCTTAAAGTAGGAGATAAAGCAAGTGTAAGCTTTACAAATTTAGAGCTACCAGTTTATAAAATGGCTTCTATATATAACCCAGGTTTTCCTGATAGAACATTCTTAGTGTATGACTTAAATGGAGAAACTATAGAAGGTCCTCATAAGCAATATTCTGTAAATAGCCCTTTAACATTTACAATAGATAAAAAGGGTACTTACAAATTATCTAAAGGAAAAGTACATGCACAGCATATGGGAAGTCCTCTAGATACTCATTGCAAAATACCACAAGAGGGTCTATCACCAAACTTTAATGCAGGATATGGAGATAATGATATTTATTTTAATATTATGCCTGATATACAAATAAGTGTAGATGATGAAGATACATCAATACCAAGAGCTAAAGTATCAGTTAATGATGAAAAAGGTGGAAAAGCAACAGTAGAAAAAGTAAGTGAAGATGTAGACAATAAAACAGCAAAATATAAACTGACAGCAACAGCAAATGAAAACTATGAATTTGAAGGATGGAGCCTTAAAGGATCAGATGAAATAGTATCAACAGATGCAGAGTACGAAGTAGAAATAGATAAAAATACAGAGTATGTGGCAAACTTTAAGTTAGCATATATAGAAGATAAAACATTAAGATATACAGTATTAGAAGATGGAACATTGTCAGTAAAAGAGCCGCTGGATGAAAATGTTACACAAGTTGTAATTCCATCAGAAGTAGAAGGAAGAAAAGTTGTAGAAATAGGAGATAGAGCATTTTATTCTTGTCAAAAACTAACTAAAGTAGAATTAGCCCAAGGATTAAAAGTGATAAAAGCAAGAGCATTTATGACTTGCACCTTATTAGAAAGTATAGAAATACCAGAAACAGTAGAAGAATTAGGTCAATCAGTATTTGCTGGTTGTGAAAACATGAAGTCAGCAAAACTACCAAGTAAATCATTAAAAACAATACCAAGATCATTGTTTAATGGTTGTAAGTCATTAGAGAGCATAGAAATACCAGAAGGAATAGCAGTATTAAAAGATTCGGTGTTTACAAATTGTGTAAGCTTAAAAGAAATAACACTACCAAAGAGTTTGACAAATATAGAATATCCGGAAATGGTATTTAGATATTGCCAAGCACTAAAAACAGTAAAAGGATACAAAGGAACATATGCAGAAGAATTTGCGAAAAAATACAATTATACATTTGTAGACTTAGATGTAAAAATGCCAGAAGCAACAGTATCAGTTAATGATGAAAAAGGTGGAAAAGCTACTGTAGAAAAAGTAAGTGAAGATATAGACAATAAAACAGCAAAATATAAATTAATAGCAACAGCAAATAAAGGATATATATTTATGGGATGGGCATCTAAAGAAGATGAAAGTAAGATACTATCAGAAGATGAAACATACTCAGTAACTATATTAAAAGATAGTGAATATGTAGCTATTTTCAAAAAAGAAAATAAAGACCCACAAGCAACAATCGTCTCAACTCCTGAAAAATGTGGAAGTGGAGAAGCTAAAATAAAATCAAGTGATAAAAAAGAAGAAACAGCAACATGGATTTTAACAGCAAAAGCTAATACACATTATGAATTTGTAGGATGGATAGTAAAAGGTACAGATAAAGTAGTATCAACAAATGCAACATATGAGGTAACAATAGACAAAGATACAGAATATGTAGCAAAATTTAAATATGTTGGAGAATACCCACAAGTAAGCTTAGATACAAATGAAGAAAAAGGTGGAGAAGTAAGTTTTGAACTATTGAGTAAAAACGAAGATGACTTAACATCTAAGTGGAAACTGAAAGCCACTACAAATAAAGGATATAGGTTTGTAAAATGGGTAAAATCAGGAGATGAAGACACTATTTTAAGTGAAGATGCAGAGTATACTGTAACTATAAGTGAGGATACAAAATTTATAGCAGTGTTCGAAAAAGAAAAATTAGACAATGACAATACAGATAATAATGACCCATCAGATAATAATGATAAGGATGACAACAATAATCAATCAAGTGACAAAGACAAAGACAAAGATGACAACGATAATCAATCAAGTGACAAAGACAAAGACAAAGATGACAACAATAATCAATCAAGTGATGACAAGGATGACAATAAATCAGATAATCAAGATAATAATAAATCAGATAATAATACTAATCAAAATACTAATAACAATGATTCAAATTCTTCAGTAAAAACAGGAGATCAATCATCAATATGGCTTTACAGTGGAATTTGTATTATAGCAGCTTGTATATTAGGATTTGCTATATTTAACAAAAGAAAGAAAAGTTAAGAATAAATATTAGAAGAGTTGTTCAAGCATAGTTATTAAATTTAAAATAAGAAGGATAGATAAATTTGTATAGGATCAAATTTATCTATCCTTTTTTTAAACAATAATATTATAAATAGTTGTAGTAATAAAACATACAATAAAAGCTATGGCTGTAGGAATTAAAAATCCTAAAGCAGTCCATTTAATACTATTTGTTTCTTTTTTTATAGTTAGCAGCGTGGTAGCACATGGCCAGTGGAGCAAACTAAACAACATCATATTTAATGCTGTTAAATAAGTCCAACCATTATTTTTTAGTAACTCGCCCAATGCTGAAAGTTGATCAAACTCGATCATTTTACCAGTAGCCATATAACTCATAATTAATATAGGTACCACGATTTCGTTGGCAGGAAAGCCTAAGATAAATGCCAATAAAATAAAACCGTCAAGTCCTATTAGTTTCCCAAGAGGATCTAAAAAATTAGCAACATGGGATAATATGCTCATATCACCAATATATATATTTGCAAAAATCCATGTAATAATTCCTGCAGGAATTGCCACTACTATAGCTCTTCTTAGTACAAATAGAGTTCTATCTATAATAGAAGTGTAGATTACTCTTCCAATTTGTGGCGGTCTGTAAGGTGGTAATTCCAGAGTGAAAGTTGATGGAATTCCTTTTAACAAAGTTTTAGACAATATAAATGAAACAAGTAAAGTAGTAAGAACACCTACAATAATTAGCAATGTAATAGATATAGCAGTAATGCTACTAGATATAAAATTGCTACTAATAACTGAGCTAAAGAAAATGGTTGATATGGCTATTAAAGTAGGGAATCGTCCATTACAAGGAACAAAGTTATTAGTAATTATAGCAATTAACCTCTCTCTTGGAGAGTCAATTATTCTACAACCAATGACACCAGCAGCATTGCAACCAAATCCCATACACATAGTTAAACATTGCTTTCCGTGACAACAAGCTTTTTTAAATAAATGATCAAGATTAAAAGCTACTCTAGGAAGATACCCTAAATCTTCTAGTAATGTAAATAAAGGGAAAAATATAGCCATAGGAGGTAGCATTACTGATACAACCCAAGCTAAGGTTCTATACATTCCATAAGTTAACATTTCGTTTAACAATAGGGGCAAACCAATACTATTAAAAAAAGCATAAATTTTTGGTTCTATGGAAAATAAAACATCAGATATTATGGAGGAAGGTACATTGGAACCTTCTATGGTAATCCAAAGTACTCCACAAAGCAGAAGTATCATAAGAGGAATGCCAAAGACCTTAGAGGATACAATCTTATCGATTTTTTCATCTCTGTCCATAGCGTTTTTATCTGCAATTGTTACAACCTCATCACTTATAACCTTTGCATAGTCATAAGTAGTCTTTGTAAAGTGACTTCTTATTTTACTTTTATCAAAAATATCGGGAATTTTACTTTTAACATTATTTAAATCATCTAAAATATTATTTTCAGTGTAATCATTTAAAGAAGTTAAAATACTTTCGTCTCCATCAATTAATCTAAGGCCCAACCATCTAGGATTAATGGATGGAATAATATTATACAGATCTTCCTTAATAGAGCTTACTATTTTTTCGATTTCGTCATCATAATATACTGGCTTATTTTTAAATTTATATTCTCCTTTTACTACTGAATTGAGAGTTTCCTTAAGGTCATCCATACCTAGGCCACTTCTAGCTGCTGTTAAAACTACAGGAATACCAAGCTTATATTCTAATTTGTCTTTGTCAATCTTAATACCTTTTTTCTTTGCTTCATCTAATAAATTCAAGCATAAAATTACATTGTCTGTAAGTTCCATTACTTGAAAAACAAGATTTAGATTCCTTTCAATACAAGTACTATCACAAACAACAATAACAGCGTCAGGATTTCCAAAGCAAATAAAATCACGAGCTACTATTTCCTCTTGTGATAGAGGAAACAAGGAATAAGTACCAGGTAAATCTATAAGAGAGTAGTTAACATCCTTATAAGAAAAATCCCCCCTGGCTGTACAAACAGTTTTTCCAGGCCAATTGCCTGTATGCTGTTTTAATCCAGTTAAATAATTAAAAACAGTACTTTTACCTGTATTTGGATTGCCTGCTAGGGCAATCATGATTTCATTATCTTTTTTTTCTATATGAAAAATATCTTCTAAAGATTTTATTTTAGTAGATTGTTGTGTCAAACCCATAATGCTATCCCCCTAAAATAATTAATTGTTAAATATAAGATACTAAAATTAAATTACTCTCTTCTTTACGCAAAGCAATCTTACTGCCACGGATGTTATAAACTGTTAAATTATTTTTAGGACCCTTTCTAAGAACATCTATTTCAGCTCCTTCAGTTAAACCTAAAGCTAGCATTCTTTCTTTTAAATTTCCTGTAGAAAGTAACCCTTCTACTTTAACAGTATTTTTTATTTGAATGTCTGTAAGTTTTTTCATAATGCACCTCCATTATTTATAATTTAGAAAAGTCATTACCTAAGATGATTCTAAAACATAGCAATTTTTCGCTACAAAGGTAGCGATGACAACTGGCCTTAGCCAATAAATTAAGCAAATATGTGTTGTTAAACTTAGTTTTAGCTTAAGCTAACATTCTTAATTTAAATTATGCACCTTGTTCAAAAATTGTTCAAAAAATATAGTAATATTTAAAACTTATTATAAATATACAATTATAGGAGGGGTTTTTGTGAGTAAAAGAGAGGATTATTACACTTTTAATGAATATATGAAAAACAATAAATTGACACCTAGTGAAGAGGATTATATTGAGATGATTTATAGATTAAATCTTGAAAATGATAAGGTGCAAGTTAAAGATATCTCTAAAAAACTCAATATTAAACCACCCTCTGTAACAAAAATGATAAAAAAATTAAATGATAAGAACATGTTGATTTATAAAAAATATGATAGTATTGAACTAACTTCTTTGGGGGAAAGTGTAGGAGCAAAACTACTAAGTAGGCATAATACCATAAAAGAATTTTTAACTATTCTTGGTATAAACGAATCTATTCATGAGGAAACAGAAACTATAGAACATACAATAAATGTTGAAACGTTGATAAAAATTGAAGAGTTAATAAACTTTTTTAGAAGTAATGAAGATGTTTTAAGTAAACTTAAATCGTATCAAGAAGAAAATAAAAATTGAAGGGTGATATCATGAAATTAGAAGATCTTTTAAAAGATATAGAAATAATTTTGTTATCAGGCCCAAAAGACGTGGAAATAAAAGGGCTAGAATATGATTCACGAAACGTAAAAGAAGGGGATTTGTTAGTTTGTATTAATGGAGCTAATGTTAATGGTCATAAATTCATTGAAAGTGCAAAGGCAAAGGGAGCAGTAGCCTTTGTAATTGAAGAAGATGTACAAAAAGATGATAATTTAACTTATATAAAGGTAAGAAGTACAAATGAAGTTATATCTACTTTAGGAAGAAATTTCTACAAAAATCCAAGTGAAAAAATTCAATTAATTGGTATAACAGGTACTAATGGAAAGACAAGTGTGGCATCTTTTTTGAAAGACATACTTAGTCAAGATGAAAAATGCGGATTTATTGGAACCATAGGCATTTTTGATGGAAAAAATAATTATTTAAACAAAAATACAACACCAAACAATATTGAAATACAAAGAAGTCTGAATAGTATGATAAATAATGATTGTAAATATTGTACTATGGAAGTTTCTTCTCATGCCCTTGCGCTGAAAAGAGTAGAAAATATGAAATACAAAATAGGTATATTTACAAACTTGACAGAAGATCATCTAGATTTTCATAAAACATTTGAAAATTATAGAAAAGCTAAGGAATCCTTATTTTATATGACTACAAGTGCAAATATTATTAATATTGATGATATTAATGGAAGAATAATATTGGATAATATTAAAACTTTGGGAGTACCTTATTATACTTATGGTATAAACTATGATGCTACTTTTAGAGCTAAGGATGTAAAACTTTATGAAGACAAGACAGTATTTACTTTGCATGGTCCCAATAATTTTCAAAGAGAAGTAGCTTTAAATATGGTGGGACAATTTACAGTTTACAATTGTCTTGCTGCTATTTGTGCTTGTTATATATTAAATATGGATGTGGATGAAATAGTAAATAGAATAAGCATACTAAAGGGTGTAAATGGAAGATTTGAAAAAGTGGAAAATAACAAAAATATTCACGTATTTGTAGATTATGCACACACGCCTGATGCCTTAGATAATGTACTAAATAGTATAAAAGCTTTTGCAAGAAAAAGAATAATCACAGTTTTTGGATGCGGAGGTAATAGAGAAAAAGAAAAAAGACCTCTTATGGGTAAAATTGCACAAGAGTACTCAGATATTGCTATAATAACTTCAGATAATCCAAGATATGAAGAACCAAATGAAATAATAAAAGATATATTAATAGGTATAAATAAGGAAAAAGAAAATTATGTTGTTATAGTAGATAGAAAAGATGCTATTAAAGAAGCAATTAGCAGGGCAAAAGAAGGAGATGTAGTACTTATTGCAGGTAAAGGTCATGAAAACTATCAAATAATTAAAGATGAAATAGTAGAATTTGATGATAAACTAGTAGCAAAAGAGATTTTAGACAGCTTGGGTGAATAATATAAATTACTTAATATATAAATAGTCTAAATAGAATTGTTGATTTATTTAATTAGTTAAATAAAAAGATGCTTAAGTCCATATTATGGATCTAAGCATCTTTTATTTTTAATCACTTTACCTGATCATTATTGTTGACACAGTATAATAGTGAATTTTTATAAAAATTATTTTGTCTCTAACAATTTACATAGGGTTTTATTTGTTTGAAACCATTTAGTAGCAAATTCCTTAAATATATGTTCATTTTTACTAAGTCGTCTATTTTTTAATTGGGCTAAAAAAATATTTGCTGAAAAAGAATTTTGCAAATGACAAATATGTATGCTATTATCAATATTTTTTTTGTAAGATAAAGCAACATTATAAGGAAGTAAGGTAATACCTATATTTTCACAAACTAAAGCTAAAAGTGTTTTTGTTTGAGAGTCTATATATAAAGTGTTTGGAAAATAATTAAGGTTACCCCAAGTATTCAAAAATACATTATGTAAATAATAATCACCATTGACGCAAACATATTTTTCCTTAGCAGTATCAAAAATGTCTACAGAGGATCTCATTGATAAAGGATGTTTCTTTGATGTTACAAGAACCAACTCATCATCAACTATTTTATTAAGGTTTAAAATGTTTTTATGTTCATAATGGTAATTAATAAACCCTAAATTTACCACAGAACCACTAATGTATTCTATTATTTTACTGTTAGATCTTTCGATTAAATCTACTTGAATATTAGGATATTCGCTTTGAAAATCCCCAATAAGAGATGCTATACCGTATTCAACCATTGTGTCTATAACACCAATGGAGATAGAGCTACTCTCCTCACAAGCGTATTTTTTCATATCTAATAAAATATTTTTGTAATCTGCCATAGATTTGTGTGCAAACTTGTAGAACTCTTCTCCTGCATCAGTGAGTTTTATACTTCTATGTTGTCTATTAAACAACTCAACTCCAAGTTCTTTTTCTAAAGATTTTATATGTTTTGAAATGGAAGACTGAGAAATATATAATTCTTGTGATGCTAGGGTAAAATGATTATACTTTACTATGGCTAAAAAAGACTTTATTTGTTCAAAATTCATAAAAATCCCCCTAACCTTAACCTATACCTTATATTATAACAGATAAATTTCCTAAAAAGTGATATACTAGATTTAACTTAAAAGTTTTTGGAGGCATAAAAATTGAATAGTTCAGTAAAAAAATTAACAGAAGCAGCCATATTATCATCTACTTTCATGGTAATTACAATGATTGCTCTTTCAACTGGTTTGGGATATGGACTGTATTTAGATTTTGGAGTGCCAATTATATTTGCACTAATATATTTCAGATGTGAATTCAAATACACATTAATGTGTGGCATTAGTAGTGTAACTTTAATATTGCTTGTTCTTGGAAACTTTGCTGCTGCAATATTAGTAAGTCAAAGTTTCCTTTTAGGTATTTTATGCGGTTATTTAATTGCAAAAGCATCAGATATTTTTGATGATTTATTTTTAGGTTCTATAGTTGGTGTTATTTTTATGATATTAGTGGATATTTATGCTAGAAATATTATAGGATATAGCTTTATGGAAGAGTTCCAAGGATACATAGACTACTTTAATGGCAATCCAGCAATAGTTGAAAATATATCCAAGTTATTGCCATTTGTTAATATCAATTTACAAGTTATTTATTATTTATTTATAGCAGTATTTCCTTTTGGAATGGTATTTTCCGTATATTTTATATCAATTATGTTTGCTAAAAAGCTTAGAATACTAAATGAAAATGGTAAAAGAAAATATTTTATGATGAGATCCATAAGAAATTATAGTAATTTTATGTGTATGAAAAAAGAATATTTTTATTATGCTTTAGGATATGTTGCATTAGTCAGCTTATTGAGATTTTCTAATATACAAATTAACAATGTTTATTTAAATACTATAATAACTTGTACAGAGTATTTATCATTATACTTTATATTCAGAGACGCTAATATATTAATAGGAAATTATATAAACATTAAATATAAGAAAAAAAGTTTGAGTTTATTATACTTTGCTATTACAATAGTTTCCTTTTTCAGTGTGTTTAAAGTTGCATTTTTAGTTTATGTAATTGTAGCAATATTTATGGACAAGAAATTTAATTTAAGAGAAAAGCAGAAATATATTGTGGATAGTCATACAGAAAAATTGATGATTAATTACAAAATATAAGATTTATTTTCTTTATAAAATAAAAAATATTTAATATATGTTTAATATATGTTGAAAATAAGGGAAAGTAGTGTTATAATTTTATCATAATTTGAACATGAAATAGATCTATGAAGATCAAAAAAAGCCATGAAGGTTAATATACTTTCGTGGCTTTTTTTGTCAAAGATTGCAAATTATAGGGAAAAATGAAGAATTATAGGGAAAACAAATACTGGGGGGCTAAAGAAAATGAAATTAAAGAAAAATATTGCTAAGCTATTATCAATGGTATTATTAGTAGGTGCATTAGCCGGATGTTCTAATTCATCTAATTCAGGATCAGACACAAGTACTAAATCTGGTGTGGAACAAAGAAAAAAAAATAATGAGTTAGTAGTTGCTGTTGGAGCAGAACCAGAAGCTGGATTTGACTCCGTAACAGGAGGGCATGGATCTATAACTAAGGTGTTCTTCTCAACATTAATGAAAAGAGACAAAGAGCTTGGATGGGAAAATGATTTAGCAACTGATTATAAAATATCAAAGGATAAGTTAACTTGGACAGTTAAAATAAGAGATGATGCTAAGTTTACTGACGGAAAACCTGTAACAGCTCAGGATGTTGCATTTACATATGAAACAACTAAGAAAAGTTCTACAGAAATAGATTTAACAATGATAAAAGAGGTAAAAGCAAAAGATGATACAACTGTTGAATTCAAATTAGAAAGACCAATGTCAACATTTGTAGAGAAATTAGGTGCTTGTGGTATAGTTCCTAAACATGCTTATAATGACTCATTTAAAGATAATCCAATAGGATCTGGACCATACAAATTTGTACAATGGGACAAAGGGCAACAAGTTATAGCAGAAGCTAATGCAGATTATTATGGTGACAAACCAAGTATAAAAAAATTAACTATGGTATTTTTAGAAACTGATGCTGCTTATGCTGCTGTAAAATCAGGTGATGTTGATATGGCAACAATAAATGGAGATCTTGCTAAAGAAAAAGTTGAAGGTACTAAAATTTTAGATATACCAAGTATAGAAACTTATGGTGTTGAATTCCCAATGGTTGCAAATACTGGTAAGAAAACTGAAACTGGTTATGAAATAGGAAACAATGTTACAAGTGACGAAGCAATAAGAAAAGCGTTTAATACAGCTGTTGATAGACAAGGAATGGTTGATGGTGTTTTAAATGGATATGGTTCAGTATCTACAACTGGTCTTGAAAAAATGCCTTGGTTAAATAAAGAAACAGTTCTTGAAGAATCTGACTACAACAATATCCAAGAAGCTAAAAAAATATTGAAAGACGGCGGATGGAAAGATAGTGACAATGATGGAATATTAGAAAAAGATAAAACTAAAGCATCTTTTAAAATATTATATACTCCAGGAAACTATAGACAGGCATTAGGACTAGAATTACAAAAGACAGCTAAAGAATTAGGTATAGAAATAACTTTAGAAGAAAGAACTTGGGATACTATATTAAAAGACATACATAAAGAAGCTGTATTATTTGGATGGGGTTCAGGAGATCCATCAGAACTTTACAACTTATATTATGGTAAAGCTGCAAATACACCAGTTGAGTGGGATAATGCAGGATTCTATGATAATAAAACTGTAAATAAATATATAGACAAAGCTTTAAATAGTGAAGATGAAAAAGAAGCTCTACCTTACTGGCAAAAAGCTCAATTTGATGGAAAAACTGGTGCTTGTGCAAAAGGTGATGCTCCATACTGTTGGTTAGTTAATGCAAATCACGTTTACATAGTAAGTGAAGGATTTGATATAGGCAAGCCAGTTGTTCAACCTCATGGTGGAAGAATTTTCGACAATGTTACAGAATGGGCATGGAAATAAGACAAAATAAGCTATAATATATTATGAGGACATTCTTATTTAGGGTGTCCTCACATTTGAATTATAAGAAATACAAAAAAGGGGAGTTTATTGGATGAAAAATAGCAAAAGTATAGGAGTATTCCTATCTAAAAAAATAATAAGACTAATTACCTTATTAGTTGCCCTTTGTATAATTACATTTGTATTAATGGAGCTATCTCCAATAGACCCAGTTACAGCTTATGTGGGAGCTAGTACAAAAGTAAGTGCAGCGCAAAGAGAATTAATTGCAGAGCATTGGGGGTTAAATCAGCCACCAGTTGAAAGATTTATGTGTTGGTTTAAGTCTATAGTGGGGGGAGACTGGGGAACTTCACTAATATACAGAAGACCAGTTTTAGAGATTATAGGACAAAAATTTAAAGCATCTTTATACTTAATGATTATAGCTTGGGTTATTTCCGGTATTTTAGGTTTTGTAATGGGGATAATCAGTGGTAGCAATGAAAATAAAGTAATAGATAAAATAATACGTGGGTATTGTTATATTGTTATATCAACACCAACATTTTGGCTGGGTATTTTATTTATTATGGTATTTTCTGTTTCTCTAGGATGGTTTCCAGTAGCCTTGGGAGTTCCAATAGGTGTAAGTACGGCAGATGTAACCTTTATGGACTTACTTAGTCATATGATACTTCCTGCAATCACTTTAAGTCTTATAGGTGTTTCTAATATTTGTTTGCACACAAGGGAGAAAGTAATAGAAGTTATGAATAGTGATTATATATTATTTGCAAAAGCTCGTGGAGAAAGTAAAAAAAGTATAATTTTTAATCACGTAATAAAAAATGTTTCCCTTCCTGCCATTACATTACAGTTTCTATCATTTAGTGAATTATTTGCAGGAACCATATTTGCAGAACAAGTATTCTCATATCCAGGACTTGGCCAGGCCACAGTTTCAGCAGGTCTTAAAGGAGATTTGCCTCTTTTAATGGGAATAGTAATTATAAGTTGTATTTTTGTTTATAGTGGAAATGTAATAGCAGATTTACTATATAGAGTTATAGATCCAAGAATTAAAGGAGGGGAAGTAGCATAATGAGCCAGATAAATAGCACTGTAAATAGAAAATCTTCATCCTTTGAATTTGGAATTAGAGAAAAAACCATACTATCCCTTGGAATATTTTTAGCATTTTTTATAGCTATCTTAGTTACAGGAAGCGTTATTGATCCGGATAAGTTTAGTATAGATTTAGTTAACAAAAACCAGGCACCGTCTCTAACTCATATATTTGGTACAGACTGGATAGGGCGCGATATGCTCTTTAGAACATTAAAAGGTCTTAGTATAAGTATGAAAATAGGAGTTTTATCTTCAATTATAAGTGGAATAATTGCTGTAATACTGGGAATAATCGGACCTACTTGTGGTAAAAAAGTAGACTTAGTTATAACTTGGTTTATAGATTTGGTTTTATCAGTTCCTCATACTTTGATAATAATATTAATTTCTATGGCAGCAGGTGGAGGACTAAAGGGAATAGTCCTTGGAGTATCCTTAACTCACTGGACTTCACTTACTAGAATAATTAGAGCAGAAGTTATGCAAGTAAAAGAATCTGAATATACAAAGATTGCAAAGAATTTTGGCAAATCAAATTTATATATAGCTAAAAATCATATTTTACCTCATGTAATACCACAGCTTTTAGTTGGAATTGTATTAATTTTCCCTCATGCTATCTTACATGAAGCATCAGTTACTTTCTTAGGATTTGGTTTACAATCACATGAACCAGCCATAGGAATAATTTTATCAGAAGCCATGAAATACCTAACTAGCGGAAAATGGTGGTTAGCATTTTTCCCAGGATTATCTTTAGTTTTAGTTTCTATGATGGTAGATAATATGGGTAAAAAAATAGGGAAATTAATTAATCCTAAAACAGCTTATAACTAGGAGGTAGCTATGAAGAAGGAGCCAATTTTAAGTGTTAGAAATTTGGAGATTTGTTTTAGCCAATATACAAAGGGATTAAATAGAATAGATTCAAAGGCTATAAATAATTTAGATATAGATTTGTACAAAGGCGAAATATTAGCAGTTGTTGGGTCTAGTGGTTCAGGTAAAAGTTTACTTGCTCACTCAATTCTTGGAATACTACCAAGTAATGCAGTGACAAGAGGAGAGATAACTTATAAAAATGAATTATTAGACGAAAAAAGAAAAGAAAAACTTAGAGGTAAAGAAATTGTATTTATTCCTCAATCAGTAAATTATTTAGATCCACTGATGGAAGTGGGAAAACAAGTTAAGATTTCCATAAAAGATAAAAAGAAAAGTAATAGTATACTTAGAAATGTTTTTAAAAAATATAGTTTAGAAGAAAAAGTAGAAAAATATTATCCTTTCCAACTATCAGGTGGAATGGCAAGAAAGGTTCTTTTATCAAGTGCTTTAGTTAGTGACTGTGAGGTAATAATAGCAGACGAACCAACACCAGGCTTAGATGAAAAATCTTTAAATGAAGTCTTAAAAGATTTTAGGGATTTGGCTGACAGTGGATGTGCACTACTTATAATTACCCATGATATATCTGCTGCTCTAAAAATTGCAGATAGGGTGGCGATTTTTTATGGAGGAACTACTCTGGAAATTGCAAAAGCAGAAGACTTCAAAAACGGTGGAGAAAATTTAAGACATCCATACACAAAGGCACTGTTTAATGCACTGCCAAATAACAGTTTCACACCAATAAAAGGTAGTCAACCACTAGCCAGTGAACTACCTGTAGGATGTTTATTTTATGATAGATGTGAAAAAAGAACACCTGATTGTGAAAACATAAAACCTGAAATGAAAGAAATAAGAGATGGAAAGGTGAGATGTTTATATGCTACTTAAAGCTGAAAATATTAACTTTAAATATAGAGGAGATAAATATATATTAAAAGATATAAATTTATCTGTAAAAAACAATGAAATAGTTGGGATAGTAGCTCCAAGTGGATTTGGAAAGACTACTTTTGCTAAGATTTTGGCTGGATATATTAAACCAGATAAGGGAGAGGTTATTTTAGAAGGTTGTGAGAAAAAGAAAAATACTTTCAACCCTGTCCAATTAATTTTCCAACATCCAGAAAAATCAGTAAATCCAAAATGGAAAATGAGAAAAATTATAAATGAAGCTTACGAACCAAGTGATGAAATGATAGAATCTATGGGGATTAAGAAAGAATGGTTAAATAGATGGCCAAGTGAACTTTCTGGTGGAGAGTTACAAAGATTTTGCGTTCTTAGAGCACTTAGTCCTGAAACAAAGTTTCTTATAGCTGATGAGATGACTACTATGCTAGATGCCATAACTCAGGCGCAAATTTGGAATGTGGTTATTGATTATTGCAAGAAAAACAGTATTGGTCTTATTGTTATTAGTCACGATAAAGACTTGGTTAATATTGTTTGTGATAGAGTTATTAACTTAAAAGACAATAAAAAAGAAGAGTTAGTTGAAAAAATTGTATAAAGTATAAGATAAGACTGTCTATTTTTATGATTAAAATATTATAAAATAGGCAGTTTTTTTAGTATTTTATGTCATAGTATGAGATAAAATATATTAAAAATATGCAAAATTTTACAAAGAGTAACATATTTCTGTTTTAATACATAAAATATATTGCACTAACTATAATAAGTAGGTGATTTAATGAGTGATACACCAAGTGCAATGAGTTCAATACCGTTTATGTTTGAAAAAAATATAGGACAGCATAAAAATGAGTCAAAGTTTGTTCTTAGAAATAGTAAAAATTCAATATATTTTTTAGAATCTGAAATAGTATTGTCTATAATGAAATTTAAAGAAGATAATAAAGAGAAATCTTTTAAATATAAATTTGATACTAAAGAAAATATGTCTCAAAGAGAATTTGAAGTAAACTTATTAAAAATGAAGTTAGAAAGCTCTAATAAAGACCCAGAAATAATAGGATTAAATGAGTTTGATTGTAAGATAAATTACTTTAAAGGAAAAGATAAGACTGATTGGACAACAGGTATACCAGTTTATGAAAAGTTACTTTACAAAGAAGTTTATCCAGGAATAGATTTGGTATACTATGGGAACGAAGGTACACTAGAGTATGACTTTGTTGTAAGCCCAAATGGAGATTTTAGTAAAATAAAGCTAAATTTTGAAGGTGCAGATAAAGTACACTTAGATGAAGATGGCAACATCATAGTAGATTTAAATGAAAGTACAATAAAAATGTTAAAGCCTAAAGTTTATCAACAGGTAAATGACAAAAAAATATATTTAGAAAACAGCTTTGTTGTTGATGGAGATAATATAAGATTTGATATACCTAATTATGATAAAAGTAAAGTTTTAGTAATAGACCCACCTCTTCTATATGGAAGTTATTTAGGAGGAAATAATGAAGATATTGGATTTAAAGTAGCAGTAGACTCAAAAGAAAATGCATATATAACAGGATGGACTTATTCAACAGAAGAATTTCCACTACAAAATCCTTATCAAGGAACAATAAAAGGTTACTGCGATGCATTTTTAATCAAAATAGATACAAAAGCAATTGGAAGTGCAAGTTTAAAATATGCAACCTATCTAGGAGGAAATAATAATGACAATGGATATTCAGTAGCAGTAGATGGAAGGGAAAATGCATATATAGTTGGAGGAACTAGTTCAACAGAGCAATTTCCATTAAAAAATGCCTATCAAGTAACTAGTAACGAAAATTCCAATGCATTTTTAATTAAGCTAGATACAAGAGCAACTGGAGATGCAAGTTTAAAATATGGAACCTATTTAGGCGGAAATAACTATACTTTTGGTTATGGAGTAGCAGTAGACTCAAGTGAAAATGCATATATAACAGGTTATACTGGTTCAACAGAGCAATTTCCGTTGAAAAATGCATATCAGGCAAGTTTATTGGGCTCGACAGATGCATTTTTAATAAAAATAAATACAAGAGCAATTGGAAGTGCAAGTTTAAAATATGGAACTTATCTAGGAGGAAATAACTATACCCAAGGATATGGTGTAGCCATAGATGAAAAAGCTAATGCATATATAACTGGATATACTACTTCAACAGAGCAATTTCCACTACGAAATCCATATCAAGAAGTATTAAATGGATATAGTGATGCCTTTTTAATTAAGTTAGACACAACAATAAGTGGAAATGAAGGTTTAAGATATGGAACTTACCTAGGAGGAAACAATAGTGAAGAAGGATATTCAGTAGCAGTAGACTCAAGTGAAAATGCATATATAACAGGACAAACCAGTTCAACAGAGCAATTTCCACTAAAAAATGCATACCAAGAAACTTTAAATAGTTATTCTAATGCATTTTTAATCAAAATAGATACAAAAGAAGTTAGATTAGAAGTATCAAAAGTAAATGAAAAATCACCTTTCAAATTAAGCTCACAGCAATTTGGTCCATCTAGTCTAAAATACGGAACCTATCTAGGAGGTAGTTATTCAGCTTTAGGATACTCAGTAGCAGTAGACTCTGGTGAAAATGCATATATAGTAGGCTGCACAGCTCCATCAGATGATTTTCCACTTAAATATGCATATCAAGAAAGTATTGATGGTGACTATGGTGCATTTTTATTAAAGATAAATACAAAACTAATTAAAAGTGAAAGCCTAAAATATGGAACTTACCTAGGAGGAAATAGTTCCACTTATGGAGGCGGAGTAGCAGTAGATGAAAAAGCTAATGCATATATAACAGGACAAACTTTTTCAGGACAAATCCCTCAATTAAAAAGTGTATCAGGAGGTTTTCCGCTAAAAAATGCATATCAAGAGACTTTAAAAGGACAAAGTGATGGATTTTTAATAAAATTAAATACCTTAGTATGTGACTTAAAATTAGAAAAATCAACTTGTAAATGCAATCCTTGTACAGGAGAAAAAATATCATACACAATAAAAATCACAAATAATGGTCCAGATGAATCTACTAATATAGTAATAAATGACATACTTCCAAGTGGTCTAAAAGTAGAGTCTTTTATTTGTACAACAGGAACTATAGGAAAATTAGGAGATAAGCTTGTTTGGAAAATACCAAAACTAGAAGTAAATCAAATTGAAACAGCCATGATTGTAGTAATAATTGATAAAACTATACTTTGTCAAGAAGGTAAAAAAGGTGAATATGTGTTAAATACTGTTACTTTAACATGTGATAATACTATAATAAATCCTTACAATACAATAGACACGGATATAATATATATAAATTGTAATTGTGTATAAGAATAATATAAAATCAATTACAGTATTTATATATATAATATAAAGATGTTAAAAGAGACTGTATCTTTATTTTTTAAGGTACAGTCTCCTTATATTTTTATGTGTTGAAGGGTAAATTATAAATGAAAATAACCTTGTTACATAAGAATGAAAATAGGAGGAAATGCAATGATACAAAAACTTAAAAATATCACAGTAGTTTTTTTAGCTTTAGCACTAATAATGAGTAATATGGGAAGTTTAGCTTATTCTTTTGGTCAAACAAACATAGCAAAAGATAATATTACTACAGATTATAGACCTGACAAAGTAATGGAATTAAGAGTCACTATGAAAAATTCTGATTGTATAAAATTACAATGGAATAATGTAGAAGGTGCTAGTGGATATAGAATTTACAGATCAACTATGAAAAATGGATTTTATAGAAAAATAGATGAAGTATGTGGCAAAACTACATGCTATATAGATAAAGAACTGGACAGTGGAACAAATTATTACTATAAAGTTAGGGCTTTTAAAAAAATAGATGACAAAATATGCTTAGGCTTGTCATCGGACATACTAGATGCCACAACTTGTCCACCAGTTGTAACAAATTTACATGCCAATTGCATATCTAATTGTTTTGTAGAACTAAATTGGCAAACTGTATACAAATCTTCTGGATATGAAGTTTATAGAGCAAGTGGTGAAAGTGGAAACTTTACAAAAGTAGCAACACTTACAGACAATGGAAGAAGCTGCTATAAAGACAAAAATTTAAAAAGTAGAAAAAAATATTATTATAAAGTAAGAGCATTTAAAGAATTAAACGGTCAAGTATGCTTTGGAGACTTTTCAGATGTATTAACTATATGTACGGAAAAATAATATACTCACATAAAACAGCACCTATTATAGGTGCTATTTTTATGTGACAAAATAACTATTTTATAGTTAGGAGTGAATTTCCAAGTACTAATATAGAAATAATCTATACAACTAATATTATATAAAAACATACAATAATGAAAAATTGCCAAACAACACTAAAAAAATTTCTATTATTGTATAATAAAATAGCAATTTAAATAAAAATATCAAAAAGGGGGTGTTATGATGAAAAGGTCGAAAAAAATTGTCTTAGTTAGTCATTGTATATTGAATATAAATTCAAAGGTAGAGGGGCTTGCTACATCAAAAGCCTGTGTAAGAGAAGTTATTGATTATCTTTATGACAATGATTATGGAATAATACAATTGCAGTGCCCTGAACTTACATGTATGGGAATTAAAAGATGGGGTCAGTCCATAAATCAATATAATAATCCTTTTTACGAAGAACATTGTACAAAACTCGCAGAAGATGTAATGAAAAGTGTTAGAAATTACATAACAAATGGCTATGAAGTTAAGTATGTTATTGGAATAGATAAAAGCCCAACTTGTGGAGTAAATTTAACTTGCTATGGAAATGCAGGTGGAGAAAATTTAGATTTTGATGGATATGAAACAAGAGAGGGTCAAGGTGTATTTATGGATACTTTGATGAAAGAAAATGAAAAGTACAATTTGGGGTTAGAGTTTGTAGGAATAGATGAAGAAGATCCAATTAAAAGTATGAAAGATTTAAAAATGATAATATCTGATTAATTAAACATAAGTCATGGAAAGTGATTGTGTTTAAAAAATAAATATTACATATTAAGAGGGAGTTATGTTATGAAAAAATTAAAAAAATCATTGGCACTAGTATTATCAACAATGCTATGTATAGGAGCAGTAGGGTGTTCTGCTCCAAAAGAAGGTGAAAAATCGGAGTCTAAAGAAAGTAAAAGTACAGCTTGGAATACAATAAAAGATAAAGGTGAACTAGTAGTAGGTATGTGTCCAGAGTATCCACCATTTTCAACAAGAAATGAAGCAGGAGATGTGGAAGGTTTTGATGCAGACTTTGCAAAAGCTTTAGGAGAAGAATTAGGTGTAAAAGTAACAATCAAAGATACACCATGGGAAGGACTAGTAGCAGGATTACAAAAGGGTGATCATGATGTAATAATATCTGCTATGTCACCACAAGAAGCCACATCAGCATCACAAAACGTTAATATGAGTAATCCTTATTACGAACTTAGTGACATTATAATTGTTCAAAAGGATAATAAAGATATAAAAAGTAAGGAAGATTTAAAAGGTAAAACTGTAGGACTTCAAGCAACAAGTAGTTGCGAGGTAGCAATAGAAGAGTTAAACAAGACTACAAAGCTTAAAGATATAAGAAAGTATAACAGAACTCAAGAAGCTGTGTTAGACTTACAAAATGGTAGAATTGATGCAGTAGCTGCAGGGATTGCTTTTGCAGCATCTCAAATAAAAGATAATGACGCTCTTAAAATTATTAATGACCCAATTCAAAAATGTGATTTAGTTGTAGTAATGAATAAAGGTGAAGATGAATTAACAAGTAAAATAAATGATGCCATATCAGCAATTAAAGAAAATGGTAAGTATGATGAGCTTGTAAAGAAATGGTTAGATATTAAATAAAATGAATAATTTAGATTTTCAGTTTCTAATGCCGTATATGCATCAATTTGTAGATGCAGGAAAAATAACACTACAATTGGGAATATGGACATTTTTTATAAGTTTATTGCTATCAATTATGATAGGCTTTTTAAGAGCATACAAAACACCAAAAATAATTAAATTTATATTAGGCGTTTACGTTGAAGTATTTAGAGGAACACCTTTATTGGTGCAACTATTTTTAATTTACTATGGATTACCATATTTTAATATTACACTGGAGCCTATGACTTGTGCAATTATTGGATTATCTTTAAATTCTGCAGCATATATGTCTGAAATAATTAGAGGTGCAATTTTATCCATAGATAAGGGACAATATGAAGCCGCATTTTCCCTAGGGTACTCAAAGGTAAAAACTTATATTCAAATAATACTACCTCAATCTTTTAGAGTAGCGCTTCCATCATTAATGAATTCTTTTGCCAGTATAATAAAGGAAACTTCTTTAGTATCTATAATTTCAATTGCTGAAATAACTAGGGTAGGAAATCAGATTTATGCTAGAACATTAAGACCTTTTGAAGTATATTTAGTAATTGCATTAATATATCTTGTAATGACTTACTCAATTTCACTTCTAGCTAAGTTTATAGAAGGGAGAAGTACAAGATGGAGTCAATAATCAAATTAGAAAATGTACATAAAAGTTATGACAAATTAGATGTAATAAAAGGAATATCTTTAGATATAAAAAAAGGTGAGATTATATCTTTGGTAGGAGCCAGTGGTTCTGGTAAAAGTACTTTAGTAAGATGTATTAACGGACTTGAAAAAATACAAGGTGGAAACATTTATATAAGTGGGGAAAAAGTAAATAGTCATAGCTGTGTGGCAGGTAGGGTTGGAATGGTATTTCAAAACTTCAACTTGTTTCCCCACTATACTGTTATAAATAATATAATAAATCCTTTAGTTAATGTAAGAGGAATTAAAAAAGATAGGGCAAAAAAAATGGCTGAGTCTTTATTGGAAAAAGTTAAATTAAGTGATAAAGCAAATTATTATCCAAATGAATTATCTGGAGGACAAAAACAAAGAGTAGCTATAGCAAGAGCTCTTTCTATGGAACCAGATATAATACTCTTTGATGAGCCTACATCATCTCTAGATCCTCAACTATCCTTTGAAGTTTTTAAAACTATAAAACAATTGGTAGAAGAAGGATATACAATGGTTATTGTGACCCATGAAATAAAAATGGCTTTGGACATTTCAACTAGAGTAGTCTTTTTAGATAAAGGGAAGATATATTTTGATGGGAAACCAGATGAATTTTATAATCATGAAAGTGAAAGATTAAAGGATTTTTTAGAAAACATAATTATATAAAAGTAATATAATAACAAATCCCAGGGTACTTTGTATCCTGGGATTTATTATTGTTAATTATTAAGGAGTTAACTTAGGTTGTTAAATTAATGTATAATAAAATATGTTCAAATATGTTTGAATTTGTTAGTTATTAAATAAACAAACATAAATAAACAAAATATGTTGCGGATTATAAAAGTTTGTGGAATAATATAAACATAGATGAACATAAACGAACTTCAAAATAAACATGAAAAGAAGGTATGAAAATGTTCCAGTTAGATAGACATAAAAAAATTTATGATTACATAGTGAAAAATAAAAACGCTACAGTAAATGAACTAGCTCATATTTGCCAAGTGGCAACTATGACTATAAGAAGAGATTTAGATAAGATGGAAAAAGACGGTCTTATTACTAGGGTGTTTGGTGGTGCTGTAATAGATAGTTCCATGGTAAAAGAAGTTGACTATGAAGAAAAAGAAAAATGTTATATGGAAGAAAAGGTGAGAATTGCAAAAGAAGCAGTAAAACTTGTCCATGATAATTCCATAGTTATTTTAGATTCAGGTACAACTTGTATGGAGATTGCAAAGTTATTAGTAAAGAAAAATAATTTAAAAATAATTACAACAGACATATTAATTGCAGCTTATTTAATGAAGTATGAAAATTTAGAAGTTTATTGTACAGGTGGAAGAATTCAAAGAAACACAGGAAGCTGTTTAGATACTTATACAATAGATTTTTTAAACAATATAAATGCAGATATATGTTTTGTGGGAGCAAGCGCCATAAATCAAAACTTAGAACTAGCAACATTTGTTCCAAACAAAGCAAAGGTAAAACAAACTATGATAGATGTATCTATGCATAGAGTGCTTGTAACTGATAATTCAAAATTCAACAAAAGAAGTTTTAATAAAATTATAAATTTAAAAGATTTTGAAATAGTTATTGCTAATGAAGGATTAGAAGAAGAGATATTAAAGAAAATGAAAGATAAAGGTGTAAACATAAAACTAGTTTAGAAGATGGGGGAGACATATGAAATTATATGTAATAGCCGATGATCTTACAGGCGCAAATGCAACAGGTGTTTTATTAGCAAAGGAAGGATTTAAATGTTCTACATTTATAGATTCTAGACTTTTAAATGATGAAAATATGAGCCTTTGTGACGTAGTAGCTATAAGCACTGATAGTAGAGGCGTTACAAAAGAAGAAGCCTATGAAAGAGTTAGTAAGGAAGTAGAAAGAGTAAAACATTTAAAACCCATATATACAAAAAGAATAGACTCAACTTTAAGAGGAAATATAGGCTCAGAAATAGATGCTATCTTAGACAACGATAAAGAATCCATAGCTGTTGTTGTGGCATCTTATCCTGATTCAGGAAGAATTTCCATAGGTGGATTTTTATTAGTAAACTCAGTGCCACTTCAGAATACTTTGGTGGCAAAGGATCCAAAATGTCCAGTTACTAATTCAAGTGTAAAAGAAATAATACAAAGCCAAAGTAAGTTTAAGGTGGCGGACATACAAATTAGTGATGTGTTAAGAGGAGAAGAGTTTTTAAGTAGAAAAATAAAGTTATTAGTAGATGAAGGAAATAGAATAATTGTTGTAGATGCAGTAACTAATGACGAAATAGAAACAATAGCAAAAGCATCTGAACTTACAAAACTGAATATTATTCCAGTTGACCCAGGACCATTTACTAAATGTTTGATGAATGCTAAATATGGATCATCTCAAGTAGAACAAGGTAAGAAAGTTTTCTTTGCCATAGGAAGTGTAAGTAAAACTACCATAGGCCAAATAGAAAATCTAGTTGCAACAAAATCACCAGCTCTTGTAAAAGTGAATCCATTAAAGCTTATAGATGATGAAAAAATAGATAAAGAGATTGAAAGAGTACTACACATAATAGAAGAAAAATTAAAACTTAGTACATCTAATATTGTTGGAATAACTACAACGACAAGGGAAGATGAGGTTTTAAATTTAAGTGAACTGTCTAAGAAACTTGGTATAGATGAAGAGGCCATATCAGTTAAGATAAATAAAGGCTTAGCTAAAATAACAGAGCTGGCTTTGGAATTATCAAATTCGTCCATAGGAGCCCTATATACTAGTGGCGGTGATGTAACTATGGAAGTTATGAAAAGGCTAGGTGTTGAAGGTATAGACATAAAAGATGAAATAATACCACTAGCAGTATATGGCAGATTTATTGGAGGTAAATACCCTAATATGCCAGCAATAACAAAGGGAGGTCTTATAGGAGACAAGAAAACCTTATCCCTTTGTATAGATTACTTGGCAACAAAAATATCAACACAATATTACATTAGATAGTATAAATTATAAAGTTCAATTTGGAGGAATAGTCATGAATAGAGAATATATAGGAGTACCTTTAGGAGATCCAGCAGGAATAGGACCAGAGATTGTGGTTAAATCCATAGCTAAAGAGGAAACAAACACTTATGCAAACATAGTTGTATTTGGAAATAAGGAAATATTAGAAAAAGCCATAGCAGTTTGTGAAGTGGATATGAAAATAAATATTATAGAAAACCCACAAGATGGAGACTACAACAACAAAACATTAAATTTAGTAAATGTTGATAACATAGATATGAACAAATTTGAACCAGGTAAGGTTAGTGGAATGTGTGGAAAGGCTGCTTTTGAATATTTAGCCAAATCTATAGATTATGCAATGGAGGGAAAAGTTAAGGCCATAGCAACTACACCACTGAACAAAGAGTCATTTAAAGCAGGTAATGTGCCATATATAGGTCACACAGAAGTATTAGAAGATTTAACAAAAACATACAACCCTTTAACTATGTTCCAAGTAAAAGATTTAAGAGTATTTTTCTTAAGCAGACACGTATCTCTTAAGAAAGCTTGCGACTTAGTTACTGAGGAAAATATGTATGAATTTATAATAAGATCAAAAGAAGCATTAAGACAACTCGGAATAGAAAATCCTAAAATGGCAGTGGCAGGGTTAAATCCTCACTGTGGAGAGCATGGATTGTTTGGAGACGAAGAAAGAGAAATAGAACCAGCGATTGAAAGAGCAAGAAAAGAAGGAATAGATGTGGTAGGTCCAATAGGAGCAGACTCAGTATTCTTCTTTGGACTTCAAGGAAAGTTTGATGCAGTGCTTTCTCTATATCATGACCAAGGCCATATAGCTACAAAAACTGTAGATTTCCATAGAACTATATCAATAACAAACAACATGCCTTTCTTAAGAACATCAGTTGACCATGGAACGGCATTTGATATAGCTTGGAAAAACATAGCAAACGAAATAAGTTTAGTAGAAGCCATAAGACTGGCAGGAGATTATGCTCCAAACTTTAATAAAAAGTAAACAACAATTTATTTATATAAAACAATGTATCTAAACCAACGCATACGCTAATGGGTGTGCGAAGTTTAGATACATTGTTATTAAAGTTTATTAAATATAATTTATATAAAATTAAAAATTAAAAATTTATTAACTTGGAGGAATCATAATGAATAACGAATTAGTTGTATCAGGACCGCAAATATTAATAGGTCTAGGCCTTGGAATAACATTATTAATATTTATGATGTTAAAAACAAAGATGCATCCATTCTTAGCAATGATAATAAGTGCATCAATAACAGGATTAGTTGGTGGAATGCCAGCTGGAGACGTAGTAAACAGTATAACAACTGGATTTGGGAATACACTTGGTAGTATAGGTATTATTATTGGATTTGGTGTTATGATGGGTGAAATATTTGAGGTATCAGGTGCAGCAAAAAAGATGGCCCAAATATTCGTTGAAAAACTAGGTAAAGGCAGAGAAGAACTAGCTTTAGCTATTACAGGTTTTTTAGTATCAATACCAATTTTTTGTGATTCAGGATTTGTAATTTTATCACCACTTGCAAAATCAATATCAAGAAATACAAAAAAATCAGTTATATCTTTAGGTTTATCACTAGCTATAGGTTTAGTTATTACACATACGTTAGTACCACCTACTCCAGGACCAGTTGGAGTTGCAGGAATATATGGTGCAAATGTAGGTACAACATTATTACTTGGAATTGTTTGTGCAATCCCAATGACTTTGGTAGGACTTACTTATGCTAAGTATATAGGACAAAAACAATATAAAGTACCAGGTGAAGATGGTGAAAGTTATTTAAGTAGTGAAGATTTAGGAGCAATGGCTCATGACGAAGTAGCAGCAACTTTAATAGGAAAAGAAGAAGTCTTACCATCAGCATTTATGTCATTTATGCCAATATTTGCACCTATAATATTAATATTATTAAAAACAGTTACTACACAAATGGGCCTAGAAGGTGGGTATATAGAAGTAATAAACTTTTTAGGAGCTCCAGTTATAGCTGTTGGTTTAGGTTTAATAATAGCAATATATGGTTTAGGTAAAGGCCAAGACAAAAAAGAAATAACAAATACTATGGAAAAAGGTATAAAATCTGCCGGTGTAATAATGTTAGTTACTGGTGCAGGTGGAGCTTTAGGAATGATAATAAGAGATTCTGGCGCAGGAGACTACATAGCAGGACTTATAGCAAACACAGCACTACCAGCAGTAATAATACCATTTGCCATATCATCAATAGTAAGATTAATACAAGGAAGTGGAACAGTTGCCATGACAACAGCAGCATCTGTAACAGCTCCAATGATGGCAACACTTGGATTATCACCAGAGCTTGCAGTATTATCAGCTTGTATGGGTTCATTAGTATTCTCTCACTTTAATGATTCATATTTCTGGGTTGTTAACAGAACTTTAGGAGTTACTGAAGTTAAAGAACAATTAAGAGGTTATTCTGTAGCAAGTACAATAGTATGGGCTGTAGGATTTGTAGAGTTAATGATATTAAATATGTTTATGTAATTATATTAGGGTGTTTCGCTGAAATAGCGAAACACCTATTTTTTACATAATAGAAAATTATAGTTAAATTTACATTATTGATAAACTCTGGAAATAAGTTATATCAATTCATTTAAAAAGAAGTGAATTTTGAGCAACGGAGTTGCCTGAAGCGATAGCGAAGGCATCTCGTTGGCGATATGAGCGAAGCGAATTTTTATCATTAAATAATAAGATGCAAATTGGGGGATATTTATTATTAGATAAAAAAATTTACTTATGACATAAATGGGAAAGGATAAACTCAAAATGGAAGTAAATGCTTGGAAAGATTTTAATGATGGAATTTGGCAAGATAAAATTGATGTTAGGGATTTTATACAGGGAAATTACTGCCCATATGAAGGGGACGGTAAATTCCTAGCAAGCGCTACTGAAAATACTAAAAAATTATGGGAACAAGTATTGGAATTAAATAAAAAGGAAAGAGATAATGGTGGAGTATTAGATGTGGATACTCACACTGTATCTGGTATAAATGCGTATAAAGCAGGATATTTAAACAAAGATTTAGAAACTATAGTAGGTTTTCAAACAGATGAACCATTTAAAAGAGCAGTAATGCCTTTTGGTGGCATAAGAATGGTAGAGTCTGCTTGTAAAGCTTATGGGTTTGAGTTAGATGATGATATAAAAGAAATATTTACAAAATATAGAAAGACTCATAATCAAGGTGTATTTGATGCATATACAAAAGAGATGAGATTAGCAAGAAAGGCTGGAATTATAACAGGTCTTCCAGATGCTTATGGTAGGGGTAGAATAATAGGAGATTATAGAAGAGTTGCATTATATGGTATAGATAGATTGGTAGAAGATAAAATAGTTGAAAAAGATGAGCTAGATAATGAAGAAATGTCAGAAGATGTAATTAGATTAAGAGAAGAATTATCAGAACAAATAAGAGCTTTAGAACAATTAAAAGAAATGGCACAGTCTTATGGGTTTGATATTTCAAAACCTGCAACTAATTCAAAAGAAGCTATACAATGGCTATATTTTGGATTTTTGGGAGCTATAAAAGACCAAAATGGTGCTGCCATGTCTTTAGGCAAAACTTCTACTTTTTTAGATGTTTATATTGAAAGAGATATAAAAGCAGGCTTAATTACAGAAGAGCAAGCGCAAGAAATGATAGATCATTTTGTTATGAAATTAAGATTAGTTAAATTCCTAAGAACTCCTGACTACAATGAGTTATTCTCAGGGGACCCAACTTGGGTAACAGAAAGTATTGGTGGTATGGGTAGTGACGGAAGAACTTTAGTAACCAAAACTTCTTTTAGAATGTTAAACACACTTTATACACTAGGACCATCACCAGAGCCAAACTTAACAGTTTTATGGTCAACTAAATTACCACAAGGATTTAAAGATTTTTGTTCAAAAGTTTCCATCGACACAAGTTCAGTACAATACGAAAATGACGACTTGATGAGAGATTACTATGGAGATGATTACGCCATAGCATGCTGCGTGTCAGCTATGAATCTTGGTAAACAAATGCAGTTCTTTGGAGCTAGGGTAAATTTAGCAAAAACATTACTTTATGCTATAAATGGTGGTATAGACGAAAAACTAGGAATACAAGTATCACCGGATTTTGGGAAAATAGACAGTGAATATTTGAATTATGATGAGGTAATGGAAAAATTTGAACATTATACTGATTGGTTAGCAAAACTTTATGTAAATACATTAAATGTAATACATTTTATGCACGATAAATATTGTTATGAACGTTTGCAAATGGCTCTACATGAAAGAGATATAATTAGAACTATGGCTTGTGGTATAGCTGGATTATCAGTTTGTGCAGATAGTTTATCAGCTATTAAGTATGCAAAAGTTAAACCTATAAGAAATGAACAAGGTATAGCTGTTGATTTCCAAATAGAAGGAGAGTTCCCTACCTATGGTAACAACGACGACAGAGTAGATAGTATAGCTGTATATTTAGTTGAAAACATGATGAACAAAATAAGAAAAAATAAAACTTATAGAGATGCTATTCATACTCAATCTGTTCTTACTATAACTTCAAATGTGGTTTATGGTAAGAAAACAGGCTCAACTCCAGATGGTAGAAAAGCAGGAGAACCATTTGCACCAGGAGCAAATCCAATGCATGGTAGAGATAAAAGTGGTTCATTGGCATCCTTAGCATCTGTTGCCAAGTTACCATATAATCATTCTATAGATGGAATATCAAATACTTTCTCTATTATTCCAGATGCTTTAGGTAAATCAGGACAAGAAAGAATAAGAAATTTAAGCAACTTAATGGATGGATATTTCTCACAATCAGCTCATCACTTAAATGTAAACGTACTTGTTAGAGAAACATTGCTTCATGCTATGGACCATCCAGAAGAATATCCTCAACTTACAATAAGGGTATCTGGATATGCAGTAAACTTTATTAAACTAAGTAGAGAACAACAAATGGATGTGATTAATAGAACATTCCATGGAAAGATGTAATTAAATAAAAAATATATAAAAAGGTATATGACACTAAAAATAGTGCCATATGCCTTTTTATGGTAATAAATAAAATTCATATCCACTATTTCTTGATTCATCAATAATCTCACTAAGTATATCTGCATTAGTCTTAGATATGGCATGTAACAGTAATATAGAACCATCGTGAAGATGACCTAATATGTGTTTTTTAGCATATCCTGGTGAAGGCTGATTTGTAGGTTCATAATCACCATAAGCAAAACTCCAAAATATAGTTTTATAACCTAAATCCTTAGTCATAGCCAAACTTTTTTGCGAATACTTACCCATTGGTGGCCTAAAAAACTTAGGCATATTTTGTCCAGTCAATTCTTTAAATTTACACTCCACATCAGAAAGTTCTTTATTAAAAACTTCAGGAGAATAAGCAACGCTAGGCATAGAGTAGTGATGATTTGTATGATTTGCTACAACGTGACCTTCAGCTACCATTCTTTTTACAGTGTTAGGAGAGTAAGTAATATAATGAGAAGTAACAAAGAAAATAGCCTTTACATTCTTTTCCTTTAAAACATCTAAAATCTCATCTGTGTATCCATTTTCATAACCTTCGTCAAAAGTTAAATACAAGGATTTTTTATTAGGTTGTTTTGGTCCATTGTAAAATGCATCGTAATCACTTAATTTAAATTTTAGCTCATCATTAATTTGAGGAGTTCTAAATTGATCGTTAGGTATGAAGAACCAGTCGATGCAAGTGTTGTCTAAGTTAGAGGATTCAAATTTTGATGTTTTATAGTCACTATTATTTGCATATATTTTTGGAAATCCAAAGAAAGGGATGCACAAAGATGACAAGAGTAAGACAGTAATAAATTTGTTCAAGATAACACCTTCTTTGTTCAAGATAACACCTTCTTTGTTGAAAATAAAATATTTATATTACTATGATTCCATAGAATAAAGACATTATAAGTGGAAAATTATAATGTCTTTAGAAAAAAATAAAGTATATATCTTCAATAAGAAAATATATACTTTTTTATATATAGGGATTACACTAATATTAAGTGAGTTTACTTAATAAGTAAATCTAAGGCGTTTTTTAAGTCATCTATTATATCTTCCACATTTTCAAGTCCAACAGCAAGTCTTACTAGTCCATCAGTTATATTTGCATTTGCACGTTCTTCAGGAGTACAAGCTGAGTGTGTCATAGAAGCTGGATGCTCAATTAATGTTTCTGCATCTCCTAAACTTACAGCTAATGTACAAAGACTCAATGTATTCATTAGTTTTTCTCCTGCTTCAAGGCCACCTTTTACTTCAAAAGATATCATTGCTCCAGGTAGATCCATTTGTTTTTTAGCAAGTTCAAATTGAGGGAAACTTTCTAATCCAGGGTAGTTTATCTTCTCTATTGCTGGATGTTCCTTTAAGAATTTAGCTACTTTCATAGCATTTGAACAATGTTGTTCCATTCTTACTGCCAATGTTTTAAGTCCTCTATTTATTAAAAAGGCATCATTTGGGCTTAGAACAGCACCAGTAAAATCTTTTATACCTTCAAATCTAACTTCATTTATAAATTCGCTATATCCAACTACAAAACCAGCTATAACATCACCATGTCCGTTTAAAAATTTAGTAGCAGAGTGTAGGACAACATCAGCTCCAAGTGACAAAGGTCTTTGGATATAAGGTGTACAGAACGTATTATCAACCATAACTAAAACATTTTCTTGGCTATGAGCGATTTTACATATTTTTTCAATGTCGTATAATCTAAGTGTTGGGTTAGCAGGTGTTTCAAAGTATACAACTCTTGTATTAGGTTTCATAGAATTTTTTACTTTTTCTAAATCAGTGAAATCAACAAAGTCAACTTCGATGGCAAATTTAGTTAAACCTCTAGATAATAATGCTTGAGTACAACCATAAAGAGTATCACTAGCTACCACATGATCTCCAGCCTTTAATGCTGTCCATAATGTTGAAGATATGGCACCCATACCAGATGCAGTTGAGATACAAGATTCTCCACCTTCAAGTTCAGCAATTTTTTCTTCTAATGATGTATTAGTAGGGTTGCCTAATCTAGAATATATATATCCTTCTTCTTCTCCCTCAAATCTTTTTCTTCCTTGTTCTGCACTGTCAAAGACAAATGTTGAAGTTTGGTAGATTGGTAGTCCTAATGCACCTGCTGCGTTTTTGTGATGTCCTGCATGTATAGCTTTTGTTGCAAATCCTTTAACTTTCATTGTAAAGTCCTCCTAAGTATATATTGTTTTTATTAATAAAATTAATAATTATAAAGCTAGTTTTAAGATATCTACAAATTTGGATGCGTCTAAAGGTATGTAGTTGCCAACTGTGGATTGATTATTATTAGTAGCACGCATTGCCATTAAATCAAAATGTTCATCTGTTATGCCTTTTTGTGATAATTTAGTATCTAAATTTAGTGATATGAAGAAGTCTTTTAAGTGATGAGATAATTTAAGTGCCATTTCTTCTTCAGAGTAATTACTGTAATCTATGTTAAATAAACGATTAGCCAACTGTGCAAGTTTTGAAGGTTTGTTATAAGCCATATATTTTGTCCAAGCTACTAAAACGATAGCCATACCTTCACCATGAGTTAGCCCATACTGAGCACTTAGTTCATGTTCTATTCTATGTGATCCCCAATCAGGTACTCGACCAGTGTCTAGCAAATTATTATGAGCTATAGAAGCTAACCACTGAATTTCTGAACGTGCATTTATATCATTAGGGTTTTCCATTAGTCTTTGTGCATTTAGAATAAGTGCTTTACAAGCTCCCTCAATTAAATAGTCAGTTGTATCTACATATTTAGTATTAGTAAAGTAACGTTCTAATAAATGAGAAAGTATATCTGCTATTCCACAAGAAGTTTGATATTGTGGTAGAGATAATGTGAACTCAGGATTCATAATTGCGAATTTTGGGATTATGAAATCGCTTTCAATGCCCAGCTTATAAAGCCCATTTGAAATAATGGAGCAGTTAGATGTTTCTGACCCACTTGCAGGTATTGTTGAGATAACCCCAATTGGAAGAGCTGATGAAATAGAATCTTTGCCTTCAAAAAAGTTCCATACATCTCCTTCGTAAGGGATTCCTACAGATACGGCCTTAGCAGTATCCATAGAGCTACCGCCACCTGCAGCAAGAACGAAATCTACATTATTTTCTTTACCTACTTCTATAAGTTCTCTAACATGTTCTATTTTAGGGTTAGGAACTACACCACCTCTTTCAGTAAATTTAATTCCTAATTCCTCACATGCTTTACTTACTGTATCCCATATTCCTAACCTTTTTACAGTTCTTCCACCATAAATTAAGAACAGAGAAGTTACATTATAATCTTTTAATAGCTGCTTTATATTTTGGTGTGAACCTTGGCCAAATATAACTTTTGATGGATTATAGTACTGGAAATTAATCATTATTTAAAACCCCCTTATTTGTTAAAGCGTAATCTATTTTACAATTTAATTTTTTACAAGTTTCATTCCATTCTTTAGATAATTTATAATCAGTTATCAAAACATCTATATCTTTAAGATTTGCAAATAATATATCGGATTTATTGCCAATTTTCGTATGGTCCATTAATAAAAAATGTTCTTTTGAATTCTTAATCATTAATTCTCTTATTTTGGCACTATCAAAGTTGTTATCTGACAGACCATATTTAGTGTCTACAAATGGACAACTTATAAAGCATTTATCTGCATAATAAACACTTAGATTATCTAAAGTATGATACCCCACAAAAGAGCTTGTACTTGAGTGAAATTTGCCACCTAAACATATTAAATTAATATTTGATTGGTAACTTTCACATAAATTACAAATTCTAAGTGAATTAGTGATAAGTGTTACATTAAGTTGAGAAGTAATCAGCGCTTCTGCCAGTTTTAAGCATGTGGTACTTGAATCAAGCATTATAACATCGTTATCTTTAATATAGTTTAAGACTCTTTGAGCCATATGTTCTTTTTCTTCAATATAAAAAGTTTCTCTTAATTGTATTGGAACACCCTTGTCGTATTTTTCTGGTAAATATGCTCCTCCATGAATTCTACATAATTTATTTGCTTTTTCCATTTCTCTTAAATCTCTTCTTATAGTTTCTTCGCTACATTCTAGTAGTTTGCTTAAGTCAGAGATTAGTACGCTTCTTTTTTTATGTAGTTCTCTCTCTATAACATTATGTCTATCGATTTTTAACATAATTAACTCCTTGGTATTCGATATTTGTATGATTCAATTGTAGATGAATTGATTTTAGAATGCAATATGAAATTAACAATAAATCACAAAAAACAACAATAATCAAATTAAATAGTCAAAAAAACAAGAGAAAAAACGTTTTTTTGTTGGGAAAATGTTGTTTTGTGATTATTTCTGTGATATATTTATGGTAAATAGAGGAGGGGGGCACAGAAATGAACTCGAGAAAACTAGTATTAGACGCAGCAAAAAAATTATATAATGAAAAATTAGTAGCGGGTACAAGTGGAAATATAAGTATAAGAAATGTTGATAAAGGTGACGATAGTTATTTAATAACTGCAAGTGGATTGTCTTACGATACTATGACTGAAGAAGATATTGTAGAAATTGACGGAGAAGGAAACTCCAAAGTAGAAGGTCAAAAACCATCATCAGAGTGGAAAATGCATATAGAAGTATATAAAAAATATCCACAAGTAAATGCAATTGTTCATACGCACTCATCAGTAGCTACAGGATTTGCAGTTAACCATCAAGATATACCTTTAATATTAATAGAAATGAAACCTTTCTTAGGGGGAGATGTAAAGGTGGCTCCTTTTAGACCAGCTGGTTCTGAAGAGTTAGCTCAAGTTATATTGCCTTATTTGAAAGACCGCACAGCTTGTTTATTAGCAAACCATGGAGTTATTGCAGTTGGCAAAACTATGGAAGAGGCTTTTGTAGCAGCAGAATATGTGGAAGATGCAGCAAAAATTTATTATTATGCAAAAACATCAGGAGTTCCAGTTATTTTAGACTAAAAATAATAAGTATGAAGCTTTAGATGAATCTGCATTCTAATAATAGATCTATATTTATTTTCATACATAAACACAATTCAATCATATATAAATCATTAACAAAGAATTAAATCTAATCGTACTTATTTCAAAATTATAAAAAGGATTCATAAAAGTTTCATACTCCAAAATTATTTTATAGATTATAAAAATCCAATAAATTATTTTAGGAGGAAAAAATGGAAAATAATAAGAAATCAAAGGGTAGTTTTTTAGGATTAGTTCCACTGGTTGTATTTTTAGTTTTATATTTTGCCGTTGGTATAGGAACAGGAAGTTTCGATAATATGCCTTTAATGATAGGCATATCAATTGCAATAGGTGTAGCTTTTGTTTTAAACAAAAAAGGAGAAGAAAAGCTTACATTTGAAGAAAAGGTTACTTTGTTTTGTAAAGGGGCAGGAGATAGTACATTAGTACTTATGGTAATTATATTTTTATTAGCAGGAGCTTTTTATGGAATTGCAGGTGCAATGCATGCTAGTGATTCTGTTACTAATTTTGGCCTAAGCATATTACCTTCTAATATGGTACTGCCAGGATTGTTTGTAATAGGGTGTATATTAAGTTTCTCTATGGGGACTTCAATGGGAACAGTATCAGCTTTAATGCCAATTGCTGTATCTCTTTCTAAGGCAACAGGATTTAATATGGCTTTAGTGTGTGGAGTAGTTGTAGGAGGTGCGCTATTTGGTGATAACTTATCATTTATTTCTGATACTACAATAGCAGCTACACGTACTCAAGACATACCAATGAGAGACAAATTTAAAGCAAATATATTAATGGTTTTACCAGCAGTTATTATTACTTTAGTTTTATTATCTCTACAACCAATGGGTAGTGCATCAACTGACGCTGCTGGAGATTATAGTTTTATAAATATGATTCCATATGTTATAGTTATAGTTTTATCATTACTAGGAATAAATGTTATAACAGTAATGAGTACAGGAGTGCTTGTTGGAGTGATAATAGGAGTTATGCATGGTGATTTTACTTTAATAGGATCATTGGCAGTAATTCATGAAGGTATGACTTGGATGGAAGATATGGCCTTGATAGCTTTATTAGTAGGAGGTTTAGTTGCTCTAATGGATCATCTTGGTGGTATAGATTGGTTACTTCATAAGTTAACTAGAAAAACAAAAACTGCTCGTGGTGCAGAGTTATCAATAGCAGCATTAGTAAGTTTAATAGATATATCAACAACTAATAATACTGTATCAATTATAGCAGCAGGGCCTATAGCTAGAGATATAGCTGATCAATATAATATTTCAAGAGCTAGAACAGCAAGTATACTTGATTTATTCTCATCTGGTTTCCAAGGGTTACTACCTTATGCAGGACAATTACTAACAGCGGGTGCATTAGCAGGCATATCACCAGGTTCAATTTTACCTTATTGCTGGTATTCTATGCTAATGATAGTATTTGGAATAGTGTTTATTTTAATAGGTTGGCCTAATATGTCATCAAAAACAAAGCCCAAATTAGTAGTTAATCAACTTGAAGAATAAAAATTGTAACTTAAATTATCTATTTTATATACTGGGGGGCGTAACATGGAAAAATATTTAGAACACTTTTTAATGAATACTAATACTGCAAAAGAGTATGCAAAGGATAAATTAGAATATTTTCAACCAGAATCTGAACTAGAATGTATAGAAATTGGAGATGGAAATATTAACTATGTGTTCAAAGTATGGGAAAAATCAACAGGAAAATCTATTATAATTAAACAAGCAGATAAATTTTTAAGATCATCGGGAAGACCACTTGATGTATATAGAAATAAAATAGAAGCGGAAATTCTTATGATTGAGGGCAAACTTGCAAAGGAATTTGTGCCACAGGTATTTCATTATGATGAGAATATGTGTGCACTTTCAATGGAAGATATATCTGAGTATAAAAATCTTAGAACTGAATTGATGAAGGGGAAAACGTTTAGCTGTTTAGCAGATGGTATCTCAACATTTTTGGTAAATACTTTATTGCCTACTACAGATTTAGTTCTTGATAGAGCAAGGAAAAAAGAATATGTAAAATTGTTTACTAATATTGAACTATGTGATATCAGTGAGGACTTAGTTTTTACTGAACCATATTATGATTATAAAGGTAGAAATATAATTTTAGATGAAAATAAAGAATTTGTAGAAGAGTTTTTGTATAATGACGACAAATTAAAAAAAGAAGTGGCTATACTTCGTGACAAATTTATGAATCAAACTCAAGCTTTAGTACACGGTGACTTACACTCAGGTTCTATATTTATAAATGAAAAAGGATTAAAAGTTATTGACCCAGAATTTGCATTTTATGGACCTATGGGATATGATGTTGGAAATGTAATAGGCAATCTATTCTTTGCTTGGGCTAATAAATATTATACTGATAGGGATAATGAAGATTTCCTTAGCTGGATATCATCTACTATTGAAGATACTATAAACTTATTTATAAGTAAATTCTCAGTAAAATATGATGAATTAGTTACTTTCAATTTATATAATAAGGATTTTAAAGAAGATTACACAAAGAAAGTGATGTCAGATTCTTTTGGCTATGCTGGAACAGAAATAATACGTAGAGTAGTTGGTGACTCTAAGGTAATAGAAGTAACATCTGTAGAAGATATTAGTAAAAGGTTGCCAATGGAGAGAAGCCTAATAAAAATGGGTATTAATTTGATTAATAATAGAGATAAATTTTCAGAGGGAAAAGATTTAGTAAATGAGTTTAAGTTACTATTATCTTAATCAAAATATAAAAAATTTACAGAGTAGTAGTTATAATTACTACTCTGTTACTTAAAATGAGGTTTATTATTATGAAGAGAATGGATCAAGATTTAGCTTTCATGCTTCAGTATGAAAATGTGGCATGGTATGAAGATGGAAAAGTTAGAATATTAGATAGACGTATTTACCCAACACAAGTAGAATTTGTTGAGTGTACAACACACGAAGAAGTTGCAAAAGCTATTCAAGATATGGTTACTCAAAGTGCAGGACCATATACAGCAGCAGGAATGGGAATGGCCCTAGCAGCCTTTGAAGCAAAGGACAAAAAAGAAAAAGATCAATTGGAGTATATGGAAAAAGCATCTTACACTATTTCTCATGCAAGACCAACTACGGCCAATCGTATGGGACTTATAACAGATGGATGTTTTAAAGAATGGAAAAAAGCCCTAGATAGTGGACAAGACCCTGTGGATGCTGTATTTAACAGAACCATAGATTCATTAAATAGAAGGTATTCTACAATGGAAATAGTAGGAGAATATTTGGCTGATATGTTCCCTAAAAATGGAACAATACTTACTCAATGTTTTGGGGAGACAATCATAGGAATGATGTTACGTGCAGCTAAAAAAAGAAATAACGAGGTAAAAATATACTGTGCAGAAACAAGACCTTATTTACAAGGAGCTAGACTTACATCTAGCTGTTGTTCACAAATGGGATTTGATACAACTGTAATAACAGACAATATGGTAGCTTATGCAATGGAGCATAAAAACATAGATTTATTTACATCAGCAGCAGATACAATAGCTAAAGACGGCCATATTGCAAATAAAATAGGTACTTATCAAATTGCCCTATTAGCAAAACATTTTTCTATACCTTATTTTGTTACTGGAATACCAGATATTGATAAAGAAAAAGGTACAGATATTGTAATAGAAGAAAGAGATCCACAACAAGTATTAAGTTATAGAGGTATTAAAAATACTTTAGAAGAAGTTAAGGGAATTTATCCTTCATTTGACATAACACCACCTAGTTTAATTAGTGGTATTGTTACTGATAAGGGAATATATTCACCATATGATTTAAACAGATATTTTGATAGTGAAGTTAAAGAATTTTATTAAGTTGTTTAACAATATAAAAAGTGTGAATTTTCCATAGAGGGAAATTCACACTTTCTTTTACTTACTAAGTTTAATAATATTTTTGGACAGTTCATTTATACTATCTGTCAAACCTTGCAGCTTACCTTCAATTCTCACCAACAAATAAAGGGAAATTGCAATGGGAAAGCCAAGATTTGCAATGATAGATTGAATATTATCCATATATATCACCCCAGACTATACTTCCAAATCGTACTCAGTAGTTGTAGAATCAACCACTTTAGCAGATACACAAGTTGATATATCGTATCCCTTTGGCTGGAAGATATTTTTATCCTTTATTAAGTTCATAGCATCTATTATTTCCTGTTCACCAAGGTCCTCTCTTGGGTCTTCAACAGCAACAGAAAAGCTGTTTCCTAAAGTGTTTTTAAACGTCATTACAAGTATTTTTTCATCCATATTCTAACCTCCTAAATATTTTAAGTAAGGGAGTTACCTTGAAGGTAACTCGTTGGCACTATGAAGTGTAGCGCCCACGCAGTGTGAGCACAGGGAATTTTACTACTCAGATAAAGAAGAGTTATCCACTCTGTTTGTGCCAGCTAAAGTGTGCTGTTGCATAGCTGAGAGAGCATTTACTACAGCCATAATATCCTCATTTGAAGCACCTGATTTTATACTGGAAAAAGTCTTAGTTTTTACTATTCTGTCTCCATTTAAATTGGTACCATGATCAAATTTAACCTTTATA
>Ga0129308_1000429_pt1 | contig 63014 bp, 61 predicted proteins | sample L827metagenome_FD_94440 | JGI IMG/M metagenome (GOLD analysis project Ga0129308, IMG submission 94440) | Ring-tailed lemur group fecal microbial communities from Wisconsin, USA - L827 metagenome | ecosystem: Host-associated > Mammals > Digestive system > Large intestine > Fecal | place: USA...
CACCAGTTTCGGAAATAACTTTTCTATTCTGATTTTCCCAACAGATGCAACAAAATACAGTAAACAAGATTACTGACATTGTGTAATCAATAAATATATCCTTGCATCCTTCACTCAGATACTTCAGAATTTATTATATGAGATAGTCCATATATTCATATCATAATCAACTAACTTAAATTAATCAAAAATGAACTACAAAACTTGAGTTATTTATATGAATATCATATATTTCGTCAAAATAATTTGAACAAACTATTGATGATTAATGATAAAAGCACCAAATAGTTATGAATATGCTCATTATCAAATCTAAATATAATAATACTTGATATCATAAGTATAAAACTATACAGCATAAAGTGATATGAGATATGATGATAAAAAAACATCTGTAGTGATCCTTGGATAATTGTTATTATAAAATAACATACTAAAATATTTTTTATACTATACATATAATACTCTTTCTGAGAAAGTCTTATTATCATCTGATTTTTTATTTGATGCATATATAAACAGGATTGTAGAATGTACAATATATCCATTAGTGTAATACCCAATCCTATAACAAAATGAAAGAAAACCGAATCAATATCATACACAGACACTAAATATGTATTCTCGTCAACTAAAATGTACATAAGATAAACTCTTAGTAAAGTTGTTAAAATAAGATATTTATATTTTGTTAAATATCGTTCCATTTTTTATTTCAAATTCTTTTTGAAAATGAATACCATCTAATTTTTCATGTGTACATATAACTATTGTTTTGTTCTCTGAATGCAGTTGTCTAATCATACTATAGAATTGGTTTACACCATTTTCATCCATTCCTCTCGTTGGTTCATCTAGATAAATAATTTTTTGGTCCTCCATAATTGCTTGAATAAAACCAACTTTTTGTCTCATCCCTACACTATATTTTTTCATTACAGACTTATTATATAAATCAAGATCAAATTGCTGACATAGTGATTTGACTTTCTCTTCATCAAAATTGTTCCTTAAATCATAAAGAAATTTTAGATTATATAAAATAGTATCATTTTCTATAAAAGTAGGGTTTTCAATTATTGCTCCTATTTCATTTTTATACTTTTCGTAAATAACACTACCAGAATCTGGTTTCATTAATCCACACATAATTTTTAATAATGTAGATTTACCACATCCATTTGAACCAGTTATACGAATTAAATCGCCTTCCTCAATTATCATAGAAAGATCATTTAATACAAACGATCCTGAATTAAATGATTTCTTTATATTTTTTACTTCAATCATTTCATTTGACTCCTTAACAATATATTAAACTCATTACATTGAGCTGCAAGAAAATATTAACTAAAAACGGTAAACTTAAAAGTATCATTGATAATATTTTATTTTCTAGAAATACAGACATAATCATACAAACTTCCATAGCAAAAAAAATGCAAGCCCACATTAATAAATATATAAAATATAACGAATAGTTTAAAAAATAATGACTATACAAAATAAAAGGTACAATATATACAGTAAAAATAAAAACTAATACTTCTATAATTATATATTTCAAAAATATATTAATTAGTTTATCTCCATCAACTCTTAATACGACATACGTTATCCCTTTTTTAATTAAAAAATCTCTTTTCGCAATCATAGCTAAAAATACAAAATGAATACTAAAAGATATAAGATTTGTTTGTGTAATCAACTGATCAATATAATAAATATCTTTATTAAAGAAAAAATAAATATATATATAAATAAAACATAGTATCAGCAACAAAAACATGGGAATATTTATCATTTTTTTTATCCAAAATTGTTTCATATTATTCAGAAATTTCCCTACTTTTAAAAGTATAGACAAAATTTATAAAAGCTATTATGCTATATAACATAATAGAGATTAAATAGCTAGCTATTGCCGAAGTCACTAATGATCCAGGTTGTACTAATGTAGCTGGAATGATAGACAAAAACAATATTCTTATCAAAAAGAAATCAAAAAGTTGACTAAAAATTTGAACAAGTGTATCCCCAAGAATCAAAGTCATAAATAAAAATATAATTGGTAAAACAATATATAAATATAGATTAGATACATAAATACTTAAGGAATAGAAAAAGACATTTAATATAGCCATCCCTATACAAGATAAAGTTATAAAAATAATTATATTCATAATCTGATTATTTGTAAAATAACAATATTGTGTATCTATATCAAAAAAAGAATCATTAAAATAAAAACTATCGAAAAGTAATAATATGATATGTAAAATAGCCATAAAAACAATAGATTCAATAATTATATTTTTTACATTTGATAATATATATTTCTTCATTCCTACTCTTATGAGACAATTTTTATCAAAATGATAATAATGTTCTTTGTATCTTTCTAAAACTGTTCCTATCATACATAGAGTTATAACAACCACAAAGAAAATGCCTTCTGTTCCATTATCCCATAAAGTCATATATTTCCAAAGTATACTTTTTCCATCATAAGAATAATTAAAGCCATGAGATATAAAAGTATATATTCCGCAAGCAACAGTTAGAACTAGAGCTGTGATAAAAGTTTTCTTTTTCGTATTCATATATTTTAAAAAATTATTCTAATTTTCTGGCGAAAATTGTCCCTGAATCAAGCTGCCTGCTGAAGGTTCTAAAGATGCTCCTCTTACTTTAGCCTTAATTGTCTTATCGTTCATAGTTTGATAATTTGTCTTATACTTAATTTGGGTTTCATCAATTGTTCTTTTTGATAAAGTTGTTTCAGTAGTAATAGCATCACTTGTATCAGCAGTTGTAACGAAAACGCAATATCTATTAAAAGTTGCTGAATCGTTCTTAGTTAATTTAAAATATCCATAATTACATGTTTTCGCCTTCTTCTTTGATTGTGTCGAAAGAGTATAAGCTCCAAAATTTTTAATAGTAAAATTTTCTGCTGTTGTATAACTTTTTGCAAATGCAACGTTTAATAAACCTAAAAACATACTCGTACATACAATGAATCCACAAATGACTTTTTTCATAAAATTTCCTCCTTTTATAATATTTTCTTTTATCAATTGATGAAACAATGCATAAACAATGATATATCCTAAACTACTTAATAAAATACTATCTATATCAAATGTCTTTATCTTAAAACCATAACATATCAAAGAAAATATGATAATAGTAACAATACCATTAATCATATTCTCTTTTTTCAAATAAATTCTATTACAGAATGCAACAGGAATAAATATAATTAAATTAATAATACATCTCAATACAAAATTAGAAACCATAGAACTATTTGCTTGACTATTTTTATAAAATTCAATAATTGATGAAAATGGCACAATATTAAAATGTGTAACATAAAATTGATCATCAGGTAATCAACGATTAAAAATAAATATCAAAATAAACAAACAAACTAAATAAGCATACTTTATAATGATGAAGCTCCTTTTTTCTTCATTATATTATCATACAATTTAAACACCTCTTTCTATTTACTCATTTCACCACATCTTTTTTTAAAACAAAACACTTTCAAAACAAACATAAAAACAACACTTTATATCACATAATCATCTTTTTGCTTCTATACAACCTCCTCATTCAAATTTTCATGACAGTACCTATACAAAGAAAACATATAATATAATGTTTTACATATTCATAAACACTATGTAAAACATTTATTATTAAAAAATGAATACTTAAACTATTATTTAAAACATCTCATTTATAAACAGAGGATTTTTTATCATAAAAGAACAACTCTATCGTCACATATCATTATCATAAGTTTCCTTATTTATATAATAATTTATATACTTTATTATGTAAAGTTCTTTACATAATATTTTCCATATTTATTATTGACCATTATATAAAAAATGTTAAAACGGTAATGAAGTAAGGAGATGTGAAAATTGAATAATAATCAAAGAACAGAAGAAATTACATCTTATATGGAAGATGCAAAATATAGTGTAACAGAAAAGCCGTACATCAATATTTATAAAGTTATAGGTATTTGGGTTATATCAATATTTATAAGTGATTTCATTTTAAATACACTGACATATAAATCCATACAATATGATTGGATCATGACAAATTGGTATTTTCCTTTGTATAATCTTTTAGAAGTCATTTTCTATACAATAACAATTATCATCTATTTCATAGCTCTCAACAAAGTCAATCCAAGATATAGAGAAAAGAAATTTCTCAAAATGTGGTCTTGTATTCCAATTGTTATTGTTTTTTCTAAAATGATTCCTCTATTTATACAATATATCAATGCTATTTTCTTGCTTAACTATTTTAATGTGTTACCTATACATTCTATTGCATTTCTTATAGGAATACTTCTTATTTATTCTTATCGAAGAAATAAAATATATTTAATTGAAGTTATTATCAATAGTATTATTCTTTTACTAGATTTCTTTCTAACTGTTTCTTCAGTCAACAGTACTATTCAGATGACAGACCTTAGTATTCATATAATAATTTTTTTATCTAATATTGATCTCTATAACATTTATATGCTGCTTTTATTGTTGTTTATGTATTTAGACTATAGACATGATCAAAAACTTTCGTGACATTTCTAAAGTATTTGATTCAAAAATACGTATTCAGATTCTTTCCTCTTTGTATGTATCAGACTTTACTTATACACAATTAAAAGACTTATGTAACTGTTCTGATGGAAAATTAGCTGGACATATTAAGATACTGCTTAAAGAGGAATATATTTCTCAAACAAAGGAATTTGTTGACAACAAACCAAGAACAACATATAAAATTACAGACTATGGTAAAACACAACTAGAAGATTATATTAATTTTTTAAAAAATATTATATAAGAATTTAATAACACATTGGTGTTCACACAACAGGTTCAGACGGAAATGGGGGAAATTATGAAAAAAACATTATTCTTATTTATTTCACTTATCATTGTATTATCTCAAATAGATACTATTTATGCGAAAGAAAGAACTATTCATGATTATAAGCAAATGCTTAATGAGTTAAATGAACAGTATGAGACTCATTTGTATATTATGGATGAAATGGAGTATAACTTAAGTGATTATAAAACAAATTCACATAAATCGTATGACGAATACATTTCTAGTATTCTTTCTATGAATACAAAAGATTTTGAGAAAGAATGTCTCTTTCTTATTGAATCTACCCTAAATAGTGAAAGTATAGAAGTTAATCTTAATGACAATGTCGTTTTATTTTCTACTCAAGCGTCTCAAACTACATATTTTAACGATAATCGAAATACAATGACTTTGACTTATAAATATACAGGAAGTGGCTCTTCCAAGAAATTTGATACTTCATATAAACCTACAGTAAGTGTAAGTGCTACTGCTAAAGGATTAAACTCTTCATATTTTCGTATGTTAAGTTATACTGGTAGTTTTTTAAACTCTAATACTTCTTATAAGGTAACAGCTACAGGAAATATTTATTCAAAGAGTGGTCTTGTTTCAAGTGGAGCAACCTTTAATGTCACATTTTATGTATAACAATCAATATAAGTATGACTCAGTTATCTGATTCATGCTTTTTTTATGACTTCAACTTATTTTCATAATTTTCTAAAAGGAACATACAATATATGGGGTGAATGTTATGTGTGGTATTGTGACAATATGTGATTATACAAAAGATATTTTGAAATATGACCAAAAATTAATGGATATGGCTTATTTGTTGAATAAAAGAGGTCCTGATCAAGAAGGATATTTGATGAGTCAACATTGTTTAATGGCTCATCGGAGATTGTCTATTATTGACTTAGAAAATGGTAAGCAGCCAATGGTTTATACATGGAAGGGAAAAACATATAGAATCACTTATAATGGTGAAATCTATAATATGATAGAGATCAAAAATCAATTAGTTGCTTTGGGATATACCTTTCAAACGATGAGTGATACTGAAGTTATCTTAGTAAGTTATATAGAGTATCAGGAAAATTGTTTAGATTTATTTGAAGGCATTTTTGCTTTTGTGATTGACGATGGGGAAAAACTTTTTATTGCAAGAGATCAATTAGGCGTAAAACCTCTTTATTATTATATAAAAGATCATATGATTGTGATTGCAAGTGAAATAAAATGTATTTTAAAGTTTTTAGGACATGCGATTGTTGATGAAGAAGGAGTCAAAGAATTACTTGGTTTAGGTCCTAGTATGACACCTGGACAAACAATCTACAAAAATATATTTTCTTTAAGACCAGGATATTATATGTTTTTTGATAAAGAATATCATATTCATTGTTATTGGAAACTTCATGATGAAAAGCATACGGATTCTTTAGAAGAAACAATACAAAAAGTCAAAGAATTAGTGATTCATAGCGTACAAAAACAATTACTTAGTGATGTTCCTATATCAACAATGCTATCTGGTGGATTAGATTCGAGTATCATTACAGCCATTGCCAATCAATATGTTCAACCATTATCAACCTATAGTATTACTTATGAAGATCAAGAAAAGTATTTTCAAGCCTATGATTATCAGACGACCATGGACGATGATTATATCAAAGAAATGTGTGAGCGTTATCGACCACAACACCATAAAATCACGCTATCTCAGGAAGAACTGCTCGAGTCTTTAGAGGAATCTCTCATTGCAAGAGATATGCCTGGTATGGCTGATGTTGATGCAAGTTTTTTACTTTTCTCAAAAGCCATTTCTCAAAATCATAAAGTGTGTTTATCTGGCGAATGTGCAGATGAAATCTTTGGAGGTTATCCTTGGTTCTATAAAGAAGAATTATATAGTCAGCCCTATTTCCCTTGGATGAGAGATTTAGATAAAAAAATAGATTTATTTAATGACAAAGTTAAAGCTTTAAATATCAAAGATTATATTATTCAAAGATATCAAGAGACACTCAATGAAATTCCTACTAAGAATCTTAAAAAGCAATTGGTTTACTTAAATACACAATGGTTTATGCAAACATTATTAACACGTGCAGATAGTCAAACAATGCGTTCTTCTATAGAAGTTCGTGTCCCTTTTGCATCAACTGAAATCCTTCAATATCTTTATAATATGCCAACAGAGTATATGTTTTATCAAGGAGAAGAAAAAGGAATTTTACGAAAAGCATTTGAAGATTTTTTACCTGAAGATATTGCTCATCGCAAGAAAAACCCTTATCCTAAAACACATTCTCCTATTTACAGTGAACTCATTTACCAAAAATTAAAAGAATCTCTGCTTGATTCTTCTAATATTCTTTATTCATTTTTTGACAAAGAAAAGCTTCAACACTTTGTTGAAACAAAAGGGCAAAGCTTTACTTCGCCATGGTTTGGACAACTCATGACAGGACCACAACTCATGGCCTATTTCTATCAAATTTATTTATGGGGGAAAATCTACCATATCCAACTAGAATTTTAGAACAGGATAACCTGTTCTTTTAATATACGCTTTCATTATAATAATAAATCTGATGATGCGTATCCAAATAATGATCAATAAGCTCTCGACCTCTATCTGGATAATCTGTAATCAAACCAGATACACCCATATCTAAATATTGTTGCATATGTTTTTTATCGTTCACGGTCCAAATATATATAGGAATCATTTCACTGACAGCCTTTTGAATAAATGATGTACTAGCCCGATTTTCTTCCATTGCTAAAAAATCGATATTCATTTCCCAAATTGCATCATCAATATCTCCTACACTACCATAAATACAATATCCAATCCACCATTGTGGTCTTTTTTCCTTTAATGCTTTGACAATATGAAAATCACTAGACATAAAAATACATCTTCTACTCATTTGTGATTGTTCTACAATTTCAATTGTTTTTTCAATGAGCAACTGGTATTGCTGAGAAGATTTAAATTCTACCAGTAAACGAACACTCATATTTTGACGATTCATTTCCTCAAGAAGTTCTTCCAAAGTCACAATATATGCTGTTTTTCCATATTCCTTAAGTTCAATTTGTTTCAATTGTGCAACTGTTAAATCTGAAACTTTTGCTTTAGAATCACTTAATCTTGATAAAGTCCCGTCATGAAAAACAACAGGAACTTCATCTTGAGATAGTTGTATATCAATTTCAGCATAATCTGCTTGACAATCATTAGCACTTTTTATAGCTTCTAAAGTATTTTCAACTTCATAAGCACTACCTCTATGCCCAATCACCCAAGGCTGATGCATAAAAGCATCTTGATCTAAATAAAATGCAAAAAGACATAAGACAATACCAATAATAATCATATGACTCATTATTTTATTTTGTTGATAGAAACGACTTCCTAAAATCCATTCTTTTATGTTCTTATATATATTTTGTACAAATTGCTCAAATTGATATATTCTTTGATTCATCTTATCAGTATCAATAGGAATTTCATGCACTGATATCATTTGTTGATCATATTGATTAACAAGCCTCACGAGATATCTTAAAAAAATAAACATCGCTGTTATATAAAGCAACCAGACCAAAATATATTGGTATACACTATAACGAAATGGTGTAGATGTTATAAAGTATTTCAAAAAGTAAAAGCTAAAATCCCTATTTCTCAAAAGTGGATATTTCAAGTGGTTCATGAGGAAGATATCAATAATAATCCAGATAAGCACAGAAAAAAGAATTGTCATTCTTTCTTTCATCTTTATCTTTTTCCATAAGCTCCAACTTTCTTGAGTAGATTGAATAATACTTTGTCTTTTTAAACACATAAATACTGGTACAAAGATCATCAATAAATATACTCCATAACAAATAATATAACAGATAAAAATAAGCAATTGTCCACCCATAGACATACGCAAATCATTAAAAATAAATTGTGGAACATCCCATCTTAAAATATAACTACTTATAAAGCCAACATGAACAAAAGGCAACAAGAAAACAATATAAAGACCACATAGAAATAAAGATGGATAATGTAATGACTTCAAATTAGCAAAACTCTTTAACATAATTTTTCTTAATGAATAATCTACCTGTTGATGTTCTAATAAAAAAATATTCATAATAACATACATTTCATAAAAAATAATAAAAATCATAAAAAGAAACAAAAAGAAAACAACTAAAATCCCATGCCAACTTAAGAACTGAAAAAACATATCTTGATTAAATAAAATTCCTACAGAAACTTTATGCAAATATTGTTGCAAAATCCATCTTAATATAGGACTCAAACAAAAAAGGACAATGATTTTATAAAAAATCTCAAATTTGAATATATTTCTTATTAACGAATAATATTTCATTTGTTTGATTTTTTTCATCATAATCCTCCTCTTACTTTTATCCAATAAAATGTCTAAAATATTTTTTATATATCAATAAAGTCATTATCATGCTAAATAATGCTATATAAAATTCAGGATAACACCATTCAATACTCAATCTCAAATCAAAATGACCAGTAATTGTAATAATATGCCATGTGAAAAACTCATATATTTCCATTACAGCAATTCCTAACAACCCAATCATTCCCAAAATTTCACTATTCTTACCATAATCACTCCATATTCCAATATAAGCCAAAATCATACATGTGAGCGCAATAGGATTTTCTAAAAGAATAAGTCCAGAAATTGTTTGCACTCCTCGTGTGCCACCAAACCAAGGCCAAAACATTGTTAAAAGACTGCCTGTTAACATCCCTGTCATTATAAACTTTCTTTTCATTTTTCTCAACTCCTATATACACAGTATATAAGCAAAAATAGAGATTATTTGTAATAACAGCTTAAATATTTCTTAAGATTTTATTAACATCATCATAAATCAAACGATAATCTTTGTTTATGATTTTATTTTACCATCTTATCCTATAACTTTATATCTCAATCTTAGATATGAGTGTTTCAAAATATCACAATGTTCCAATTTGAGAACACCTATTTTGTTTAATTCGTCAACCGTTGTCAAAGATTCACCATCAATCATTGTCGAAGTTTCTTTACCACCAATTAATACAGGTGCAATCACAACGTCAACATAATCAAAAAGTTTTTCTCGAAGAAACAAAGCATTTAACGTCCCACCACATTGGATTGTTATTCTATCACATCCATTGTGATATTTCAAATATGACAAAACACTGCGTAAACACAGTTTATCTTGATAAAGAATATGCATATTATCTGCCTTCACCTTAAAAGCAGGATGTTGTGAATGACTTGTAATAAGTACAAATTGTTGAGAAAGTGCTGACAAATACTTGATACCATGTTCAGTCAAATGACTATTATCAATAATAACAAATGAGACTGGTGTCTTAGCTGGTAATGCCTTTTCATTAGCACCAATTTTTGCAAAAACTCTTCCAGAATTAAGTGACCACAAATCAGTCGTCTGTTCAATATCATAATACTGTTTAAGTCCCTCTTTAACCCCTTTAATAAAAGGGAAGTCTTTATCTACATCCATACAATCAGTTGATCCAGTGCTTATTTTTCCATCTAGTGACATGAGCATAAATAGTGTTGTTATTGGTCTATCCATTTTTATTTCTCCTTCATCCTAAACTTATCAATAAATATGACTTAACATGTTTTCATATTAAAATATAAAACCCTTAAAAGAACCATAAACCAATTTGAAATCTCTCGTTCTCATTTTAATATTTATGATTATATCACAATAAAGTTGCATAATCAAGACAAACTATGCAACTTCAATCGTCGTTTTTATATATACTTATTTATATTCATAAAAAGAATCTACTGATGTAGATTCTTCTGAATTGCTTGTACCATTGAACGAACATATTCATCTATACGTTGTTCACCATGTTCTTTTTCTTGTGCAATGATTTTAACAATTGCACTTCCAACAATCACACCATCAGCCTGCTTAGAAATATCTTGGGCTTGCTGAGGGCTATGAATACCAAAACCTACAGCTACAGGAACATCTGTCACTTGACGAATATCTTTAACAATACTTTCTATATCTGTATCAATCGTTGAACGAGTTCCTGTAACGCCCATACTTGAGACTAAATATATAAATCCTTTCGCTTCTTTTGCAATCATTTGGACACGTTTAGCAGACGTTGGCGCAATCAAAGAAATCACATCAACATCATATTGACTCGCTACTGATTCAACTTCTTGCTTTTCTTCAAAAGGAAGATCGGGAATAATCACACCATCGACACCCACTTCCTGACATTTTTGAAAGAAAGCTTCATATCCATAATGAAAAACTGGATTTAAATATCCCATTAAACAAAGAGGAATTTCACTTTCTGTTCTGATTGTCTTGACGATGTCAAAAACATCATCCACATTGACATGATTTTTTAAAGCACGGACACTGGCTTCTTGAATCACAGGTCCTTCAGCAATAGGATCACTAAATGGTATTCCAATTTCTACTAAAGACGCACCTGCTTTTTCAATTGTTTGAATATATGTTATTGTCTTTTCAAGAGATGGATCACCAGCTGTCACAAACGAAATAAAAGCTGGTCCCTTTTCAAATGCTTGATGAATTCTACTCATGAATATCTTTCCCCCTATATCTTGCAATTGCTGCAACGTCCTTATCTCCTCTACCTGATAAATTGATAATAATACTTTGATCTTTAGAAAAAGTTCTCGCAATCTTTTTTGCATAGGCGACTGCATGGGCACTTTCAATGGCACAAATAATACCTTCCATGCGTGCTAAGTATTCAAATGCTTCAACAGCTTCATCATCTGTAATAGGTACATATTGAGCACGACCAATATCATGAAGATATGCGTGTTCGGGTCCAATGCCTGGATAATCAAGACCTGCTGAAATGGAATAGACGGGCGCAATTTGTCCATATTCGTCTTGGCAAAAATAACTTTTCATACCATGAAAAACACCAATTTCTCCTTTGGCAATTGTCGCCGCATGTAAAGCTGTATCAACACCTTTACCAGCCGCTTCACAACCAATCAATTGCACATCTTTATCTTGAATGAAATTATAAAATGCTCCCATAGCATTACTTCCTCCACCAACACAAGCAATGACCGCTGCTGGAAGTTTGCCTTCATATTCTAAGATTTGAGCTCTCGCTTCTTTAGAAATGACACTTTGAAAATCTCTCACGATCATGGGAAAAGGATGAGGCCCCATAACTGACCCTAAAACATATAATGTATCATCAACTCGCTTTGTCCATTCTCTCATTGTTTCATTGACAGCATCTTTTAAAACCATCGTTCCCGTTGTCACAGGATGAACTTTTGCACCTAAGAGTTCCATACGATACACATTTAAAGCTTGACGATCAGTATCTTCCTTTCCCATAAAAATTTCACATTCAAGCCCTAACAATGCCGCAGCTGTGGCAGTCGCAACGCCATGTTGTCCTGCACCAGTTTCAGCAATGACTCTTGTCTTTCCCATTTTCTTTGCCATCAAGACTTGACCCAAAACATTATTAATTTTATGAGATCCCGTATGATTTAAATCTTCACGCTTCAAATAAATTTTTGCCCCACCTAAATCTTCAGTCATCTTTTTCGCATAATATAACAAAGAAGGACGTCCAGCATATTCTCTATTCAATTGATCCAATTCTGCCATAAACTCTGGATCATTTTTATAAAATTCATAAGCCTCTTCAATATGATGAATTTCATTCATTAATGTTTCAGGGACATATTGTCCTCCATAATCTCCATATCTACCTACACCCATTTCTAACTCTCCTTACTAATTCTTCTATCTTTTTTTGATCTTTCACACCTTCAGTTTCAACACCACTACTCACATCAATACCCCAACATGGCATCTTCAAAGCTTCCTCAATATTATCCAAAGATATTCCTCCTGCTAAAAAGAAAGGCTTATCTAAATTTTGAATACATTGCCAATCAAAAACTTGACCACTTCCCGGTTGAGCTCCATCCAATAAATAATAATCAATATTTTCATAATGTTGAAGATCCTGACTTGATTGAATACGTATGGCTTTGATAAGAGGACAATGAATTTTTGTTCTTAATTGATCGATATCATCTTGATCTTCATGTCCATGTAATTGAACCATATCTATGATTTGTGCTTTGACAAGTTCTTCAATCACGTCTATTTTTTCATCTACAAAAACACCAACAGCTTGTATATCCTTATCTAAATTCTGTTTCAGCTTCTGAGCTTGTTTGAAGCTGACTTGTCTTTTACTCTTTGCAAAAACAAAGCCAATATAATCTGGTTTCACTTTATTCACATAAGCGATATCTTCATCTCTTGATAATCCACATATTTTAATCTTCATAAGAACCTCTCAAAGTTTCCATCATTGCTTGTCTATTCTTGGATTTCATCATTGTCTCACCAATCAAAACACCATTGACATGAGCCTGATATAAACGTTTCATATCTTCACCTGTTTGAATACCACTTTCAGAAATAAAGAGAATATCTTGAGGCACTAATTGTCTTAAACGAATACTGTTGTTCATATCTACATGAAATGTCTTTAAATCACGATTGTTGACACCAATGATTCTTGCACCAATAGAAAGTGCTCTTTTTACTTCATTTTCATCATGAGCTTCTACCAAACATGATAATCCTAACTCATCAGCCAATTGGAAATAATCTTTTAATTGATCATCACTTAAAAGAGAACATATCAATAATACTGCTGATGCATGATAAACTTTCGCTTGATAGATCATATATTCATCTATCACAAAATCTTTCCTTAAAATAGGTAAATCAACAACTTGACTGATTTCATCTATATAACGAATATGTCCTTGAAAAAAATCTGGCTCAGTTAAAACTGATAAACATTGTGCTCCTATTTTTTGATAATCTTTTGCAATCGCTAAATAATCAAAATCTTCAACAATCACCCCTTTAGAAGGAGAGGCTTTTTTGACTTCACAAATAAAAGCAAATTTTTGACTCTTTAATGCTTTTTCAAAAGGATAATCATGAGACTTTTCCATTTGTAAAGCACGTCTTTTCATATCTTCTAAAGAACATTCTTTTTTTTCATTGATCAGCCTTATTGTTGTCTTTGCAACTATATCATCCAATATCATAAATTTGTTTCCTTTATAAATTCATCTAATTTTTCTTTGGCCTGACCACTCAATAAAAGTTCTTTTGCTATGTCCATACCTTCTTGCAAAGAATTCGCCTTTCCACCAATATAAATTCCTGCTCCAGCATTCATGACAACGGCATCAAAGCAAGGTGATTGTTTCCCATTTAAAATATCTCTTGTGATTTGAGCATTTTCTTGAGGATCTCCACCTACAATATCAGCCTTTTGACAACGTTTGAACCCAAAGTCTTCAGGACAAATACGATATGTTTTAAATGTTCCTTCTTTAATTTCACAAACAGTTGTATAATCTGACATAGAAATCTCATCTAAACCATCTTCTCCATAAACGACCATTCCCCTTTTGACACCCAAATTATTTAAAACATGCGCTAAAGGTTCTACTAAAGCTTGATCATAAACACCCATGACTTGATAACTTGCTCCTGCGGGATTTGTTAATGGACCTAAAATATTGAAAACTGTACGAATACCCAACTCTTTTCTCACTGGAGCAATATATTTCATCGCAAGATGATAATTTTGGGCAAACATAAAACAAATATTGATTTTATTGAGTACGTCTTTACTTTTATTCGCATCGATATTGATTTTTACACCAAGAGCTTCTAACACATCTGCAGCTCCACACTTACTGCTGGCACTTCTATTGCCATGCTTGGCAACCTTGATACCACTCGCTGCAATCACTAAAGAAGACGTTGTTGAAATATTAAATGAGTTTGATTGATCACCACCAGTTCCTACGATTTCTAATACATCTTCATCATTAAGCAATTTGACACAATTTTCACGCATTCCAGCAGCACTTCCAGTAATTTCTTCAATCGTTTCACCTTTCATACTTAAAGCCGTTAAATAACTACTCATCAAAATTGGACTCACTTCACCACTCATAATCTCATTCATACAAGCTCTTGCTTGTTCACTTGTTAAATCTTCCTTTTTCACTAATTTTTGAATCATTTCTTTAATCATCATTTTTTCCTCCTAAAAATTGTTGAATCATTGACATCCCATCTTTTGTTAAAAAAGACTCAGGATGAAATTGTAATCCATAAACTGGATAATCTTTATGTTTGACTGCCATGACTTCACCATCATCGGTCATCCCAATGACCTTTAATTCCTTTGGCATTGTTTCCTTTTTTGCAATCAACGAATGATATCTGGCAACCTGTATTGTATGATCTAATTCTCTAAATAAAGGCGTGTCATTATCAATATAGATTTGCGAAGACTTTCCATGCATAATTTCTTTTGCATGAATAATTTCTCCACCAAAAACTTCACAAATGGCTTGATGTCCTAAACATACTCCTAAGATAGGTTTTGTTTGATAAAACTCTTGAATCAAATCTTCCATAATTCCTGCATCTTTAGGCTTTCCTGGACCAGGAGAGAGAATAATTATGTCTGGATTAAGTTCTTTCACCTCATCTATTGACATTTCGTCATTACGAATGACACGAATATCATCATTAATCGTACCTATAAATTGATAGAGGTTGTATACAAAACTATCATAATTATCAACCAATAATATCATGATCTATCCCTCCATTTGCTATTTCCAAGGCATTTGTGACTGCCTTGATCTTATTTAAACATTCTTGATATTCTTTGACTGGAACACTGTCATACACAATGCCAGCTCCACTTCTGGCAAAAACTTTATCATTTCTCTTATAAGCCAAACGAATTCCAATACACACATCCAAGTTTCCACTAAAATCTATATATCCAATAGCTCCACCATAAATACCACGTTTATTATTTTCAAGTTCATTGATAATTTCACAAGCTCTTATTTTGGGAGCACCTGATAAAGTTCCAGCAGGCAACAGAGCATCAATAGCATCTAAGGCATCATATTTGTCATGAATCATTCCTGTTACTGTTGAACCAATGTGCATGACATGACTATATCGATGTATACTTTTATAATCTTCAACTTTCACACTTCCTATTTTTGATATCTTACCAATATCATTTCTTCCTAAGTCCACTAACATATTATGTTCAGCTAACTCTTTTTCATCTTCTAAAAGTTCTTTTTCTAATTCTTCATCTTCATTTTTTGTTTTTCCTCTTGGTCTTGTTCCGGCAAGAGGAAAAGTATAGAGTTTTTGATTTTCTAATTTTACTAATGTTTCTGGTGATGCTCCAGCGATTTCTAATTCATCACTTGTCAAATAAAACATATAGGGTGAAGGATTGATTGTTCTAAGTATGCGATAAGTATCAAAGAGACTACCAGTTGCTTTCGCTGATAATCGATTAGATAAAACAACTTGGAAAATATCTCCTTCCTTAATATATTCCTTGGCTTTTTTTACCATTTGACAATATTCATCTTGTTGGAACAATGGAGTAAATGAACTTTCAAGATGTAAAGGTTGAATATCAGCCTTTTGATCAGAATAAAGAATATTCTTTAATTGCTGTAATCTTTCTATACCTTTTGCATAGCTTTCCTCAATACAATCCAACGAAACATTAACAATCACAATCAATTTTTGTAAAAAGTTATCAAAACAAATGACTTCATCAAACAACATAACATCCATATCCTGAAAACCTTCATCATCATTCACATGAAGATTTAATGTTGGTTCATTATATTTTAAATAATCATATGCAAAATAGCCAACCAGTCCTCCTGTAAAAGTAGGTAATCCTTCAATCCTTGGGCTTTTATTTTCTGCAATCAGTTCTCGCATATATTCTTTAAAAGAGCCATCTTTCACTTCATGATCAACTTTAAACACACCATCATGTAAAGTCAAACAACATTTAGGCTGGAATCCTAAAAATGTATATCTCCCCCATCGTTCGTGACCTTCAATACTTTCTAGGATAAAACATTGCTGACTATGAGCTTTTAATTTTCTCATCACTTCAATAGGCGTTAACATGTCACTCAGTAATGTCAATGAGAGAGGAATCTTTTTATATTTCTGATTGACATACTCTTTTTGAATCATTTCTAATGTTGGATAATACATTTTCTTCCCTCCTTTAAAATAAACAAAAAACCGTCCGACAGAAAAACTTCTGTCAAGGACGGTTATCTTCTCATATCCGCGGTGCCACCTTGATTCACGTATAAACGTGCCCTTTGTAAGATGCTATCACATCTCTGACTACTGACGTAAGCCTTCACGTCGAAGAATACTCAGCCTATAGCTTTTCACTTCGCCCTCAGTGGTCCATTTAATAGGCTGCGTTCTGCTTGTTTCCACCATCCAAGCTCTCTAGTAGTGCACGATCTATTTTTATCTCCACGTCATCGGTTTCATTAACTTTATTATAAACACTATAAAAATCATTGTCAATCACAATTTTCTATTTATAACAATTTTATTGATATATTTTATTAAAAAAAGAAATTATATTATACCATTTATACTCTCTATTCTTTTTATCTAAGACAGCTTTTCTGCTTATTTTTAATTTCTTCAAACATAACAAAATGAATTGATCTATCAGACTATAATCTGTGACATTAAATCAACAAAAGGTCACTATGCTCTTTCATATTTTGATAAAAAACAACAGAAATTAAGCTTCCTGTTGTTTTTTAAACATCTCTTGTTTATCTTTTTGTGCTTTAATGACCTTTTGACGTGTAAATTCTTCTCTTTCTTTTTCATCCAAAGCTTCACTTATAAATTTCACTGTTCTTTCAAATTCAGGAATAGAAATATTCTTAAGAGCATTTGCTCTTTTTTGGGTTTTACGTATAGCATTCGCAAGACGATACACAGCATTTTCTATTTCTGCGAGTTTCACTGTTAACTCTTTGACATGATAGAAACAACGATAAGCATAGTCTACTTTAGAATTAGCTCTTTCAAAACCATATCCTAAACGTAAAGGAGTTTTCTCATAAGTCACTTTAGGAATCTCAACACCCATGACACTGCGATATGTGACACTCAATCCCTCATCAATAGGTACTGCTTCCACAATATCACTGATAATTCCTAAAGACATATTGGCTTCTTGAAGAGCGTAATAAGCTTTCTCATAAGATTCTGTAATCTCATCTCTGATCATCTTCACATCATCTAATAAACTCATCATTTCTTTGATTAGAACATTTCTCTTTTTATCCATTAAGTCATAGCCTAAATAGGCTAATTCTAATGACTTTTTGGTAGCAATTAAGTTTCCTTTGGTAGGAAAAACTTGATTAGCCATTATTCATCGCCTGTTGTAGCTCTCTGATTGTTCCTTCTTCTTCAAGATTGAACTGTGCTACAGCCTTTTCATGATCATAGAATTGTTCTAATACAGCATTATCAATACGATCTAATTCACTCTTAGGTAAAACAGATAATAATGTCCAACCTAAGTCTAATGTTTCTTCAATTGATCTATTTGCATTAAATCCTTGATTAATAAAGTATTGTTCAAACAAACGACCAAATTCCATATATTTTCTGTCTGTCACAGACAATTCATCTTCTCCAATAACAGAAGTTAAAGATTTAACATCTTGAACATGAGCATAAGCTGCAAATAACTGGTTAGAAACAGCTGAATGGTCTGCTCTTGTATATCCTTCCCCAATACCATCTTTCATCAAACGTGATAATGATGGTAAAATACTGACTGGTGGATAAATCCCCATCGCATTTAATTCTGCATCAAGTGTAATTTGTCCTTCTGTAATATATCCTGTTAAGTCAGGTACTGGATGTGTAATATCATTGTTAGGCATTGTTAAAATTGGAATTTGTGTCACAGATCCTTTTGCTGATTTCGCAATTCCAGCTCTCTCATATAAAGATGCTAAGTCAGAATATAAGTATCCTGGATATCCTTTACGTCCTGGAATTTCTCCTTTACTAGAAGAGAATTCACGTAATGCTTCACAATAAGAAGTGACATCTGTATAAATCACTAAGATATGCATATCATGTTCAAATGCTAAATATTCAGCAGCTGTCAAAGCACATCTTGGTGTTAAAATACGTTCGATAATTGGGTCATTTGATAAGTTCAAGAACATAACAACTCTTTGCATAACTCCAGTTTCTTCAAATGAACGTCTAAAGTAATCAGCAACGTCATTTGTTACACCCATAGCTGCAAAGACAACCCCAAATCCTTTTCCTTCATCATCCGCAACTTTTGCTTGTTTAACAATTTGGACTGCTAATTGATTATGTGGTAAACCTGAACCTGAGAAAATAGGTAATTTTTGTCCTCGAATCAAAGTTGTTAAACAGTCAATTGATGAAATTCCTGTATTAATATAGTTTCTTGGATAAATACGAGCAACTGGATTCAATGGTAACCCATTGATATCCATTGACTTTTCAGCATAGATTTCTCCTAAACCATCAATTGGTTTCCCTGCTCCTGAAAAAACACGACCTAAAATTTCTTTAGAAACAGGTAATTCCATAGGATGACCTAACAATCTTGTTTTGGTATTGGAAAGAGATAATGAGTTTGTTCCTTCAAATACTTGAACAACAACTCTTTCTCCTTCGATTTGGACAATACGTCCTAAACGTGTTGATCCATCTTTACATTTTAATTCGACCATTTCGTCGTATGAAGCATCTTTCACATGATCTAATACGACTAATGGACCGTTAATTTCATTCAAACCTACATATTGAAGACTCATAACTTATTCCTCCTTTAGTCTATAGATGCAATTGCTTCATCAATATCTTTGTAATAGTTATCAAATAAATCTAAATTGTTATTAGGAACATCATATTTCATTTTCACAACTTTATCAAAAATACCTGTTTCCATAATAAGACGAATTGGTTTACCAGCACTGACAACTTCTTTACCACGTTTATTTAAGTATAAGATAACTTCCATCATCTTTAATTGTTTTTCCAATGGAACATAAGTATCATCTGGATGGAAAGCATTTTGTTGTAAATATCCAACACGAATCAACTTAGCCACTTCAATTACTAATTTTTGATCATCTGGTAAAACATCAGAACCCATTAACTTTACAATTTCCATTAATTTTGTTTCTTCAGCTAATAAACTTTGTAATTCTTGACGATCTCTTAAGAATTTAGGATCAACATTTCTATTGAACCATCTTTCTAGATCTGGAATGTATTCACTATAACTTTGATTCCAGTTAATCGCAAAATAGTGACGTGCATAAGCTAAAGCCTTATCCAAAGCCCAGAAAGTACGTACGAAACGTTTTGTATTTTGCGTAACTGGTTCAGAGAAGTCAGCTCCTTGAGGAGAAACTGCTCCGATAATTGTTACAGAACCTTTTGTTCCATTTAAGTTATCCATATATCCTGCACGTTCATAGAATTGTGATAAACGTGAAGGTAAATATGCTGGGAAGCCTTCTTCAGCAGGCATTTCTTCAAGACGTCCTGAAATTTCACGCAATGCTTCTGCCCAACGTGAAGTAGAATCGGCCATAATGGCAACATGATATCCCATATCACGATAATATTCAGCAAGTGTTACTCCTGTATAAATAGAAGCCTCACGAGCAGCTACTGGCATGTTAGAAGTGTTCGCAATTAACACTGTTCTATCTGTTAATGGTTTGTTTGACTTAGGGTCAATCAATTCTCTAAATTCTTCAAGAACTTGTGTCATTTCGTTTCCACGTTCTCCACATCCAACGTAAACGATAATATCTGCATCACACCATTTTGCTAATTGGTGTTGTGTCATTGTTTTTCCAGTCCCAAATCCTCCTGGAATCGCAGCTGTTCCACCTTTAGCAATTGGAAATAATGTATCAATCACACGTTGTCCAGTCACAAGTGGCATAGAAATTGGTAAACGTTTTGTCACTGGTCTTGCTTGTTTGATAGGCCATTTTTGTGTTAATGTACATTCCACAATTTGACCTTGTTCATCTTCCAATTTCATAACAACGTCATCAATTTTATATTGTCCATTTTTAACGACTTCAACAACTTTTCCTTTTGTATATGGTGAAACCATACATTTATGAATAATTAAATCTGTTTCTGGAATCGTTGCATAAACATCTCCACCTTTTAACTGATCACCAACTTGAACAGTTAAAGTGACATCCCATAATTTTTCTTTATCTAATGGTGCAACATGGCTACCAATAGGAATAAATGAACCAGATTCTTTAGCAATTTCTTCTAGGGGTCTTTCAATCCCATCAAAAATATTTCTTAAAATCCCTGGCCCTAATGTTACAGAAATAGGTTGCCCTGTTGGAAAAACAGGTTCACCTGGTTTTAATCCTGTTGTTGTTTCATAAACCTGAATTGTTGTAAATTCTTTCTTAATTGAGATAACTTCACCAATTAATCTGGCATTTCCAACATAAACCATTTCAAGCATTGAAAAAGCATCAGTATCTTTCACTGTAACAACGGGACCATTGATCGAATAGATGACATTTTCCATTTCTCTCAAATCCCCCTTACTTAATAATTAATCCTGAATTTTTATTAAACCATTCTTTTTGATTTTCTAAAGCAAAATCTAAAGTTTCATCAACCACTAAAGAAGACTCTTTATTTTCAATGATAAAACCACCAATCGTAATCTCATCACTGACTTCAACACTCATCTCTTTTTCAAAGAATTTAAGCAAATGATCTTTCATTTTCATATCCTTTTCAGCAAGATATAAAACTGATCCAGTCTTAGGAAAATAATGAGCCACTTTTTTCATCTTTGCTTCCATAAAAGATAAATAATCTTCCCCTTTAGAAAAAGATAAAAGCTCTTCTCTAGCTTGGCCAAAAATAGCCTTGACATATTCATCTCTTTTTTCAATTAACTTTTTAGTTCTTTCAATATGACTTTCAGAAATTTCAGAAGCAGCTTGAGAAGTCATTTCTTCTACTTCTTGTTTCAACTTTAAGTCAGCATCTCTTTTTGCTTCTGCCTTCATAGATTCATAAGCATCATCTTCAAGAGCTTTCACTTCATCAAGAATCGCCTTTTCTTCACTATGAGCCTGTCTTTCAATTTCATCTTTCATATAGAGAAATACTTGATCAATATTCTGCATAATCTTTCTCTCCTATAATTTCACGCCAATGGCTTCAGAAACATAACCATCAATTGTTTCACCAATTTTAGAGTTTCCATGACGATCAGGTATTTCTGTAATCAAAGGCTTTTGTTGTTTTAATTTAATTTCAGATATAATATCTGGACACATATCAACTAATTTTGTTGTGACAAGGATAACTGCAATACTCTCATCCTTCATTCGATTTTGTAAAGTTTCTAAGAAATCTTGGCGAGTATGAACAACAGCTCCTTCAATTCCAACAAGTCTTAGTCCCATCAATGTATCAATATTATCGCTGATTAAGAAAAACTTCATATAATCAGACCTTTCTTATACTATAAAGCATTAATAATTAAGATTGAAATTAATAACCCATAAATAGCAACACCTTCACCTAAAGCAACGAAAATCAAAGCCTTACCAAAGTTGTTATCATTTTCAGAGAAAGCTCCAATAGCAGCAGGAGCAGCAGCTGCAACGGCAATACCTGCACCTAATGCTGAACATCCAGTTGCTAAAGCAGCAGCGATAAATCCTAAACCTTGAGCTAAAGTTCCAGCAATTGATGCACCTTCAGCAGCAAATGCAGAACTCATTGATAAACATAATGTTAATGCGACAGCACCAAAGAATCCCCCAACATGAGTTAATAAACGCCATTTAGCACTTTCCTTGCTTACTTTAGAAGTAAACATTTTTACTAATGGTAATGATAATAAAATAACTGCAACTAAAGGTAAAATAAACATTAAAATAGACATAATTAATTTCCTCCTAAAATTTTATCTTTCTTGTATAGAAACAAAAGGTTTTCCTTTTCCTTCATAATATCGTGAAAACATTTCATAGAACTCAAGACGTAAAACTTGAATACCAACAATCATACCTTCCAAACACATAACGAAGATATTTCCAAAAATCAAAACAATGATATAAGCAATGCTTAAATCAGTGCTGCCTCCATTCACCATTTTGGCTAATGTATAAACAACCATCATCATCCCAGCATGTGATAAAACGAAACCACCAACACGTAAGAAAGACATTGTATTGGCAATAAATGTTAACATAATATCAAATAATTCAAAGAATGACTCAGTAAAAAATCCTCCAAACCCATTTGGGAACAATGCTTCGCCTTCCATCTTTCTTTCTAAAGGTTCTTTTAAGAACATCAATAAGACTGGAAGAACAATAAATATAATGTTAAAAAGTGTACTTCCGACAAAAGGAATTGGAACTTCAAGCATCATTTTCACTACAGTTAATAAAACTGATACATAGAAGATTAACCCAGCAACACCATTGGAAGAAAACAATAACTCTGCTTTATTATTCTTTTTCAATTGAAGTATGATATTGCAAATCATTGCAATAATAATTAATGTCACTCCAATCGCAATAGCAGCACCCAATAAAGTCATTGTATTCTCTGATTCCATAGGTGCAAAAAATGGATGAATAATTTCTTCACTACCAAAAACCGATCCAAATAAGATTCCAAAAATAGCACTTGATATTCCTAAACGAATACCAACAGCACCTAATCTCATACCCTTCCATTTATAAGCAATATATCCAACAATGGACAATATAATTCCTTGTCCAATATCCCCAAACATAACGCCAAACAAGAAAGTATAACTTATAGCAACTAAAGTTGTTGGATCAAAATCAGAGTAAGATGGAACTCCATACATCTCTACAAACATTCCAAATGGTTTTGAAAACCAATTATTTTTTAATTTTGTAGGTGGTGTTAATCGTGAATCTCCTGTACCCTCACGAATTTCTACATGAACATCTTCAATGACTTCAAATTCTTTTTTTATTGTTTCTGCATCTTTTTCTTCTGCAAATCCAAAGATTGCTGAATTCTTACCAAAAACAACAACATATTTTTGAGCATCATAAGTTTCATTTAAAACTTTTGCAATGGAATAAATACGATTGATTTCTGCAAGATTTTTATTAAATAACTTTTGGATTCTTTCATCCAAAGTTCCTAAATAGTTTCTTGCTGTTTCATCTTCTTCTTTTAAAACTTGTAAAGCTTCTTCTGGTGTTCCATGCACAAACTCTGGAATACGAATTCTTTCAAAATATAAAGAAGAGAAAATGTTATCAATTTCTGCAATTTTATTCGTTGTTGCCATATACATGCAATAAGTTTCTTTAATATCCTTATGGAAAACTTTAAATAAAAATTCATGTTCTCCATAATATTGAATCTTTTCTAAATTCACTGTTGGAATACGACCAAATCTTACCTGTAAATAACGACAGGCAAAGAAATGATCAAAATCCATATCTGAATTAATCATATGTTCAAGCTGTGAAATCGTTGCTTCATTTTCTAAGAACATTTGTTGAAGTTCTTCTTTTACCTTTTCAATTTTTGTGACTTCTTCTAATACATTACAGAAGAATGTGTCAGCTTGAATAATATTCAATTTCATATTGTCAACAGGTTGACAATTCATCTCTAGATGATATTTTTCTTTTGCTTCTTCCATACGAGTAATTAAATCCGCATAAGGATTTTCTCTGTTTAAAACTGATAACCCTTGTACAGAATCAGCAAATTTTGAAGCAAGTTCAGGATGAAAGTTTTCTGTACGAATCAGCTTCATTAAAGTTTCATCATATTTTTCAACAGGAAACTCTATTTCCAAAAGCTTCATTTTTGCTATTGCCATATTTTTCTCCTTTCCAATAAGATCCTCAAAATTAATAAATTAACATAGATGCAATTTGATCAGGCGATTCTCCATATCTTAAACCTTCAATGATATGTTTAAGATTATCAATTTCTATTTGAAATACAATTTTATATGTCATATAAACTAATGCACTATCTGTTGAAAAACGCATAAATCTTTTTGCGAGATTGTATTTAATCTTCTCTGTATAATACTCTATAAAAACAAATTCTCGATCATCTACATAAAGTTTATATGGAGAATGTGCTAATTCCTTCAAAAATTCACTTGCATCTTTTGAATCTATCAGGTCATTCATCACTTTTTTAGGTATACGCGTATAATCTAAGAAAAGTGTTTCTCTAATTTGTTCAGGAGTTGCATTAAAATATTTTTTCAAACGATATATTTTCGTAATATTTTGTAACTCTATAGACGTATTGATCATTGTTAATAGATCAGCACGCTTTCTCCCTCTAAATAACTTATTCACAGTATCTACATATTCTGCATAATAGATATGTTTAAACTCTAATTCTAACATATTAGAATCCAATGGCTTATCATCTTGTGGCCTGTATCTAAATAAAGGATCATAATACTTTGTTCCCTTTAGTAAAGACAGTAAACTTTCATAATCTGTTACAGATATCAGACCATACAAATTAAAGCTTGCATATTTTTTTAAATATGCTGGAATTTCTATTTCATATCCAGAATAATAATCAGAAACAACTAATCTTGCTTTTGTCAGTATCAGTTGTATTTCTAATTCCATAATTCCTAACTGATAGAATTCCAATTCTTTTTTTGAAGCAAATCTCATCAGTCTATTCAATCTTAAGAATGTCTCCTTATTAAGTAAAGCCTCCAACTGTCCACGATGGACATTCCCATCCTTTAAATCAGACAAAATGTCACTATAAGCTGTTTCACTCTTGAGATAAGTAACCAAATCATTAATGCTTCTTTTCTTTAATAGCTCTTCATAATTTTGCTCAGTTAATCTACGTGAATACATAGATCGTGCCTTTGCAAGAATAGCATTTGATGAAAAAGAACTCATAGCCTCACCTCTCTCTAAATCTCTTTACAATGATTAACAATCGCCGTAACCCACGTATCTTTGTTTTTCTCGTAAAGACTTGAGAGTTGACTTAGTGATTCTTTATAGTCTTGTTCATTCTCGGTTTTTGTTTTCTGAATTTGTGCTTCTAATTCTTTCTTATGAGCATCAATCTTCACTTGATATTCTTTCACAAAAGAATCATAGATTTCTTTTTTCTTAGTCTTCATATTTGACTGAACTTCTTGCTTTTTTTGACGAGCCTGTTCAACCTTTTTAGAACACTCTAAATCCACAACAACAATATCCTGAATAATCTTGTCCAAAACAATCCCTCCTCACTCTATCTTCATTTCTCAATTAGTTTACTCCTATTTATTCGACATTTCAAGGAAAATAGCACTTTTGAAAAATTTTCAATCTTGTGTAAAATTACACATGAAAATCTCATCAATAAAACAGATTTGCTTTCAAAAAGATGAAGAAATCAATTCCTTTTCACCTTCTCAATTATAGATATTTTCCTTTTTTTCACGAAAATACCCCTCAATCATGTTCTTACGTAGCAGAATAAAAAACACAAGTCACCTTATTATCTTATACAGAATAATATCTCATCATCATATTGAGACCCTTCATAACTTGTGTTATTTTTCACATCAAATATTCAATTTAAAAATTTCAGTTTGATTTCGAATTATTCTTTGGTTCTCTAAAAACAATATAAATTGGCATTGCCAACAATACACTACCGCCAATGATATTTCCAATAGTAGAAATTAGCATATGTAATGGTAAACCAGTCCAATCAATGACATTCCCTAATTGTGTCATCCCCATTGTAAAGATTCCTGCATTTGCAATACAGTGTTCAAAACCTGGCAAAACAAACGCCATGACAAAAACCATAATAACAATTAATCTCGCTGTTTCATCTTTAATCTTAATACCTGAATAAGCAGCAATACAAACAATAAAGTTACACAAAACTCCTTTTATAAGTAAGTCAAGAACATCAAATTGAAGTTTTGCTTTCATGGCTGTTTCTAAATATGGAATCATGACTGTCTCTTGCGCTCCACTTTTAATAAATAAAAAGCAAATCAAAGAAATTCCGACAACATTCCCTAAATAGCATACAATCCACATAGGAATAATATCTTTAATCTTTAATTCTCCTTTTAAGACAGGCATAATCGTCACAAAACAGTTTCCTGTAAATAACTCAGCTCCTAAATAAACAATGGCAACTAATCCAATCCCAAATGTAGCTGCAACAGCAATTTTTGCAATAACCCCATGATCTTGAAGCATTGCTCCTAAAGTATAAGAAAGTATCGCAGCTGCTCCTAAATACGCTCCTGCCATAAAGGATCTCACAAAAAAGCGTAATGGATCTGTTTTCATAATATTGTATTTTATCTTACCTAACTTACTTAATATTTCTATATCACCAAACATAACATCCTCCCCTTTATTTTTTATTATATAATAACTTCACTTTTTATACCAAACCTTTTTCATCAAAGTTATCAAATAATTGACAATAACGAAAGGACTTATAGATGAGTCCTTATTTTCACACTATTTCTTCATACTCTCTATTCGTTAATTCCTAGCTAATAAGCCCTATTCAATTGTTCATTAGCACATTCTTTAAACCATTCACTTATGATAAAGTCAATATACTCTTTCGATATCGAAGAATCTCTCGTCAATACTCATAACAACAAAAATGATAAATAAGTGAATTTTTTGACAAATCTTTTCATTTTGTAAATAAAGTAAAAATAAATGATATATTACAAGTTATTTAATCTATAAAAAATACTGAATATCAAAATATTCAGTATTACAATAATCCCATTTCAATCATCTTTAATCCAATGTCTACTGAATTATAAGCAGCACCTTTCATCAATTGATCAGCAACCACCCATAAGCTTAAAGCATGATCATTATCTAAGTCTTTTCTTACACGTCCTACATGAACCAATTCATCACCAATAAATAATGTTGCCATTGGATAAACTTGATTTTCAATATCATCATATAATTCAACGCCATGAGAATTTGATAATAATTCAAAGACCTTATCCATATCAATTGGTTTTTTTGTTTCAATATAAACTGATTCACTATGCCCTCTTAAAACAGGAACACGAACACAAGTTGCATTCACTTTGATATCTTTATTAAATATTTTCTTTGTTTCATTAACCATCTTCATTTCTTCTTTTGTGAAATGATTATTCAAATCAAATTGATCAACTTGTGGAATACAGTTAAAAGCAATTGGGAAATGCTTTTTATCAGATGCACAAGGTAAAGTTTTCGCAACAGGTTCTTTGCCATCTAAAACTTCTTGAGACTGTCTATAAAGTTCCTCCATACCAGCAACACCAGCACCAGAAACGGCTTGATATGTAGAAACAATAATTCTTTCAATATCAAAATATTCATTTAATCGATTCAAAGCACTAACCATTTGAATTGTTGTACAATTTGGATTCGCAATAATCCCTTTATGATGTCTTAATGCTTCACCATTGACTTCTGGAACAACCAATGGGACTTCAGGATCCATTCTAAAATGAGACGTATTATCAATATTTACACATCCTGCCTTCACAGCAAAGTCCATGTATTTTGCTGAAATACTTCCCCCTGCACTCCAAAAAGCAACCTCAACACCTTCAAATGAATTTTCAGTTAATTCTTCTACTACAAATTCATATCCATCATACTCAACAACTTTTCCAGCACTTCTTGCTGAAGCTAATAATTTCACACTTTCAAATGGAAAGTGGAATTGGAAAAGACATCTTAACATTTCTCTTCCTACGGCACCAGTAGCACCTACAATTGCAACTTTATACTTTTTCATTTTTCTTCCTCCTTAACCTAAAAATGCTTCATGTAATAAAACCTGTGCTTTTTTGACATCATCACGATCAATATAACAAGAAATATTAATTTCACTACAAGATGTCATTTCAACATGAATATCATGATTCATCAAAGTATTATAAACTTTTTGGAACATTCCTTTGTTATTTTTAATACCAACACCAATCACAGCAACCTTTCCAATATTTCCTCTCACAATGGTCTTTTGTGGTTGCAGTATCGACTTTAAATCATTAATCACTGCCACAACATCTGGTACATCCTTATCATTAATAATTAAAGAAATATCCATTTTACCACCACCAACTAATGCTTGATTAAAAACATTGACATTCACATTAGCATCAGCAATCTTTTCAAACAACTGTCCAGCTCCATTCACCTTTGCATCCACCCCAACAAGTGTGATACGTGCTTCATTTTGCGAACCAGTAATTCCCGAAATAATCAACTGATTTAAATGATCCTTCATGATTTTCTCATCTCCTAACACATAAGTCCCTCTCTGTTGATCAAAAGAACTCCTAGCATGAATCATAATATGATGTTTCGCTGCTAACTGCACACATCGATGATTCAATACCTTCGCTCCATTTTTTGATAATTCTAACATTTCAGCATAACTGATATAATCCAACTTCATTGCATCTGGAACAATTCGTGGATCAGCAGTATAAATACCATTCACATCACTATATATTTCCACTTCACCAGCATCAATGGCAACTCCAATGGCCACTGCCGATAAATCACTACCACCACGTCCCAATGTTGTAATCTTGCCATTTTGTGAATAGCCTTGAAATCCAGGACAAATAACAATCTGAGCACGTTTCAATTTTTCTAGAATATGACGTCCCTCTACTGTCGTAATTGTCGCATTTAAATGATGAGCATCAGTCATAATACCCAATTCTGCATTTGTGACAGTTTCAACTTGATATCCTTTTTGTGAAAGCTCACTCTTGACAACAAGGGTGGAAATTGTTTCGCCAATACTTGTTAAACGATCAATTTCTTCATCACTCAAATCATTGGTATTAACAATCGATAGCAAGGTATCTGTTGCATAAGGATCGTCATAACGTCCCATCGCACTGACAACTGCGACAACCTTATGACCTTGCTCTACCTCACGAATAATGTTTTTATACATCTGTCCTCGTGTATTTTCATTACGTGTCGAAGTTCCGCCAAATTTTTGGACAATAACTTTCATTTTAACCCCTCACCTTGAATAAGTTATATGTTTCACCCTGTAATTGTTTTTCTAATTCTGCAAATTCAATCTCATTTGTAATATAAATATGATCATGATCCTGCGAAAAATATGTTTCATAGTCAATATCCAAAGCATGATCGCATCTCACATAATACTTTGAATATGTGATAGGATAAATATTTTCAGTGTATTGATAATCATGTTTCCACATATCCTGCTGATGTGTTTTCATAATATCACTCACAACTGCACTTGCTGTCACATAACGACCAGCACCTTTTCCATAGAATAAAACATTTTCTAAATAATTACATGTGATCTCTACTACATTATATGCTTGATTGACGTTTGCGACCATGTCTTTTAAACTAATTAAGGTTGGAGAAACATCAATTCCTATGCCATTATCTAACTTCTTCGCTTGTGCAATCAATTTCATACGATATCCTAATTTTTTCGCATAATCCATGTCTTTTTTTGTCACAGCACGAATGCCTGTTGCTTTCACCTTATGATAATCAAAGAAAATTCCAAAAGCATTCATAGCTAAAATATGAATCTTATGAGCAGCATCAATGCCATCCAAGTCTAAGCTTGCATCAGCTTCAACATACCCCAAACCATCAGCAATCGTCAAAGCTTCATCAAAATCAAGATTATCGGTTTCCATCAATGTCAAAATAAAATTTGTTGTTCCATTTAAAATACCTTCAATCTTTTGTATTTCATTGGCAATTAAATCTTCCTTGGCTGGCACAACAACTGGAATTCCTCCACCAACAGAAGCCTCATAATAAATCTTTACATGATTTTTTGTGGCCGCCTCAAAAATTTCCTGTCCATCATGAGCAATTAAAGCTTTATTAGCAGTTACAACATGTTTCCCTTTATTCAATGCTTCAAGAATAATTGTCTTAGCAATTGTTGTCCCACCAATGAGTTCCACAACAACATCTACTTCATCATCATTTAAAACATCTCGAAAATCCTGTGTATAGATAATCCCTTCTGGTAATATGACTTCTTCTAAAGAACAGCCATACTTTATTGTCACTTCTTCCCCAATTTGTTTTTCCAGTCTGACTTTTTGTTCTGTCAGGATTTCAACCACACCAAATCCTACGGTACCTAAACCTATGACACCTATCTTCATTTTCAACCCTCCTCTAAAATAAAAAAGTCTCATAATTTATGAGACTTTCATTCTCCTTATTAAACAAGACAGTCTCACCTTAACATTTTCTTTTACACATTATGGTCATAGAAATGTTAATGCCTGTTATCATTGAGACGTCCTCCTTTGTTATTGCATTGATAATAGCATTTTTGTATACATTTGTCAATTTTTTAAAATGATATTTTTGATATATTTAAAAAATAATTCTATCTCTTTTGGAAAAAAACAAATCTTTTTTTATTTTCAATATCACGAATACCTTCTGCTAATGAGCCAACCACTTTTTCTGCCAAAGATTGTACATCTTTTGGAGCATATGCAAAAGTATAGCCATGTCCAACACTCTTTAACATTGGAATATCGTTCCACGAATCTCCAATGCCATAAATACAATCTTCTTCTAAATGAAAATGCTCTTGAATAATTTTGATGCCTGCACCTTTTGAGCACCCTTTTGCTGCTAAATCAATATGCTGATTATTTTGAAATGCTGCAACATCATCACCATACTTTTCTAAAATTTTTTGTGTTGCTGCTGTTGCTTTCTCTATTTCATTTTTATGAAAATGAAATGAGAATGCATTGACTTCCTCAACATGCAATTCATCAAGTGATTGAATTTCATTTGCTTGCATATAATGTGAATTTTTATACAAAGCATACACTTGATTTTGACAAACAACTGACATATCTTGATCATTTAATAACTTATAAATCTCTTTCACAATTGTGAGAGGAATCTTGCTTTCAAAGATCACTTCAAAATTCTTATCTAAAATAAGACCTCCACTCAACAATATATAAAAATCATAAGTTAATCGATAAGGTTGACTAGGTCTTAATACACCTTCTAAAGTACGCCCAGTACAAAGTCCAAAAAGATTCCCGTGTTTTTGAAATCTCTGAATAGCCCAAATATCCTTTTTTTTCATATGATTACCAAACCATAATGTATTATCAAAATCACTTGCTAAAAGTTTCATCCTCTCACCTCATTTTCTTATTATATACGAAACCAACAAAAAGTGCTATAATTGTTCAAAAGAGATGATATAAATGGTGAATGATGAATATATAACAATTGATTAGACCTTGCAGATATTCTTTATTATGAAGAAAAAAACATCATGATTCATGAATTAAAAAGCGATGAGATATGTTTTTCTATATCCGCCGTTTTTATCAAAGATATAAATGTATGACATGTATCGGCTTCATACCCATCACATGAATGGGCAAATTCCCATACGCGTCTTTCCTTTGTGATCGTAGTTTTACCATTGCGTATACCAGAATTTCGTATATATCTTTGAATGGTATCAACTGAAGCATCTTCGATATTAAAAATACCTTTCTCAATCATTTTCTCATAAATCATGACACCTGTTATTTTGGGAATTCCTTCATAAGATGATGAATAAATTCCTTATGATGATCATTGTGCTTTCTGACACATCCTACATCCAGTCTGCTTTTGGACACGAGTCCATCTATGCCTTCTGCTCTGTAATGATGCAGCCATGTTTTTAAGGTCTCGCCTGAAGCCTTCCTTTTTATGCCGTCTGGCCATTCAATTTCATGCATGGCAATGCGACGAAAGTATGCAGAGATGCTTTCGTCTGGATATGTTTTTGAAATGACTGGTGCGATTAATGCAAATTTTGTCTATGCAACAAGTTTTCTGTACTCGTAGCGATCTGTATCCTGCCAACAGTATAAATCTACAGGAAAGACAAAAACATTCTCATCTTATTTAATTGAAGGCTTCGAGCCATCACTGTTTTTTGATGGATCAAATAATTTACAGTCATACTGAAAAAGGGCCTGAGCACATATATTAAAAATGTCATAAAACAGTTCTTCATACAAATAAAAAAGACTTATGGAGAAATTCATATGATATTTATTTCTCAACTGATGATAATAGTTCAAATAATAGGAATATCTGTCAGTCCATCTGTAGACTGTGGAAATGGAAATACAGTATTTTTCTGATATTTTTTCCACAGTAAGACGGGAATACTTTTTATCAAATATGACACATAATATAAATGGAATAGAATACTGGCAATGTGGAGAAATTTTGGCATAGCAGTCTCAGCCATTTAACTTCACTAATAGAAAATACAACAAGAAAAAGGAAACCACAACAATAGCTATAATACTAATGATTAAGTATATTTTTCTTCCGCTTACATCTTCTCTATTATCCATGTAATAGTAAATACCAATTTCCGCCACGGATACAAGCGCACCAAAAAAGAGAGAGCCTCCAATATTTCCAAAGCCTGCAATCCACGAAAGAACAGCGATTACTATGATCGTAAAAACAGCTAAAATAGTGGCTGTAGATTCCTGTTTTCGGTTTTTCATAGCTACTTCAGCAGAAGACTTCATAAGTTCAATAGCTTCTTCTTCCGAATAACGATTATTATCCATCTTTTCTGATTTCATAAGTTCTAGGACGCTTACTCCTAACGCATTAGCTAATGGCTCAATTGAATTTATATCTGGAAAACCAATCCCCCTTTCCCATCTACTTACTGCCTTGTCTGTAACATGGATTTTCTCTGCTAATTCTGACTGAGTCATCTTTGCCTGTTTTCTACATTGAGCGATGAACACTCCAAATTTTTTCGCGTCCATTTTCTCACCTCCGATTTAAAGTATATAGACCATATTAACCTTTTTCAACCGATGAATCGTTTACTTCCCATTTAAATAGCAAATTCATCAATTCAACGTTTCGTTTACACATAAAAATCACCACTGATTTTATTTTTGTATTGTTAATTTTAAATGGCTTATCGCCCTTTGTATTTCGCCTTTTTTCCTGTCGCAAAGCATATTGCTTGCACTTTGAGCAATAAAGAGGAAAGTTTTTCAGTACTGTGTCTTCCCCAATCCTGTCACAAGTTTTATTTCCGCAGACAGGACATCGTATCCATTCAATTTTTGTTCTCCCATGATATCACATACCATCCACTTTTTAAGACTTTGTATCCACTTCTGAAATCAAGCCGCAGTCTACAAATGAAAAATTACCGATTTCAAATTTGTGTGCTGTGATTTTCTCAGATAATTGTCTGCTCTCTATGAACTCATCAAATACAATCACAAAATACTGCTTGTCAGCATCATTCACAAGATAAAACTCTTTATCAGTATTTTTCATTCCATTGATAAAATCGGGCAGTCCAAACGGCGCATCAGTCAAAAATCCAATCACATTATCTATGATTTTTTCTCCTTTAGTCGCAATCTGCTTTCCCATAAGGTAATGTATTTCTGCGTTCGGATATTTACTTCTTACAACCATATCCTTTTTGCCCGCCTTTTTGTTCCATCTTCCACTGAGTTTTCTTTCATAAGTAAACTCATCAAGATTGATTTCCTCTCTTATGACCGATAAATCCAAATGCTTTCCATTATCAAGGAGATAATCAATACTCACTCCTAAAAGCTGCGAAAGTGACTTCAGATTTTCAATATCCGGCATTCCCTTATCTGCTTCCCATTTTGTAATTGCCTGCCGAGATACCATGAGCTTTACCGCTAACTGCTCTTGTGTTAAGCCTGCTTCCTTCCTTGCTGATTTCAGTTTTTCACCCAATGTCTTTTGGGGTTTGTTTTTGCTTTCCATATGATATACCTCCGTTATAAATTCAGCTTATAGCTGCTGTCTTTATGATAAAGCACCTTGTAACCATATACAAGTAACGGTCGTTTGCGCGAGTGCAACGCTCCGTAGCACTACCTTTTTTTCATCTCTTTGATAGTGATTGCTTGCAATTTTTTTCTTAATCAAATTTTCCTGCTTACATTTCGGACAATAAAGGGGAAAGTTTATAAGTTCCAGTTCCATATCTTCCCGTATCTGCAACCTTGTTTATTTTCGCAAACAGGGCAGCGTATCCATTTCATTTTTACCATTCCAATACCACATATTGCTCTAAAATAATATGTTTCTTATAGTCTTATAAATAAAGGGAATATACAAGCAAAATAAAGTAAGGCGTTCCCATAATCCTTCATATTTCAAAATGGTATTTTGAAATTGCTCTTTATCTCCCATAACAAAACAGGCGAAGAAAATAAGAGCGAAAACAAATGAGGTTATACTAATGATACCCTCAATTATGTCTTTTTGCTTAAATGATACAATTCCATTTAGAAGCGAAAAAATAATAAGGCCATAAAACCAATTGCAGCACCTGCACCATGTATCTTTGAATTGGTAGTAGCTATTTCTTTACTTTCGTTTACGCTGAAAACTCCAGAAATAAGCCCTGCCCCAGCAGCAAAAAAAACAATCGAAAGCAATATAAAAACCGATAAAACAGGAAACTCTACTCTTGTTACCTCAAAATATACCCATGCTGTATATGTTAAGAAACCGCCAAGCCAGACAAGCCATAAATTATAAATCCGTCTGACAGGACTTTGCGGACTACCTAAAGCACTCATAACCATTATCTTACCGTTGTATTCAGAATAAAGTTGTTCCAGTATCCACGGAACAATAAATTCGCCCATGATTGTGAATAACAAAATTGTATTAAACCCCCGATTATCTGCTATGTTCCTCATTTCGTTATTCTCCTAATATTTCTTTATGCTTCCTTGAAAGTTATGGGCTTTTTCCAACAGTGGTCCTTTTGCACCCATAGTAAATGCAATATCACTGCTGCGAATAGATAGCAACTCCATTCCAGACTGTAATTCCAAAACTTTCGAAGTGCTTTGTGGCAATTTTATAACTCCATCCCTATCAATACCAAGCCAAGCATATTTATGCCCTTTATATTGGATAAATTCACCCTCTGAAAGCTGACAATCCCTTAGTGTAGGACAATCCTCCAAAATATGTTTTAACTTTGAACTCGACAGCAACGAATATGTCGTGACGCAAAACCCTCCCGTTATTTTACTTCCTGTAAAGATGATAACCTTTCCGTCCTGTGTGGCATTATATTCTGACAACGCCTGTGCTGGGATATGTATTGTTAAATCATCCCTCACAACAGAAAGCCCGAATACGAATTTACCGCCTTTGTTAAGTTGTGGCATAAAAACCTCCTTTATCGCTCTTTCATTTCTGATTTAGATGTGATACAATAGTAGTATAAATAAAAAGTACTCTATATATAGAGCGCTACAATTACAACAAGATGTCAAGGAGGAAGCAGTATGTTATCAAAGCCTGCCACAATGCTTTTAGGTCTTATTTATGAAAAACCACTTAACGCATATGAAATCATTAAACTTTTAAATTATATGAATGTAAAATGGTGGTTCAATATCGCTGATTCAACAGTATATTCTACTTTGAAAACCCTTGAGAAAAAGGAATATATAATAGGCGCAATTGAAAAAGTCGGGAATATGCCAGACCGTACCGTTTATAGTCTTTCAGATAAGGGAAAGTGTGTGTTTCAAGATACGCTTAGAAAATCAATCACGCAATTTAATTATGATACAAACATATTTTCTATTGCCGCCTTCTTTCTAAATACATTCACACCTACAGAGCAACAGGAACTTTTACAGGAACGCCTTAGTGTTTTACAAAAATATCGTGAAGGAATTGAAAAGCAAGTCAATCCCTTATGGGAAAACAAAGTTTCTGCCATACATTCTGCAAATGTAAAACGAATGATTGATTTAGTTGATGCAGAAATAGCAGGGACAAATCGTATTCTCAAAAATTGCAATAAAGTTTAATCGCTAGAATGAAAGAGTCGATGATTGGTGAGTTACCTCATAAGTTCATTGGCTCTGCGTTCTTTTTATGGGGGTTAGGGGGAAAATTTACATAAAAAACCACCACTCAATAAAGTGATGGTTTTTCTTTAATCTCCTACTCCAAAATCAGTAGGATCATATAAAAAATCATAACGTGAATCATCTTGAAGATAACCGTATTCTTCCATAAACCATTCAACCAACTGATGATCACGTTTGATTGGCGTTGAATTATTACGATAAATACTAATTGTTCCATGTGTAAAGTGTTTGGTTAAAATATCCATATCTCTTCTTATCATTGCCTTAGTCTGTCCTTGAATACCTACCATTAAACATGGAGAATCAAAATCAGCTTTCAATTCATCAATAGAATGAAATGTTGCATTTTTATTCAAAACACCATTCCTAAAATCATCATCAAATGTTTCTACTCCAATTTTTACAATGACCTTTATTCCAAAAAAATCTTTCATCTCTTGAAGACGTTGACGATATAACCAATGACTTTCTACAAACAAAGTATGAATATGTTTATCTTTAATCAATTGTTTAATATCTTCTAAAGTTTGTCTTGGTAATTCAAAAATACTTGCTGAATCAATCACTTCTAAGACACCATATTTCCCCGTGACACGTTGTAGCGTTTCACGATTCGTATGAATCATTTCTTCTAAACAGGTTGAATTATCTTCAATATAATCACAAAATGTACATTGAGACCAAACACAAGGTCTCGCTTTCAATAAAACAATTTCTCTTTTAAACTTTTCTGTGATTTCACTGTATCTTTCCATGATATCCCCCATTTTTCATAAAGTCTGCCTCTTTCAATAATCACTTTGGTTAAAACAACAGCAAGAAATTTATCCAAATAATCAGTAAAAACTTGTACTACTAAAATACTCAAAACCAAGTTTAATCCTAGATGATGTAAAACGACAACAATCGTGCTACTTGCACCTGAAGTGATACCCTGAAATAAACATGCTGTAATGATTGCACTCGCAAGTGACGTAGGAATTCCCACCAATAAGCTTCCAATTGGTGTGCGCCAGCCGTTTAACCATTTGTCATGATATAAAATACCAGCAAAGAAACCAGTTAATAACTGAACAGGAGCATAATAAAGTGAATAGATATCAAATGTAATGCCACTTGTCAAACTTCCTAAAACTCCCGTTAGCATGGCATATTTTGGCCCCAACAAACCTGCTACCAAAATCGTTCCAATCGAATCCATATAAAATGGAATAGAAAATGTCATCGCAAGGAATGCTCCTAGAATATTGAAAACGATTCCCATTGCCACAACAACTTGAATTTTTGTTCTCTTTTTCATATTCAATTTTCCTTTCTTCTAAAGTACAGTTAGAAGCCAGATATAAAAGAAAAAGGATGATGAGCCATCCTTTTGTTTATATCCTTAGTTTTTTATACTGGGTTTGGCTCTCGAACCAGTATGATTCTACTTTCCAATAGAATCATGAATAAACTTATTTATTCAATAGAAGTATATCATGAAATCAAAGGATGTCAATATCTCCTTAAACCTATTTTCACTTCTCTCAAGTATAAGTTTTCCCTCTTGAACCACAATAATAAAGAGGTGATTGTCTTGCAATATCATCATTTACAAAGCTTAATTGAACACAGTTCATCATCACGTCAATATTTTCTTTCATTACCTATTGACATACAGCTTCAACTACATCAACATAATGACGCCATTCATACACTTCATCAACTGCATCAATATGTTATTTATCTTCAACACACAAAAAATCTATAAATGCTTAAACAGAAGCTTTTCGTGTTGTTCCAAATTACTGATATATTCCGCATTATATAATTTGTAAAAAGCATTTTTCTTAACCTATTCTGAAATAGTTTCCTGAATATAACTCTCATTATCAGCATCTTGAGATATTTAAAATGAACTGCCTGTTAGAAAGGCTATTATGAAGCAAGAAATGTTATTATGATTGCCCATACCTTATCTATTGTACAAAACACCGACAAAATCATTGTTATTTCAAATGGATAAATTGTTGTAGAAGATTCACACAAGAATTTATTAAAATATGAAGGATAGTGGACTTTGAACAAACACTAAACAACAAAGAAAAAGAATAAACTCTATATTACGGTTTATTCTTTTAATCATATAATTCCTTTATCAATAACATCATATAATAGATATTTTAAAAATATCCCAATTTCATAAAGAAATCTAGATTCATATACGCATTCTTTCAAATAATGTAAAACAACTGTATGTGATTTCATAACGATACCAAAACTTCTAAATTATGATATGAAAAAGTGTTTGTATTAAACTTTTCATAAAACTTAAGTCTTTTAACGTTTTATTCCAATAAAAAAGACTCATTGACTTCATAAGCGCAAGTATTGGAGCACTATGAAATACAAGTTTACCTTGAAAGTGATATCCATTTAAAGATATAAATTCATTAAAGTGCAGCCAAGGCGTCTTTTATCTTTTCAATATCTTCATCTGTTCCATCATTCTCCACTTTGTATAAACATGGAACATCATATTGATCACTAATTGTGTCACCAGCTTGACAATATGCTTCACCATAGCCAGTATCTCCACTTACCACTACACCTTTAACATGTTCTGCATTGGCAGATAAGAAATCATCTACTTCAACAGGAACATCACCATAACCATCAGTATAAGTGAAAATAACATAGTCTTCTGAGCATTCTTCACTTCCATCATAAATTCTTAAAGTATTTGTCAAACCTAATTTTCCAACAATTGATTCAACATTTCCAGTTCTTGATGCATAAACAACTTTCATAATTTTCCTCCTTTAGTTAGCTTAAACTAACTATATATAAAATATCACTTCTCTTTATAAATGTCAAATCATTTTCACATCACTATAAAAAGGTATAACCCTCGCTATACTTTTTAGTCATTATTTTTAAATTCTATCGACATATCTCCTTTAGAACAATTTAATGTCATTGTCTGACTTGCGCCATTATTGATATTGTCTGAAGACGAACGTCCCTTATAATTCTTTGTTCCTAAATGGAGTGATCCATTCGATAAAGAAACTGTATAATTATAATCACTTTGAGCTGCTAAAACAACCAGACTCAAATGACCCTCGTTGCTTTGAGCATCCACGAATTGACCTAAACCTCCTGTGACATAAGCTGATCCTCGTTTGATATTGATTGTGCTCCCTTGCACAACTGTTATATTCGTAATATTGACTTCACCTTGTATAACATCCAATACAAAGTTTTGTAATGATAAATCACTATACACGTAAACATGACCATTTCCAACATTGAGCGTTAGCGTTTCATAACTTGTTTCTGGTAGTGTTAAGACAGCTTCACCTTCTAAACTCTGATGAATAGAAAAGGTATTATTTTCAATTTCATAATCATCATTTTGACCACCATGATACGTATATGAAAAAGTATCACCCATATATATACATAAAGTTCCCTTTTCAATATTCAAGTCTAAATTCTTAAAAGAATCAGAAGAAGGCATGACTTGAATACAGCCACTTAAAACCAATAAAAACATCAATGTCATCACAAATAAAATTTTTCTTTTCATCTCATTACCATCCATTTTCAAAATCACTGGACTTATGCAATTCAATGCAACACGTGTTAACTCATTTTAACAAAATCAAACTGAGATTTCAATTTATATAAAAACACATAATCAACTTATCAAAAATATATCATGAATCAAAATAAGAGAATACATAAAAAGCTCTGTATATTCTTCATACAGAACTTTCATCTTTATTCTTCATTTCTTCTCAATCTCAATACATATCTACCACTCAATATCATCAATATAATATATATCATATACTGATTCATATCTCCTGTATTAACATTTTTTTCTTCATCCACTTCTATCTCATTGATTTCTTTTAACAGTAATTCCCCTTTTTCCTTAACTTCATTTAACTTTATTCTTTCTTCTTCTGTTATATGATTGCTGTTTAATAATGTTTCAATTCTTTCAAGTGTATCTTGAATAACTGTTCTATCACTAAGAGTTATATTTTCATAGCTATTGATAATATCTGTAACTTCCTTGATTTCTGTTTCAACTTCTTCAATCTTGTCCAATAAATCTTGTGCTTCTTTTTTGAGTTCTTCTAAGATGCTTCTTTCTTCTTCTGTTAAGTTTTCATCTTTTAATAATTCATTGATCTTATTAAGATTTTCTTCAATTGTAGTTTTATCTTGAGAAGTGACTGTATCAGTTTTAAGATTTTCTATTTCTTTACTGACTGTTGATGTTTCTTTCATTGTGATAGTTATTGTTGTGCTATTGCCTGCTTTGTCACTGACAACTATCTTATAGACTTCATCAACATTTCCTTCCAATGTCAATTGTCCATCAGTAAGTGTTACCTTTTCACCATTTACTGTCACTGTATCTAAATAATCGTCTGATACTGTTATCTTTTGGGTTGTATAGTATGTTTGATTATTTTCTACACCTGTTATTGCTGGTGCTATTCCATCAAGAACGATTCCATCTGATGATATATATGTTGTATTCCCTGCTATATCTGTTATCTTTGCATAGATGATATATTTATCATTTGGATTAATGTCAAAACTTATTTGTCCATTACTAATTTCTAATTCTTCCCAACTATCAATTTTTTGTACTTCATCCAAGGTCTTTTGACTATCTAATAAGTAATATTCAATACTTGCTATACCACTGCCTGTATCTTCTCCTGTGATTGTTACTGTTTGTGTTTCTTTAAAGAAATATCCAAAAGTAATATCATAAAGGAAACTAGTCCATATATTTTTTGATACTTCAATACTTCCTGTAGGCGAATATGAATCAGTAATATTCCATTCTATTTTTACTGAACCACTATAGTTATTTTGTCCTTTAACTGTGATTCTATATGTTCCATATGCTAAGGCAGTTGTCGTTCCACTAATACTATAATCATTATCAGTTAAGATATTTGAATCACTGACTGTGATCGTTGGTGTTATCTCTTTACCTGTAAATAGATAACTGTCATCAGATAAATCTATCATCTCTTTTGTAAGCGTTTTTGGTTTAATTGTAAACGATGTTTCTTTTGTTTCTTTTAAAACATAATTAGTATTGGTGATAGAAGCAGTTGCAGTATATGTTCCTGCATTTGTATGATCACTTTCTACAACTGATACATTTATATTAACTGTATCGCCATTGACAATATCTGTAGCTGTTGCAGTTGGTTGTTGTTGTTGGCCATTATATGTCAACTTCGTATTACTCCATTCAACACCTATTGTTTTTGGTTCAACTGTGAAAGAAACTGTTTTTGTTATATAACTCTTATAGTTTGCTGTTTCTTTCAATACTGCATACATTTCATATGTTCCTGCATCTAATGTTGCACTGGTCATATCTTTCCATACTTTTACCGTACTGTTACTGTCTGCTAGTTTATAATAATAAGTTATTTCTGCATTTTCTTGAACAGTTCCCGTTTCTGATGGTATACTTATTTTTCCACCATATTCATAACCTGTCATATTAATGCTAATATCTGACTGTACTGCCTTGTTGATTATAAATGTGAATGTTAAATCATCTATTGTTCCATCTTCCCATTCATAATTGTTCTTGTCATTAAGGGTAACAGTCACATTTTGTTCTCCAGAAACTGTACGCTTATTGTTACTGATTTTATATCTGTTATCCTCTATAAGTGTATAAGTTTTTTCATTTCCATTATAATCAAATTTAGTCGTATCTTCTTGTGGTTTTTCAATTTGACATTTTGAAATAGTAAATATTTTTTCAGTTTCTGCACCATTATAATTATTATCTTCCTCCAATTTTGCAATAACTTTATAGTTTCCTACTGATGTTGGAGCTACATTCAATTGTTCCCATTTATCACTGTTTTTGATATACCATTCAAAGCTGATATTTCCACTGCTTCCAGTTTTCTCTATAGCTGGTACACTAACTGCATTTCCATCGTATGTCTTATCTATAAATTCAGCTGTTATTGTGATTGTACTATCTGCTTTTCCTATAGTCCATTTTATTGTGACTGGAGCATTTGGAGTTTCAGAATTCTTCCATTGATGATTATCGTCTGGTGTTGCTGTAGCAGTATAATTCCCTACATTTGTAGCAGTATTACCTTCTAACGTATATCCTATTTCTGCATTAACTCCAGTTAATTCTTCACCAGTATAGATCAAATTTGCATTTGCTGACGGAATTTCAATTTCTTGTTTGTTAATTATTACTTCAACTTTAGTTGAACCAACACTTCCAATATGCGTACTGTCAGCATCTATCTTATAATAAACTGTATATGTTCCTGCATTGGTTTCTTTTGGTACATCTGTTGACCAATTTTCTTCATCTGTACTGTAGTAGACAATACCTCCTTCGACATCAACTTTCAATAGATTTTGTTTATTCCCATTATAAGTCAGGTCAGAATTTTCAACAGTATAAGTTAACTGTTCTCCTATCTTGAGAGTTATAAAAGTTTTAGCAGGTTTATTATTTATATCAACTTCGTCCTTTTGATACACTTCACCTAAAGGATTATAGCTGATTATTAATGTATAATTTCCAAGACTCAAATCTTTAAATATATCGTTATTAAAGGTAATTGTACTGTAACCATCATCGTCTGGTTTTTCACTTATATTGTACATTTCATCATCGATTTGTGTATTTTCAAGTTTTTGTCCACTAAAACTAATGCTATTGATTGTATTTCCATTAAGTTTAACTTTTGCTGTAAGATTAGAATTTATTTGTCCTTTGACATATTCTAATTCAGATGTCACTTGTTCAGCATCAGTATATAAAACAATTCCATCAGAACTGATATATGTTACATTTCCTGCTATATCTGTTATCTTTGCATAGATGATATATTTATCATTTGGATTAATGTCAAAACTTATTTGTCCATTACTAATTTCTAATTTTTCCCAACTATCAATTTTTTGTACTTCATCCAAGGTCTTTTGACTATCTAATAAGTAATATTCAATACTTGCTATGCCACTGCCTGCATCTTCTCCTGTAATGGTTACTGTTTGTGTTTCTTTGAAGAACAATCCGAAAGTAATTGTGTTTAAGAAAGTTTTCCATATATTTTCTGATACTTTAATACTTCCTGTAGGTGGGGTTATATCCTTAACACCGTCTACACTAATACTTACATCAGATGTTACATCTGATAGAGTATAGGTACCGTCAGTATTTTCGGTTAATGTTTGTCCATTTGCTGTGATTGAAAATTCATTAGTTTTGCTATAACCATCTTTCAAAGAGAAAGACAAGGTTGTTTCTCCATTATAGCTTAACTCTTTGTCTTTTACAGTTAATGTATATCCAATTTGTTTTTCCGGAACTGTTACCGTTAATTTTTTGCCTGCTCCTATCGTCACTTCTGTTGCAGGTGATGCGTTGTGATTTTCATCACCAGCATATCGTATATAATAAGTTCCAGATGCAAAGGTCATGTCTGTAGCTGTTATTTCTATATACTCACTATCACTTGCATTTTCAGTTGTTGCATATTCCATATCAGTTGATAGTCCACTGATTTTACCATCTTTTATGCCATCTATTGTTTCATTTGTAACTGTAAAACCTGTTGAGTTTGGTGCATCTCGTGGGGCTTTGTTAATGGTAAATTCTATTGGCTCAGATACCAAACTTTCATATGTATCTCCACTTTCTACACTGGCTATGATATAATATGTTCCTGCATTAACTGGCTTTCCACCAGTGGTTTCTGCTCCACTATTATCTGTTGTTGTAGGATTATTACAACTTTCATCTGTATAGTAAGTAAGTATAATGTCACCATATTCAGCTTCTATTGATGGCTCGTCTACAGCACCGTATGTATACTCATATTTATTTAATGGTGCTTTATCTTCTTTCCATGAATTTGTATATTTTGCTGTAGCTATACTTACTTCTGTAACACCATCATCAGATGCAGGAATTTGATCAGTACCTGTATACTTTAGATAAATTGTATACTCTGTAATCCCTTTCAACCCACTTATTGCAAAAGAATTGCCCTCTAAACCTTCAACTGTAGTCCAATTTTCACCAGTTCCCAAACTATATTTAACATTTCCGTATTTACCATCATTATAATTATTTAATTCTATTGTAATATTATCTGCTGTTACACTTGATGAAGCAATAGAAGGTTTAGGAGCAATATTATAATATTGTTTAGTCTCATCATAACATACCGTTAAGCCCATAAAATTAGGATATTCATCTTCACCTTCTACTAGTGTCTGTTTCCATACGCCCTCTGATTTATTGCTATTCAACAGCCATGTCACTGCACCAGAACTAAACTCATTTTTATCTTTTGGATCACCAGATCCAGTAGCACCTGATATATCTTTTAAATAATAGCAATTTGTTATAGTACCGTAATTATGACTTGTAATTCCGCCAGCATGATCCTCACTGCTTGCTTTAATTGTTCCAGTATTATAACAATTTGTTATAGAACCGTTATTATTATTTGAACCTGCAATACCGCCAGCAGAAGAACTTGCTGTAACAGCTCCAGTATTATAACAATTTATTATAGAAGCAAAACTATTATCACCTGCAATACCGCCAGCAGAAGAACTTGCTGTAACAGCTTCAGTATTGTAACAGTTTGTTACGGAAGCATAATTAGTACCTACAATACCGCCAGCATCACTGTTTGCTGTAACAGTTTCAGTATTATAACAATTTTTTATAGAACCATAATTAATACTTGCAATTCCGCCGGCATTACTCGTGTTTGCTGTAACAGTTCCAGTATTATAACAATTTGTTATAGTACCGTAATTATGACTTGTAATTCCGCCAGCATGATCCTCACTGCTTGCTTTAATTGTTCCAGTATTGTAACAATTTGTTATAGAACTAGACCCACTTAGATTATAACCTGCAATTCCGCCAACAATACCTTTGCTTGTAACACTTCCATTATTATAACAGTTCTCTATTATTACATTACCAGAATCAATAATACCTACAATTCCACCGGCATGATAATTGCTTGCTGTAATAGTAGCCTTGTTCCAGCAGTTTTCTATTGTTGAATTCCCAGAAGCATTAGCTACAATTCCTCCAACATATTGTTTTGCTTCTATTTCTCCTGCTACTCCTACATTTTGAATCGTTGCTCCATTAATATAACCAAAAAGTCCTACATCGTTACTTTTTGATGAAATATTAAGGGTTACTGTTTTTCCGTTTCCGTCAAATGTACCAGAATATGGTTTGTCAGATGTTCCAATTGGTGTATAATTAGTTTCTGTACTCATATCAATGCCTTTTGTTAATTCTGCATTTAATGATGTTTCACCGCCATTTACTCTTTTCGCAAAAGTTATCAATTCATCAGCACTACTAATTTTAATTATATCTACTGTTTCTACTTCATCATTACCTTCTGCATTAACTGGTAGTAATGTATAGCTCATTGTGAGTGTGAGTGCTAATAGACATATTATGATTGCTTTTACTTTTTTGTTCATATTCTTATGCTCCTCCTTTTATTGATATTGTTGTACGCAAAAAGGTACTACTGTTCTTTTTTTGAACATAGTAGTACCTTTGTTTTTGAATATGAGAAAAAGGGCAGATATTATCTGTCTGTCTGTCTGTCTGTCTGTCTGTCTGTCTGTCTGTCGAGTATACGTGTTACATACATTGCTGTCAACCCTTTTCGTTTATTTTACTTAGTTTTATTATAACCTTTTTTTCTATGAATTGCTATTGAACAATCATGTTTTTTATATTTTCTTGGAATGTTGATGAATGCAAAACAAATGCAATGCTCATTATTTCATATGACTAAATATCATCATAAAATTCTTGGTATTAATTGTTTGATAATGATAAAAACCTTTCATTTATGTTAAAAAACATAGATGTATCAGATCCTTGATCTTCGTTGGTGATGATTTAATCATCTGAAAAAGAATCTTTATCATATATGTGAAGATGGACTTTATATATATAAAAGCAAAGAAATAGAATATGGTTTTTTTAGTTGATTCATTTGAATTCTTGATATATAAAAAGGAACTTTCATTGTCAGTTCCTTTCGTTCTACAATTTCCAATGTGCAGAAGTTTGTTTTTCTTCAATAAACTTTTTATAAATACCTTTTTGTTGAATCAGGGTTTCATGTTTTCCTTGTTGGACAATTTTTCCTTGATCAATGACAATAATTTGATCTGCATGTCGAACAGTTTTTAAACGATGAGCAATCATAATAATGGTCTTATTTTTCATTAATTGTTCCATCGCTTGTTGAAGTTTATCCTCGTTTTCTGGATCAACATTGGCAGTTGCTTCATCAAAGATAATAATAGGAGCATCTTTTAACATCGCTCTGGCAATCGAGATTCTTTGTTTTTCACCACCAGATAATGATGAACCCCCTTCACCAATCATTGTTTCATATCCTTGTGGCAAAGCTTCTATAAACTCATGGCAACAAGCTTTTTGAGCGGCTCTCACAACATCTTCATGCGTCGCATCTGGTTTTCCAAATTTAATATTATTTTCAATCGTATCATTGAATAAATAAACATTTTGGAAAACCATACTTATCATATCCATCAATGATTCCAAAGTATAGTCTTTGACATCATAACCACCAATCTTAATACTTCCTTCATCAACATCCCAAAATCTTGCAATCAGATGACATAATGTTGTTTTTCCTGAACCACTTGGTCCCACTACAGCGAGTGTAGATTGGTTAGGAATATTGAGTTGAATATGATGAAGAATTTCTTTTTCTCCATAAGAGAAACAAACATTATTAAGTTGTATATCATAAGATTGTGGTTTTAAATCTTGACCATTTTCATCTAAGAGAGGTGTTTCATCTATCTTATTAGCATGTTCGATTGAACTGCCAGCCACTCTTAAGATTGCCATTCCACTTCCCGCTGATTGAATTTGACTAAAAATCATAAAACTCACAACAATCATCATTAAACAATAAGTTAATGAAAGTGTTCCATGGAAGTAAAAGGAAATAGCTGCTAAAATGATCAAAATACTAAAGCCTTTTAAAACCAATTCCTGTATAACTGTATAAGGTGTAAAAAGCTTTTCCATCTTTAAATTGCTATCTCGATTATATTCGATAGCACGATCAATCTTTTGATCATCAAGATGAGTTAAATTAAATGATTTGACAATAAACATCCCTTTGATATTTTCTAAAACTGCATCAACCAGTTGTGCTTCTGATTCTTGACGTTGAGGTGCAATAAGTCTAGATTTCTTTTCCATCATAGAAGTCACAATTAAATAGAGAATTGTGCCTACTACAACAATTAATCCAATTCTATAATCAAAAACCAAAATATAAAGAATAAAAACCATGGAATTGACAAAACCACTTAAAATATTTACCAAAACCATTGGAACTGTATTTTCAACTTCACTTAAAACAGTTGTTGTAATTCCTGTCATCTCTCCTAAACTATGATTATTAAAGAATCCCATTGGAATACTTTTTAAACGATTTCCAATATCTACACGTTTATTCGCTGACATAAAATATCCAGCATGTGTCTGTTGAAGCCTAGAAAAATAAAAACAAATGATTTTTCCTAAAATACTGATTCCCATCATCAATAAAGCAAGCCATATATATAGATAATCATGACTCTTTTCCACAATAGCTGTCATGACAAAGAATATCGCAACAATCTGAAACATATGAAAAACAGCATAAATAAAACCAATGATGACTGATTTTTTAATCTCTCCTTGTTCTGCTCCGGCAAACTCCCATATTCTCTTAAAAACATTAATCATACTTGTCACCATCCTTTGCCCCAATATGTGCCTGCCACATATCTTTGTAAAGTGAACATTCTGCTAATAATTGCTGATGTGTTCCAGTGGCTTCAATATGCCCTTCATTAACAACCACAATCTGATTGGCATCAACAATTGTTGAAAGACGATGTGCAACAATAATCAAAGTCTTATCTTTAACCAAATGAGCAACCGCATTTTGAATAATCGCCTCATTTTCTGGATCAATATAGGCAGTTGCCTCATCTAAGATAACGATAGGCGCATCTTTAAGAATTGCTCTGGCAATTGCAATTCTTTGTCTTTCACCACCAGACAAATGTGCTCCTGATCCTCCACAAGAAGTATGATATCCTAATTCCAATTGACGAATAAAATCATCACAGCCTGCTTTTTTCGCAGCCTCAATGACTTCTTCATCACTTGCATGAATATTTCCCATACGAATATTTTCCAAAATCGTTGTATCAAATAAATAATTATCCTGTGAAACATAAGCCATTTGTTCATTTAATTGAACCAAAGGAATATCTTTCAAATCATGACCACCTAAAGTGATTTGACCACGATCAACATCCCAAAAACCAGCAATTAATTTTGTGATTGTTGATTTCCCACTACCACTTGGTCCAACAAAAGCACACATCGTATGAGGTTGAATATTCAGATTGATATCATGCAATATATCTTCACCCTCATGATAAGCAAATGAAACATTGTGAATTTGAATTGTCATATCTTTTATATCAACATTTTGTTGACGATGATTTTGTTCAGGACTTTTTAAGATACTTTCTAATGTATCTACTGTTGTTCCTACTTTCGCAAGATCATCAATAAATGCTGATGCTGCCAATATAGGTTCTACAATTCCTAGTGATAAAATCATAATGACAATAAAATCATTTACTGCTAAACTTCCATTCATGGTCAACAATAATCCAATCGGTAAAACTGTAACTAATGTTGATGGTGCAATAACTTGGAAAGCTGCCATTGGTAATTGACAACTTTTCATCCATTGATAGAAATAATCAGCATTATTCATAACAGCACCATGATATTTTTCATAAGAATTTTTTCCTTGATGAAAGGCTTTAATAACTTCAATACCATGAATATATTCTACAATAGCATTATTCATTCGCTGTGTTGTTTCTACAGACCCTTTATACTTTTCGGCATAGTCTTTCATAATAACCATTGAAAAAGCCATCCCAATTGGTAAAGAAATTAAAGAAACCAAAGCCATTCTCCAATCAATAATAAATAAATAAACAATAACTAAAACTGGAGCTAAAATATGACTTGTCATTTCTGGTAATAAGTGTGCTAAAGGTCTTTCCATACTTTCAACTTGATCAACAATAATTTGTTTCATTTGACCACTTGGCATATCAAGCAATGTTCCCATTGGTAATCTAGCCAATTTATGCATAAATTCAATACGTACATTTTTCATAATCGCAAATGTGGCCTGATGTGATTTTGATAATGCACATGCATATAAAATCGCTTTAATAGCATATCCTAAAAAAGCAATCATACACCATTTCACATAAAATTGAAAATCCTTGATACCATCTAATAATGCGACAATCATACGAGCGGCACTATAATAAGCAACCATACTGCATGTGACTCCAACAACAGCTAAGACTATCGCTAATATCAATTGGCCATGTTCTGCATGTCCCATATTCCATAAACGAATATAGGGCGAGGTTTTCTTTTCTTCCATAACGTCCTCCTTAAGTTAGTTTATGCTAACTTATTTCTTAAAAGTAAGAGCTTATTTCAGCTCTATCTTTTCAGGATGATAAATCGTTTCGTGTCCAGCACTATAAAAATCTCTAAGTTGTTGAACATAACGTTTGGCATCTGCTTTATTCATATCATGCAAGACAATTTCAAAGAAACCAGTAAAATAAGCTTTGGTAATAATATGCAAAAATGGACGATTTGCTCTTCCTTTTGCAATAGCATCATTTCCTGTTATCTCAATAAATTTCAATGTATAATCAACTTCGGTTTCAACAAGACCTTCAATAAAATCTGATGCACCCGTTCCATATGAGCATTTCAACAAAAGTTTGAATTCATCAAGATGATTATAAATATAATCAATCATCTCATTCATACAATCTCCTGCATAATCATATTTCATCGCATCCTGTTGAGATGGATCAATTTCATGAAAAGCCTGTTGAGTACCACGAAAATATGCTTGAAAGGCCTCTATAACAGGATTCACAATCGCATCAAACAATCCTTCTTTGTCATGAAATCGCGTATAAATTGAACTGGTACTTGTCTGTGCATTTTTAGCAATCATTCGCAAAGATGCATCTTTAAATCCCTTTTCTAAAAATTCTGTTTTTGCACAGTCTATAATTTTCTCATAGACTCCTTCTTTTTGTTTTGCCATAGCTTTTATATTTAAAACACTGTTACGTAACACTGTTTTAAATATACTCCTAAACCTCCTTTTTGTCAATACATATCATCAAAAATAACCTTGGAAGAAAACCTCATAAATCATTGATATCCTTTTTTATTATACACTTTCAAATGCTATATGTCATGAAAGAAAAACCATATAAATCATCCGATTTATATGGCCACTTCTAATCTTCTTCAATATGTTCTAATCCTTGATCAATAATGGTACGCACATGTGCATCAGCCAGTGAATAGAAAACTGATTTCCCTTCACGTCTACTTTTCACCAGTTTATTTTGTTTTAAAATCTTTAACTGATGTGATATCGCAGACTGTGTCATATGAAGAGCTTCAGCCAAATCACAAACACAAACTTCTGCCTCAAAAAGAACAAATAAAATTTTCATACGTGTTGAATCACCAAACACTTTAAACAATTCAGCTAAATCATATAGTTCCTCTTCAGGAGGCATTTTATCTTCAACAATCTTTAACAATTCTTCATGAATTTCTACCGTGTCACAGCATTCTATTTTTTGATTATTCATGCTTCTCCTCACTTTCTATAGCTTACTCACATACAAAGCTCTAATTGCATTTAAAACTGCAATCACCATAACACCAACATCCGCAAAAATAGCGACCCACATATTCGCAATACCGACAGCACCTAAAACCAAGCAAATCAATTTTATACCAATTGCAAAATAAATATTTTCATAAACAATACGGATACATTTTTTTGAAATCTTGATGGCTTTTGCAATCTTCAATGGATCATCATCCATCAATACAATATCAGCTGCTTCAATAGCGGCATCACTTCCTAATGCTCCCATCGCAATACCAATATCAGCTCTTGATAAAACAGGTGCATCATTGATACCATCACCAACAAAAGCCACTTTATCCTTTTCTTCTTTATTTTGAAGTATTTTTTCAATTTTGTCAACTTTATCACCAGGAAGAAGTTCACTATGAACCTCATCAATCATTAATTCCTTTGCAACTTGATTTGCAACACTGCTTTGATCTCCTGTTAACATAATTGTCTTTTTAATGCCAATTTTCTTGAGTGCTGCAATAGCCTCTTTCGCATGAGGCTTCATCAAATCTGAAATCAAAATATGTCCTGCATAATGTCCATCAATAGCCAAATGCACAACCGTTCCGACACTATGACATTCAGTACATTCAACATTAAGTTTTTTCATTAATTTTATATTTCCAACCGCAATATTCTTTCCATCAACTTTCGCAATGACTCCATGTCCACTTATTTCTTGAACATCTTCTACTCGATTCCTATCAATCTCTTTACCATAAGCCTTTTGTAAACTTTTACTAATTGGGTGTGTCGAATAACTTTCAGCCAAAGCCGCATATTCTAACAATTGATCTTGGGCAATTGTTGTATGATGAATACCACTTACCTCAAAGACACCTTGCGTCATTGTCCCAGTTTTATCAAAAACAACATATTTTGTTTGTGCAAGTGTTTCTAAATAGTTAGATCCCTTGACAAGTACACCTTCATGACTTGCTCCACCAATACCTGCAAAGAAACTTAAAGGAATACTGATAACTAAGGCGCATGGACAGCTAATAACAAGGAATGTCAATGCACGGAAAATCCATTCTTCCCAATTAGCAGGAATATTCAATAATAATACACTGATAATTGGAGGAATCAAAGCTAACGCAACTGCACTATAGCATACAGCAGGTGTATAATACTTTGCAAATTTTGAAATAAAATTTTCTGATCTTGATTTCTTTGAACTCGCATTTTCAACCAAATCTAAAATTTTAGAAACTGTTGACTCCCCAAACTCTTTTGTTGTTTGAACTTTTAGAAGACCATTCAAATTGATACAACCACTCATAACCTCATTTCCAACAGTCACTTCTCGAGGTAAACTTTCACCTGTCAAAGCACTTGTATTTAAAGTGGTTTTTCCTTCCACAACAATACCATCAATAGGAATCTTTTCTCCTGGTTTCACAATAATAATTTGACCTATTTCTATTTCATCTGGATCGACCTGTTCAACTTCACCAGATTCATTCTCTATATTTGCATAATCAGGACGAATATCCATTAACTCACTAATATTTCTACGACTTTTTCCAACAGCATAGCTTTGAAACAATTCACCAATCTGATAAAACAACATAACAGCTGTTCCTTCTTTATAATCACCTAATAAAATAGCTCCTACAGTTGCAACTGCCATTAAAAAGTTTTCATCAAAAACCTGCTTATTTAAAATACCCTTCATGGCTTTTCTTAAAATATCATATCCAATGACTAAATACGGAATCATGTATAAAGCAAACTTGATATAACCATCAACAGGTATAAATTCTAAAATAATTAAACATACAAAAGAAATAATAATTCTTTGTAGAACTTTTTTCTGTTTCTTATTCATAAAACATCCTCCTTGTAAAAAACGCTACATATGCAGCGTTCTACTTATTATAAGAAAATTTCACAATCATCTTCAACAACTTTACAATTCTTTAACACTTTTTGCATAACAATTTTTGGATCTGCACCTTCTTCAAATTCGACAGTCATTTTTAAAGTCATGAAATTCACAATTGCATTTTTCACACCCTCTGTTTTCTTTGCTGCTTCTTCCATTTTATTTGCACAATTTGCACAATCCACTTCAATTTTATAAGTCTTTTTCATATTTGTCCTTCTCCTTTTTATCGTTCATATGAACAATTGTTCATATGTTAATTTTATTTTATCACCATTTCTGATATTGTCAAGCAATATATTGTATTTCTTATATAAAACAATATCAAATATATTTAAAAACTCCTTTAATAAGATTTTATATTTATCTCTCTAAGGTTTCAAAGAGATATCAAATCAGTTACAAATCGTCTTCATTAGAATTTTTTAAGATTTTATTTTTATACTATTCATGGTTTAAAAAACATCAAAGAGATTTCAAATAGATGTTAATGAACTTTCATAAATGTAGCAAAAAAAATATCCCTAAGGATATTTTTAAGCATTGAGAATTTCTATCATATCTTCAAGTGATTTTTTCCCAAAAATCACTCTATCTTGATCTATAATTGTACATGGTACACTCATAATTTTGTATTTTTCCCTATATTCAGGATAATGTGCCAAATCATAAATAGATGTTTCTACATTTTTGTTTTCTATAGCAATGCGTTGTGCTGATTGGACAACTTCTGGACACATTGTACATGATAAAGAAACAAATATCTGGACTTGATGAGCTGTAATCTTTTGAATTTGTTGAAGAAGATTCTCTTTAAGAGGTTGACCCTGTGTTCCAACATTATAAATCGCTAAAACAAAGGAATTAAATTCATGACCTCCAGGAACCAAATGATATTTTAATCCATATGATATTTGATTTTCATCACAAATTTCAATATATGGTTTTTCACTTGTTTTCAATAAAACATGAATATGTGAAGACAAAGCTGAAAATTCTTCAACAAAGTTTTTGAGTTCTAATGACAATGCATCATTACTGATATAAGTCGTTAAATAAAGATCTTTTGTGAGTTTATCAAGAATTGGTTTTAATTGTTCTTTTATTTCTGCTGAAATAAATTCATCTGATGATTGTTGTTTTATTTCACTATGAACTTGTTTTTTTAAAACTTCAACCGTTTCTATTTGAAGATGATTTTTGACTTGAGAAATATATTTTTCTAATGAAGTTGCAGCAATCGCACCATCACTTACAGCTGTGACAACTTGTCTTAATTCCTTATCACATATATCTCCAGCACCATAAACACCATCTATATTGGTTTTTTGATAACGATCTGTCAATAGATAACCTTGTTGATTTAAAGATAATTGATCTTTAAATAAATCATTTGCAGGAACATATCCAGCAAAAACAAAAATTCCAAATCTCTGTTGGTCTTGAACATCATAACGCCATGTCGTCTGATTCCTGTTATTGCGGAAAATAGCATATTCTAATTGACCATGACCTCCAGCTTCAATAATTTCCGTTTCAAAGACAGTCTCAATCTGTGGATGAGCACGAACCTCATCAGCAATAGTCTTCGCACATGTAAAGTCTTCTTCTCTGACAATCATAGTAACTTTTGAAGCATACTGTGTTAAGAAAATAGCCTCTTCACACGCTGCAAAACCACCACCAATAACAAATAACTCACATCCCTCAAAAAATTCTCCATCGCATGTCGCGCAATATGCAATACCACGTCCACGAAATTCCTTTTCACCAGGAAAACCGAGCTGTCTAGGTGATGCTCCAACAGCTAAAACCAATCCAATTGATTCAAATTCTCCTTGATCAGTTAACACTTTTTTTATTGGACCATTAAGTTGCAATTCTTTAACAGTAGCCATTTTAAATTCAGCACCAAAATTTTGTGCTTGCTTTCTCATCTTGGTTGTTAAACCTTCACCGGAATCTTCTAATACACCTGGATAATTGACAATTTCAGATGTAATTGTAATTTGTCCACCAAACTTTTCTTTTTCGATCACAAGAACACTATATTTGGCTCTTGTTAAATAGATTGCAGATGAAAGTCCTGCTGGACCTCCACCTACAATAATTGCATCATAAATTTGACTCATTAAATCATACCTACTAAATCAAGAGAAGGTTTTAAAGTTTCTTCACCTGGTTTCCATTTTGCTGGACATACTTCATCGCCATGTTCATGAACAAATTGTGATGCTTGCACTCTTCTTAATAATTCATCTGCATTTCTTCCTACGTTTCCTGCAATAACTTCATATGCAACAATTTTTCCTTCAGGATTGATAATGAATGTTCCTCTTTCAGCCATACCATCAGCTTCAATATAAACATCTAAATCCTTCGCAAGAGCGGCTGTTGGATCCGCTAACATAGGATACTGAATTTTTTTGATTGTTTTTGATGCATCATGCCATGCCTTATGCACAAAATGTGTATCACATGATACTGAGTAAATTTCACAATTAATAGCTTTAAATTCCTCGTATTTGTCTGCCAAATCTTCTAATTCAGTTGGACATACAAATGTAAAATCAGCAGGATAAAAGAAAAACACATTCCATTTCCCTAATAAATCATCCTTAGTAACTTCTTTAAATTCTCCATTTGTAAATGCTTGAGCTTTAAAATCTTGTATTTCTTTTCCAATTAACGACATATTATTACCTCCTTTATTATTTTTCACAATTATCGTATAATTATTCACAAATTTTAGTTAGCTTTAACTAACCAATAACAATTTAACATATCTCATTCTTATTTGCAATCCATTTGCTTACCCTTTTCAAAATAAATTTTTACACATCTTATAATTTCTATATAAACCTTATTCTATGACATAACAATTCTTCTCCTTAATAAAATGAACATATATAAAGAAAATTTTTTTAAAAAAACTTTAACTATTCATAGCGAAGATCATACAATCAAAATAAAGAGTTCATCTTTCATTTCCTATTTCTACATTATTGATACTATAAAGATCATCAAACATAATCTCATAACCATTTTCTAAACATAGACAACCTTTATACTCATCTATTTTTTTCACCCTGTCCGTTATTTTCATATAAGTCCCACCTTCTTTTTTCATATCTTTTTGAAAATAAACAAGAGTTGCCTTCACATATTCATTTAAATGGTCTTTTATAAAATTCAACTGATCGTTGATTTCTATTTTTTGACTATCATCTAACTCTTTTTTTTCATCTACAAACCTCGCAGTTTCTTTAACTGCCTCATCATGTCCTGTTAAAGCCGCAAAAGGAGAAAACTGTGCTGCACGATCGCTGACTGGCATTTTTTTATGGACTTTTGAGACATGATGAGGCAAATCAACAATATCACTATAATCCTTCTTCCATATCATGCTTTATGACCACCAATCTGTCTATTTCTATCCATCGTAGTCGCATCTTCTTCTAAGTCCATACCTTTCAAAATGCTATTTTTCCCATATCTCCTTTTAATGATATTGATAGCCTGCTGTAATTGTTTTTCTTCTTTCAATTTCTTTTTTTCCTTTTTAATCTTTTCCTGATAAATGTTCTTATAAGAAAAAAGATCTAATTGTTCATAAAATTCTTTATTCTCTATACTTTGACTATTGACAAGATGATTGGCAGAAATGTTCAATCTTCTTATGAATAATTTTTGATCAACAATACGTTCATATAAGTTTAAAACTTCTTCAGTAATAAGTTTTGTTGATGAAGTAGGGAATTTCATATTGACCGTTCCATGCGCATGCTTAGGTATTCTTCGGCCATACATATCAATCTTTACTTCTCCATGATATGAACAATTGGAAAGATTCTGAATGTCATAACCTACCGTCAAAACAATTTGATCAGTCACTAAATTTTTATCTACAAGATCTAAAGTTAATAAATCAATCATTTCTTTCACAATCAATTTTGCCTTTTCATAAGTATATGGTTCATGTAAAACCTGACCAGATCCAATACTTTTATCTTGTGGTTTGTACGCCTTAATATCTTTAATCGTACATGACTCATAACCCCACGCATGATCAATTAAAAGTTCTGCATTGACACCAAACATTCTATAAAGCAATTCTTCATTATAATAATCTTTCTCGTGTCCTAATGAACACCTTGCAATATCTCCCATTGTATAAAGTTCTTCTTTTTCTAATCTTTTAGCATATCCTTTTCCAACTCTCCAAAAGTCAGTAATTGGGGTATGATCCCATAATAATCTACGATAAGTCATTTCATCTAATTCTGCAATTCTTACACCATCATCAGGTTCAACATGTTTAGCCACAATATCCATTGCAACCTTACATAAATACATATTTGTTCCAATACCAGCAGTAGCCGTTATTCCCGTTGTTGCAAAAATATCAGTAATCATTGTCTTAGCTAACTCATATGCTGTCATTTGATAGAGTTTCAAATAACTTGTTACATCCATAAAAACCTCATCAATAGAATAAACATGAATGTCATCAGAGGATATGTATTTCAAATAAATATCATAAATTTTAGCACTGTATTTTATATAATAAGCCATTCTTGGTGTAGCAGCGATGAATGATACTGCTAAATTTGGATTCTTTTTCAATTCTTCATCTCTAAATGACTTCTCAGTTAATTTTTTTCTAACCTTTCTTTGTCTTTGATTATTAACCTCTTTAACCTTTTGAATAACTTCATAAAGTCGAGCACGTCCTGAAATCCCGTATGCTTTTAGTGCAGGCGAAACAGCAAGACAAATTGTTTTTTCTGTTCGACTTGCATCTGCAACAACCAGATTTGTTGTTAAAGGATCTAGATGACGTTCAACACATTCTACCGATGCATAAAACGACTTCAAATCAATAGCAATATAAATATGATTTTCTATCACTTGAATCCTCCTTGAAAAACGAATCAACTATGAACATCTTTATCATTTATATTTCCTCATCACAAAAATAATATACTTTCAAAATATACATTTTTAATCAAACCACTTTTCATCATTTAGCATAATAAAACTGTACTCATCATTTTGATTCAATCAATATAAATTGAGTCATATTTCTAAAACAAGATCATATATCCAACTTATTTCCTAAATATTGTCATTGGATGATTATCCATACATAATCATCCACTATTATGAACTTCTTTCAATATAATTTTATCACACAAAGTTGCATATTTCAATGAATATATGCAACTTATACAAATAAAGAGCAGTTATATAACTGCTCTTTACCTTATATTCAGAAAATATTTCACTTCTGTTATAACATATATCATTGTTTTATCATATTATGAAAACATTTCCAAATTCCATTATACGAGAATACCCTTATAAAAACTCTATTGGTTTTTGATAAAAAATAACATCATTTCATGTACTTTGTAAAATCATCCGCCACTGATATTATTCTTTACTTTCTAAAACAATGATTTGATTAGATAAATTTTTGAGAAACGGTATCCATCCAATAACTTTGTAAATAGGATACATTTCTTTCATTCCCTCAATTAAACTCATATCTTGCTGATGAACAAACCCTGGAACAATCTTGACCAGTTCCTGTCCATTTTTAATTCCCCAAACAAACTTAGCTTGACTCTGATCAATAGATTTCTCTTTCACATTTTTCACTATAAATGGTGACATTGTTTCCACAAAAACAGTTACTGAATGAAACTTTTGAATAATAGAAAAAATCTTTTGAACATCTTCCTGTTGAAGATACATTGTTAAACCTTCAATAATGACCAAAATATTTTGACTTTCTTGAATATCATTGATCCATGTTTCATCCATTGCCGATTTTGCAATCACTGAAACTCGTCCTTGCTCCTTTAAAAATTTTTGACGAACTTCTACAGCTACAGGAAGATCTAAATTATACCATCTAATTTTTCCATTATCGACACGATAGAAACGAGTATCTAATCCACAAGCTATATTGATAATCGTTGCATTTTCATATCGTTCAATATACTCTTTCACCATTCTATCTAAAAGAATTGTTCTTGCAATCACGCCTGCACTCATTTTAAAATCCTGATCAGCCAAAGTAAAGTCATAATCTAATTGTGAAACAATCTCTATAGCCTTCAAATCATATATTTTATGATCTGGTTTTTGGGATTCTTTAGCTCTGGCAAATAACGTCTGTAACATAGTTTCTGAAACACCATTCAAATTTCCTTTATCATGCATTTTTTCTCTCCCCCTTGTAGATAATTTTCTAAAATTTTTTCATCTTCTTGACAATGTTTGATCATATTCTCACATCATTTGATATGAAATGCAAATATCTTTTATAAATCAATTTTTTCTGCCCAACCTCTGTATTTTGACTCACAAACTTCAAAAGGATTTTCTTTACAACCCAAAAATACGGTACAAAATGAAAATAACTGCAAGATTTCATAATACTCTTTAAGCTCCGTTGACCCATTCTTCCAAAAGAATGTCCCATATTTTAACCATATATCCTGCTTATTTTAAAACGCTCATTCAGAAATTTTTTCTTGTTGTTTAAGAACAATAAAACAAGACTATCCTTGTATAGATTCCGTAACTTTCATCATACTCTTGTTCATCAGCTCACACAAGATACAATAAGACAACTTACAGTCCACAATATCAATGAATAAAAAAGGCAATTTGAAAAGACTTGCCCCTGTTAAAACAATCATTCCACAAAACACTAAGAAAACAACGCCAATACAGGTAACTTTTTCACTATTTTTTTGTTCCTATTATCACAACACCAAAAAAGTAAACAAAGCCCAATACTTTTCCACATCAAATATGCCAATTTTTATTTTCCCTGTTTTTCTAATTCATACCAACTTTTCATCTGATTTTTAAGCAAAATCCAATTGGGCATATTCACATGGGATCTCTGACATAGAACTTCAAACTGCGAATCCAACATTTTCATTTCTATCACAGCATGCATTGCATGATCACTAGCTGCCAAACGTCCAATAGGTGTTTTCATCATCACAAAAATCATAGCCTCCATCATTTTACGCTTCTTACTATCCTGAAAATAAAGATCGTCACCCTGTGGAAGAATAGGAATGTGAAGTGCTTTTAGAACCTGATATCCTTCATTTACTGCATCCAAAAGTGCTTTTCTTTGATCTCTTGTTGCTTTACTTAAATGACCATCAACACTATAACATACATAACAAATAGGCAAAATGAACGCCAAATGACATTTCAACCATGCATCCATCTGATTTTCCCATTCAAGCTGGCATGAGGTGTTTTTAAAAGCATTCTTTAACATTTCTTGAAAATCTTTAGACAGAGCATTTTGAGATCCTCCAATTGTCAAAACTCGATTCATATAGATACTTATGACCTTCCCGTTCTCTCGGCGACCACCTGTTGTCTGAAATGCAAAAGCAATTTCTTTAGGAATTGCTGAATAGCTTTGTAGCTTCCTCTCTGTTTCTAAAGCTTGACCATTATTTCCTATAAAGATGATTTTTTGACTACAGTTTGCAGCCAAAATCGAAATAACGTCATCAAGTTGACTACATTGCATAGGAATAAAAATCAAATCATAATGATCATCATGACTTAAAAAATCAATTGTATTTATACGTTCTTTTGTTGTATGACATTGCACATAATGACGAATAATCAAACCATTTTTATCAATGTTTTCCTTCCATTTTCCTCTAGCAAATAAAGTTATTTCATGAATAGATTTTAATAAAATATGCGATAATTCACAACCTAAAACTCCAGCACCATAAACTAAAATTTTCATATTTCTTTTTCCTTTCGTGCAATCAAACAACATAATGGTGTTAAACTTCCACCAATGACAGCATGTTCTAAAACTTGAAAATGATTTTTTCAATGAATTCCACTTATAAAAGATATGAAATCCTATCAATTCCATAAGACAAATGCGCAAATAAAAGCCAAAACCTTCATCGTGTATAAACGTTGGCGCAATCAGGATACTATCATTTTTCAAAACTCTCTCAATTTCCGATAATGCTTTTTGAGGATAAGGCATAATATGTAATTAGAAATGACAACAACATCAAAACTCTTATGAGGATAAGTTAAGGAAAGGACATCTTAATATTCAAAGCTTAAATTCTGATCATGTTCCTTTTTCATTGCTTCATCAATCATTGCATATGAAAAATCAGTTGCTATGCAACTTTTTACCTTTTCTACATTTTCAAATGAAAGCCCCCACTTCCACATGTCAATTCTAAAATATGAGCTGTCAATTTTAAATATTTTGTCATGTGGTCTAATATTTCATCATATAGACTCTGAGAACTTTTCATAAACGGAGTATATATTTTTGCAACTCTATCCCAAAATCTTTTATTACCATCTATTTTCATATTCTATTTTTCTAAGTTAGTTTTAACTAACTTATATTATATCATACTTTTTCTTATCTTTTCAAGACAATTTCATGTCTTCAAATAACTTCTTAAGAAGTGCTTAAGAAGTTATATTTTTCTCTATCTTAACCCTTGCAATTTTAGAGAAGATGTGTTAGTCTTAAATTAGTTAGTTATAGCTAACTATTGTATAAATCATTTTTTACTCCTGTGCCCAACCACACAGGAGTGAAAATCATTTGAAAAGGAGAATGTAACAGATGGATAAGATTAAAAGTGTTTATGCCAGAGAAATTTTGGATTCAAGAGGAAATCCAACAGTAGAAGTTGAAGTGACAAGTGAAAATGGTGTTGTTGGTAGAGCCAGTGTCCCTAGTGGTGCATCTACAGGTGTTCATGAAGCTGTGGAACTAAGAGATGGTGATAAAGAGAGATACTTAGGATTAGGCGTATCAAAAGCAGTTGCTAATGTCAATCAAATTATTGCTAAAGAAGTGACAGGAATGTCATTATTAGATCAAAGAAAAATTGATTACAAGATGATTGATTTGGACGGAACACCAAACAAAGGCAAACTGGGAGCCAATGCAATCTTAGGTGTGTCTTTAGCTGTTGCCAAATGTGCTGCCAATAGTCTACATATGCCTTTATATAAATATATTGGCGGTGCCAATGCCCATGTTCTGCCTACACCAATGATGAATATCATTAATGGCGGTGCCCATGCTGACAACAATGTTGACTTTCAGGAATTCATGATTATGCCTGTCAATGCGCCTTCATTTAAG